>Ga0316585_10000092_pt1 | contig 15897 bp, 14 predicted proteins | sample S_170502SCrBrC_D_FD_204517 | JGI IMG/M metagenome (GOLD analysis project Ga0316585, IMG submission 204517) | Rhizosphere microbial communities from salt marsh grasses in Alabama, United States - S_170502SCrBrC | ecosystem: Host-associated > Plants > Roots > Rhizosphere | place: USA: Alabama...
GAAGCGGCCCGGATCTCTCGGCACACCTCGATGCCGTCCTTGCCCGGCAGCATGACGTCGAGCAGCACGAGGTCGGGCTCGAAGGCGCCGAAGGCATCCATGACCTCGTCCCCGCGGGTGACGGTCTCCGGCTCGAAGCCCTCGCCTCGCAGGACGATGGCGAGCATCTCCCCCAGCGCTGTGTCGTCGTCGACGATGAGGATGCGTCCCTGCACGACCCCATGGTGTCACGAACGCTGTGCAACGATGCCGATCGTGAGCCAGCAGGGTCCGCCCCCGTCGCCCGGATGGGGCACTCCCCCTCCGCCCCGCGCCCTCGGGTGGGGTCAGCCGCCGCCGGGCGGCCCGCTCCCGCCCGGGCAGGGGCCGCAGCCCGTGTACAGCCAGTACGGCTGGGGCGGCCCGCCGCCCGCGCCGAAGCCCGGGGTCATCCCGCTTCGGCCGCTCGGTGTCGGTGACGTGCTCGAGGCCACGCTCGCCACGCTGCGTCGCTACCCGGCGGCGACCCTCGCGTCGTCAGCGGTCGTCGTCGGGGTGGTCACGCTGCTGCAGCTGGCGTTGCTGTGGCCGACGGTCGACGCCCTGACCGGGCTTCCGGACCCCAGCGTCGCCGCTGACCCCCAGGAGTGGCTGGACGAGCTGGCCAGACTGCCGTGGGCCGCTCTTCTCGTCGGCTCGGTTCTCGTCGGGCTGCTCTCGTTCGTGCTCGTCAGCTCGCTGGCCGGGCTGCTCGCCGTCGTGGTGGGCCAGGCGGTGCTCGGTCGTCCGCTCGGCTTCGCCGACGCGTGGCGTCGCGCCGGTACGCGGGTACCGCGGCTGCTGGTGACCGTCGTGCTCGTCGGGCTCGCCGTCGGCGCCGTCTGGCTGGGGCTGCTCGGGCTGTGGCTGCTGCTGGCGCTGACCGACCCGCCCGTGGGCCTGGTGGTCGCCGTCGTCCTTCTCAGCCTCCTGGTGGCCCTCCCGCTGTCGCTGTTCTTGGGGGTACGCCTGGCGCTGGCCACCCCCGCCGTCATGCTGGAGAGCGACGCGGCCGGACCGATCGGGCCTGCCACGGCGGTACGGCGGTCGTGGCGCCTGGTGTCCGGGGCCTGGTGGCGGACCTTCGGCATCGTGCTGCTCGGAGCCGTGATCGCAGGGGCGCTGAGCCAGGTCGTGGCGGTTCCGCTCAACATCGTGGCGTCCGCACTCGCGCTGGACCCCACCGTGGCCGTCCTCGCCGGGCTGGTGGCCGCCGGCATCGGCCAGGCCGTGGCGCTGCCGGTCTCCGGGCTCGTGCTCGGCCTCGTCTACGTCGACCGGCGCATCCGCGCGGAGCAGCTGGACATGGCGCTCGCCCAGGCGAGCGCTCAGTAGCGGTAGCTGTCGGTCTTGTAAGGGCCTTCCACCGACACGCCGAGGTACTCCGCCTGCACCTTGCTCAGCTCGGTGAGGCCCACTCCCAGCGCGTCGAGGTGCAGCCGGGCCACCTTCTCGTCGAGGTGCTTGGGCAGCACGTGCACACCGAGCGGGTACTCCTCCGGGGTGGAGACCAGGGCGACCTGGGCGAGCACCTGGTTGGTGAACGAGCAGGACATCACGAACGACGGATGACCGGTGGCGTTGCCGAGGTTCAACAGTCGGCCTTCGGACAGCACGATGACGCTGTGACCGTCCGGGAACCGCCATTCGTCGACCTGCGGCTTGATGCGTACCCGCTCCACACCCGGGTAGGTGGCCAGGCCGGCAATGTCGATCTCGTTGTCGAAGTGGCCGATGTTGCCGACGATCGCCTGGTGCTTCATGGCCGCCATGTGCTCGACGGTGACCACGTCGCGGCAACCCGTGGCGGTGATGACGATGTCGGCGATGTCGAGCACGTCCTCGAGCCGCGCGACCTGGTAGCCGTCCATGGCCGCCTGCAGGGCGCAGATCGGGTCGACCTCGGTGACGACGACGCGGGCTCCCTGGCCGCGCAACGACTCCGCCGAGCCCTTGCCCACGTCGCCGTACCCGCACACGACGACGGTCTTGCCGCCGATGAGCACGTCGGTGGCGCGGTTGATGCCGTCGACGAGGGAGTGCCGGCACCCGTAGGTGTTGTCGAACTTGCTCTTGGTCACCGAGTCGTTGACGTTGATGGCCGGGAAGAGCAGCGTGCCCGCCCGCTCCATCTCGACGAGCCGGTGCACGCCGGTCGTGGTCTCCTCGGTGACCCCGCCGATCCCGGCCGCCATGCGCGTGAACCGGGTGGGGTCGGCGACGATGCTGCGCTGCAGCAAGGCCAGCACCACGCCGAACTCCTCGGTGTCGGCGCCAGCGGGGTCGGGGACCATCCCGGCCCGCTCGAACTCCACGCCCTTGTGCACGAGCAGCGTCGCGTCGCCACCGTCGTCGAGGAGCATGCTGGGCCCGTCGTGTCCCTCCCAGGTCAGCGCCTGGTCGGTGCACCACCAGTACTCGGCCAGCGTCTCGCCCTTCCAGGCGAACACGGGGACACCCTGGGGGGAGTCCGGGGTGCCGTGCGGGCCGACGACCACCGCGGCCGCAGCGTGGTCCTGGGTGGAGAAGATGTTGCAGGACGCCCAGCGCACGTCGGCGCCGAGCGCCACGAGGGTCTCGATGAGCACTGCCGTCTGCACCGTCATGTGCAGGGAGCCCGTGATACGCACCCCCGCGAGCGGCTTCGACTCCGCGAGCTCGTCGCGCATGGCCATCAGCCCGGGCATCTCGTGCTCGGCGAGGCGGATCTCGTTGCGACCGTGCTCGGCGAGGCCGAGGTCGGCGACCTTGAAGTCGGTCAAGGGGTGCTCCTGCTGGGACGGAGGGGTCAGTGAGCGGCGTCGCGCGGGGCGTCGTGCCCCCGTGGCTGCCGAGCCGGAGTGTAGTCGGCGTCGTAGACGTCCGGCTCGAGGTAGATCGTTGCGGAGGTGCGCAGGACCTCGCGCACGGCCCGCTCCGCAGCGTTGACGACGTCCGCCATGTCCTGGGCGCTGCCCTCGCCGCGGATCCCGATCTTGGCAGCCACGAGCAGCTCGTCCGGGCCGAGGTAGAGCGTCTTGAGGTGGATGATGCGGTCCACGCCGCGCGCCCCCGCCAGCGCGGCGGTGATCGCCGCCGTCTTCTCCGGCTCGGCGCTCTCCCCCACGAGCAGGCTGGTCATCTCGACGGCCAGCACGACGGCGATGGCGACGAGCAGGACACCGATCATTGCCGTCCCGGCCGCGTCGTAGTAGCCGTTGCCGGTGGCGAGCGTGAGCCCGACCCCGAACAGCGCGAAGACCAGGCCCAGGAGGGCCCCGGAGTCCTCCAGCAGCACGACGGGGAGCTCTGGCGCCTTCGCCCGGCGGACGAACTGCGGCCAGCTCAGCGACCCACGTAGCTCGTTGGACTCGCGGACCGCCGTGCGCAGCGAGAACGACTCCATCACGAGGGCGGCTCCGAGCACGGCCAGCGGCACCCACCACCACTGCGACTCCAGCAGCTCGTTCGGCTCCCCCGACCTGACCTCCTCGGCCTTGTTCCAGGCCTCGTAGAGCGCGAAGACACCGCCGAGGGTGAACAGCACGATGGAGACGATGAACGCGTAGACGTAGCGGATCCGTCCGTAGCCGAACTGGTGCTCGTCGTCCGGGGCTCGCCGGGCCCGGCGCCCACCGACGAGGAGCAGCACCTGGTTCCCGGAGTCGGCCACCGAGTGGATCGCCTCGGCGAGCATGGACGAGGCACCGGTCAGGGCCCAGGCCCCGAACTTGGTGACGGCGATGCCGAGGTTGGCCAGCAGAGCCGCGACCACGGCCCGGGTGCCGCCGCTGGTGCTCACGGTGCGCCCGGCGGCCGGGCGCTCGACAGCCCGAGGGCGAGGTAGAGAGCCGCGAAGCGCCCCATGGCCAGCAGGGAGGCGAACCGGGCGACATCAGGGCCGGTGTCGGAGACGAGCGTGTGCACGGCCACGCCGCGGGCCTGACCGGCCTGCTCCAGCCGGGCCCGAGCGTGCTGGGCGGCCGGCTCGGCGGTGCCGTCGTCGAGCACGACGAGCACGGGCACGAGCGTCGTCGACTCGTCGTCGACGAACGGGTCGGCGAACACGTCCCGCTCGGGCGCGGCCTGCAGCAGCGGCACGAGCTGGTCGGGGTCCCCCGCCACCGCGGGCGCACCGCTGGCCGCCCGCACTGCCTCGGCGACCCGCCGGGCCGCCCGGCCGGCCAGCGGCGACCCTCCCCACAGCACGGGGACCCGGTCGGCCAGGGCCATCGCGAGCTCCTTGGCCGGGTTCACCTCGGTGGGCACCCCCGGCCCGCACCTCAGGGCGACCTCGTCGAGAGCGACCGCCACCGGCTCGGCAGCCACCTCGGGTCCGAGCCCGAGCAGGTGCAGGGCCATGAGCACGGGCACGGACACCGCGAGCGGGTCAGCGGAGCCGGTGGGCACGAGGGCCCCGCGCCCCCGACGCAGGCGGTCGAGCGGTGAGTCGGGCGGGCAGCTGAGGAGCAGGTCGCAGCCTCGGCGCACCGCCTCGGTGACGGTCGCCTCGTCGGCGTCCGACCCGCGCCCTGTGGCTGACATCACCACGACCAGGTCGAGCGGGCCGGCCCAGCCCGGCAGCCCGGCATGGGGCCAGGCCACGAACGGGACCGGGCACACCGGCTCGAGGACGGTGCGCAGCAGTCGCCCGTCCGGCCCGGCGGCGACGACCGCGCGGGGGCGGGACGCGACCCGATCCGTGAGGTCGTCGAGGGCGTCCTTGGCGGAGGCCTCGGCCCGTCGGACCTGCGCGCCCCAGCCGGCGACGGCCCGGAGGTCGTCGTCGACACCCGCCAGGGCCGCCTCGTCGTCCAGCAGCGCGTCGTCGAACACGCCGTCAGCCCTCGCCCCGGTGACGGGCCTCGTCGAGCAGCAGCACCGGGATGCCGTCGTCGATGCGGAACACCCGGTCGCAGCCCGTGCACGCGAGCTCACCGGCGCCGGAGGCGGCCTCGGGGTCGTAGTCCAGCGGGGCGTGGGCGTCGCACGGGCAGGCCAGGATCTCCACCAGCCACGGTTGCAGTGCCACCGGATCCTCCTTCAGCGAGTGCCGTGGGTGCGCACGAGCTCCAGGACGTCGTCACGGACGGCGACCATCGTGGGATCGTCCGCCGCTTCGACGTTGAGCCGCAGCAACGGCTCGGTGTTGGACGGACGCAGGTTGAACCACCACGTCGGGGTCGTCACGGTCAGCCCGTCGAGGTGGTCCAGGGTCACGTCGGGGCTCTGCGCGTAGTGGGCCTCGACGGCCTCGAGGACCGTCGCCGTGTCGTCGACGGTGGAGTTCACCTCACCGGAGCGGGCGTAGCGATCGTACGGCGCGAGCAGCCGCGACAGCGGCGTGCCGACCGGCGTGCGGCCCAGGGCGGCGAGGACGTGCAGCGCGGCCAGCATGCCCGAGTCCGCCCGCCAGAAGTCCCGGAAGTAGAAGTGTCCGGAGTGCTCCCCCCCGAACACCGCCCCGGTCTCGGCCATCCTGGACTTGATGAAGGAGTGCCCCGTGCGGGTGCGCACGGGCGTCCCTCCGTGCTCGAGCACGACCTCGGGCACCACCTGAGACGTGATGAGGTTGTAGATGATCGACGACCCGGGCCGGCGCTCGAGCTCGTCGACGGCGATGAGCGCGGTGACCGCCGAGGGGTCGACCAGCTCCCCGCGCTCGTCGACGACGAAGCACCGGTCGGCGTCGCCGTCGAACGCCAGGCCGAGGTCGGCCCCGGTCGCGCGTACCCGCTGCTGGAGCTCGACGAGCGTCTGCGGGTCGAGGGGGTTGGCCGGGTGGTGCGGGAACGTCCCGTCGAGCTCGAGGTAGAGACCGTCCACCGACACCGGGGTCGGCCCCAGCACGGCGGGGACCGTGAGCCCGGCCATGCCGTTGCCTGCGTCGACGACGACCCGCAGCGGGCGGATGCCGGAGAGAGGGACGAGGCCGCCGAGGAAGTCCACGTACTCCCCGAGCACGTCGCGCTCGCGGACGACCCCGGAGGACGACGCGGCGGCCGGCGTGGGCTCCTGACCGGCCAGCACGGCCGCGATCGTCCCCAGGCCCGTGTCCCTGCCCACCGGCACGGCTCCGGCCCGGCAGAGCTTGACGCCGTTGTAACGGCCTGGGTTGTGGCTGGCGGTGATCATGGCACCGGGCAGGTCCCACGCGCCCGAGGCGTAGTAGAGGAGGTCGGTGGAGGCCAGCCCGATGTCCACGACGTCCAGGCCGGCTTCGGTGGCGCCGGCGGCGAAGGCCCGAGCCAGCTCGGGCGAGGACGTGCGGGCGTCCCGGCCGAGCACGAGCGCTGCCGGGCGCGGCGGGTCCGAGGAGACGAGGGTGGCGAAGGTCGCCCCGACCCGGTGCAGCATCGGCGCGGTGAGCTCGTCTGGGACGAGCCCCCGGATGTCGTAGGCCTTGACGACGGTCACGCCTGGTGAACCTAGTCGACCGGGCGCAGCACCCGGAGGTGTCCCCGTCGACCCACCTCGACCATGCCGGCGTCGCCCGGCGACGGGACCGGGCGGGCGGCCTCGCGCACGGCGTCGGCGAGGGCCGCCAGGTCGTCCGGGGACGGCCCGTAGGCGTCGGGGTCGGGGGCCAGCCGGACGACCTCCCACCCGCGCGGGGCGGTGAGCCTCTCGGCGTGCTCGGCGCACAGGTCGTAGCAGTGCGGCTCGGCGTACGTGGCCAGCGGGCCGAGGACGGCGGTGGAGTCGGCGTACACGTATGTCAGCGTCGCCACCGCCGGCCGGGTGCACGCGGCCCTGGTGCAGCGACGGATCCCCACAGCTGCCACCGTAGCCGTCGGAGCCCCCGGGACCGTGGCGCGTCGGCCCGCGGGCGCCACGTGTCGCTGGGCGGCTAGCCTGCCCGGATGCACCGGGAACGGCGCGGCCGCGGCCTGCGCGGCTCGTTGGCGCCGGCCGAGGTCCCGATGGCGCGCACGGGCGCGGAGCGGTTCGACGACGTGGCCACGGCCGCCGTGGCCCGGGTGGACAAGCGGTGGTCCGCCGAGCTCGCCGGCGTCCAGTTCCTCGTCGAGGACGTCCCCGACCTCTCCGAGTGGGACCGTGACTGGGTGCCGCTGGGACGCGCCGACCCCGCCGAGGCCGGCCTTCCCGCCCGCGTCGTGCTGTACCGACGCCCGATCCAGACCCGGGCGCGCGGCGAGATCGCTCTCCGGCGGCTCGTGCTCGACGTCGTCGTCGAGCAGGTGGCCGACCTGCTCGGGATCGACCCGCACGAGGTCGACGGGTCCTACTCCGACCCCGGGTAGGGCAGCCCGACCGTGATGTCGGGCAGTACCGGCGGGATGCCGACCGTCGTGCGGGCCGTCCGCAGCGCCACGATGTCGAGCCAGAAGGCGTCGCGCGGGGTGTCGGGGTCGAGCGGGTCCGGCACCGCCACCGTCGTCGTCGCCTCCCGTGCTGCGAGCACCCGACCCGCCTCGGCCGGCTCCACGACCAGCCAGGCCTCGGTGGTTCCTTCGGGCAGGGTGCCGGGGAACGGGTCGGTCGTGCCGAGCGCCAACGTCGCGGTCTGCTCGTCGAGGACGGCGCCGTCGGGGGCGAGCCACCGCACCAGGACCGTGGTCGTGGGGGTCTCGACGTCGACGAGATCGGCACCAGCGGTGGGAGACGCCGTCGGGGACCCCGTCGGAGACGCCGTGGGAGACCCCGTCGGAGACCCCGTCGGAGACCCCGTCGGAGACCCCGTCGGAGACGCCGTCGGAGACCCCGGCACCTCGTCGGGGAGAGCCGTGAGCACCAGCCGGGTAGACCGGCCGTCGGCGGCGGACACCCAGGTGGCGGCCTGACCGTCCACGGTCGGAGCGCTGCCGACGATGGCGAGGTCCCCGAGCCCGCTGCCGGGGATCTGGGTCGCCCGCACCGACGACACGACGGGCTGGGTCGCGCTGATCTCGAGCGCCAGGGACTCCTCCCCGGCGGCGGACAGGTCGACGTCCACGACGGACAGCGCCGGCACGTCGATGGCCTCGAGGCCGACCGGGGTGAACGGCCCCTGGCCGGAGAGCACGCGCAGGCTGGCGATCGAGTCGTCCTCGCCGGGGTTCAGCAGACGCAGCACCCGGTCCCCGAAGGCGGGGACGCCGGGGACGTGGGCGAGGGTGGATGCCGGCTCACTCGGGGTCACCCAGGTGAGCCCGAGCGGGTCGGCCCCTTCCACCTCGCGGACGACGACGGCGGCCGCGACCTTCCCCACGCTGGCCGTCACGTGCACACCCACCCGCTCGCTGCCGCTGGCGACCGCGTCGACGGAGACCGTGCGGGAGCCGCGGGCCGGCACGCCGAGGTCGTTGGTCCCCGCGGCGTTGAGCGGGCCGTCCTCGGTCCACACCTCGACGTCGACGACCGCGGGCCCGTCGGCGGCGTTGGCCAGCACCAGCGTCGAGCGGCGACCGACGCCGCCGTCGCCGCCGAGGAACCACCACTCGCGCTCCGGCTCGACGCACGGCACGCTCGCCAGTCCGGCCGTGCGCTCCCCCGCGGCCGTGGTGGTGGCCTCGGCGACCACCGCCGGGGCCAGCCCCCCGGTGGCTGCCGCGAGCACCGGCGTCTCCTCCACCGCTGCGGTGACGGACTCCCCCCGGACGTCGGTGCGGGCGAGCTCGGCGGCCGCGGACTCCGGCCCGGGAAGGGTCTGCAGGGCCAGGGCGGACGGAGCGGTGGCGTCCGTCTCGACACCGGGGTCCGGCAGGGCGACCGCTGCCGCGACCGTCTCGGACTCGGGGACCTCCGCCGGCAGCGGGCAGCCCAGCGACACCCCGGCGAGCGGCTCGACGCGGACCTCGGGCGGCTGGGAGACCTCGGCCGGTGGCTCGACCAGGGAGCCGACCACCCCGACGGCTCCCAGCACGAGCACCGACAGCCCCGCGCCGGTGAGCGCCCGGGCGTTCACGAGACGACCTCGTCGGGCAGGTCCGCGGTGTACTCGACGGCTCCCTCGAGCTCGTCCTCGGGACGCCGGACCGCCGGGATCATCAGGACGACGACGAGCAGCAGCGCGACCCCTTGGGCCGCGAGCCAGCGAGTGCGAGCGGGGTCGCGGTACTCCACGACGAGGTCGCCCCTGCCGGAGGGCAGGGCGAACGCCAGCCGACCGTCGCCCAGGGCCACCCGTTCCAGGGCCTGCCCGTCCAGCGTGGCGACCCAGCCGGGGTCGTCCTGCTCGGCGAGCACGAGCGTCGCCGCGTCGGCGGTGTCGATGGTGGCCCGCACCTCGACCTGCTCGGACGGGACAAGCACACCGACGGGCTCGTCCACGCCCTGGGACTCGGTGAGCAGCCGGACCCGGCCCGTCGTGCCGTCGACCCGCCACACGGCCCCGCCCTCCGGGGCCGAGGCCCGGACGATCCCCGCCTGACCGTCCAAGGCCTCGACGACGGCCGGGTCCGCCGGGGCGGGCGCGTAGACGTAGCGGACGCCGAACCCGGCCAGCGCCCCGGCCGCGGTCGTCCCCCGGCCGCCGATCAGGTCGCCGACCACGTCAGCGAGCGCCTGCGTCCCGCGCGCGTCGGCGACCTCGGCGTCACCGAGGCGGGGGCCGCGCTCGCGGAGCAGGGAGTACCCGACGACGGGTTGCTCGTCGTCGCCGTCGGAGCGCAGCACCAGGGTCCTCGGCCGGTCTGGCCCGGCCGCCTCCTCCGCCACGTAGGCGGGCAGCAGCAGCGGGTCGCCACGCCCGAGCGGGTCACCCAGCCCGCGACCCAGCCCGGCGACCGCGACGACGACGCTCGTCGCCACGGCGAGCAGGACCGCCAGGGTCGCCAGCAGCCGCCGTCGAGTGCGCAGCCGCTCCGCCCGGGACCGGCGGCCCCGGGTCGGGGTCCGGAGCCCGTCCGCCGCGACGGCGACCAGGCCGACCATGCCGAGCCCCGCGAGCATGACGGCGGGGCCGGGCCAGCCGGCCGCGACGCCTTCCCCGACCGGGCTGCTCACCGCGACTCGGCTGGTCAGCACGGCCGCGGAGACGGCCACCGCCACCAGGACCCAGCCGAGAGCGACCCAGGCGTGACGCCGGGCCGCCCAGGCCGCGAGGGCGAGCAGCGGGAGCGCGGCGAGGAGCCCGGGGGGCAGGCTGCCCGGGCCGCCCGGGGCGAGCACCGCGGGAGCCCACGCGGAGAGGTCGGAGACCGACAGCTCACCGGCGCTCCCGGTGCGCCCCGGCTCCATGACCAGCAGCTCGGGACGCTCGACGAGCGAGGGCACCCACGGCAGGAGCAGCAGCGCGGGGGTGACGACGACCACCAGCAGCCGGACAACGGTGCCGGAGGAGCGCGAGACCAGCACCGCACCCAGGACCGCAGCGACGGTGACGACAGGCCACACGATGGTGGCGAACGCACTCGTCACGGCCAGCAGGAAGGCGGCCGACCAGGCCAGCCGCAACGGTGCGCCCGGGTGCAGCGCCCGGACGACCGCACGGGCCAGCGGCGGGGCGAGGACAGCGGCCACGCACGTGCCGAGCCGTCCGGCGCTCACCGCGCCGCTCGCGACGAGCAGCAGGGCGTACGTCGCGGCCGCCCACAGCCGCACCGGCACGGAGTCCACGACCTCACGCAGGGACCGCCAGGCGGTGAAGGCGGCCAGCGGCACCGCGAGCAGCAGCAGCAGGTCGACGGCAACCGGCGCGCTGCCGAGCAGCACCACCGACACCCCGGTGAGCACCCCCAGGTACGGCGGGGCCCCCACGGCCGAACCCATCCCGACCGGGTGCCAGCCGGCGAGGTAGGTGCCCCAGAGGTCCCCGGCGGAGGCCGGCGCCGGGAGCAGCGCGCCGCCGAACAGGCGGCCCGGACCGAGCAGGCCGCGGCTGGCCAGCAGGGTTACCACGGCGACGGCGACGACGAGCAGGAAGCCGGGCTGGGTCAGGGCTCGGACGAGCAGGCTCTCGTCCGACGGGAGCGGCTCGTCCTCCTCCTCGACGTCCGGGATGCCGGGCATGGCGCGGCGTCTGGCCCCCGGGACGTCCTGACCCGCCCCGGTTCCCGCCAGCAGCCCGGCGAGGTTGTCCACGCCCTGCCTGAGCTGGTGCCCCAGCGTCGGGCGCAGCCCGCGGACGCTGCCGCCACGTGGCTGCCCGCGGCGCCAGCGGCGCGCCTGCCGAAGCCTTCCCGGCCGCAGCGCGCCTCCAAGGGCGAGGAGCTCGTCGTAGGCGAGGCCCGGCACCTTGCCGAGCACGAACCCGACAGAGCGCAGCAACGAGCCCAGGACGACGCGCAGCACGACGAACGGGAACGTCGCCCGCGCCGCGTTGGCCATGAGCACGTGCAGGGCGTTGCGCCTGTCCACGAGGTGCGCGCGCTGCCTCAGCGTCCCGCGGCGACGCCGTCCGTGCGCCGCGGCCTCCACGTGCTCGAGGACCGCGCCGGGCACGACGACCACGCGGTACCCGGCGACGTGGGCCCGCCAGCCGAAGTCCACGTCGTCCCGGAACAGCTCGAGCGCCGGGTCGAACCCCTCCAGGGACGTCCAGGCGTCCTGCCGGACGAGCATGCCGGCGCTGCCCACGGCGAGCACGTCCCGGCGGTCGTCGTGCTGCCCCTGGTCGTACTCGCGGCGCTCCAGCCCGGTGGCACGCCGACCCGACCCCGTGATCGTCACCCCCATCTCCACCAGCTGGCGGCGCCGGTCCCAGCTGAGCACCTTCGGGCCGACGACGGCGGCCTCGTGCTCGATCGCGCCGGCGAGGAGGTGCCGCAGCGCGTCTGGGTGCGGTGCGCTGTCGTCGTGCAGCACCCAGAACCAGGCGGTGCCGGCGGAGCCGCCGACGCGGGCCCGCGCGTGCTCGACCGCCGTGGCCAACGACGAGGAGAAACCCGTGTCGGCCGGGAGGGTGACGACCTCGTCGACGACCGCGGCACCGGCGAGTGCCTGCGGGGTGCCGTCGGTGCTGCCGGTGTCGACGGCCACGACGCTGCGCAGGGCGAGGTCGGTCGCGGCCAGGGCGGCGAGCGTGCGCGGCAGCCACCGCTCGCCGTCGTGGCAGACGAGGAGCACGTCGACGGCCTGGGCGCGCAGGACCTCGTCGGGTACGGCTGGCTCGGGTGGCTTCTCGGCCTCGGCGCCCAGCCGCTCCGGGGTCAGGGCGGCGTAGATCTCCCGGACCGAGGCAGCCGAGGCCGCCGCCGCGCCGTCGTCGTCGGCCTGGGGGAAAGGTTCGAGGTCGCTCATGGTGGTGGGGGGCAGGCTGCCCGGAAGCACCCTACGCGGCGGGTGGGGGCCGGTGCCCCGACAGCCCCGGCCGCGGGACTCAGCCGGACAGCATGAACTCGACCGCTGCCAGCGCGTGCAGCCGCGCCGTGGGGAAGTACGGGACGGCGACGTCCTCGGGCCCGACGAGCAGCTCGATCTCGGTGCAGCCCGCGACCACACCGTCGGCCCCGGCCGCCACCAGCCGCTCGACCACCTCGAGGTAGGCCGCTCTCGAGCCGTCGTCGACCACGCCGCGCACGAGCTCGCGGTAGATGACCTCGTGCACCGTCGTCCGGTCGGGCTCGTCGGGGACGACCACCTCCAGGCCCGACCTCGCCAGGCGCGAGACCAGGAAGTCGCGCTCCATGGTGACGCGCGTGCCGAGCAGCGCCACCCGGCGAACGCCCGCGTCGTGCGCGGCCGCGGCGGTGGCGTCAGCGATGTGCAGCAGCGGCACGTCGACCGCAGCCGCCACCACGTCGGCGACCAGATGCATCGTGTTGGTGCACAGAACGACCGCCGCTGCGCCGGCCTGGGCCAGCCTGCGAGCGTCCGCGGCGAGCAGCCGCCCCGCCGCCTCCCAGTCGCCGTCGGCCTGCAGACGCTCGACAGCGGCGAAGTCGTAGGAGCGCACGAGGAGGTCCCCGGAGTGGGAGCCGCCGAGCCTGCGCCGCACCTCGGTGTTGATGACCCGTTCGTACTCGAGCGAGGACTCCCAGCTCATGCCGCCGAGCAGGCCCACGGTTCGCATCGGGGCGCCGGTCAGAAGAAGACGCTGCGTCGTTCCTGCAGCAGCTGGTAGAGGTTGTGCTGGATCGACTCCCGTACCTGGTCGCCGAGGTTGAACACCGCCATCGGGTCGTCGGCGACCGCAGGGCCGAGCCGGTCGGTCGGGATCGGCTCACCGAACTCGATGACCCACTTCGACGGCAGGGGGATCATGCCCAGCGGGCCGAGCCACGGGAAGAACGGGGTCACCGGGAAGTAGGGCGCGCCGAGGAGCCTGGCCAGCAGGGGCATGTCGCCGATGATCGGGTAGATCTCCTCCGACCCGACGATCGCCGTCGGGATGATCGGGGCGCCCGCGGTGATCGCCGACGAGACGAACCCACCGCGGCCGAACCGCTGCAGCCGGTATCGCTCGCTGAACGGCTTGCCGATCCCCTTGAAGCCCTCCGGCCACACCCCGACCAGCTCTCCGGAGCTCAGCAGTCGATGGGCGTCCTCGCTGCACGCCAGGGTGGTGCCGGTCTTGCGGGCGAGCTCGCCGACGAACGGCAGGGAGAACACGAAGTCGGCGCCGAGCATCCGCAGGATCCGATGGGTGGGCGTCTCGGCGTGCACGGCGAGGCTGGTCATCACGGCGTCCACCGCGATGGTCCCGGCATGGTTGGCGACGACCAGCGCGCCGCCCTGCACGGGGATGTTCTCGGCGCCCTTGACCTCCACCCGGAACCACTTCTCGTACAGCGGCCGGAACAGGGGGAGCATGACGGTCTCCACGAGGTCGCGGTCCAGGCCGAACTCGTCGACCTCGTAGTCGCCGGTGAGGCGCCGGCGGGCGAAGGACACGACCTCGGCGACCATGCGGTCGGCGTCGGGCCCGAGGAACGAGTAGGCGGCATCCCCGAGCAGGGCGAGGAGCTCTGCGATGCTCGGGGGGATCTCGGCGCCCGCATCCGTCCCCGCCACCGGCGGTGCCGTGCGGGCCGGCTTCGTCGCGCTCGAGGCCGGCTTCGTCGCGCTCGAGGCCGGCTTCGTACGTGCCGAAGCGGGCTTCGTCGCGCTCGAGGCCGGCTTGGTTCGGGCCGAGGCCGGCTCGGTTCGGCTCGAGGCGGGCTTCGTGCCGCTCGAGGCGTTCGTGCCGCGGGAAGACGCCGGCTTCGGGCGCGGCGTCCCCTCACCGGTCCCCGCCTCGCGCGGCGCTTCCTCGCCCGGCGACGGTGTCGCGGCGCCCCTGGCCGGGCCGACGAGGGATCGGGACGCGGCCGAGGGCGTGGTGCTCTGCCTGGTCCCCCGACCCGGCTGGCCCCGCGTGCCGATCGGGACGATGTCAGCCGGCATGGGCCCTCCCGCGGGTCATGCTGTCCAGCAACGCACGCTCCATGCCTGCCGCCCACGTGTGGACGCCCTCCACCTGCGGTCGCCGCGTCGCGAGGAAGTCCTCGAACGCCTGCTCGGTGGTGAACCGTGGAGCGAAGCCGAGGACGTCCCTGGCCCGAGAGGTGTCCACGGCGCGCCCGTAGGTGAGGAACCGGACCTGCTCGGGTGAGAAGTCGGCGAGCCGGGCCCGCCGGAACAGCGACCCGACGAGGCCGGCGGCGAGGCTGGGGACCGGCCCGTCGATCGCGCCCGCGCGCCGGACCGCCTGGCTGAGCAGGATCACGCCGTCCCCGGCAACGTTGTAGATGCCGGGCCGGTCGGCCAGCGTGGCCATCCGCACCGCCTCCAGGCCGTCCTCCTCGTGGACGAACTGCAGCCGCGCGTCGAACCCCAGCACGGTGGGCACCACCGGGAGGGTGAAGTACTCCGTGAACGGCGTGCGCACCCGTGGGCCGATGAAGTTGACGAAGCGCAGAGTCGTGACGGACACGTCGGGACGGCGGCGGGCGAACCCCCGCACGTACCCCTCGACCTCGACGGTGTCCTTGGCGTACCCGCTGCGCGGGGGCGACTTCGGCGCCATCTCCTCGGTGAACAGGGCGGCGTCCTTCGGGGAGGCCCCGTAGACCGTGCTCGACGACTTCACCACCACAGACCGCAGCCCCGGCGCCCGCTGGCAGGCCGCCAGCAGCTGCATGGTCCCGATGACGTTGATCTCCTTCTGCGGGGCGCGACCTCCGACCGCCGTGGGTGTGGCCAGCACGTTCATGTGGACCACGGTGTCGATGTCGCCGCGCCCGAGGATCTTGGAGATCACGGGGCTGCGGATGTCGGCGCGCAGGAACTCCGCCCGGCCGAGTGGGTGGGGCGAGGGGACGAGGTCGACGGCCAACACCCTGTCGACCGCCGGGTCGTCGGCGAGGATCTGCGCGGTCCGGGCACCGAGGTACCGGCCGACACCGGTGACGAGGACGACCCGGCCCATCGGCTACTTGCCGAGGCGGCGACGCTGGACGCGTGTCTTGCGGAGCAGCTTGCGGTGCTTCTTCTTCGCCATGCGCTTGCGGCGCTTCTTGATGACCGAGCCCACAGACGGGCCAACCCTTCAGCTCGTGACGACCGGACCGGCCAAGCCTAGCCCGCCTGGACCATGGCGTCGCGCAGGTAGTCGCGCACGGCCTCCTCGGGGATCCGCATCGACCGGCCGACCTGGACGGCCGGCAGCTTCCCGTCGTGCACGAGGCGGTAGACGGTCATGCGGGACACGCGCATGATGCGCGCCACCTCGGCCACCGTCAGGAACGACAGCGAGGACAGGTCTGCGGCCACGACGCTGATGCTAGGGGGCATCACCAGTGGGGGTCGAGCCCGTAGAGCGGAAAGACCGCCTTACGCGTGGCCAGCACGGCACGGTCGAGCCAGTCACCGGGGTCGTACCCGTTCTCCCATGGTGAGAAGGACGGCGCCAGCCCGTCAGTCATGCGGTAGGGGGCCGCCCGCCCCAGCCGCTCGCTGACGTAGCCGCGCCACGACTCCGGCAGCGGGGTCTGCGGGTCGATGGGGGCGTCGGCGACGACCGCCAGCAGGTGCGTC
>Ga0316585_10000093_pt1 | contig 15840 bp, 13 predicted proteins | sample S_170502SCrBrC_D_FD_204517 | JGI IMG/M metagenome (GOLD analysis project Ga0316585, IMG submission 204517) | Rhizosphere microbial communities from salt marsh grasses in Alabama, United States - S_170502SCrBrC | ecosystem: Host-associated > Plants > Roots > Rhizosphere | place: USA: Alabama...
GGCATCGAGATGTTGATGCTTGGTTTGTTATTAGCCAACAGCTTGCGATTGTTGAACCAGGCTATGGAAGAGGTTGCGACTACCCAGGTTGAAGAAGTTGTACCATTGCTGGATGCATCGCTGAGTTCTCGCCTGTTTGAACAGGATCATGCGGCGATCATGGAAATTATTAACCGATTGCTAAATAGTCCCGAAGCGGGGCTAGCATATATTGTCGTGTATGACAGTCTTGGTGATGTGTATGCAAAAGGCGGCAATGTTAATGTTCAACAGATGCCGAATGTTGATATGCAGTTTGGTGATGCTCTGAATGATTCCATCTATGATGTTGCTGCCGAACTAAAGCTTGAAGGTGTGCCGGTTGGCAAGGTTCGTTTTGGTTTGTCAGTAAGATCATTTTTGAGATACCGCAACAGCATACTAAATCAAGGGCTGATGATTGCCAGTGGTGAAATCCTGTTGAGTTTTCTGTTGCTGGGACTGATTGGGTATTTCCTGACGCGACATATCTATGAACTTCTCACAGCGACCCAGCGCATCACTTCCGGGGAATATTCCCATAAAATTCCCGTTCAGAGTCGTGATGAAATCGGAAGGCTAGCCGATAACTTTAATCAGATGGCACAGGCTGTCAACGACAGGGTCCGCGCGTTACGCGAATCCGAACACGCACTGTTTACAGAAAAAGAAAAGGTCGAGGTAACCCTGAGCGCTATCGCGGATGGCGTTATAACCACCGATATTAGTGGGCGAGTCGAGTATATTAACCCTGCAGCAGAAAACCTGGTCGGTTTCAGCCTGGAAGAAGTCAAGGGAGAGCACATCGAATCGATAATCAGGATGTTTGATGAAAACACCTTTGAACCCATAAACAACATGGTACTGGATGTTATCAGCAGTGGCCAGCCTATATTAAAAGGCGACAGTGCAGTCCTGATTAATCGCTATCATGATGAATTTTCCATTGAGAAAAGCATTGCCCCGATTTTCGACCATAATAAAAATTGTATTGGCTCAGTGATGGTGCTGCATGATGTTACCAATACACGTCAACTTACCCGCCAGATGATTTTCCAGGCAACCCATGATTCGCTGACAGAATTGGTAAATCGTCGTGAATTTGAAGCACGGCTGTCTAATTATATAGATGAAGTAAAACAAAACGGACGGCGTCATGTCGTACTGTATCTGGACCTCGATCAGTTTAAGATAGTAAATGATACCAGTGGACACTTGGCAGGAGACGAATTATTACGGCAGGTCAGCCTGATAATGAAACCACATATCCGTGGTAGCGATGTACTGGCACGGTTAGGTGGAGATGAGTTCGGCGTAATCCTGCTGGACTGCGATGTCGATCATGCAATTCGAGTCGGGGAAATATTACGCAAATCGATTGAGGATTTCGTTTTTGTATGGCAGAAACAGAATTACCGCATTGGTGTGAGTATTGGGGTGGTTGAAGTCACGGAAGATAATTCCGATATGAACAGTGTTCTCAGTGCGGCGGATATGGCCTGTTATGCGGCGAAGGAGAACGGGCGTAACCAGATTCATGTTTATCATTTTGAAGATAAGTCGCATGAACGAAAAAAAGACGAAATGTACATGTCATCACTGATCAAGCAGGCACTTGAAAAGGATGGTTTCGTTCTGCATGCACAAAGGATTGTTCCGATTGCTGCTGACTCCGATCTTCCGGAAATGTATGAATTGTTATTGCGCATGGTTGACAAGGAAAATAATGAGCTGATTCCGCCTCAGGTCGTAATATCTTCTGCCGAACGATATCAACTTATGCCAAATATTGATCGCTGGGTTGTGGCTAACGCCCTGAATTGTATCCAGACATGTCAGAAAATTACTGGAAATGAAATTTTCGCAATCAATCTTTCCGGCCAGTCGTTAGGTCAGAGGGATTTCCTTTCGGATATTATGGAGTCAATTGTATCTTCAAAGATAAATCCGGCCCAGTTGTGTTTCGAAATAACCGAAACCCACGCAATTGGAAATCTAACTGCGGTTACCCGATTTATTACCCGGATGAAGGATATGGGTTGCCGCTTCTCTCTCGATGACTTCGGGAGCGGACTCAGTTCATTTGCTTACCTCCAGAATCTGCCTGTTGACTATATTAAGATTGACGGCGGTTTTGTGAGGCGTCTGGTTGAAAATCCCATTGATAGGAAACTGGTTGAATCTATCAATAACATTGGCAAAGTAATGGGTATCACAACGATTGCCGAATATGTGGAAAATGAGGAAATTCTCGCGATATTGCACGAAATTGGTGTCGATTATGCGCAGGGATTTGCCGTGCACCGACCCAGCCCCGATGTGTTTACTGAACTCGTGAAGAGCGGAGGGCCGCTCGGGGCTGAAAATGTGCCCAAGCCTGAAAATGTGCCCAAGTTAGCGTGAATCCCCCGTTCCTCTGGGGTATTATCCTTCCAATCTTTTTCCAGAATACATTGATCGAGGTCCAGTTATGACTCGTAGCTATCTGCTACTGCTGTTTCTGCTTGTTCCCGGCCTGTTGCTTGCGGCGCCACCGGACACGGCCAAGCCTGAGCCCACGGTGTGGATCAAACGGGTAAAGGGCGAGTTCAGCGCGACTTACAAGAAGGTATTCACGGCGCTGGAAAACAACGGTTACTTTGTTGTCCTGGAACCCAATATTGGCAAGAACCTGTCCAATTTTGCCCAGCGTTGGGGTAAAAATTACAATCGCAGCGGCCTGGAGGCCTTTCGCAGCATGGTGTTCTGTAACGGCTGGTATGCCAACGAGATCAGCAACGTTGACCCGGATATGGTTGCCCTGTGTCCGCTACACATTACTCTGACTCACAAACAGGGCGTAACGTCGATTTTGTTCGTGCGGCCCAGCCAGGTTGCGGCGCACAGTCCGGCCAGCAAGGTGGCCGCCGAAATGGAGCAGGATGTGATCCGGGCGATCGAGCAGAGCTTTATTCCCTGAGTTGCACGGCGTTGCTCAGATAAGTAGCTTGACCAGCACCTGCTGGTAGATCCTGGACAGGGTGTCCAGATCGTCAACCGCGACGTGCTCGTCGAGTTTGTGGATAGTGGCATTCAACGGCCCGAGTTCCACTACCTGGGCGCCGGCCGGGGCGATGAAGCGGCCATCGGACGTGCCGCCACTCGTTGACAAGACCGTCTCATAGCCACAGATATCCGGTACTGCCTGTTGTAACGCTGTCACCAGTTCACCGCTAGGGGTCAGAAAAGGTTGACCGGATAATTGCCAGTCGATGTGGTAATCCAGCTGGTGTCTGTCCAGCAGCGCTTCAATCTGGCTACGCAGTCCGGTATCGGTCACTTCGGTTGAGAAGCGGAAGTTTAATTGCACCTCCAGCTCGCCCGGGATAACGTTGGTGGCCCCGGTGCCACCGTTAATATTGCTGATCTGAAAGGTGGTGGGCGGGAAAAATTCGTTGCCCGCGTCCCACTCCATGTCCACCAGCTCATGCAAGGCGGGTGCGAACAGATGGATCGGGTTGCGGGCCAGATGCGGATAGGCAACATGACCCTGCACGCCATGTATTATCAGGGTGGCACCCAGTGAACCGCGTCGGCCGTTCTTGATTACATCACCAACTTGTTCGTTACTGGTCGGTTCCCCCACCAGGCACCAGTCAATTTTCTCCTGACGTTGTTTGAGCCACTCGATTACACGGACGGTGCCGTCGGTTGCAGGGCCTTCTTCATCGCTCGTGATCAGAAAGGCGATGGAGCCGCGATGATCTGGGTATTGGTGGATAAATTGTGTGGTCGCGGTCAGCATCGCGGCCAATGAGCCCTTCATATCGGCTGCACCACGCCCATACAGCTTGCCGTTGTCCTCGGTGGGTGTGAAGGGCGGATGGCGCCAATCCGATTCCTTGCCGGGGGGCACCACATCGGTGTGACCGGCGAACACAAACAACGGTTCGGCTGTACCGCGCCGCGCCCACAGGTTATCTACATCACCAAATCGCAACGGGTGTATTTCAAAACCGAGCGGGGCCAGATGTTCGGCCATGATTGCCTGGCAGCCGGCATCGTCCGGCGTGACCGAACGGCGTGCGATCAGTTTTTTGGCGATATCGAGTGTGTCTGACATGGTGGCATCAATTAAACAGTTGTTGGTAGGCGGCTTCGCTGAAACCAACCTGAAACTGGCTGGCATGCTCCAGTACGGGGCGCTTGATCAGTGTTGGATCGGCCAGCATCAGCTTGATGGCCGCGCCTTGATTGATACCGGCCTTTTCCGTTTCTGGTATCTTGCGCCAGCCAAGACCACGACGATTCAGCAGGGCTTCCCAGCCCACCGCCGCAACCCATTTCCTGAGCCGGTTTGCAGGTAGCCCCTCTTTGCGAAAATCATGAAAATGATAGTCGATGTTGTGCGCTACCAGCCATTTTCGCGCCTTGCGCACTGTATCGCAGTTGGGTATGCCGTAGAGGATTGTCATTGTTTTTTTACCGCCAAGACGCAGTTAATATCACCATGTCATTGCGGTGGATAGTTGTCTGGCTTCAAATATCGCGTAAGAGTTCGTTAATACCTACCTTACTGCGGGTCTTTTCATCGACCTGTTTGACGATCACCGCACAATAAAGGCTGTACTTACCATCTTTTGACGGCAGATTGCCGGAGACCACCACGGATCCCGCCGGGATCCGGCCATAGGTGATTTCATCGGTCAGGCGGTTGTAAATCCGGGTTGACTGGCCAATGTAGACACCCATGGAAATCACCGAGCCGGTCTCGACAATGACACCTTCAACGACTTCGGAACGGGCGCCAATAAAACAATTGTCTTCGATGATGGTCGGAGCGGCCTGCAGTGGTTCCAGTACGCCACCGATACCGACGCCGCCGGACAAATGTACGTTCTTGCCAATTTGTGCGCAGGAACCGACCGTGGCCCAGGTATCGACCATGGTGCCGCTATCCACATAGGCGCCGATGTTGACGTAGGACGGCATCAGTACCACGCTGGGTGCGATGTACGCGCCCTGGCGCACCGTGGCCGGGGGTACAACGCGTACGCCTTCATTGCGGAACTCGCGCGAATTGTAATCGGCATACTTGGCCGGCACCTTGTCAAAATAATTGGTGAAACCGCCTTTTATGAAGTTGTTATCGTGAATGCGGAAAGACAACAGCACGGCTTTTTTAAGCCACTCGTTGACCACCCAGTCGCCGTCCTTTTTTTCAGCCACGCGGACTTCACCCTTGTCGAGCAAATGCATCGCTTCAGTGACAGCTTCACGAACGATAGTGTCGACGCTGCGCGGCGTGATCTCTGCGCGGTTCTCAAAGGCATTTTCGATGATGTTCTTGATGTCGCTCATGCAGGTGTCTCCAACGGGCTTGGGCTTATAGCAATGTAAAGTGGGTAAGTATAACGAACTGACGGCGACCTAGCCTACCGTCTTGAGGTATTCGGTAATGCGGCGGGCCGCATCTGCACATTCATCCTGGCTGGCCACCAGCGCCATGCGTACACGGTTCTGGCCGGGATTGATGCTATTCGCGGTACGTGAAAGGTAACTGCCCGGCAGGACCGTGACATTCTGATCGGCAAACAGTCCCCGGGCGAAACGGGTGTCATCTTCAGGCGTTTGCGGCCACAGATAAAAACCCGCCATGGGTTTTTCCACCGCCATGACCGGTGACAGGATTTCCAGCGCCGCATCGAACTTGGCACGGTATTGGTCCCGGTTCGCGATGACATGCTGCTCATCGTTCCAGGCAGCGATACTCGCGGCCTGATGATGCAACGGCATGGCGCAGCCGTGGTAAGTCCGGTATTTCAGAAACTGTTGCATAATACTGGCATCCCCGGCCACGAAACCGGAGCGCAGTCCGGGCAGGTTGGAACGCTTGGACAGGCTGTGGAATACCACACAGCGGCGGTAATCGTCGTGACCGGCGGCTGCCGCGGCCTGTAGCAGGCCAGTCGGGGGATGCTGTTCGTCAAAATAGATTTCCGAATAGCATTCATCGGCGGCGATAATGAAATCATGCCGTTCCGCCAGTTCAATCAGTCGTTGCAGGGTCGGAGTGTCGATGACGGCGCCGGTTGGATTGCCGGGCGAGCAAAGATATATCAACTGGCAGCGTTGCCACTCGGCGGCCGGAACCGCATCGAAGTCCGGTATGAAATGATTGTCGACCAGGGTGTTGAGGTAAACCGGCTTTGCGCCGGCCAGCAGGGCAGCACCCTCGTATATCTGGTAAAACGGATTGGGCATCAGGACCGTCGGCTGCGGGGTGCGATCAACCACCGCCTGGGCAAAGGCAAACAGGGCCTCTCGCGTACCGCTGACCGGTAACACATGGCGCTCTGGATCGAGTGATCCGGCAGGCAGTTTGAAGCGGCGGGTCAGCCACTGACTGATGACTTCACGCAGCGCCGGTTCGCCCCGGGTCAGGGGGTAGTGAGACAGACCATCAAGCGCATTACGCATGGCGGTCAGGACAAAATCGGGGGCGCTATGTCGGGGTTCGCCGATTGACAGCGAAATGGGGGTCCGATCGGCAGGTGGTTGCACCCCGACCTTGAGGGCAGCGAGTCTTTCGAAGGGATAGGCGTGAAGCTTGTCGAGATCCGGGTTCATGGTATAAATGACACTGCCCTTGAGACAAATGGCCGGCTAGACAGCTCTGAAAAATGGTCCAAGAGTATAGACGAATCGAAACGCGTGACAAAGCCACACCATCTTCTACCTGTCTTCAGCCTACTGCTCACCGCCACCCTGTGGGGCGTATTTTGGTACCCGCTGCGTCTGCTGGAGTCGCAAGGTCTGCATGGCCTGTGGAGTTCATTGTTGTTGTATACCGGGACGCTGGTTGTCGCACTGCCCTTGATGCGGGGTCGGATACACGAGTTGGGTCGGGCGCCCTGGCGACTGTTTTTGATCGGCCTGGCCAGCGGAATTTGTAATATCGCCTTTATTCTGGCGATGTTGGAAGGCAATGTGGTGCGGGTGCTGTTCTTGTTCTACCTGTCACCCCTCTGGGCGACCTTGATGAGCTGGGTGTTTCTGGGCGAAAAGGTGTCAGCCCGCACTGTCGGCATATTGTTTATCGCGCTGACCGGAGCGGTCATCATGCTCTGGCAGCCGGGTACCGCCATACCCTGGCCGCGTGAAGCGGCCGACTGGCTGGCCCTGTTGTCCGGATTCAGTTTCGCTTTCCTTAATGTGGTCGTGCGGCATTTACAGTCCGTGTCGGTGTATACCAAGACGGTCGTGGGTTGGCTGGGCGTCATTTTTATAGCAGGACTACTGATAGGGGTGACCGGCCAGTCCCTGGCGACAGCAAGCACAGCGGCGATCATTGCTGCGCTCCTGATCGGTCTGGTGGTTCTGGTCGTGATGACCCTGTCAGTCGTTTACGGGGTGACCCACATGCCAGTACAGCGCTCCGCAATTATTCTGTTGTTTGAAATTGTCGCGGGTGCTGTCTCGGCCCAGTTGTTGACCGATGAAACGATTTTGCCGCGTGAATGGCTGGGCGGGATGCTGGTCATTACTGCTGCGTACCTGTCGGCCCGCTCTCAGCACTCATCCTGACAGGACTAAACAATGACCGAACTTACCCGTATTTTACACGTGAGCCTGATCGTTGCTGATCTGGATCGCGCGCTCGATTTTTACAACGCTGTTCTGGAACTGCCGATTGATTCCGATCGGCCTGAACTGGGTTACCCTGGCGCCTGGCTGAATATCGGCGTCCAGCAAATCCACCTGTTACAGCTACCCAATTGTGACCCGATAACGGGCCGGCCAGAGCATGGCGGGCGGGATCGGCATGTGGCATTTGCGGTGAGCGACCTTGAAAGGTTGGTTGCACGGTTGACCGCGGCCAACGTTCCATTGACCTACAGCCGGTCCGGACGGGCGGCCCTTTTTTGTCGTGACCCGGACGGCAATGCACTGGAGTTTATTGAGCAGGTCGACTGAATCAGTCCGACAGATAGGTTGTGATGGCCTGTTCGAGTTGCTGCAGGGTTGCCGGATTATCAGTCGGCTGGTTGTTTGGCCCGACCAGATAGAAAATATCCTCAGCCCGTTCCCCGAAGGTGGCGATACGGGCATTGCTCAACTGCATGTCACATTCCAGCAGGGCCCGGGCAATGCGGGAAAGCAGGCCGGGCCGATCATAGGTCTTGACCAGCATGATGGTGCCACCGCTTGCTGCATCCTGCTCAAATTCCACACTGGTTGGAAACTTGAATTGCTTGCGCTGGCGCGACAGCTGGGGTGTTATAGCAAGGATATCTTGTTCCGGGTGGGTAAGGGCCTGGAGTAGCTGCTGCTGTAATTGGTGGGTCTGTGCGTCGTCTCCGAGGGGATCGCCGTCGTGGTCGACGACCAGAAAGGATGCCAGGGTAAATCCGTCACGGGTATCGAAGATCCGCGCATCCATGATAGAGACATTGCTGCGCTCCAGAATCGAGGTCGCGTGCAGGAACAGGGACGGGTAACTGTGGCTATAAATAAAGACTTCGGTGCCGCCACGACGGGGTATGTCGCGGATCAGGACAACCGGTTGCGACGGCGTTTCGCGGGTTAGAATGGCCCGGGTTTGCCAGTCAATTTCTTCGGGCCCGAAGCGCAGAAAATATTCCTCGCCAATGGTGTCCCACACTGCGCCGAATTTTGTCATATCGAATCCCGCTGCGGTCAGATCCTGGGTTGCGAGGCGGCGGGTTTCAGCGCGGGTTTCCGATTGCAGCACCGGGTTGTGCAGTCCGCGACGCAGGGCGGCCCGGGTGGCATCGTAAAGCTCCCTCAGCAAGGTGGCTTTCCAGCTGTTCCACACCATGTCACTGGTGCCACGGATATCGGCCACAGTCAGCAGATAGAGGTAGTTGAGCCGGTTCTGATCGCCCACCTGGACGGCGAATTCATGTACCACGTCCGGATCGCCGATGTCCTTGCGCTGGGCCACGTCGGACATCACCAGGTGGTAACGCACCAACCACATAACCAGATTGGTATCGTAATCGCTAAGGCCATGCCGGCGGCAAAAATCCCCGGCGTCGACTGTTCCGAGTTGGGAATGATCGCCACCGCGGCCCTTGGCAATGTCGTGGTACAGGCCAGCGACGAGTAATAGCTCCGGCTTCGGAATACGCTGGATCAGTTCACTAAGGAACGGAAACTCGTGGCTGAATTCCGGCACAGTGAAACGGCGCAGATTACGCACCACCATCAGGATGTGTTCGTCCACTGTGTAGACATGAAACAGATCATGCTGCATCTGGCCGACGATGCGGCCAAACTCGGGCAGGTAAGCTGCGAGGATCCCGTAGCGGTTCATCCGGCGTAGTTCGTGCGTGATGCCGGTGGTCTGGCGTAAGATTTCCATAAACAGGCTACGGTTGCGTATATCGGCCCGGAAGGCCGCGTCGATGAGCTCCCTATCGCGGCGGATCAGCCGGATGGTGTTAGCACGTACCCCTTTGAGTTCCGGATGTTGCTCGAGCAACAGGAATACCTCGAGTAGTGCAAAGGGATATCGCTGGAATACCCTTTCATTCCTGACCTCGAGATAACCCTTGCGGGCCAGAAAGCGTTTGTTGATCTTGATCGGCTCACCGGGATCATCGGCATACAGGATTTCCTCCTGGAACAGCTGCAACAGCATTTCGTTGAGCCTGCTCAGTTCCATCACTGTCCGGTAGTACTGCTTCATGAACTGCTCCACCGCCAGCCGGCGCGGATTGTCCCGATAGCCGAATTGGCGAGCCAGTTCACGCTGGTAATCGAATAACAGGCGGTCCTCGCGTCGCCCGGCCAGAATATGCAAACCGAAACGGACTCGCCACAAAAAGGCCTGACCTTCGTGCAAAACCCGGTATTCGTCTTCGGTCAAGAAGCCGTGTACCACCAGTTCGTGCAATGTATTCACACCGTAGTGACGTTTGGCCACCCAACCAATGACCTGGATGTCCCGCAGGCCGCCCGGGCTTTCCTTGATATTGGGTTCCAGGTTATAGGCGGTCTCGTGATACCTGTGGTGGCGTTGCTCCTGTTCCTCAAGCTTGGCCCTGAAGAATGCCGGGCCTGGCCAGATTTTGTCTGCAGCGCAGAGGTGTCGCTGTTCCTCGAACAATTCGCTGTTGCCGATTAGCAGGCGCGATTCCTGGATATTGGTCGCAATCGTGATGTCGTCGCGTGCCTGTTCGACGCATTCCGCCACATTGCGAACACTCTGGCCGATTTCCAGACCCATGTCCCACAGGAAAGTCAGAAAGGCAGTGATTCCCTCGCGAAAGGGCGCATCATCGTCGCGCAGCAGAATCATGACATCAATGTCGGAGGCCGGATGCAGCTCACCCCGGCCATAGCCGCCTACCGCCACTAACGCAATGTCAGTGGCATCAGCCGGCAGGTACAGGGTCCAGGCACGGCAGAGCAGGGCGTCGATGAGCGCCGCGCGGGCATATACCAGCTCGGTGGCTGCGCGGCCTTCATGGAAACGATCGATGAGGATCTGGTTGGCGGTATTCAGGGTGTCCCGAAACAGCGCAAGCGGGGTTGAGTTGCCCTGGAGGCGGGTATCAAAGTGTGTCGCATTGAACAGCTCTGCGTCGAGCTGGTGGCGCATTAAAAGTCTTCCTCCTTGCGGCGGGTCAGGACCTCATGGCCCTCGGTGGTGACCAGAATCGTGTGTTCCCACTGGCTGGACAGGGAATGGTCTTTGGTGACCACTGTCCAGCCGTCCTTGAGCAACTTCGACTGGCGTTTGCCTGCATTGATCATCGGTTCAATGGTAAAGGTCATACCAGCTTCCAGCGCAAGGCCATTCCCCGGCGTGCCATAGTGGAGGACCTGCGGATCTTCGTGGAATTCCTTGCCGATGCCATGACCGCAGTATTCGCGCACCACGGAGAAATGATTGGACTCGGCATGATGCTGTATGGCGTGTCCAATATCGCCTAGCCGGATTCCGGGCCGGACCTGCTCGATGCCGATGCACAGGCATTCATAGGCGACACGGGTGATACGACGGGCCTGGATAGAGGGCTCGTCGACAAAGAACATCTTGCTGGTATCGCCGTGGTAACCGTCCTTGATGACGGTGATGTCGATATTGACGATATCCCCCTTCTTCAGGCGTTTCTCATTGGGGATACCGTGGCAGATGACGTGATTGACCGATGTGCAGATCGACTTGGGGAAACCGTGGTAGTTGAGCGGGGCGGGAATGGCGTGCTGTTCGTTGACGATATAGTCGTGGCAGATCCGGTCCAGCTCGTTAGTGGTAATGCCCGCCTGGACATGGGGTTCAATCATTTCCAGCACTTCGGCGGCCAGTCGGCCGGCAATGCGCATTTTTTCGATTTCGTCGGGTGTTTTGATGCTGACTGTCATGATAATGGTATCGTGATTTGATCCCGCAGCGAGCCAGGCAGGACAAATGCCCTATACAATATAAGGGATTAGGTCGCAGGGCGGGCTGTCCGTTGTTGTCCAAAGCCGATTATGGTATAAAGCGCGCGCGTTTTACGCAAACTTAAATGCCCGTAATTACGGGGAAACTTCGCACATATACCGGCACACCTGTCCGGGTGCCTGATTCGTCAGGTTGGTAGGTGGGGTATATGGAGGCTCAACCCATAGTGGAGACTATCTATGACTGACGTAAGCATGCGCCAGATGCTCGAGGCTGGCGTGCATTTTGGGCACCAGACCCGTTACTGGAACCCGAAAATGGCCCCCTTCATTTTCGGTGAACGCAACAAAATCCATATCATCAACCTGGAAAAATCACTGCCGCTTTACACCGAGGCATTGAATTTCATTGGCAATCTGGCCGCCAACCGGGGCACTGTCCTGTACGTGGGAACCAAGCGTGCTGCCCAGGACATTGTTCGGGAAGAAGCAGAGCGTTGTGGCATGCCCTATGTCAACCATCGTTGGCTGGGCGGAATGCTGACCAATTACAAAACCGTCAAGCAATCCATCAAACGACTGAAGGAACTGGAAGCCATGCAGGCCGAGAGTGGTTTTGAAGGCCTGAACAAGAAGGAAATCCTGAATCTGACCCGGGAGCGCGACAAGCTTGACCGCAGTCTGGGTGGTATCAAGGATATGAATGGTTTACCTGACGCCCTCTTTGTTATAGATGTCGGTCATGAAAAGATCGCCGTTAATGAAGCGGTCAAACTGGGTATTCCGGTGATTGGCGTGGTGGATACCAACAATGATCCGGACAAGGTCGATTATGTCGTGCCTGGAAATGACGACGCGATTCGTGCCATCAGTCTCTATGCAAAGGGTGTTGCCATGGCGATCATCGAAGGCCGTGCAGCCAGTGCTACGGCGGGCCCGGCGGATGAATTCATTGAAGTGGGTGGAGCTGATGACAAGCCGGTCGTACAAAGAGCGAAGAAAAAAGTCGCCAAGCAAAAAGTAGCGGTCAAAAAAGCCGAGCCTGAAACTGCAGAGACAGTGGCAGAGCCGGAGCCGGAAAAAGCAGAACCGGAAACGGCTGAAGCCCCTGATGTAGAGAAAGAAGCGAAACCGGCCGCGAAGAAGAAAACCGCCGCCAAAAAGAAACCGGCTGCAAAAAAGAAAACTGTGGCCAAAAAGAAGACCGTGGCTAAAAAGAAAACCGTTGCCAAAAAGAAGGCTGCAGCCGACGATGAGAGTGCAAGTGCCGAACCGGCCGCTGCAGAAAAAGAACCGGCCGCAGAGTAACTACTATCGCATGAGTTCAGGTAAAGGGGGGCTTGCCCCCCTTTTTCGAATACATGCTGACAGGATTACAACTTTAACGATTTAGCAAGAGGATACGATCATGGCAATCACAGCAGCAATGGTTAAGGAACTGCGTGAACGCACCGGTGCCGGCATGATGGAATGCAAGAAAGCTCTGGTGGAAACGGAAGGTGACATAAATGCCGCAATCGAGCTTATGCGCAAGAGCGGCATGGCCAAGGCCGACAAGAAGGCGGGACGAACTGCCGCCGAGGGTCTGGTCGCAATCAAGCTCAGTGATGACGGTAAAACGGCCGCCATCGTTGAGGTGAATTGTGAAACTGATTTTGTAACCAAGGGCGAGGATTTCAAGAATTTTGTCGACGCCGTCGCCCGGCAGGTGCTCGACAAACAGCCCTCAGATCTGGATACGCTGCTCGCCATGTCAATTAGCAATGATGATGACACCAGTGTTGAAGATACCCGCAAGACACTTATCGCCAAGATCGGTGAGAACATGAATGTGCGTCGGTTCGATCTGGTCAAGGCCAAGGGACAAATTGCCACTTACATGCATGGCAACCGGATTGGTGTGGTGGTTGATTTGGAAGGCGGTGAGGAATCTCTGGGTAAGGATCTGGCCATGCATATTGCCGCCAGCCACCCGGTATGTGTGTCTGAAGCGGAAGTTCCGGCTGATGTTATTAAAAAGGAAAAGGAAATCTTCTCGGCGCAGGCCGCCGAAAGTGGTAAACCGGCCGACATTATCGAGAAAATGGTGGATGGTCGCATCAAGAAATTCCTGAAAGAAGTGACGCTATTAGGTCAACCCTTTGTTAAGGATCCGGATCAGACGGTTGAGAAGCTGCTTAGCAAATCAGGCGCAAAAGTCAGCTGTTTCGTGCGCTATGAAGTGGGTGAGGGCATCGAAAAGAAACAGGAAAACTTTGCCGATGAAGTCATGGCGCAGATGAAAGGCTAACGGACTGAACTGAAAAATATGGCCAGCGAAAACGGTTACAGGAGAGTTCTGCTTAAACTCAGTGGTGAAGCCCTGATGGGCGAACAGCCGTTTGGGATCGATCCGGTAATCGTTAACCGGGTTGCCGAAGAAGTGAAGGAACTATGTGAACGTGAGGTGCAGGTCGCGCTGGTCATTGGTGGCGGGAACATATTTCGCGGTGTCAGTTTGTCTGCTGAAGGCATGGATCGGGTTACGGCTGATCACATGGGAATGTTGGCTACCGTAATCAATGCTCTAGCCCTGCAGGAAGCGATTGAGCGCCATGGTCTTTATGTTCGAGTGATGTCTGCTTTGCCCATGCAAAGCGTGTGCGAGGATTACATCCGTCGTCGTGCCGTGCGTCACCTGGAGAAGGGGCGCGTTGTTATTTTTGCGGCCGGAACCGGCAATCCATTTTTTACGACCGACACAGCGGCAAGTTTGCGTGGGATTGAAATCAATGCCGATGTCGTCATCAAGGGTACCAAGGTAGACGGAGTCTATTCATCAGATCCAGTAAAAGATCCAACTGCAAAGTTATATAGCAAGCTGGATTATGAACGTGTCATTGCAGAAAACCTTGCAGTTATGGATACCACGGCGATCGTTCTGTGCCGCGATAACCGGATCCCTATCCGCGTCTTCAACATGAATAAGCCGGGTGCATTACTCCGGGTGATTATGGGAGAAGACGAAGGGACACTTGTTGAGTAAGGGGAATATCGATGATTAACGAACTAAAAAAGGATGCGGAAGTCCGGATGGGTAAGAGCGTTGAATCACTCAAGAGTGAACTGATTAAATTGCGTACCGGCCGCGCTCATTCGAGTCTGTTGGAACATATTATGGTGGACTACTATGGTTCTGAGACGTCTCTGAACCAGGTTGCGAACATTTCCGTATCAGATGCGCGTACTCTGACTGTAATGCCATGGGAAAAGCAGATGGTAAAAGTAATTGAGAAGGCCATCATAAATTCCGGGATGGGTCTGAACCCGGCAACGGCCGGTGATGTCATCCGCGTACCGCTGCCTCCGCTAACTGAAGAGCGTCGCAAAGATATGATCAAGGTAGTGCGGCATGAAGGTGAAAATGCGAGGGTTGCGATCCGTAACATTCGTCGTGACGTGCTGGGTGATATCAAAACCCTGCTAAAAGAGAAAGAAATTACCGAAGACGACGAACGCAAGGCGCAAGAGGATATCCAGAAAATTACTGACAAATATATCGCCCAGGTCGATGCGCTAATTGTGGAAAAAGAAGAGGACCTGATGGAAATCTGACGAGGCGTCTAACTGATCTGCTGTTTCTGGTGTGCAACCGGAGGTGGAATGGCCGGTTATTTGTAACCACGATAACGAAGTGAGCGCGTGAGCAAGAAAGAACAAAGCGACAGGGTTCGGAATTGCCTGAAACTGCTGGGTAAGGAAGGTTTGCCCCGGCATATTGCGATCATCATGGATGGTAACGGCCGCTGGGCGCAACAACGGAAAAAGCCCCGGGTGTTCGGTCACCGTGCTGGAGTGGAAAGTGTTCGGGAACTGGTACGCGCCTCGGGTGAAATGGGGATTGAGGTGCTGACCCTGTTTGCATTTTCCAGCGAAAACTGGCGGCGCCCGGAAAAGGAAGTCAGCCTGTTGATGGAATTATTCCTGATGGCGCTGGAAAAAGAGGTACGCAAACTGGATACCAATAATGTTCAGTTGCGAATAATCGGTGATGTTGCTGACTTTCCTGAAAAAATCCGTATCCGAATTGCCGAAGCGGAATCCCTAACCCTGAACAACACCGGTTTGGTGCTGAACATCGCTGCCAATTATGGTGGCAAGTGGGATATCTGCCAGGCCGTCAGGCAACTTGCCACTCGGGTTAAGCAGGGTGAACTTGAGCCAGACGAAATCACTGAAGAAAAAATTGCCGAACGGCTAAAACTGCATGACCTGCCTGAGCCGGATTTGTTTATTCGTACCGGTGGCGAACAACGAATCAGTAATTTCCTTGTCTGGCAACTGGCCTACACCGAATTATTTTTTACGCCCGTCTTGTGGCCGGATTTTAACCGGGATGAATTTGAAAAAGCCTTGATCTCCTTTTCTCACCGACAACGCCGTTTC
>Ga0316585_10000095_pt1 | contig 15825 bp, 12 predicted proteins | sample S_170502SCrBrC_D_FD_204517 | JGI IMG/M metagenome (GOLD analysis project Ga0316585, IMG submission 204517) | Rhizosphere microbial communities from salt marsh grasses in Alabama, United States - S_170502SCrBrC | ecosystem: Host-associated > Plants > Roots > Rhizosphere | place: USA: Alabama...
ATCTGCGCTGGGTGGTGCAGCGGGCGATGGCCAGGGACGGCTACCTGATGTGGGCAATCAGCGACGGCGGGGCCGTCATGGGCAGCGCGATGCCGGCGTTCAAGGACACGCTGAGCGAGACTGATCGCTGGCGGATCATCCGGTTCCTGAGAACTCTCTAGCATCCAGGAGGAGGTTGCACATGCACGAGCACGAGACGCAGCCGCCGGTGGACAAGGACAGGGTGACCGACCCGGTCTGCGGCATGCAGGTCGATACCGACACGCCGCTGCAGTCGCACTACCGCGGCACCGCCTACCGCTTCTGCAGCCGGCATTGTTTGGACGCCTTCGAGGCCGACCCGAAGCGCTACATGCACGAGTCGTCTTTGCAGGAGCCGGATGCCGAGGGGGCTTGCTGCTCCGTCCCGGCACCGTCGGCGTCTGCGCTGGCGGCTCCCGGCGGGACGACCTACACCTGCCCGATGCATCCCGAGGTCCGCCAGCAGGCGCCGGGCACCTGTCCGAAGTGCGGGATGGCCCTGGAGCCGGTGGACGCGACCGCACCCCAGACCCGGGTCGAGTACACCTGCCCGATGCACCCTGAGATCGTGCAGGACCACCCCGGCAGCTGCCCCAAGTGCGGCATGGCCCTGGAGCCCAGGACGATCGCCGTCGACGAGCCGAATGCGGAGTTGGTCGACATGACGCGGCGGTTCTGGGTCAGCGCTGTCCTGGCCGTGCCGCTGTTCGTGCTGGCGATGGTCGCCGATCTGGCGCCGAGATGGCTGCCTGGCGGTGTGTCGATGCATGCGGTCCAATGGGTCCAGGCACTCCTGGCCACGCCGGTGGTGCTCTGGTGCGGCTGGCCGTTGCTGGTACGTGGGTGGCAATCGATCCGCAACCGCAGCCCGAACATGTTCACCCTGATCGGACTCGGCGTGAGCGTCGCCTGGGGCTACAGCTGCCTGGCGCTGCTGCGCCCCGACCTATTCCCGCCGGCGATGCGAATGGCCGATGGCAGCGTGCACGTCTATTTCGAGGCGGCGGCGGTCATCACCGCCCTGGTGCTGCTCGGCCAGGTCTTGGAGCTACGCGCCCGAGGGAGCGCCGGTGCAGCGATCCGACTGCTGCTGGGTCTTTCCCCCAACACCGCGCGCCTGGTCGGAGACGACGGTATCGAGGTGGACGTGGGGCTCGACCAGGTCCAGCCCGGGGACCTTCTGCGCGTTCGCCCCGGCGAGAAGGTTCCGGTGGACGGTGAGGTCACCCAAGGCAACAGCAGCGTCGACGAGTCGATGGTGACTGGGGAGCCGGTACCGGTGCCGAAGTCCGTCGGGGACAAGGTGATCGGTGCAACCCTGAACGGCAACGGGTCCCTGCTGATGCGCGCCGAGCGCGTCGGGGCCGACACCCTGCTCGGGCAGATCGTCGCGATGGTGGCCGAGGCCCAGCGCTCACGGGCCCCGATCCAGCGCCTCGCCGACCGGGTCGCGGCCTGGTTCGTGCCGGCGGTCGTCGGGGTCGCGCTGCTGGCCTTCCTGGTCTGGGGGCTCTGGGGTCCGGAGCCGCGCCTCGCCCATGCCGTGGTCAACGCGGTGGCGGTGCTCATCATCGCCTGTCCCTGTGCGCTGGGGCTGGCGACGCCGATGTCGATCATGGTCGGCACTGGCAAGGGCGCGAGCCTGGGTGTCCTGATCAAGAATGCGGAGGCCCTGGAGATCATGGAGCGGGTCGACACCCTGGTGGTCGACAAGACCGGCACCCTGACCGAGGGGCATCCTCGGGTGGTCTCGCTCCATGCTGGGCCTGGGATCGACGAGGACGACCTGCTGCGGCTCGCCGCGAGCCTCGAGCGCGCGAGCGAGCACCCGCTGGCTGAGGCCATCGTCCGCAACGCCGAGGAGCGGGGGCTCGGGCTCTCGGAAGTCGAGGGCTTCGAGGCGGTCACCGGAAAGGGTGTACGCGGCAGCGTCGAGGGCCACGACCTGGTGGCCGGTACCCAAGCGTACCTGGCCTCGCTTGGAATCGATACCGGCGGGCTCGAGACACAGGCCGATGCGCATCGGGCGCGCGGCGAGACCGTCATCTTTATTGCTGTCGACGGCCAGGCATCCGGGCTGATGGGGGTCGCGGACCCGATCAAGGGGACGACTGTGCAGGCGATTCAGGACCTCCAGGCAGAGGGCCTGTCCGTGGCGATGGTGACGGGTGACAGCGCGGCGACCGCCGCGGCCGTGGCCCGCACCCTCGGCATCGACCGGGTCGAGGCCGAGGTTCTTCCGGACCACAAGGCGGAGATCGTCGCGCGCCTGCAATCGGAGGGTCACCGCGTGGCGATGGCGGGAGATGGGATCAACGATGCGCCGGCCCTGGCCCGGGCCGATGTCGGCATCGCGATGGGCACGGGGACCGACGTGGCAATGCAGAGTGCCGGCGTGACCCTGGTCAAGGGTGATCTGCGCGGCATCCTGCGCGCTCGGCGTCTGAGCCGGGCCACGATGCGCAACATCCGCCAGAACCTGCTGTTCGCGTTCGGCTATAACGCGCTGGGTGTTCCGATCGCCGCCGGCGTGCTCTATCCGCAGTTCGGTCTTCTGCTCTCGCCGATCATCGCCGCGGCGGCGATGAGCTTCAGCTCGGTCTCGGTCATCACGAACGCCCTGCGACTGAGGTCCGCTGACGTCTGAGTTCCCGCACCGGCCCGCCGCCGCGCGCGTTCCACCGGTACGGCGATGCAGGGTGTCCCGGTCCCTGAGAACGCAGGCAAACCGCTCGCGCTACGGCTTGATGTCCAGCACGCGCGTGTCGGGAGAGGCATCGACCTTGTTGACGGTGTCCTGAACCGAGAGCACCCGGCGCCGGCTCCGCGCGATCCGATTTGGGCGCACCGCGGCGCGTGTCGGGAGCACGCCGCACATCGGGTCCCCAGGGCTGGCGTACCGGTGAACCCGCAGGATCGATCTGGTGATCGGACGGGGTAGAGACAAACGGGGAACGGTGATCTCGACATCTGTCCCTTTCCCGCAGCAATAAACACTGGTGGGTTGCCCTGGCTATCCCTCTTGCTGGCCGGTTGGTGCCGTGACGACGGCCCAAGGGGATTAAAGGCAATCAGGGGCCGCATGCCTTGGTAACAACATTGGACGAATTTGGCGGATCCGCCGCGCGACGAGCCTCAGCGGATCTATGTGCCGACGCGCTTGGAGCGCCAGCGCAAGGCCAGCGCAGCCAACCTGGGCTGGGGCGAGCCCAAGGGGACCTATCCCTGGGGCGGCGATCGCGACCCGCGGCAAGAGCCCTGGCGTGCCAACACGCGTGAGAGCGAACTGAACCGCTCGACGGCCGTCGGACTCTACCCCCGCGGCGCCTCCCCTGCGGGTGCACTGGACATGGCAGGCACAGTCTGGGAATGGTGCCTGAACGCCTTCGAGGAACCCGATAACATCGGCCCCCCCAAGGCGGTGAGGATCCCCGGGCGCTGCGCGGCGGGTCCTGGGCCGACGATCGGGACCTCGCGCGCTCGGCCGTCCGCGGCGACAACATCGGCTTTCGGGTGTTGTGTTCGTCACCCATCTTCGGGCACTGAGCACTGAAGTGTCACGCGAGGGTCACCGACGGCGCACACCGCCGTCTACGCGCGATTCTTCGACGCAGGTTCCCAAGCTGCACCTGCGTCGCTGCGATGGGGCGGCGTAGGGGATCCAAGATCGGCTGCGGATGTGAGAAGGAGAGGTTGCTCGGAACGGCTAGCGCTGTCTCCTCGGGCCTTATCCGTTCCAGGAGCCTGCGGCCGCTTTGCCTACGTCGGATTATTCGGGAAGACGTGCCGCGGGATGCGCACACAGGCGCGCGTCGAAGCTATAGGTGGTCTCACAGCCCGCGGCGCGGTCGCTCAGGAAGAGTAGATAGTCGGAAAAGTCCGCCGGTCCTTCCCGGAAGGCATCGAGCGCCTGGAATGCGAGGCCCTCATCCTCAACGTCGAGCTCTGTGGTGACCAGGATCTGGTCCAGCACGTCAATTACTTGAGGCTTGCTGTACCCATAGGCCCGGCGCAGCGCCCAGACCAGCTCACACAAGACGATCTGGGCCACGCGTCCCGGCGCGACGGTGGTGCAGCTCGCCTCGATCAGCCGAGTGGCCTGGGCGGACTGCCGCGGATCGTCCTGGGTGATGTAGCGAACCAGGACATTGGTATCGAGGCCGATCATCCGCCCGCTCAGTCGCCGCCCCTCGCGATGGCCTCGTCCATCTCCTCAAGCGACACCGGCCGCTTCGGCTTCGGCAACATCCCCTTGAGTCGAAGGAAGGGGGCCATGTCCAGCGCAAACGTCCGGTGAAGCGCGGCTTGGTCGACCTAGCCGAGGACTGGCGCTGGTCGAGTTCGAGGGACTATGCAGGGCTCCCGGGGCTGATCGAAGTGGACCGGGGATGGTGAGAGCGGTGAACGAATACGGCGGATCCGGCTCGGGTTATTCTGAGAAAATTCGGTGGGATAAAGGGAGCGGCGCCGAGTCGCGTCCGCGCGGCCGCTTCAATCAGTCGGTGACACCAATGAGATCAACTGCCTACAGTCAGTGGAGGCTGGCGCCGGCGACCCTCGCCCTGGGAGTCTCGGTGCTATTGAGCCCGACGTTGGGCCGCGCGGAGGAGGGTGCCGAGGCTTCTTCGCGGTCCCCCGAGCTGGAGCAGCGACTCTCCGCGGCCCTGGCCGCCAAGGGCCCGAGCTACCGGCCGCGCACCGAGCACCTGCTGGAGGACGGCCGGCCGCGTTTCACCAACCGGCTGATCCTGGAGGACTCCCCCTACCTGATCCAGCACGCGCACAACCCGGTGGATTGGTATCCCTGGGGGCCGGAGGCCTTCGATCGGGCCCGTCGCGAGGGCAAGCTGGTGTTTCTCTCCATCGGCTATTCAACCTGTTACTGGTGCCACGTGATGGAGCGCGAGAGCTTCGAAGACCTGGAAATCGCGGGGTTCCTGAACCGTGACTTCGTCGCGGTGAAGATCGATCGCGAGGTCCGGCCGGACCTGGACCAGGTCTATATGACGGCGGTGCAGCTGCTCGGGGGCCAGGGGGGCTGGCCTATGACCAGCATCCTGACCCCGGAGGCGGAGACCATCATCGCGGGCACCTACTTCCCGCCCCAGGAGCTCCGGCGCCTGCTGGAGGGCGTCGAGGCCCTCTGGCAGGAGGAACCGGAGGAGCTTCGAGCCCAGGCTCGGCGGGTCGCCGCGGCAGTCACCTGGACCCTGGAGACCGCGCGTCGGGCCACGGAGCTGGCGGAGGACCTGGCCGAGGGGGCGGCGGCGCGTCTGGCCGCCGACTACGACGAGCTCCAGGGGGGCTATGGCGCGGCCCCCAAGTTCCCCCGGGAGCCCCAGCTCCAGCTGCTCCTCGATCAGGCCCTGCGCAGCGGGGACGCGGCGTCCGAGACCGCCGCCCTCCTGACCCTGAGGAGCATGGCCCAGGGCGGCATCCACGACCAGGTCGGGGGCGGCTTCCACCGCTATGCCATCGACAACGACTGGCTGGTCCCACACTTCGAGAAGATGCTCTACAACCAGGCCCAGCTCGCGCGTGCCTACGCGGTCGCCTGGCGTCTGACCGGCGATCCAGGATTCGCGCGGGTGGCGCGCCGAGCCCTGGACTTCGTGCTGCGGGATCTGAGCTCCCCGGAGGGCGCCTTCTACTCGGCGACGGACGCCGAGAGCGAGGGGGAGGAGGGCCGCTTCTTCCTCTGGACTACGGCTGAGATTCGCGCGGCGCTGCCAGGGGACGCGGCGGAGCTGGCGATCCGGCTCTTCGGCGTGACTGAGGCCGGCAACTTCGAGGGTCGAAACATCCTGCACTTTCCCAGGTCCCCGGAGGAACTGGCACGAGCCGAGGGTCTGGCGCTGGGCGAGCTGTTTCAGCGGCTGGATTCCATCACCGCCCGCCTTGAGAGCGCCCGGTCCGTCCGCCCTAAGCCCCATCGGGACGAAAAGGTCCTCACCGGCTGGAACGGCCTGATGATCACCGCCCTGGCCGAGGTCGGGGACACCCTGGGGGAGCCCCGTTACCTGGCGGCGGCCGAGCGGGCGGCGGAGCTCCTCTGGACGCGGGCTCGCGACGCCGACGGGACCCTTCAGCGGGTCTACCTGGAGGGACGTGCCTCGGTGCCGGCTCTCCAGGAGGACTATGCCTTCCTGGGGGAGGGGATGATCGCCCTCTATGACGTCACCGGTGACGCCCGGTGGCTGGAACGGGCCCAGGGGCTGGCCGACGCCATGTGGACACGCTTCGCCGATCCGAAGGGGGGCGGGCTCTACATGGCCGAGCCGGACGACACCCCCCAGATGGCTCGACCCAAGGACCTGGCCGACGGGCCCATGCCCTCGGGTCACTCGGCGGCCCTGAGCCTGTTTTCCGGACTCGCCCGGCGCACCGAGGAGCCGGTCTACGCCGAGCGGGCCAGGACCCTGGTGGCTGCGATCTCGGGCCAGGTGGCGCGCGCTCCAGAGGACTTCCCCTCCCTGCTGGTCGCCCTCGACCGGCTACGCCTGGGGGAGACGGGTCCCCGGCAATACGCGGCTCAGGGGGCCGTGCGGGTACACGCACGGACCCGTCCGGCGGAAGCCGAAAAGGCGTCACTGCCTGCCCGCGGGCGACTGATCGTTGAGATCGACATGCGACCGGGCTGGCACATCAACGCCCATCGACCCCTCGAGGATGACCTCATCGGAACCATCCTGACCGGGGTCGAGGGGCGAGGCTGGCGCCTCGGGGACGCGATCTACCCGCAGCCCGAGGTGCTCAGGCTGGGCTTCACCCGGGAGCCGCTCGCCCTTTACCAGGGCAAGGTGCGCATCGGGGCATCCTATGACCCGGACCCGCGCGCGGCGGTGGCCGAGCCCACCCCCTCGATCCCGCTCAAGCTCCGCCTGCAGGCCTGTAGCGATCGATTTTGCCTCGCCCCCGAGACCCTGGCCTTGGAGGTCCCGACCGCGGCGCCCTAGGAGGGGAGTCGCTCAGGGGTCAGGTCAGCCGAGGAGGGACATCCGCTCCATCACCCCGTCCTTCTGGACAAGCCAGTGCATCAGGGCGGCGGCGACGTGGACCAGGATCAGTCCGATGAGGGCCCAGCCGAGCCAGCCATGGAGCTCGAACAGGGTCTTGCTCAGAGCCTCGTCCTTGCCGATGAATCCCGGCAGGGTCCAGTCGAAGAATTGGACGGGGAAGCCACCGGCGGCGGTTCCGAGCCAACCAACTACCGGCATGGCCAGCAGGACCCCGTAGAAGAGCCCGTGGACCAGCTTGCTGGCGACGCGCCGCCATGCCGCCAGGGGCTGCCGGTAGGGCGGGGCGCCGAGGGTCAGGCGCAGCGCCAGGCGCAGCACCATGAGCCCCAGGAGCAGGACCCCGAAGGTCTTGTGGTAGGTGTAGAGGAGGTTGGTGGTATCGGATCCGAAGGCGGCGACCGCTCCCTCGTAGCCGAGGTTCCCCAGGGTCAGTCCGACCCCGAGGAGCGCGATCGCGAGGATCACGATCAACCAGTGCAGCAGGCGCTGCGCTAGGGTGTAACGAAAGCCGAGTGCCGTGGCGGTGCTCATGGTTGCGCCCCTTGATGGAGGAGGGAGTGTGGACCCGATTGCTTGCAAGCCCGGGACGAGCATCGCCCGCAATCGCCGGTCTGGGCGATATGTGCCCGGGGAGCGGGTGCTGCAAGCGCAAGCCAGGCGGGCCGTGGACGCGGCCTCAGGTGAAGCGAGGAGCCGAGGCAATTTCCACACAAGCCACAACGTGAACAAAATCGGTTCAATGCGCAAGAAGCCATTGTCCGTTTCCCGAATGGCCCCAGCTACTCCCCACGGGTGCCAATCCCCTCGAACACGCTGGGGCACTGGTCATCTGTAGCCGGTCCGGGCGACCCCATGCCCTCGCGCACAGGGCTCCCATGACCCGATCTGCTTCCGAGCGCTTGAGTCACATTCAACATAGAGGTAGAGCCATGAGCCTCCGTATCCCCACCCTGCTGACCGCTGGCCTTCTCGGTGCCCTGCTGGCGGTTGGCTCCTTTGCCACCGTCCATGCGGGAGACGGCTGCGATAAGGACAAGAAGAAGGGCGACTCCACCAGCACCCTGTGGTGTCCCGCGTCCGTGGTTTCCCAGACCGCGGTCATCGCCGATCCCCGGTCTTGATTGGGCACCGATCCGGTGTCGGCTCGACACCGGATCGGCTCTCGCTCATAGCGGCGCGTATCCCAAGGCGTTTTCTGTTCGACGGCGTACCGCCGTCAAGACCGCCGGGGCATCCATGTACCCGACGGGAGATCCCTTCGTCCGCGCTTCCCTAGTCAAGTTCCCGCTCTTCGTACCGGTAACCGACCCCATAGACCGAGTGGATGAGCTCCTGATCCGGGAACAGTTCGGCGAGACGGCGACGCAGCTTCTTCACATGACTGTCGATGGTGCGATCCGACACCACCCGGTGGTCCCGATAGATCCGCTCCATGAGGCGTTGCCGCGGAAAGATGCGTCCGGGGGCTTGGTGCAGGGTGGCAAGCAGGGCGAACTCCACGGCGGTCAGCTCGATCTCCCGCCCTCCCGCGCTGACGCGCAGACTCTCCGGATGCAGCGCGATGGGACCTGACGGCCGATCTGGCTCCGCGGGAGCCGCCCGGCTGCGCCGCAGCACCGCCTTGACGCGCGCCACTAACTCCCGGGGGCTATAGGGCTTGCACACGTAGTCGTCGGCACCGAGCTCCAGCCCCAGCAGCCGGTCGATCTCCTCCACCCGGGCCGTGGTCATGATCACTGGCACCTGGCTTTCAGCGCGTAGCTCACGGCACAGCGTGAGCCCGTCCTTGCCCGGCAGCATCAGGTCGAGGAGGATCAGGTCGGGTCCCCGCGTGCGGACCCAGTCGAGCACCAGGGAACCGTCGGCCACGATTTCCGCCCGATAGCCGGCCGCCGCCAGATAATCCGCCACCAGAGCCGCGAGCCGCTCCTCGTCCTCAACGATCAGGATCAACGGGTTAGTCAGGTCACTCATCTTTGGTATGGATTCCTCGGCCATCGTTACTCGCGACTCGTTACTCGATCGGCAGCTCGACGCGAATCCAGAGTCCGCCCGAAGGGGAGGGCTGGGCGCTGATGCGACCCCCGTGGGCCTCCACCACGTTCTTGGCGATGGCGAGCCCGAGTCCGGCCCCGCCGGTATGCCGGTTACGGGATTGGTCCAGGCGATAGAGCCGATCGAAGAGCCGGTCCTGGGCCCCTTCCGGAACCCCGGGGGCCGTGTCCTGGAAGTCCACCAGGATCCGGTCCACGGACCGGGCGAGGGTCACGCGGAGGCCGCCGCCAGGGTCCGTGTACTGTAGGCTGTTGCGCAGCAGATTGCGGAAGAGCTGGGACAGACGGTCGGGGTCTGCCTTGATCTCCCCCCGCGATCCTCGCCGGTCCTCGTAGTCGAGGCGGAGCGCGGCATCGGCGAAGCGCGGGCGGAAGGTCTCCAGATCGGACTCCAGGACCTCGCCGATGTCGGTGTCCACCATCCGATAGCTCAGCGCCCCCAGGTCGCTCATGGAGAGCTGGTAGAGATCGTCCACCAGGCGCCCGAGCCGCATCGCGTCCCCATGGAGTCGTTCCACCGCGGCTGGGTCCAGGGGACGGACCCCGTCCTGGAGCGCCTCGAGCTCCGCCTGGAGCAGGGCGATGGGGGTGCGCAGCTCGTGGGAGATGTCGGCCACCCAGCGCCGGCGGGCCTGCTCGTGCTGCTCCAGGGCGGTGGCCAAGGCGTTCAGGTCCCGGCCCAGGCGGGCAATCTCGTCGCCCCCCTTGATCGGGACCCGCGCACCGTACTCCCCCGAGGCCAGCCGGCCCATGGCCTGCTGGAAGTCTCGGAGGGGGCGCACCAGGCCGCGCGACAGGGGATAGGCGAGGGCCGCGGAGACCAGCAGCATGCCGACCGCGATGATCCAGAGCCAGCCCCCCTGACGGGCCTGGAACTCGACCTCGGGCCACTCGGTGACCGGCGGGCCCGGCAGGAGGGCGAGTTGCCCCACGCCGCGTCCGTCCACCTCCAGCGGGATCCGCCGGGCGCCGGGGAGCAGGGCCTCGCGGCCGTAGATCGGCACACCCGTGCCATCGAGGAGCATCAGCCTGAGCTCCAGCGGCACCGGCCCCTGCCGGTCTTTCAGGTGCTCCAGGGCGTGGGCGGGCGGCCAGTCCTCGGACTCCGCCAGATCCCGGGGCATCCAGGGTGGCCGGTGATCGCGGCGATGGCCCCATCGGTCCCGCAGCAGCCGCTCACCGCGCCCCATGAGCAGGGCGACCCAGAGCCGCTTGTCCTGGCGCAGCCGCGCCCAGGACCCTTCCTGGGCATAGAAGGACACCAGCCGATCGGTGATCTCGCCGATACGCTCGGACTCGCGGGCGGAAACCAGCTCGGAGAGGCCCCGCTCGAAGGACCAGCGGAAGAAGGCGCTGGTCCCGGCCACCGCAAGCAGGCTCGCGAGCAGGAGGGTGAGGAACAGCCGGGCGCGCACGGTGAGGATCATGTCCAAATCATGGCCCTTGCGCGTGCAACAAAAAAGGAGATGGCGGGTCCTTTGGATCGGAGAGGCGGTCGAGTGGTGCCACAGGCGTCGATGAGAGATGTCATGTAACCTTCGGCCCGGGCCGGTTAGCCTGAGTCGGGTTGCCCCCGAGCCCGCGGGGGCTCAGAGATCCCGCGACGTCAGAATCCCTGTCACCTTCCATGAGGAGCCAAGATGAAGCTCACCCCCATCGCCGTGGCCGTCTGCGCCGCCCTGACCCTGTCATCAACGAGCGCACTCGCCAATGACAGCGCATTGCGCGAGAAGGCCAAGGCGGCCGGATTGCAGGCCTTGCCCTACGGGGCCGGTCAGGTCACGGACAACGCGCTGACCCGGGAGAAGATCACCCTGGGGACCATGCTGTTCTTCGACCCCCGGCTCTCCGCAAGCGGCGTGATCAGCTGCAACACCTGCCACAACCTGGGGACGGGCGGAGACGACAACCTGCCCACGTCGGTGGGTCATGGGTGGCAGAAGGGTCCCCGTAATGCGCCCACGGTGCTCAACGCGGTCTACAACAAGGCCCAGTTCTGGGATGGCCGCGCGGAAGACCTCAAGGCCCAGGCCAAGGGGCCGGTCCAGGCGGGTGTGGAAATGGCCAATCAGCCCGCCGCCGTGGTCGAGGCCCTCAAGAGCATGCCCGAATACGTCGAGCGCTTCGGCCGCGCCTTCCCGGGGGAGGCCGATCCGGTGACCTTCGACAACATGGCGCGCGCCATCGAGGCCTTCGAGGCGACCCTGGTGACCCCGGGCTCACCCTTCGATGCCTGGATCGAGGGCAACGACAACGCCCTGACCGCCGACGAGAAGCTGGGTCTGGATCTCTTCGTGAGCAAGGGCTGCACCGCCTGCCACACGGGGGTCAATGTCGGGGGCCAGGAGTACTATCCGTTCGGCCTGATCAAGAAGCCCGGCGCGGATATCCTGCCACCCGAGGACAAGGGTCGCTTCCAGGTCACCAAGACCGCCAGCGACGAGTACGTCTTCCGGGCGGCACCCCTGCGGAATGTCGCGATCACCGCCCCGTACTTCCACTCGGGTCAAGTCTGGGACCTGGAGCAGGCCGTCGCCGTGATGGGAACCGCCCAGCTCGGCACCCAGCTCAAGGACGACGAGGCCAAGCTGATCGCGACCTTCCTCGGCAGTCTGACCGGCGAGCAGCCCACGGTCGAGTACCCGATCCTGCCGGTGGAGACGGCGGCGACCCCCAAGCCCCAGCTCTGAGCGAGCCCTGAGCGAACGGTGGCCCGGGGCCAGGGGGACAAGCCCCCGGCGGTCCCGAGCCGCCCTCCTCTAGGGAGATGCTGATCAAATGCCATCCTGGCATTTGATCAGCTCGCTTTCCGAGAGGCGCGACTCTCGGAAGGCTCCATTTTCAACGGCTTACAGCCGTCGAAAATGCCGGGCCATCCTTGGCCCGGACGGGAAACGCCAAAAATCAGCGTTTCCCTAGGCTTCTACTTCTCGCTCTTGCCGCTCTTCTCTCCCTTCTTGCCGTCTTCCTCCTTGTCGCCCTTGTCGGGCGATTTGCCGTTTGTCGCCGCGGCGCCCTTGATATTGGCCGTGCTTGCAGATTCCTGGGGGCGACGGTCACCGCAGGGCAGATAGCCGGCACTGGGTGTCTGGGGGGTCTTCAAGGCGGTCTTCAGGGCATCGCAGATGGTGCGCAGGACCTTGACCCGGGCATAGGGCTTGTCGTCGCCCTCGATCAGGGTCCAGCTCGCGTACTTGGTGCTGGTGCGCACCACCATCTCGTTCACCGCCTCCCGGTACTTGGGCCACTTCTCCCGATTGCGCCAGTCCTCCTCCGTGATCTTGTGGCGCTTGTAGGGGACAGCCTCCCGGTCCTTGAAACGGCTGAGCTGCTCGTCCTGGCTGACCTGAACCCAGAACTTGAGGAGGATGACGCCGTTGTCCACCAGCTGCTCCTCGAACTGGTTGATCTCCGAATAGGCCCGCCGCCACTCCGCGTCGCTGGCGAATCCCTCCACCCGCTCCACCAGCACGCGCCCGTACCAGGACCGGTCGTAGATGGTGATGTAGCCGGCCCGGGGGATGTGGCGCCAGAAACGCCAGAGGTAGTGATGGGCCTTCTCCTCGTCGGTGGGGGCGGCCACGGGGATGGCCCGGTAGAGCCGGGCATCGATGGCGCTGGTAATGCGGCGAATGGCACCTCCCTTGCCGCCCGCATCCATGCCCTCGAACACCAGGACGGTCGAGCGCTTCTTGTTGTAGGCCTGCCAGGCCAGCTCGTTGAGCTCCGCCTGGAGCGCCTTCATGGATCGCTTGTACTCGTCGGCGGGGAGGGAGAGGGAGAGGTCCAACTGGTCCAGCAGGGTGATGCGCGCGCTCGCTCCGGCGGGGAGCTCGGGGCTTCCCGCCGTGGTGCCGTGGTCCTCCGGCGCGGGCTCGCTGAGGCGCGTGCGAATGGCGTGCAGAAGGGTCTTGCCGACCGTGAGGTCGCGGTATCGGCGGTCCTCGGCCTCGATCAGATACCACGGGGAGACGCCCCTGTCCGTGTGGAGTATGACCCGCTCGGCGACGCGCTCGAAGGCCTGGTAGTGCTCGGAGAACTTGGCCTTGCTCGGGACCATCTTCCAGCGGCTGCGGTCATCCCGGGACAGCTCCTTCAGCCGGGCCTTCTGGTTCTCCTCCGAGAGATGGAACCAGAACTTCACGATCAGGGCCCCGTCGTGGATCAGCATGCGCTCGAAATCGACGATACGGTTGAGCTCCGCGTCGAGCTCCGCGTCGGTGCAGTGGTCCTGGAAGCGGTACTCGATGGGGGTCATGTACCAGCCCCCGAACAGGATCGTGATCTCGCCCCGGGGCGGGAGGGTGCGCCAGAAACGCCAGTAGCGGGGCCGGGCCCGCTCCTCGTCGGTCTCGTCCCAGAAGGCGAAGGTCTGAACGCCTCGGGTGTCCAGCCATTCGTTGAGCCGATTGACCACCTCACCCTTGCCCGCCGCCTCTACCCCGGAGATGATCACCACCACCGGCATGTCGGTCTGGCGCAACTCCCTCTGCACCGCCAGGAGCTGGGTGCGCAGCTCCCGCTGCTGTTCCTTGAAGTCTTCCTTGGAGACCGAACGGCCCACCTTCGTCGCTTCGAACATCGTCTGGTTTCTCCTCATGGGGGCCAGGGGAGGGCGCCTCCCGATCGGCCAGTCAATCGCCCGGCCGCGACCTGACCCCGGCGCAAAGGAAGCGCGCGCAAGAAAAACGGCCCGACCTCACCGTTGGACCAGGTCTGAGTAACCGCGGGACCGCTCAAGCGCGGCCGGCGGCTGCGGAATATTAGGCCAAGACCGGCGCCGGAGACACAACGGATCGCGGCCGACGCTTGTCGTCGACGGCCACATAGACGATCTGGGACTCGGCCACCCGGCGACGGCTTCGCGGGTCCGGCTCACCCTGGGCCCACGCCTGGATGGCGACCGCCACCGAGGTCCTGCCCACGCGCTCGACGCGGGCGAAGAGCTCCACCAGGTCGCCGACCAGGACGGGCGCGATGAAGCGGAACTCCTTCACCGCCACGGTCGCCACCCGCCCTCCGCTCACCCGAACGGCCAGGGTACTGCCGGCGATGTCCGCCTGGGACATCAGCCAGCCTCCGAAGATATCTCTGTAAGCATTTGTATCTGATGGCATGGCGACCACGCGGATTGCGAGCTGCCAGGTCTCGGGATGGGGAAGCTGGGGGGAGGTCGGGTCGGTCATGGCCTTGGCATGCAGGAGGGCTCCAGCGTTCTGTCTCGGCCGCGGATCCGGGGTGTCAGCGCTCAGATCGGGCCGGCCCGTCCGACCCGGCGTGACGCGCATCGCGACGCTGGGGCTATTCTCGCCCGATCCGCGACTGCGAGCCAACGTGCTCCACCCCTTGTGCGCGAGGAACCGGATCTCCCTGCCGTCGCGCGGGGTCGCCCCAGGTGGCTCATGGGACGCCCGGCGACCCGGAAGCCCCGGCGGACGGCGCCGATCCCGCCGGCGAAGGGCAGGCCGCCGAGACCCTGTGTATGATGCGCACCCGAGATCGGCTGGTCTGCTCCTGGCGCCCCGCGATGGCCCATTCCGCGGGCGGGTAGACCCAGACCACACTGTGCGCCCCGGCAGGAACCGGAGGCTGGAGGATTCGCGGTGCTGTTTGCGTGCAAATACCAGGATCAGCGGGTCGAGATCATCGAGGATACGGGACGGCTCGAGGAGGCAGTCTGGATCGATGTCTCCGAGGCGAACGACGAGGAGTACGCGCGGGTCTCGCCCTTGGTGCCGCACACCCTCTCCGACGAGGAGGACGCGGACGAGATCGAGGCGAGCACCAGGTCCTACCTGGACGACCAGGGCTTCCACCTCTCCATCCTGTTCCTGCACCAGGTGGAGGGCAAGCCCGAGAATACGAGCGTGACCCTGGCCTTCTCCCAGGGGCGGCTGATCACGGTTCATGATCGGGACGTGCCCGCCATCCGCCTCCTGCGCATGCGGGTGCGACGCCAGCCCGCGCTCATCTCGGACCCCCTCGGCCTGTTCGCGAGCCTGCTGGAGATCGCCGTGATGGATCTCGGGGATACCCTGCAGGAGCTCTATCGCAACCTGGAGGAGACGAGTCACCTGGTGCTGGAGGACCCGGACGCGGACCTGGAGGACGCCCTGGAGCGCCTGGCGGGCCACGAGAACGTGAACGGCAAGGTGCGCCTGTGCCTGATGGACGCCCGCCGGGATCTGGCCTTCGTGCTGCGCAGCGCCCAGGCATCCAAGCCCGCCGCGAAGCGCCTCAAGTACCTGATCTCCGAGATCGATGCCCTGCTTCCACACAATAACTATCTGTTCGAGAAAGTGAATTTTCTCCTGCAGGCGGCCCAGGGCTTCATCAACATCGAGCAGAACCAGATCATCAAGATCTTCTCGGTGGCCGCCGCGGCCTTCCTGCCGCCCACCCTGATCGCCAGCATCTACGGCATGAACTTCGACTTCATGCCGGAGCTGCACTGGGAGTATGGCTATCTGCTGTCCATTGGGGTCATGGTGATCTCGGCCGTCCTGCCGGTGCTCTACTTCAAGCGCAAGGGCTGGCTGTAGGTGCGAGGCCGGGAACAGGCCAGGAGCGTGCCTGCCCGCGTTGACTAGACCCTTGGCTCGGCCGACACTACGGCGCCCCTGCCCGTCTCACGCTGATCGATGGAGCGAGGTATGTTGGAGCGCCTGATCGAACGTCTGCTCTTCTCCAGCCGCTGGCTGCTGGCCCCATCTACCTCGGACTGTCCCTGA
>Ga0316585_10000096_pt1 | contig 15790 bp, 9 predicted proteins | sample S_170502SCrBrC_D_FD_204517 | JGI IMG/M metagenome (GOLD analysis project Ga0316585, IMG submission 204517) | Rhizosphere microbial communities from salt marsh grasses in Alabama, United States - S_170502SCrBrC | ecosystem: Host-associated > Plants > Roots > Rhizosphere | place: USA: Alabama...
CTTAGCTCCATGCTCAGAGCCTATAAAACGAAACACCCTGGTTTTAAGACCAGGGTGTCGAAAATGGGCGCGGAGGGACTCGAACCCACGACCTCACGGATGTGAACCCTACAAACACGAAAATGCAAAAATGGCGTTTCTAATGTCGTTTTACTAGAGGTACAATTCTTTAAGGTTGAGCGTTTTTTGACCGAACCGTGAGGGCTGATCTGCAACGTTATTGCAAATCAGCTTATGCCTATGAATTTCAATAATAAATCACGTAAGTAAAGTCTAATGATAACCCCATTTTCGTCAAGTTCCATGGACTCGAAAGTGTCAATATGTGACCAATGTTCAGAGGCGTCAGTCTACTATCCGCTTTCTACATCTTTGATGAATCCATTTCCTTCAAAGCACGAAGGGCAAATGACCGGGCGCCTTGTTGTTCGGCAATCTGGCGCGCCTGCTCAAAGCAAGTCCAGGCTGCCTTGAAGGCAGCGGCGGGTTGGGGCTGCTCCTGGGCCTGTAAGCGCAGCAACGTCCCTTTCACCCGGTAGGCCTCGGCCTGGAACCATAATTCGCCCGTTTCTTCCCCCAGGGTCAGCGATTCATTCACAGCAGCCAGCCCACGGGTATGTTCCCCAAGCACGCCACATGCCTGGGCAAAGAGGACCAGGAAAGCAGTATGGTTAAGTAATGTGCCAGTGGCTCGGTAAGTGGTCATTGCCTGCTGCATCTGTGCCAGGCTGTCGTTGGATGGTGCGCCTTGCATAACTGCCACCCACTGCAGAAAAAAGCCGGCCGCCAGAACATAATTATTGAAACCATAGGGCCGGGCCGCCTGATACAGCTTCTCGGCGTAGGTGTACACGGCCTCACTATCGCCCTTCATCGCCGCCAACCAGCAGGAGCGGCCCAGCGGATAACAAGTTGTCATCGGGTGCTGAATCTGTTCTGCCAATTCATGCGCCTGCTGGATACGTTGTTCAGCCTCTTCAGAGAGGCCCAAGAGCCACAAGCACTCAGCCAGATAGGCCAATGCAACCACAGCCGGGGCCATGCCATACTGCTGCGCCAGACGGCTCTGCAGCGCTACGTCTGGCCCGGTGCCGGCCTCCTCCAGCAGCGGCCGCACTAGGCCAAATTTACCCTGGTAATAGGGACTGACCTGTAGAAGAGCCAGCGCCATTAATGCAGGATCGCCGGCCTGCAGCGCCAGGCGCAACAGCCGCCGACAAAGTTTATCCACTTCAGCATGTTCCGACCGGCCGAGGCGGAAGGTGGCCAGCAGCCACAACGCGGGCACAAGCTGGGCGCTGTCGTCAATGTTGGTACATAATTCCTGAGCACGGGCATAGGCGGCGGCCATTTCCGGCGGCGCCCACCCCTTAACGGCCGTCAAAGCCGGCCCCAAACTGAGCTGCAAATCGAGTTCCTGGAGGTCACGCCCTGGCGTGACAGGAAGTGTGCCCAGCAACTTCAGCGCGCTGTAGAAGTGCGTGATGGCTTCGTGATTGGCCGACAGGCGCAGCGCATTTTTACCCGCCGTGGTGTAATAGGCGACTGCCTTCTCTGCCAGCCCAGCCCTGGCAAAATGACGCGCCAGCGGGTGAGCTATTTCCGGGAAGCGGGCCAGATTGGGCTGGTAAAATGCTTCTAGCTTACTGCCCACCAGCCCATGCAGGCGCGCTTTTTCGACCACGTCCAGTTGGTGGTATAGGTAAATTTGAAACAGCCCGTGCCGGAAGTTATAAATTGCCAGGTTTTCACCACCGACAGGCAGCGTGGACTGCGCCGCTACCAGCTGGTGCTGCCGGCACGCTTCCTGGCTCAACAGGCTGCACACCTGCGCCGTTTCTTGCTGCATGACGGCCGCCGCCACCTCGGCCGTAAATTGCTCTCCTTCCACGCTGGCCACGCTGAGCACGTCCCGGCAAGGCTGCGATAGATGGCCGATGCGCCGGGCGATCACCGCTTCGATGCGCGCCGGTAGTTTATGCCAATCTAGATGTGGCCCTTCCACCCAGCATCCCCGGCTGTCACGTTGAATCTCACCGCGCAGCTGCATACCGCGCAGCAATTCTATTGCGAACAAAGGATTACCGAAGGTTTGGCGATTTAGCAGAGTGCGGAACTCCCGGCTGAGGTGATTTGGCTCGCTGTCCAGCAGTGCATCTATGAAAACGGATCTGGCGCTGCGCATCAGGTCAATGTACACGTCGCCGTAGTCTCGCTGCAATTCGCCAACGACGTTAAGCAGAGGATGCGCTTCGCCTCCTCGCGGCTGCGTAATCTCTTCTGGGCGATATGCGCCGAGTAGCAGGATGCGGCTGTCGGCTAACTGCCGCCCCAGGTGAAAAAGCAGGTTAACCGATCCGGGATCAATCCACTGCAAATCGTCCACGATGAGCAGCAGCGGCTGGTTTTGCGCCAGGGCGCGCAAGACCTGGGTGAACTGCTCAAACAAGGCAGCCTGCGGCGCTCGCTGTTGGGGTGGCCGTGTCGCCAGTTGGGGAAGCAGTGTTTCCAACTGCTTGAGCCGGTCCGGGGCGACACCGCTGTGCTGTTGGGCAAAAGCCAGCAGCGTCTGGCCGGAGAAGAAACGGTCGATCAGCTGGTGACCATGATCCAGCACAGCGTCCAGTGCGGCCGGCAGCTGACGCCACAGCCGCTGCATGATTGGACTGCTGCTAACCCCGGCGCTAACGGGCGCCTCCGCCTCGCCCAACAACATGCGGATGACGTTTAGAAAGGGATAGTAAGGGTCTCCCTGGCCGGTGAAGGCGCTGCACTGCCCCCATAAGACCAGCAGTTTTGCGTCCTGGGCCAAAGCGCGGCGGGCAAATTCAGCCAGCAGCGCCGTTTTGCCGCTGCCTGGCTCGCCAGTGACAAAGCGCACGCCGCCCTCACCGCCGGCAGCGCGTGCCAAGGCGTTGGTTAGCGTTTCTAGCTCATCCTCACGGGCTACGAACAGGTCGGCTTTAGAGCCGCGAAGGCGGTTTTCCAGACCGGGCCAGGTGGGAGATTGGGGCTGCAGGGCAGGTGGGGTGAAACGGCCGTTCTTAATCTCTTCATACAGGTGCACCGTCTCTGCCTCCGGTTCAACCCCAAGCTCCTGGGCTAACTGCTGGCGGCACACATCGAACTGAGCCAGGGCTGCGCTGCGCTGGCCGCGACGCGCCAGGATTTCCATCAGGAGGCGGTGAGCCGCCTCCTCCCACGGTTCCAGGTCAAGCCAGCGCTGCGTGAATGTGCCGGCAGCCGTTAAGTCTCCTACTTGCTTCTGCGCCAGCGCCAGCTGGCTAGCTGCATGCTTTGCCTGCTGCCGCAGCTGCTCGCGTGTGGCCCGCAGCCACGCCTCAAACGGTGCGCTGTCCAGGGCAAACCCTTCCAAAAATTCCCCCCGGTATAACGTCAACGCCCGTTCAAAGTGGTCGATTTCGCTTTCATTGAGCGCCGGATTTTCATCCTGGCCAGCTCCGTTCAGTAGATCCAGGAAAGCGCGGACATCAAGCCAGCAGTTAGCGGTATGGTTGAATTGGGCGGTGGAGTTTGTGACGTGCAAAAAGGGTGTAGTTGTTGAATGTTCCTCCAGCACGCGGCGCAAATTGGAGAGGGCGTTGCGCAGATTACTCTGGGCGGTTTTTTCGGGAAAGTCAGGCCACAGTAGATTGGCCAATATCGCCCGCGACCAGGGACGGTGAGCCTCGACAGCCAGGTAGGCCAGCAGCGCGCGAATTTTGTCGGAGCGGAAGCCGCTTACGGGTTTGCCATCTAATTCTGCCTGGAAGGGTCCAAACAGTTGCAAAGACAAACAAGCCATGGAGTATCCCGCCTTGCCATCAACCAGGGCCGAGCCTGGCCAGCTTGTTGATAACGAATTGATTTGCCGGAAAGCCTGGCTTCTGGTGGCGGCTACAGTGACGACAACTATCCTAATTATACAAGAAAGAGGGATGTGTTCTCAATAGATACGGCCGTTTCTCCTCCACGATTTCTCCACGCTTTCGGCGTATGATTTTGGCAAAAGGTGTAATGGGAGCTTGAAATCATGGGTATTACAGAAGATCTATTACTCAACAGCTTTGCTGTATACAACCAGCAGATATGGCCCATGCAGGTCGTGGCCTATCTGCTGGGTGTTGCGACTTTGTTTTTAGCTATTTGGGGAAAGTCGTTTGCCGGCAGGATAGTAACGGCCGTCCTCTCCTTCTTTTGGCTGTGGGTAGCGCTGCTGTTCTGGGTTGCTAACGCGCGGCAGGGTTTTACACCTGGCTACGTTTTTGTGGCCATCTTTATGGGGCAGGGTCTGTTGTTTTTGTACCAGACACTGCGGCCTGGGTTGACCTTTGGCTTCCAGCGCAACCCGGCCTCCTGGGCGGGCATCTTCTTTGCCCTGTATGCGCTGGTGGGATACCCGGCTGTCGGATGGTTGGTGAACCACATATACCCGCAGGCGCCGCCCTTTGGCCTGACACCCTGCCCCCTGGTCGCTTACACCTTTGGCCTGCTGCTGCTCACCCGCACCCGAGTTCCCAAAACCTTGCTTATCCTGCCGCTGTTATATGCCATTTCCGGCTTTTACTGGGCCATGATTGGCATGGTGGAAGACATCGGCATGGCGCTGAGCGGCGTGTTGGGCATGTGGCTGATTTGGGTGCGGGATGCCAGGGCACTGCCAGACCAAAGCGCAGAACCCGCGGCAGCCCAAGGGGAAGGCGGTTGGAGTTTGGATCTGCCGGATAAAAAATGAACGGGAGGCACATCATGAAAGTGAAAACGTTAATTTTGATAATGGCGATACTCTGCTTGTTGTGGGGCGTGGGATTTATCTTGTTTCCCGCACCGTTTTGGGCGCTCTATGGCCTGACACTGGATGAGGGCGGAATCTATATGGCACGGCAGTTAGGCGTCGTGTTTGGCATGTTGGGGCTGGTTTTGTGGTTGGTCAGAAATGATGTCGCGGGGCGCGCCCTGCGTGGAATAACGTTAGGGCTGTGCATTGGTAATGCGCTTGGCTTGGTTGTGGCGCTCTACGGGCAGTTAACGGCCGACATTAGCGCGCTAGGTTGGGTAGGCGTAGTCACCTATCTGCTCCTTACGCTGGGCTTTGGCTATTGTTTGCTGAAGCCAACCGATACAGCGTTGCGAGTAGGCCGTGCCTAAGAAAATCAAGCAGAACCGGAATTCGCCGGACAAGCGAGAAGCAAGGAGTGAATATCGCCAAATTGATAGGTTTCAATACGCAGAAACAGAAAATACGTGAAAACAGTCAAACAACGATCTAAAGGAGGTCGAACATGAAAAGCTTTATATTACGGTGGCGCTTGGTTCTGGTACTAGTGGCCGCATTGATTGTGGTAACAGCAATGGCCGGCGCCAACCCGGCAGAAGCCGCTACCACGCGGACTCCCTTTGATAACATAAACGTTAACTGCGTCATTCTTTCCCAGACCGTTTGGACCAGCCAGGATGGGACAATCGTGCACATCCGGGACAGGGTCATGGATGGCGCAGTGGATTCTGATGGTGATTATCACGAGGGTACAACGCGCATGGTCGCCAATGCCAACATTGACCTGGCAACAGGCTACGGCAGCTATTGGGGCACGCTGGAAATCTACCCCTATGCTTATCCTGGTGGTCACTGGGCTGGGCACTGGTCCGTGCAGGTCAACGAAGGCAAAGCGGCCGGCATTGCGCGATTGCAGGGCTACGGTGATCTGGCTGGATTGCTCACGAAGTCAGATCTGGCTCCCATTCTGCCCCCCTTCCCAGGCTATGCTTACCTGTGTAATGGCAATATGCCAATATCGGCCGCTCAAGCCGTGGGGTTTGTCATGAATCCTGGCGGCGAATAACCAAGAATAACCCGCGTCTTGCTCGTGTTTAAATTTAGAAGCGGCGCAGAGTCTTGGCTGACTGAGCGCCGCTTTTGTTTAACGGCCGTTACCCTCCCGGTCCATGGTCCAAATACGAACAGCGTATGCTGAGCGATGGATGCGAAGCGAAGGGCGCAGACGCTGGAATATGCACCGGAATTCATGGCCGCTCCCCCGCAAAGGTTCCGCCCGCATCTCAGCTGCCTGAAGAACGGCATGGGCGACTGCCGGGCTGGTGACAATCCGTGCCGGATCCTTGAGGTCATTCGCAGAGATAATCATTGGGTTTTCGCCCGACCGAAGAGAATACGCCATGGCCAGCAGTCCACGGGATCAAAAAATGGGCGCGAAGGGACTCGAACCCCTGACCTCACGGATGTGAACCGTTCGGACAGCAAAACGCGAATAAGGCGTTTCTAATGTCATTCTACCAGAGGTAGAATTCTTTAAGGTTCAGCGGTTTTTCAAAGATCCGGGGGGTCTGATCTGCAGCGCTGCTGCAAATCAGCCTATCAACAGAATATCCCAATAATCTCAGCATATTCTACTTGCGACAACTGCGACGTCAACATTCTCGACAAACCTATTCATCAGGGCTTGACAAAGAAGTCATTTTTGTCGGCACCCACCAATTCATGGCTCTGCTGCAAATCTGAATTTTATTCAACCACGGATATATCAGTTATAGTCCAGGAGCCTATTGGTTCGGCTACACTTGACCCTATCCATGCCTTACCTCCACCGGCAACTTGAACATTGAACCAGAACCCATTCCTAGATCGACCGACAACCTTCAACGGAGTTCCCTGGGAAGAGTCACAACAACATCATAATCAGATCCCGGCCCGCATCTAAGATTCGCCCTTGCCCAAAACTAGCCCAAAAAGCACCATATGGTATGGCATTGAAAGACGCCGCGAATCCTTAGTAATCGGCGTATTTCGGCGCTATAATACGCTTCACCAAAGCTCTTGAGGTAGCGACCTTGGCACAAATCCCGGTGTCTTCAACTGATTCAGTCGGCAAACCGAAGCGCCCGACTATCCTAACCATTGTTATTCTGCTGCTGTTTGCACGGGTGCTTTTCTTTATCGTTCTACTGGTATTTGCCGTCTACGCTCTGGTTTCTGGACAGGGACTTGAAATTTCGTTGGGATTGTCGGAAGTGCTCATAATAGTTCTGTTGTTTTTCCTTGCTATGTTTCTGCTGGTGGCGGCAATAGGACTGTGGCAATTGCGACCAAAGGCTTGGGCCGTGAACATGCTCATCATGGGTTTTCTCCTGATTGTCGGTCTGTGGATTCATTTTTCCGATCAGGCAGGACTGGTAAATGATTTGGGATTGTTGCTCAATGTGCTCCTCGTACTCTACCTGGCACAGCCTGACGTACGAGCGCTGTTTATTCCCCAGTCGGCAGATTCCTAGCCATGGATGATCTAGCGCTATTGCGCCAGTACGAGCCAGTCGTACGCTATACTCAGGGTGAGATGTTCTTTCCCTGCTCTGTCAAGGGTTATCTTGCGCACTGCAGCTTGTGGCGACGGAAGCCTGGAGAGCAGCCCATCATGATCCTTCCTCCGGGCAGCGTTAACAAGGAAATTCTGGCGGACTATAGAGTTGAGGGTCGGGCGGATGAACTGTTTCTGCGGTTTGTGGATGAACCTCTGGACCCCATAGCTTACCAGCGCTGGCGCAATGGCGAGGAATATCCCCGTTTCGACTCCGTAGGCAGGCTAGCACGCGTAGGCTTTGTAGGACGTTTAGCAGAGTCCTTGTTTGATTTCTCACTCCTGCTGAGGGGACGCGTCCCAGGCGGCACGACTGGCCGCGCCTGGCAGCAGTACCGCCAGATGATGGCTGAAGACCCGCGCTACGTGTACTACGGCCGTGTGATACGAGACTCCGGCTACACGATTCTGCAATACCTCTTCTTCTATGCCATGAACGATTGGCGCAGTTCTTTTCACGGCGTCAACAATCATGAGTCGGATTGGGAACAGATCTTTGTCTACCTAACAGGCGAAGAGGGCAACTACATGCCTCAATGGGTCGCATTTGCGGCCCACGATTTCTCTGGCGATGATCTGCGCAGGCGCTGGGACGATCCAGAGTTGGAGAAGGTGGATGAGGACCATGTTGTTGTGTACGCCGGGGCCGGCTCTCACGCTGCTTATGTTGTGCCGGGCGAATACCTGATGCAGGTGGAACCAGAGGCCATCAAGCCGGCAAAGGAACTGCTACGCCCGGTACGGCAGTTTGTAACTGCAAACCTGAACAGCGGTGCCACCAGTACGCCTGCTAATCAGGACGCCCCCCTGGTTTCGCTGGCTTTCGTTGATTACGCACGTGGTGACGGACTGTGCATTGGGCCCGGTCAGGAGGCAACCTGGTCGCCGGAACTCTTGTCCGATGACCTGCCCTGGGTGTCGGGCTATCGCGGCCTATGGGGGCTGGATACTGGCGATCCGATCGGCGGCGAAAGAGCACCGGCCGGACCAAAATTTGATCGCGATGGCAGCGTGCGACATGCCTGGCGCGATCCACTGGGTTGGGCCGGGCTGGACAAGATACCGCCACCCGCTGCCCTTGAAGCGGAAACCGCCGCGGCCATAGCGCAGTTGCGGGATTACGCCTCCGTGCTCTGGACACAAATCGAGGAGAAACGTGACGCGCTGCGCGTCAGTGGGCTGACGTTGAAGGCTCTTTCCAGCACGACGAACCTGGCGCGGCTGACAGAACAGCAGCAGGCTGCCCTGACTGCCGCCTCAAAGGAATTGCAGCAGCTAAGCGGGCAGCATGCCGAGATACTGGAAAAGCGCCGTGTCCTAGAAGAGTACCTGGATAGAATACGTCAGGGGGATCGAGGCGATCCGCAGGCACATTTGCGGCACAAGGCAGTACCTGTGCCGCCCCCGCCGCCAATCGCCAAGGCACTGGATCTTTGGGCAGCAATTAGCGGTGCGCTGCTGGTGTCAATTTTGATTCTGCTGATAGCGTTCCGACCACCGCATTGGCCGATGTGGATTGGCCTGGCCATTCTAATATTCGGGGCTATTGAATCCGCCCTACGAGGAAAGCTGACCAACTACTTGTTGGCAGCGACGGCTATTTTGGCAGTGATCAGCGCCGTAGTCCTTACTGTCACCTACTGGCGGTGGGTCATTCCCGGCGCGCTACTCTTTGTCTTTGTGTATTCCCTATTGACTAACATGAGGGAATTGCGCTCGCGACGCAGCCGGAGTGAAGACGAGCATCCGGCACCATAAGCACAGATCCTTGCGTCGGCCGTTCAATCAACCTTGTTTCAGAGACCATTCTTGGCCGTTATTGGTTTCGGCCGTCTTGTTGCGAGTGACAAATCAAACATGCCGTACTAGCCTAATCACTGGGTCATCACGAGCAGATGATGTCGTCTGGCTGGCACTGATGTGTTTGGCAACATGCCTTGCCTATCGGCAACCGCCATTCAGCTCGCACAACAATCCCAGAACTTTTACCGCGTTGCAAGAAGAAGGCTTACCTGCGCCTTAATTGCGAAAACTATGGGTGCCGGTCAAGAGTAGCGGCCAAATGATGTGGGAGACAGCCGCAGGTCAGCAAATGATCACCAATCATCACCGGGCATGTCCCAACCAACTTCAAGAGATTTCAGGTGCAGATCCCTGTCAAGGGCTGCGCAAAGTTTCCTAGAAGATTGCGGCCTGTTCGCTCGGGAACGGCCGTAGCAAACGATTTGAACCTGGTTACGGCAAATATCAAGGAGTTCGGGCGTGTTGCTGGTCTCGCAATTGAGAACTGGGAAATCTAACCTTATTAAGCGAAAATAGTTCGGAAAAGATCTCCTTAGGGGCATTTTACTGAAATGTGCCGCTTGACATCATCGTCAGGCGGTTTTTTTTGTGCTCGGAACTTGGAAGAATTGGAGGGATTGGGGCCAGATTCTTGGTTTTTATTCGGCTAGAAGAGTTCGAATCTCTTTGGGTGGATCGTTTCCGCGTTTTTAAAAATCTCTACTAGGATATCGTCAATGGCAACATCACGTAGTTCCAGAACTAGTGCAGTAATCATTTCCCTAATCATGCAGCTTATGGACAAATCCGGATTTTAAGTTTCGATCGATTTAAGTTCTTGCAAGGGTGGTTCTGGGAAGATGGAGAACTAGGCTTCGGAAACGTACCGTTTCCGACGAGCTTGGCCTCGCAACCTTACGGATGAGAATCCTGCAAACAACCAAACGCGAAAGGGTGAATTCTAGATGCCAAGTATTCAAAATTTATCTCAGTGATTGTCACTGACAGCGCCCAAGGTCTGGAGCGCCGCGACTTGAGCCGGCGTCAGGCCGGTAGCGCCAGTAATGTCCATGCCAGCGTAGGGCCCAGATGGGGTCATAATCCGCAAACATGATCCGCTTTGAATGTGCCATAACCGGATCGTCCCATCAGCGCTGCTACTGGCAATATGGTCACCATCAATATTGACTGCGATCGACGTCACAGATCCCATGTGCCCTTCCAGCGAGCAACGCATTTCACCGGAGGTTGAATCCCACAAGCGCACATCGCCTTCTGTACTGCCTGTGATCAACAGAGCGCCGTCACAGCTGAAATCCAGGCAGCCTTCACCATGGAGATACACCTCAATCCCATAGCACAACTGCCCATCGTTAAGATCCCACACGCCCACACTGCTTTCCTCAAGTTGGGCAGCCAGCAAGCGCCCATCTGGACTAAATGCCAGATTCCAAAGGTCGTCTTTGGATGTGGACAACGCAAAACGGGGCTGAAGCGCATCGATCGCGTCGTTCGATTCCACGTTCCAGACGCGGATAACCCCATCTTTCGCCCTGGTAACTAGAAGGGAACCATCTGGCGAGAAGCGTACTAACTGTACCGGCGTCTGATGTTTCAACAGTATGGGCTGGATATCTCCAGTGTCGACGTCTGCCAACCCAATCGTATTGTCAGTTTTCGCGTAAGCCAACATTTGCCCATCTGGGCTGAAAGAAATGCTGAAATTGACTTCTACGCTGACGTTCTGCAGGGCGAAACGTTGTCGACCAGAGGAAACTTCCCACATCCGCAAGGTCCTGTCTTTGGCGGCGGATGCTAACGAATGACCATCAGGGCTAAAGGCGAGGGCGCGCACAAAACCTTGATGTCCGGTCAAGGTCTCTTGGAGCTCGCCACTGTTTGTATCCCAAAGATGGATCTTGTTGTCATCGCTGCCACCGGCCAACGTTCGACTGTCTGGGCTGAAAGTAAGTCGTCGTACCGACCCGCTGTGCCCGCGGAGCATATGTGACAGTTTCCCGGTCTGAACATCCCACAACAACACGGGCTTGTCGAAAGAAGCGCTAGCCAACAGACGGCCGTCTGGGCTGAAGATCACAGGATCCACCCAGCGAAGCGAGCCTCGCAAGATATGGAGCAGGCGCCCGCTGCGTACATGCCATAGGCGAATCCGCCGATCGTAGCTACCACCCGCTACCAGGTTGCCATCAGGATTGAAAGCGACGCCAGTCACCCAATTGTCATATCCTCCAAGGATACGAACGGTGCGGCCGCTTTCAATGTCCCATAGACGAATCGTTTGATCAGCGCTGCCGCTAGCAAGTATCTGGTCGCCGGGACTAAAGGCGATGGAAAGCACCCAGTTAGCATGTCCGGACAATGAACTTCGTTTAGCGCCATCATGAACATTCCAAAGGTGAATCTGGTTGTCCTCACCGGCCGTCGCCACGGTGGAGCCATCATGCGCAAAAGCTACAGCCTGAACCTTCCTCTTGTGAGCCCGTATTTTGTACCTGAGCTTGCCCGTAGGCTCTTCCCACAAGTAAAGAAACCCATCAAAGCTGCCGCCGGCCAGCATCTGGCCATCAGGACTGATCGCAACCGCAGCGAACTTGTCGTCTCCGTCTTGGAGCTGCTGCCGGACCCGACCTATCTGCACATCCCAAGCCCTGATGGTCTGATCCTCACTGGCGCTAAACAATATCTTTCCATCTGGACTGAAGGCTACGGAAAAGATTGAAGCCGTGTGGCCGGACAATTGACGAACTGATCGTCCTGAGTACATATCCCACAACAGGATTGTTTTATCGTAAGAAGCGCTGGCCAAGAGGCGACCATCTTGGCTAAAAGCAACGCTATTGACAAGTCCAGCATGTCCTTCAACTATGTGATATGGCTCGTATTCATTCAGCCTCCAGAACGTTATGGAGCCGTCGCTGCTGCCTGCTGCCAACAACTGCCCGTCCGGACTAATGGCTATCGACATAATCAGCCCAAAGGTGTCGCGAAAGAGGGAACCTTTCAGGTCACATCCTCTGAAAGCCACGTCGATGAGTGATGTGTTCCGCAGATCAGCTTGCCAAATTGCCAGGCGGGAGAAATCGTAGCCGCTCAGATCCGCGCCTATTCCCAGGAGCAAATGCAGGATATTGGCTCCAGCATAGCCCGGCGCCTGGGGAGCGTCAGCTTGAAGGTTCTCTAACAGGTTGTTCAATCGATGGAGCGCGCCCACTGTACCCAAACGAGCGCTTAACCAGTCACTTACAGGTTGTAATATCAGCCTACGCTGGCTGTTCACAACGTACTCCTTGGCGTGAGCCTTGACTAATGCGTGACGCCGTAACAACGCCAACCGGCCACTTTCCAACTCCTGGCAGATGTTCTCGACTAAGCGGTCGGTCGCATACTCCATGATGACGTTCTGGAGAAAAAACCGGACATCATCACCTTCAGCCGATTCCGACGACTGCTCCAACAATGAGTGGCGCTGCAGAGAGCGCAGAGCCTCCAGGAATTGGCGCCTGTGGGGTGCATGTGACAGATTGTTCCACAAAACATGGGCCGGGACCGGCTCACGCTCAATAGCCAACCAGGTCAGGATTTCCCGTTCTAGGTGTGATAACCGCTCAAATTGCTGGTCCAACACGCCGCGAATGTCGTCGAAAATTAATGCTTCATCACGTAAGAATTCATTGACATCCCCGGCGAATAACTCCTGCGCAGCATCTGCCACTACCTTTAATGCCAGGGGATTGCCCGAGTAACGATTCACTATTGACTCAAAGTCACTTGATGAAGCTTTTAAGCCAAGCAACCGAAGCAAGTCTGCACCGGAGTCGGCGGATAAACCGTCAAGCCGCAGCAGTCGTACACCAGGGTAGTCCCCAAGAAGTCGCATCAAACCCTGGGGCGCCTCTCGTGAGGTAAAAAGCAGGCAGCTCTGGTGGTCTTGTTCGGCTATGCGCCGAAAGAGTTGAAGGTAATCATCATAGCCAGGCTTAGGTTGGCCGGATTGTGGTTGCCCTTCCAATATCGATTCGACATTGTCGAGGATGAGAAGGCAACGTTGGCGCTGCAGTTCCTGGAAGAGCATCCGTAACTTGGCTTCCAGGTTGTCGGGCAATGCGCCCATCTGCTGGTCGGGCAGCACCTGCAACCAATCATCGAGGATGGTCTCTGGTGGCGGGGCATTGACCAATGAACGCCAGACGATCTGGTCAAAGGGGGAAACACCATCCGGATGGTGTTCTGGGGCTAAGTCTGCCTGTCGTCTGGTCAATTCGGCGGCCAGGGCGGTCTTACCGATTCCACCGATGCCCAGGACAGCAACCAGGCGGCAGCGCTCAACCGTTAGCCAATCAGACAGTTGCGCCAACTGGTCTTCCCTACCGTGGAGGTCTACCCTGGCCGGCATATCATCCCAATCAACATTGGGTAGCATGCCGTTAGAAGGCCGGTCTGATACTTGGGCTTTTTTTAGAGCGCTCGAATCCCTTATTCGCAGTTCTGTGTCTGTTAGGTAATTGCCGATTTCCTGTTGGCCAGACTTAGGCAATTTGTTGAACAAGATCAGTTCATAAAGGGCGACAGTCTCTGGGGAGGGATCAATGCCGAGTTTCTCGGACATGATGCGACGACAGGTGTCAAAATGAGCTAGAGCGGCGCCGCTTTGACCTGACATGGCCAGGACGATCATCCTCAAACGATGGCCAACCTCACGGATAGGATCGAGAGCCAGTAAACGGGCCAGGTATTTCAGGCTGTCGTTGTATTGTGACTGGTAGACGTGCCATACAGCTAATGCTTGTAAGGCGTTTAGTAGTATCTCTCGAAGACGCTCCCTCTCGACCGTTACCCACTGCTCAAACAGGGGAATATCCGCCATAGCAAACCCCTCCAGAAAGTCACCCTGGTATAACGAGACGGCCGTTTGTACATGCAAAACGTCCAACGGTTCACCTCTTCTGGGTTTGAGGAGGGCATCAAACTGGGCTACATCAAGCCAGATGCTGCTGCTTGGATTTATCGCGACGGTATGGCGGGTGATTTCTAAATGTGCTCCAACAGCACGGCGTAGAATCGAGAGCGATTTGCGCAAGCTGCTGTTTGCTCGTCGTTCATTGACCTCCGGCCAAAACATGGCCGCCAACTCTGGACGGCTGCGAGGGCGCTGGGATACGGCCACGTAATAGAGCATTGCTTGTGTCTTAGCGGCCCTCAATCCCGGGACTGCCTGCCTATCAAGGGTTACGCGAGGCGGGCCTAACAAATTCAGGTGGAGTTCAGACTCCATCACGTTTCGTGGCAATAGGTCGTTCACGATTCAGTCACAATACAGTCACAATAGAGTAACGAGTGTTTGCTAAACTCCAAATAATAGGCGGTTTCGATATGTGAAGCAAGGGTCTGCGAATGATCCGAGTTGAATTTCATTGATGTATGACAGCGGCAACAATACAGCGCTTTTGGTTTCGACACCTGGCATTATTCAGGAAGCGACCACGGCCATGTTGAATTCGCTTTCCCAAATAACCAAAGTCCAATTAGTCAGCGGCGCACTTTCGGCAATCGAATGGCTGCGGAATGAGGATTCATGCTTACTCGTCGTCGACGCCAATATTCCGGCCGAGGAGGCTGAGTTATTAGTGCGCTGGACTAAACATTACCATCCGGATACCCGCTGCATCGTCTTGGTCAGGAGCATGGTTGAACTGGAGTGGGCTCGCGCCGCCGGCACCGACGCCGCCTTTTTGCGAAGCAGTTCAGCCAAGCAGCTTTCGGAACACTTATGGCCGAAAGAGCAACGAACTCGAAGTCAACGAGCTGGAGATGCTCGCAGTTAATTAAAGTTTACTATTTTCTAATTCTAAGGAGAACTCACATGGCTAATGAAAATAAAAATCTGATAGTAGCCTATTTTGATAATTCAGAAGTGGCTGATGACGCGGCTAAGCAGCTTAAGCATTGGGATAAAAGCGAAAGCGACATCAAACTGGGTGGTATGGGCATTGTGACCCTTGAAGATGGCAAACTAAAAACCCATAAGGTCGGAGCGCGAGCAGCAGGAACCGGGGCCAAATGGGGCACTATCCTGGGTGCCACTGGCGGTGCGGCAACCGGTGCTCTCGCCCTTGCCGGTGTCCTGACCGGCGGCCTTGGCCTCATTCCCGGTGCCATTGCCGGTTTGATCGTCGGTACAGGCGCGGGTGCTCTCTTCCATAAGAAAATCGGTATGACGGATTCCGATCGCCTACGTCTTGAAGATCATCTGAAAAATGGCGGGGCGGCGCTGGCCGTCATGGCTGACGCTGTCGAGGTTGAACCGACGAAGGCGGAGATCGCCGCTTTGGGAGGGAAAGTTGAGCATTATACGCTGCCCGACGACTTGATGGAAGAGTTTGAAGAGACGCGGCAGCGCGTTGCAGAAGTTGAGGATCAAGTGGCCGAAAAATTCGCGGGTGAATCATTGGATGTCCAGGAAGATGTTGCCTTGATGCTCGCTGCAGCGAACAGTTTGACCAGCAATGATGTGGCCAAGCTGCACAGCGCCGGTGTAAGCGATCTGAGTGGTTTCATGACTAAAGCGGCAACACCGAAAGGTCGCGAAGAATTGGCTGCGGCGACCGGATATGATG
>Ga0316585_10000100_pt1 | contig 15598 bp, 12 predicted proteins | sample S_170502SCrBrC_D_FD_204517 | JGI IMG/M metagenome (GOLD analysis project Ga0316585, IMG submission 204517) | Rhizosphere microbial communities from salt marsh grasses in Alabama, United States - S_170502SCrBrC | ecosystem: Host-associated > Plants > Roots > Rhizosphere | place: USA: Alabama...
AATAGGCGGTGTTTCCGGGGCATAAGCATCAATTACGGCTTTGTACCCTTGAGCTACTGCCGGATCCGGTGTATCGCCAGGTACACATTCCATCATGACTACCGGATCATCTACATAATTATCTATGGCAAAAAGAGGAAGAACTGCTTCTAGTAAATCCTCTATCAGAAGACCGTCGGCGCGAATAACCTGATGATTAATACTATGTCCAGGGAAATGAGCATCCGCAAAAACGATTTCATCTCCGTGCCCCATTCGGTAAATTGTTGCCAGTAACTCTGGGCTAAAAAGGGGTGAAATTCCTTTGAGCATTATCCGATTCCTCTTTACCCATATAAAGGCCCGAAATTGGCACAAGCGCGGAAATCTGCCCCCATGGGTTCCATTGCACCAAACGCCGCCCAGGTATGGGGTCTAAATATGTTTTCAGCCGCTACATTGTGCATGTAAACGGGAATTCGCAGAAGAGAGGCTAATGAAATCAAATCTGCACCAATATGTCCATAGGAGATCGCGCCATGGTTCGATCCCCAGTTACTCATGACGCTGTAAACATCTCTGAATGGCCCATTTCCGGTGGTATTGGGCACAAACCAGGTGGTTGGCCAGGTAGGATCGGTCCGCTCATTGAGAATGTTATGAACATCATCAGGCAGATCTACTGAATACCCCTCCGCGATTTGTAGTGCAGGACCGAGCCCTTTAATGAGGTTAATCCGGCACATTGTCATCGGCATACCTCCGCGAGTGCGAAATTGGGATGACCAACCGCCACCACGGAAGTATTCGGTCATTCCGGCATGCCAGGTTGTGGCTTCTAGGCAGCGCTTGGCTTCTGCAGGTGTTATTTCCCACCAAGGTTTCATGACGGGCTTACCATCTATCTCTTGCTGGCCTGTCCCATCTAGAGCCGCTGGGCCCGAATTGATGAGATGCAAAATACCATCTCTAGCACGGCCGTCCAAATCGTAGCCTGTAACACGTTTTACAGCTGTTGGGCTCCAATAAGTGCGCACGTCGGCAAAAATCTGCGCCGAGCCGGTCAGTAAATGGCCGAATAACATACTGACGCCGTTAAGTGCGTCATTTTCGGTTGCGATTATGTAAGGTTGGCGAACGCCATTCCAGTCAAATGATGAAGTTAAAATTGCTTCCATGAAATCGCCATTGGGAAAATGGTCGGTCCATTGACGTTGGCCCTGGAAGCCGCCGGCAATGGCATTATGTCCCATCGATTCTTCCTCATACCCAATTTTAGCCAGTTGAAAGTTGCCGTTCATCAAATCGCGGGCAATGAGGGCCATCTTGACAGACATCTCCCAATCCGAATCCTGCTGGCTGCGAGTCCTTTTGTGTTCAGGACCATTATAATCCTTCCCTTCAGGGCAATTAGCCTTCGTCCAGGCCAGAGCTAGTTCATATTCCTGCGGATCGAAGATGTTTTCGTTGATCCGGCGAGTGAATTCGGTCATGTCTATGGTTTCTACGCGCATCCCTAAATATTGTTCGAAAAAGGGCTGGTCAACGATTGAACCGGCGATGCCCATGGAAACGCCACCCATCGCTAGGTAAGATTGGCCACGCATGGTCGCGACTGCCAATCCGGCACGGGAAAAGCGGAGCAATTTTTCTTGTACATCCTCTGGGATTGATGTATCGCCCAGATCCTGCACATCCCGACCATAAATACTAAAAGCGGGTAATCCTTTCTGTGCATGCGCAGCCATGACTGCGGCAAGATAGACGGCGCCGGGGCGATTTGAACCATTGAATCCCCATACAGCTTTTGGAATAAGGGGATCCATATCCATGGTCTCTGAACCATAACACCAGGCTGGAGTAACGGTGATGCTCAAACCGACGCCTTCGTGGGCGAATTTATTGGCAGTTTGAGATGCTTCGGTAACGCCACCGATGCAAGAATCGGCAATGACGCATTCTACGGGTAAACCATTAGCATGCCGCAGATTACTGCTCAGAGAATCGGCGACATTTTTGGCCAGATTCATTGTGGTTTCTTCGAGCGATTCGCGTACACCACGCCTACGGCCGTCAATAGTCGGTCGAATACCAATTTTCGGCGGAGCGCCAATTAACCGGTTATTGGGTGGATTGACAATCATCTTGTTGTCATTCATTGTTTGGATTCCTTATTATTCATGTTCGCGCCGCGCAACGACGCGTACTGCGTTATTAATAGGTTTGTCACTAACCATTATGAGGTAACCACCACCTCCGGCACCACCTAATTTCCAGCCCAATGCTTGATCTTTGTACCTTTCGATCAACCTGGCAACAGAGTCATTCATCATCTTCGGAAACATGGCGATTTGTGCTTCAAATGACTCTCGAAAGGCGGTACCAAAAGCAACAATGTCTTTCTGCTTGATTGCTTCCCAACAGGCTTCAGTGGAATCGGCCAGCGCCTTGGCCCGCTGGCGATCGATGAGGGTGCCGGTAAGAACATCATACTCGGCGTGACGCGGCCCCAGCGGGATTAGGTATAGTGAATTTTCTACAAATTGCAGCGTTAGCTCATCAGATATGCGTTCAATATTTACTGGCCAATAACCACCATCATAATTAGCCTTCGCCAGACCGGGAATCACAATACCAATAGCATCCTGTGATCCGGATATTTCTGTTGTGCCCGGCGGGTTGTCGTAGCAGAATAATATTTTTGCTAATTTCTCGGGATCACCCGCCGGCAAGCGCGGCCCCCAAATATCAATGGCCGCCCGGCGAGTGCTGGAGGCCATCCCACTGCGTTCATTGAATTGTAGGGTTGGTTCGAGTGATATGGTGATAACTGCACCGGGATAATGTTGGGAGACAAAGGGTTGATCCAGCCACCCGCCGGCGATATCGATACGAAAAGGCATCTGATTGACAGTTCGCAAGGCTGTTGTGGATCGAGGAGTTAAATCACCGTGTGGTTCGCGTTTGAGGACGATATATTCAACGCCATTTTCTTCGCATAATGTTTGCTTATCAGGTGTGTTGCCATCTTCATTGACGATAAAGATATCTGGATTAAGCTGATGAAACTCTTCCAGCCAATCCATCATTCCCGAGCCTTGAGAGACAAAGGCATCGGTTACATAGCTGACTGATTTAACCATATAGAGGCGTTCTTCTTCATTGTTAACCGGTGCGCGACCTTTCAGATCATAGACCGTTTTATCCGACCCTAAGGCGACATAGAGATCGCCATAAGAAGAAGCTTCTTGGAAAAAGGCAATATGCCCACTATGAAGCAGATCATAACAGCCGCTTACAAATACTTTTTTTGCCATAAGAAAACATTGATAAGTAAATTCAATTGCCGGTTAAGCTTGTCCTCGTTTACGCAGGGTATCTGCGTAAACAGCCAGGATGACGATTGCGCCAGTAATGACGATTTGCCATTCCTGTGGAACGGACATGATGCGCAGGCCATTGGTTAAAACGCTGATGACAAAGGCGCCAATGACTGTGCCCAAGATAGTACCCTCGCCGCCACTGAGCGAGGTGCCGCCGATAACGACGGCGGCTATAGCATCTAATTCATATCCGGCCCCCAAAGCGGGTTGCGCAGAATTAAGCCTCGAAGCGATAACAACACCGGCCAGGCCGGCAAAGGCGCCGGCGAGTGTATAAATGGACATCTTCCAGAAATCCACATTGACGCCGGAAAGGCGCGTTGCCTCTTCATTGCTGCCTATGGCGAATGTATATCTACCAAGAACAGTTCTGACGAGGATGAAGTTGGCGATGAGGGCGGCAATGAAGAAGATCAAAACAGCATTTGGCACATCAAAGCCAGGAATGATCCGGCCTAAAAGTGATCCCATGGCTACTTTGGTGAACCCAGGCGTTTCTGTGAAGTAAATCGGCTTTAATCCGGAAATGACAAGGGAGAGCCCTTTGGCGATATAGAGCATGCCCAGCGTAGCAATGAAAGGCGGAATTTTCATCTTGGCGATGACTGAGCCATTCACCAGACCGGCCAGGGCTCCTGTTGCCAGCCCCCCGAGAATGCCGATGGGAATGGGTAAACCCAGGTTGGTTATGAATACCCCGGTCATCACGGCCGAGAGCGTCATCACTGTGCCCACGGACAGGTCGATACCACCGCTTATGATTACGAAAGTGGCGCCTAGTGCGAGGATGCCATTAACGGCCGTGGCCAATAAAATACCAACAATATTACTGAATTGAAGGAAATTTGGAGATGCCAGGGAAAAAACAATAAACATGGCAATCAAGCCGCCAAATGCTGCCAATTTTTGCGTGGCGTCGGATTGCCAAAAGGATCGTTTTTCTTGAGTTTGGGCAGTAATTTCAGTTTCCATAGAAAGATTCCTAATTATAATCGACAGATTTAAGCATTATTATCGACAGATTTAGGCGACGACTTCTACCGATTCCCCGTTTCTTTGAGTAGCAAGCTGCATGATTGATTCTTGATCGGCTTCTTCAGCCGGCAAAATCCCGGTGATGCGCCCCTCACACATGACTACAATACGGTGACTCATACGCAATATTTCTGGGAGTTCGGAAGAAATCATGATAATTGATTTCCCCTGTGCGGCCAGATCGTTGAGCAATTTGTAGATTTCGCTTTTAGCACCTACATCAATACCTCGTGTAGGTTCGTCAAATATCAATATTTCAGTATCGGCCGTTAGCCATTTTCCGATGACGACTTTTTGCTGATTGCCACCCGACAAATTCTTCACCAATTGTTTTATAGTCGGTGTTTTGATGGTTAGAGCGTCAACGTATTTTTTAGCAACGATGCTTGTATCTTTCGTCTTGACCCAACCCATCAGGCCTAAGAATTTATTGTAGGAGGCCATAACCAAATTGGTTTCAACATCTTGTTTTAAGCTCAACCCATAACGTTTACGATCTTCTGAAAGATAGCCGATGCCATGGGCAACTGCATCTCCGGGACTTTTGATATGCACTTTGCTGCCGTGAATGAAAATTTCACCTGAATCAATGGCATCAGCGCCAAAAATAGCTCTGGCCACTTCGGTGCGACCGGCACCCATCAAACCGGCAAAACCTAGAATTTCGCCCTTCCTTAAATCAAAACTAATATCCTTAATTTGGTTGCCCCGATTGAGATTTCTCGTTTCCAGGACTAGTTCCTCATTACCAAATTCCGGAATTTCAGGAGCGGTTTCGTAAATGGTTCTTCCAACCATCATGCTGATGATTTCGTCTCTCGTTGTATCTTCAGTGAGAACCGTTCCAATATAATGACCATCGCGCATGACGGTGATTCGATCAGAAATGAGCTTTAGCTCTTCCAGTCTGTGGGAGATATAAACAATGCCAACACCTTTCTGGCGTAGGTTACGAATGATCTCAAATAAGTCCATTATTTCAGACTCAGTAAGCGCTGCTGTTGGCTCATCCATTATCAAAACTTCGGAATTGAACGAGAGCGCCTTTGCAATTTCGACCATCTGTTGTTTGGCAATGGTAAGATTGGAGACCTTGATTCGCGGATCAATATCGAGATGAATAATATCGAGCAGTTCCTTCGCGCGTTTGTTAATTTCCCTTTCGTCTAAGACAAAATTTATTCTGGCACGAGGTTCACGGCCGATATAGATATTTTGGGCGACGGTGAGGTGCCCCATAAGATTCAATTCCTGGTGAATCATACTAATTCCCAGGTCTTGAGCTGTTCGGGGGTTTGGGATATTAACCTCTCTCCCTTTATATAGTATTGTCCCGTCGTCTTTGGAATACACACCGGCCAGAATTTTCATTAACGTTGATTTTCCGGCGCCATTTTCGCCTACCAAGGCGTGAATTTCCCCAGCACGTAACTCGTAATCACAATGAGCCAGTGCATGGACTCCTGGAAAACTCTTATCGATTCCATTCATTAATACAAGAGGTTCATCCATAAACTTTTCCCTAAGCCATCACAAATTTCAATCATAAATTGAGGCTGGAGTGACGGGACCTAATCAAAACTAGTTTGTTATTTGTTGTATCACGGAGGCAGAGAAAAGTTGCTCCTTGTTCTCTGTCTCCGTGATTAGCTAATCCTTATTTATTCAACTGATTCCAAATTTTACTCGTAGAGCAGTGGCGCTATTTGATCCGAGTCAATGTTTTCAGCGTCATACCAGTGGAATCCGGTGTCGATTTCTTTTGGTAGTTGTTCGCCTTGCAGCGCCAAGACTACGGCTTCAACTGCCTTGTAACCTATGCCGATAGGATCTTGGGTAATGGCGCCGGCTTCGATGCCGTCACGAATTGCATTCATTTGCTGCAAACCGGAATCGTAACCAATCACTACGATCTCGCCTTCCTTCCCAAGTTCCGAAACAGCATTCAGCACACCGATGATCGAACCTTCGTTGGCGCCAAAGAAACCCTTCAGATCAGGGTGAGCCTGGATGATGGCTTTAGCAAGGTCTGTTGACTTGAGTTGGTCGCCACCACCATACTGTACATCTACGACCTCGATATCCGGGTAAGCTTCGGCCATTCGATTTAAGAACCCATCTCGGCGATCGATACCGGTCCGGCTGGTCTGATCGTGAACAATCACTGCTACCTGGCCGGAACCACCAATAAGTTCAGCCATTTTGTCAGCCGCATAAGCAGCCGCTGCAATGTTATCTGTCGCTGCAGTTGTTACCGGAATATCGCTGTCAACACCAGAGTCAAAACCGACAACGGGAATTCCTTCTGATTGAGCTCTCTCGAGCAAAGGCAGTAGCGCTTGAGTATCCAAAGCAGCTAACGCTAAACCGGCCGGCTTTTTATCCAGGGTAGCCTGAACCATTTCCACCTGTTTATCAACCATGGCTTCAGTTTCAGGGCCTTCAAAGGTGATTGTAACGCCGTAATCATCCGCTGCCTGTTGTGCTCCAGCGGCAACTGCCTGCCAGAACTGGTGTTGGAAACCTTTAGAAATAACCGCGATATAAGTCTCCTCGGTCGACTCCTCTGCCGGAGCAGCTTCTTCTGCTGGAGCGGCTACTTCCTCCGCCGGGGCAGCCTCTTCAACTGCGGGTGCTGAAGCTGATGAAGAACAGCCAATCAGTAGGGCTGACATGAGTAAAATAGCTAACAGGGCGTAAAGAAATTTTGGTTTCATTGTTGGATTTCTCCTTCTCTTTTTGTAATGGTTGTTAAATTTGGTGGGTCGTTCTGTTAAATATTTGATTGACCCTATCCGCCTCATGTTTTTGCGGATGCCACCTACAATGATCATGCCATATGCTAATCCTCCTCTCAATGATTCTGCACCTTGATTTCTAGTAGACATTAAAAATGCGCCAAAATAGGGGGTGGTGCAGTTGATCCCCTTATAATGATATGCGTCGGTAGGATTATTTTTTGCCTCTCGCTGGGACCTTCATCAGCAAGCCGGGCGATCAAGAGTTTTGATGCCTTGTACCCCATATCATATGCAGCCTGAACTGCAACGGTTAAGAACGGTATTGGGTTTATATTCTCTGGTATATCATCAAAAGACGCGATAGAAATATCTTCGGGGACCCTCAAACCGGCGCCGGCTGCTGCTATTAAGGCGCCATTGGCGATAAAGTTGTTAACAGCCAGTAAGGCTGTAGGGCGGGGGAATGTGTTCAGGGCTTGCTTGGCGATGTCGATGCCAGGACCCTGGCTAAATGAGCCCCAGAAAACCTTATCCAAATTATGGTCGAGACCCGCTTCGCGTATGGCTTTACGAAATCCGGCAACGCGTTCTACCGAAGTAAAAATATGCTTTGGTCCGGATAACGCGGCGATATTTTGATGGCCAAGACCAATGAGGTGAGATGCCAGATCGTAAGCACCCCCCATCGAATCGCCACGAACAATATCCAAATTGTCTAGTCCAGGTATTTCACGATCAAGGACTACAACATTGACGTTTTGAGAGCGAATTAATTCTACCGAGTCGGGTGAATCATCAGCTGGTACAAATAAAATGCCGTCGATCCGCCGTTTGAGAAGCATGTCTACATATTGTTCTTGCTTCTTTGTCGATTCATCAGTGTTGCAGAGAATAACACTATAAGTATCTTCGTTGGCAGCATCCTCGACACCTCGGGCAACTGTTGTCCAGAATGGATTGGTGATATCAGTGATGATGAGGGCTATTGTCTTGGTTTGGTTAAAGCGGAGGCTTGGGCCAAGCATGTTGGGGACGTAACCAAGTTCGAGAATCGCAGCTTCAACTTTGGCGCGCGTTTTATCGCTCACATAACCGGAGTCATTTATCACGCGAGAGACTGTCATGGAGGCCACGCCTGCGCGCTTGGCGACATCTCGAATAGTCGGCATTTTACCTGTTCCCGTCTGAAAACATGTTACGTGTAACATGTTATGCGTAACATTGTAACAGCTGCACAATCATTGTCAAGAAATAATTGGATATCATGGCTAATTGGATCGTTGAGGTGGTGCTTCTTGTTCTTGACAATGGTTATTGAAGATGCTAATATGGTATCGTTACCATATGGTAACGATACCATATATAGGGCAGATTATTGTTGGAATGACAACGATTCATGACGTGGCAAAAAGAGCTGGAGTTGCCCCAATCACAGTTTCCAGGGTGATTAACAACTCCGGTTACGTTAGTGAGGGGACTCGAGAGCGCGTAGAAACGGCCGTTCTCGAGTTGGGTTACGTGCCCAGCGGCCCCGCGCGTAGCCTTCGGCTTAAGCGTACAAACTCTATCGCCCTGGTACTCACAGACATTACGAATCCCTTCTTTACAACCATTGCCCGAGGTGTTGAAGATGTCGCCGGCGCAGCCGGTTACACGGTTACTTACTGCAACACCGATGAGGATGAATCAAAAGAACTGCGAAATATTAGCCTCCTATTGCAGCAGCAGGTGGATGGGATATTGCTCGTACCTGCTCTTAGTAAAGTTGATACCGTTAATTTAATTGAAGGATATAAGGTTCCTGTCGTTGTCCTTGATCGCCGTATACCTGAAGTTGACGCGGATATTGTTCGTTGTGATTCCGTGGACGGGGCTTACAAGCTCGTTTCCTATCTACTGAAACTGGGTCATCGTCGAATTGCCATATTGACAGGGCCGGAAGGCACCTCGACGGCCGATGACCGTCTTGCAGGTTACAAATGGGCCATGTCTGAGTATGGGTTGGATATTGGAAAAGACTGGATCTTTCGGGGAACTTTTACACAAGATAGTGGTTTTGATATGGCCCAACGGGCAGCACGATTAAATCCACGGCCGTCTGCAATATTCGCTGCAAATAACTTTATTGCCATCGGTGCGATGAAAGCTTTGCAGGAATTGGCTCTCTCGGTTCCGGAGGATATATCCCTGGTGGGTTTTGATGATCTCCCGGAGTCTCTCGTAGTATTTCCATTTCTAACTGTTGTCGCCCAGCCGGCTTATCAAATGGCTCAAGAAGCAACACTTTTGCTCCTGGCCCGTATAGCCGGCGAAGCACCGCAGGAACGGCAAGAGCTTGTCTTGCCGACCAAGTTGATTATTCGCCTATCAGCCGAAAGATTACCTGGTTGATTGAGTAGCGATTTACATTTACCGTTTCGAAGTTATCTTCTCAATTAAAATTAAAAGGATATTTTAAATTATGAGTAAGCAAGCTACAGCAGCAACGACTATTGATAAAGATGATCTCATTGTCATCGCAGGTGCAGGGGGTTTTATTGCCGGCGCGCTCACGCGCTATTTCCACGATCAGGGCTTTACAAATATCAGGGCTGTGGACAAAAAGCCGCTTTATGAGTGGTACCAACGCGTCCCCGGTGTGGAAAGTTTGTGTCTCGATGTAAGCCATCGCAAAAATGCTGTGCGGGCGGTTGAGGGAGCAAAAGAAGTTTATAACTTGGCCGCTGATATGGGCGGTATGGGATTCATCGAAAGATTCCGCGTTGAGTGTTTACGTTCCGTTTTGATTAATACCCATATGATCGAAGCCGCTTACCAGGCGGGTGCGGAACGGTACTTTTTCTCCTCTTCTGCTTGTGCATACAATGTTGAATTACAACAGGATCCCAATGTGCGCGCGCTTAAAGAGTCGGATGCTTATCCGGCAATGGCCGAGAGAGGATATGGTTGGGAAAAACTAATATCGGAGATGTTTTGCCAGGAGTACACGGCCGAAAGAGGCATGAAAACAGCTATCGCGCGCTTCCATAATGTTTATGGTCCTAATGGCACCTGGGATGGGGGTCGAGAAAAAGCACCTGCTGCTCTCAGCCGCAAGGTTATTGAAGCGAAGGACTCCGGCAACTATGTCATTGATATTTGGGGTGGCGGTCACCAGACACGCAGCTTCATGTATATTGACGATTGTGTGAAAGGGATCGATATGATCATGCACTGTGAAGACCTCAATGCCACGCCTATTAATCTGGGTTCAAGCGAATTGATTTCCATCAATGATCTGGTTAGCCATATTGAAGAAGTAGCCGGTGTAGAACTCGAGCGCGTTTATGATCTCGATGCTCCCAAAGGTGTTGCCGGTCGTAACAGCGACAATACCTTTATCAAAGAGGTGCTTGATTGGGAACCGAGCACACCTTTTGCGGAAGGCATTGCCAAGACCTATGACTGGATCAACCAGCAGTATTATGATCGCAAGGCTGGTTTGCCGACTCCGGCGGGAAAACACTAAAAGATACGGGCAAAATGAGTAATATTGAGGATGTTATTGGGAATTTTCCTTTTCGCATGGCATTCGCCGGGGGATGGATTGATCAGCCGTTTGTTTCGCGGCACGATCCATCCCCGCCTGGTTCAATGGTTGTCGTGGCTCTCGAACCCACGATGCCCTTCATGAGCCGCAGTGGAATGGGCACAAGTACCAGACGAATAGCCGAAACTTTATGGGGTGGCGTGCAGCCTGATCGCAAGCCGCGAGACCTTGTGCGGGAATTATATGAAGCGGAAAACAGCGGCAAGGATGAGCCCTCGGGATCGCAGGATATGATCGGTATGCTTTATCCTGGGGTAAACCGGTTGGATTATGATTATGCCTATGAAGGTGGGCTTTTCCCTCTGCACATTGAGTCAAATAACGACCCGGCCGTCATGTCCTGGCTAGAAAATGTGATATACATGGTCCCTGTTGCACCGCGTCCCCCGGGTTATAATCCGCTTGAAGAGAAAAATCTCGATCCTCAGTGGATTCAGCGTCTGGGAGAGACTGGGAAAGCCTGTTACGATTCGATCATTACCCAAGATCTAGCGGGATTGGGTAGTTCGATGAATGAATGTATGAAGTGTTGGGAAATAATCTTGCCAAACACGGTGAGACATTCAACAATTCAGATTGATTTGATGGGCATTTTGAATCACTATCAGACTCGCTATGCGGGGGCGATGTATTCCGGCTGTGGCGGGGGATACATCTATGTGGTTTCCGACGAACCGGTCCCTGGTGGGTTTCAGGTAAAGGTCTGGTTTAACAAAGCCAATGAATAACGTCATTGTTTCCGGAAGTTTTGACGATATTCGTTTCAGGGATATCCGTTTCCTGGAAATTGCAGCCCGGTTGGGTTCTTTAGACGTCCTTTTGTGGTCAGATAAGCTTATCCAGCAATTTGAGGGCGAACCTCCTAAATTTAATGAAGATGAGCGGATGTACTTCCTTAAGGCAGTTCGCTATGTTAATAATGTAATCTTGGTCGATGAGTTACCTGAACGAGATGCGTTTATCATTAACGAGGATATTCGCCCGTCTACCTGGGTTGTAAGAGAAGCGGATGATTCGCCGTTTAAGCGCTCATTCTGTTCAGAAAACGAAATCGTCTACAGAGTGATATCAGAAGAGGAACTGGTTAATTCGCCTCTCTCGCCTTTGAAAATTGAGATAGATGACTCTGCTGAACAGAAAGTAATTGTGACAGGGTGTTTTGATTGGCTGCATTCAGGGCATGTTCGTTTTTTCGAAGAGACTTCTGAACTTGGTGATCTCTATGTCGTGCTTGGTCATGATGAGAATGTACGCCTGCTGAAAGGTGAAGGACACCCGCAATTTCCGGAATATGAGCGCCGCTACATGGTGCAGTCTATCCGATTTGTAAAGCAAGCCATGGTCTCTTCGGGTCATGGTTGGATGGATGCCGAACCAGAGATTGCCCTGTTAAAACCAGATATCTATGCTGTGAATGAGGATGGAGATAAACCGGAGAAGCAGGCTTTTTGTGCGCAGAAAGGTCTTGAATACGTCGTTTTAAAAAGATCGCCAAAGGAAGGCCTACCTCAAAGAACCAGTACCGATTTGCGTGGTTATTAGGAGTTTACTATGTACTATCCAGTAATTATGGCCGGCGGCACGGGGACAAGGCTGTGGCCGCTCAGCCGCCGCAGTTACCCCAAACAAGCATTAAAACTAGTTGGCGATGAGACCCTCATGCAGCAAGCCGTGATGCGCTTGCAGCCTAAATTTTCGGCCGATCAGATCTTCGTCATCACACGCCAGGAACATGTTGAGCCTCTATCAATTCAAGTTCCGGAAATTCCCCCGGAAAACTTCATTGTTGAACCGGAAGGGCGGGGAACCGCACCGGCTGTTGGTTTGGCGGCAATCCATTTACAAAAGCGTGATCCGGAAGCGGTGATGGCCGTTCTTACGGCCGATCACTTCATAGCCAATGATATAGGCTTTCGCCAGGCGCTAACTGCCGGAGAAGAAGTAGCCAGGGATGGTTACCTGGTCACCCTGGGAATAAAACCGACTTTTCCTTCAACTGGCTATGGATATATTCATCAAGGGGACTATCTGCGAACGGCCGAATCGCTAGAAGTTTATCAAGCAAAGCGCTTCACTGAGAAACCCGATCCTGACGAAGCAGAACGTTTGGTTAACAGCGGCGTCTACTCCTGGAACAGCGGTATGTTTATTTGGCAGGTCGAGCGCATCCTTGAAGAATTCCAAAGCCAAATGCCTGATTTTTATGACCAACTGCAAGAGATCGCTGCGCTTTCCGACCCCCAAAAATCTAAACAATTGCTTGATCGTATCTGGCCAACTGTCAAGAAAGAAACGATAGATTATGGAGTTATGGAAGGGGCGGAAAAAGTCGCCGTCATCCCTGTCGATATTGGTTGGGTTGATGTTGGTAGTTGGGCCAGCCTTGTCGATGTACTGCCTGCCGATGAGCAGGGAAATATCGTGGTCGGCAGCCATTTGGGAATCGATACCAAAGACACGCTTATAGTTGGAAATGGCGAGAAGCTGGTTGCTACAATAGGACTGGAAGGACTGGTTATTGTCGACACAAAAGACGCACTTCTGGTATGCACCAAAGAGCGCGAGCAAGATGTCAAAGCCATGGTTTCATTATTAGAAGAAGAGGGTAGGGACGATCTTTTATAATAAATCAACCGGGGATTTTAACTCGGGTCTATTTTCTGACTGCCTCAGACATTGCACTCAATCATTGGCGATGAGAAGATTGATCCCGTTTAAACGGAATTCCTCCTCAATCTCGAGGGGGATGGATTCGTCGGTGATGATTAAAGAGGTTTCAAATGGCGTTGCAAATTGTGCCAGTGAGGTTCGGCCGAATTTACTGCCATCAATCACGGCGATTAGTTCTTGAGAGCGGGAAATAATCGTTTGTTTGAGGTCTACCTCAGCCATTGGGGAATCCATCAAGCCTTCTTCAAGAGTTATACCCCAGGCCCCTAAAAAAGCTTTTTGGAAATTAAATCTACCCAAATTATCATGGGCGATGAAACCGGTTATTGATCCGGCTGCCGTGCGTACATGTCCCCCGGTGAGGACAATATCCAGATGGGGAACCCCTAATAACTCCAACGCAGTCCAGATGCCGGTGGTGACAACTGTCACATTGTATAAGTCTGTCCGTTTTTTAAGCGCTTGCCCTGCAGCAAAGGCGGTCGTACTGGCATCAAGCAGTATCGCTTCACCGGATTGTACGAGTGAAGCGGCCGTCTGACCGATCAATTGTTTTTGTGGAGCATTGATTCTTTGTTGAGCTGCAAAAGAATACTCCTGCCTGGTTCTTTCCCCCGCCAATCTGGCTCCACCATGCGTGCGCGAAATTAAGCCTTGTTCGGCCATCTGGTTGAGATCATTGCGTATAGTCACGGATGAGACGTCAAACATCTCACTCAGCTCTGTTACGGTTACGCTCTGTTGGTTTATCAATAAACTGATGATCTTGTCCTGTCGTTCTTGTAACATCATAAACACCCCGAGTACACCAACTGAAGGATTCCGCTATTATAATAAGTTTTCACTTTTGTTGTCAATTGCTTACTATTGACTTTCGTTTGCTTTTGTTTTACCATTTTGAGCATCAGAATGGTATGAGGAACTGCTTATTTTGTTGGCGATCCTAAAGCAAGATAAAACAAGAGAAATATGGCAAAAAAAACCGTCCTTACTGTTGACCTAGGTGCGGAATCCGGCCGTGTGATGGCCGTATCATTTAATGGTCAGCAGCTTTCTGCGAGGGAGCTGCGCAGATTCTCCAATCCATTGACTACCGTCAGTGGCACAACCTATTGGGATTTTCTCCATTTGTGGCGTGAAATTCAGGCCGGGATCGAAAAGGGCAAGAGCCTTCAACCCGCCAGTATTGGTGTGGATACCTGGGGTGTTGATTTTGCTCTTCTCGACCGGCAAGGCCGGATGGTATCCAACCCCGTGAGCTACCGTGACGGAAGAACTGAAGGCATGATGGAAGCTGTGTTTGATCGCGTCCCACGACCGGATGTGTTTATGCAAACTGGCATCCAGTTTATGCGCATCAATACCCTTTACCAGCTCATGAGCTTATTGGAACAAAACTCACCCCAGTTAGAGATCGCAGATACTTTATTAATGGCGCCTGATTTGCTCAATTATTGGTTGACCGGCGTAAAAGTAAGCGAATTCAGTAATGCAACGACGACACAGATGTTCAATCCGCTCCTTGGTTCGTGGGCGCTCGACATGCTGGAATCGATCGGTTTACCCACCCATATTTTGCCCGAAATAGTTACACCTGGTACGAAATTGGGGGCATTTGAAGATGTTCCCGTGATCGCACCAGCCTGTCACGATACCGGCAGCGCGGTGGCCGCCGTGCCCACGGCAACAAAAAATCACGCCTATATCAGCAGCGGCACCTGGAGTTTACTGGGCTTTGAGGTTGATAAGCCGATTATCAACGAGGCTGCGCTCGTGGCTAATGTGACGAATGAGGGCGGTGTTTATGGGACTTATCGCCTCCTGAAGAATATAACCGGAATGTGGCTGGTCCAGCAATGCCGCCGGACCTGGGCCGAAGAAGGCCAGGCTTATTCCTATGGCGAGCTCGTAGAACTGGCACGTGAAGCTCCCTCCTTTACCGCTTTTATTGATCCCAATAACCCGCTGTTCTTACCGGCCGGTGACCATCCAACTTGGATTCGGGAATACTGTTCAAACAGTGGTCAGCCTGTTCCTGAGACAAAAGGAACCATTCTGAGGATCATCCTTGAAAGCCTGGCCTTGAAATACAAACAAACCCTGGAGAAACTGCAGCAGCTTTCAGGCCAGCATGTTGAGGTCATCCATATTATGGGTGGTGGATCACAGAATGAACTGCTCAATCAAATGACGGCCGACGC
>Ga0316585_10000101_pt1 | contig 15514 bp, 15 predicted proteins | sample S_170502SCrBrC_D_FD_204517 | JGI IMG/M metagenome (GOLD analysis project Ga0316585, IMG submission 204517) | Rhizosphere microbial communities from salt marsh grasses in Alabama, United States - S_170502SCrBrC | ecosystem: Host-associated > Plants > Roots > Rhizosphere | place: USA: Alabama...
TCACCAGCATGAGTCGATGTCGCCCTCAGCCGCCGAGCACCATGACGGCGTCCATCTCCACCGGTGCCCCCTTCGGCAGGCTGGCCACGCCGATGGCGGCGCGCGCCGGATAGGGTGCCGCGAAGTACTCCGACATCACTTGGTTCACCAGGGGGAAGTGCGACAGGTCGGTGAGAAAGACGTTGAGCTTCACCACGTCCGCCAGCTCGCCGCCAGCAGCACGAGCGACGGCCTGGAGGTTGTCGAACACGCGGCGGGTCTGCAGCTCCATGTCGCCGGCCACCAGCGTCATGGTGGCCGGGTCCAGTGGGATCTGGCCGGACAGGTACACCGTGTCGCCTACGCGCACCGCCTGCGAGTAGGTGCCGATGGCCTCCGGCGCCTGGTCGGTATGGATGATCTGCTTGCTCATTGTTGCTCTCACGATCAGTGGTGATGCCCGCGCTGGAACATAGAAAGTCGATTGGCGGGGGTCAATGACGCCCAAACAGCCGCTGCCACCAACGCCGCCGGTTGCGGGGCGCCGGCTGCGCGGCGGGCAGGTCCACGGGCCGGAGCTTGCTCATGATCCAGCCCGGCAGCGGCGGGCTGTCGCTGAAGCCGCAGACCACGCCCAAGTTGTTCGGGTCGTAGATCTTGACGAAGGCGGGGCGCTCGCGGTCGTCCGCATAAACGATGCCGCAGTAATCCTCGTCGTGCTCGCGGCGCAGCAGGGCGTCGATCTCCTCGATGAAGCGGCGTACCTGCACGGCATCGGCGGGCGCCTCGGGCGGCGGCTCGCCGACGGCATAGAGATACCAGCCGCCGTTGGCGTCCGCGCGCAGCACCTCCCACAGGGCGTCCAACTGGTGCCAGCGCAGCGCCGACGTGAAGCTGCCGCGAAAGGCGCGCAGGAATGCTTCGGCGTCGGGCGCCTCGCCAAGATTCGTGTCGGCGACTTGCTCGGTATCGGTGGCAGACAGGATGGGCTCCGTTGGCATTGGCGTGATGAAGGCGGTCCGCTGTCAGACTGCTATAGTCGCAACTGGCCGATACCATGGGCAAGGGCGCCAAACGCTACCCTGCCCCGGCCTCCCTAGTACCTGCGACCAGCCCGGCCCGAAGCCATGACCGCCACGCCAGACGCCCTGTTCCAATCGGACCTCAAGCACCTGCCGCTGATCAACCGCGGCAAGGTACGCGACATCTACGGCATCGACGATCAGCACATGCTCATCGTCACCACCGACCGGCTCTCCGCGTTCGACGTGGTGCTGCCGCAGCCCATCCCCGGCAAGGGCGAGGTGCTGACGCGCGTGTCCAATTTCTGGTTCGCCCGCACCGCGCCGCTGGTACCGAACCACCTCGCCGACATCCCGCTTGCTCAGGTCGTGCCGGACGCTGCCGAGCGCGATGCCCTCGGCGAGCGCGCCATCGTGGTGCGCCGCATGCAGCCCCTGCCGGTGGAGGCCATCGTCCGCGGCTACCTCATCGGCTCCGGCTGGAAGGATTACCAGCATACCGGTGCCGTATGCGACATCGCACTGCCCGCCGGCCTGCGCCAGGCGGATCGCCTACCCGAGCCCATCTTTACCCCCTCCACCAAGGCCGCTGTCGGCGACCACGACGAGAACGTCAGCTTTCAGCACATCGCCGAGCGCATCGGCGACGAGCTCGCCGCGCAGATTCGGGAGGTGTCCTTGCGTATCTATGCCGAGGCCGCCGACTACGCCCGTACCCGCGGCATCATCATCGCCGACACCAAGCTCGAGTTCGGCCTCGACGACCAGGGGCGCCTGCATCTCATCGACGAGGTCCTCACTCCCGACTCGTCCCGCTTCTGGCCCGCCGACCAATACCGTCCCGGTACCAGCCCACCCAGCTTCGACAAGCAATTCGTGCGCGACTACCTGGAAACCCTGGACTGGAACAAGACCCCGCCCGGCCCCGAGCTGCCGGCGGAGATCATCGCCAAAACGGCCGAGAAGTATGCCGAGGCGGAGCGGCGGTTGATCACGAACAGCACCGGTAATTCCGTGCCTGCACCGGACTGAAGTCCGCATTCCGCGCAGTGCCGACTGAAGTCGGCGTACCCAGGAACGGCACCGCTACTTCCGCAGTGGTGGAATAGGGACAGACTGACCGACTGGCCCTCCTGTCCGAAAGGCAGCACGGAACGGTCAGCGAATGTCAGGCCACGCGGGTGCGCCGCGGGGACAGACTGACCGACAAGCCATCGCTCCCCGTCACGTATCCGTGTCGCGGCGCTCGCGGGCGCGCATCGCCTGATCGGTGAGGGTCTCGCCGATGTCGATCAGCTCGCGGGCGCGGTGGAACTCGTGGGCATGGCAGACGTCGCGGGGGATGTCGACGATGACGTCCGGCGCGTAGGCGGCGAGCTTCAGGGCGGCGATGGCGTTCTGCATGGTCTCGATGGAACAGCTGACCAGCTCGAACATACCCAGACTCTCGTCGTCCCCGGCTTCATCGGGCTTTGACTTGAAGCCGTTGGCGATGTCGTCCAGAAAGGCAAGGATGCGCCCGTGCAGGTCGCCATCGCCCGCGTCGCCCGCCTGTGGCTCACCGTCGGCTTTGGCCGCACTGGTCCCGCCCCCGGGGCGTGTCAGCACCGGAGGACGCTGCTTCGGCCAGGTGGAGCCGTCGCTGGCGCCGTTCAGGTTGACGGCGATGGTCATATCCGTCAGGTCGCGGAAGGTCGGCGCGATGGGTACCGGGTTGAGCAGCCCGCCGTCCACCAGCTTCCGTCCCAAGTAGTCGTGGGGCATGAACACCGAGGGCACGGCGATGGACGCACGGATGGCGTCGAACAGCGGCCCCTTCGACAGCCACACCTCGCGCTGGCGCTCGATATCCGTGGCCACGGCGGTAAACTGGATCGGCAGGTCTTCGATGCGGTGCTCGCCCACCAGCTCCCGCAGGGTGTCGATGATGCGGTCGCCCTTGATGAGGCCGACGGGGGACCACGCGAGATCCAAAAAGCGCAGCACGTCCGTCCGGCGTAGCGCGCAGACCCAATCGCGATAGGCGTCCAGCTCACCGGCACAGTGGATGCCGCCCACCAGCGCGCCCATGGAGCAGCCGGCGATGGAGTCGATATGGTAACCATGGGCCGTTAGCCATTGGATGACACCGATGTGTGCCAGCCCGCGGGCACCCCCGCTGCCGAGCACCAGGGACACGGTGGCGACCGGCTCATGATGGGATCGGGCTTGGCTCATCCAGCGGAGACCTACGGGCGGTGGTAAGGCATCAGCATAGCGCGAGATGCCGCCGCGCGCAGATCGCATCGGTCGCGGCGGAAACCCGCCGCTGCCCGGCAGTCCGTGGTCGGTCGACGGTCCATTCACAAGCCCTCAGTCCCACCCCGGCAGCCGCCGCAACGGCCCGAACCGCGCGTCCAACTGCGTCCAGGGACGCACGATCCAGGACTGTAGCCGAGCATCGCCGGTGGCCGCCAGGATCTCGCAGCCGTCGTTGGGCAGCAGCAACGAGACCTCTGGCGCCGCCGGCGCGTGCGGGCGGAAGGCCAGCGCGTTCAATCCCACCGGCCATTCATCCAGCACCCGCATCCAGCGCCATTGCAGAGACGGCGGGGCCTGCTCGGTGCGGGCAATGCAAGCACTGTCGGCCTCGGCGACGATGCGCCCCAGCTCGTTGGTGGCGAGCCACCAGGCGGCGCTCTTGGCCGTGAGCAGGATCAGCACCACCGCTGCCGGCCCAGCAAGCCAGGTAACGGGCACCCGCACGGGACCCGCTGGCACAGGCGCCGCTCCGGATGCCGTCGCCTCGGCAGGCGCGAGCAGGACCCGCGCCGTCACCGCGGCCAACACCATGAGACCAAGCCCGGCCACGAAGGTCAGCGCGGCCTTGAGCTTGATGCCATGTCCGAACAGGAATTCGCCACCAACCCAGCACGCCAGGGCCAACATCACCGCCAGCAGCACCCGCTGGACTCCCGTCAGCGACGCCACCGACGGTCGCCGGGCCCCGCCGGGCCGTAGCAACAGCAAGACCGCCAGCAGCCCGGTCAGCACCGCCGCCGCCAGCAGCAGTTCCTGGGCGAGGGTGGACAGCAGCAGGTAATGGGCCGCAGCGTCACCGGACAGGTTGGAGCGCTCGTAACGATTGGCACCCACCAGGGTCCAACCGAGTCGCAGCAGCCCGGTCGCCGCGAGCCAGGCGGCGAGTTCCAGCCAGGCCCAGCGCAGCGCCGTCGCCCCCGGCTGCCGCACCCTGGCCGCCCTGGGCGCGCGCCAGCCGAGCCAGGCCGCCAGCGCCGCAAGCCCAAGGGCCGGTATAAAGGTCAAGGGATGCAGCACCACCAGCAGCGCGCCCAGGAGCCAGCCGTACAGACGCACCGCCCGCCGCGCCGGCCACAGCGCGGCCGCGAGCACGAAGGGCCACGCCAGGTGCGCCGAGGTCAGCAGCTCCGAGACGCCGGAGAAATTGATCTGGTGAACCGTGAGCCAGAGCAGCGGGAACACCAGCAACGCCGGCGCGGCGCGGCGCACGATGAGCCAGCAGGCCGCGAGGGACAGCATCGGCAGCGCGACGTAGCCCAGCGAGAAGGCGTGGCGCAGCAGCACCGGGTCGTCCGTGAAGCGCCCGGCGAGCATACCGGGCAGTTGGGGCAGCAGCGCACCGACGCGCAGGTTGGGCACCACGAAGCGCTCGTCCGCGGCGAGCTTGAACCAGTAGTAGGCCCCGTCGCCGTAGAGCGGCAGCCCCACCAGGGCCGCCACCATGTAGGCGGCGGCGATGGCCAACAGCCAGAGGTCCACGGCGCGACGTCCGTCCACGGCGGCGAGCCCGGCGACGGTCGGACACGCGGTCATGGGATGCCGATCAGCTTGTGGGTCTGCAGACTCAGCCGCCAACGCGGGTGCGCGAGGCAGTAGGCCACCGCGGCAGCAGTGTGCTCGGCCCGCCGCGGTCCGTCCAGTGGTTGCAGATAGAACTGCCGGAAGTCGAGCCCCGCGAATCGCTCCGGCGGCGCCTTCGGCTGCGGATAGACCAGCTTCAGCTCGTCACCGGCGCGCTGCACCAGGGTTGCGTCCGCCTTGGGGCTTACGCAGATCCAGTCCACGCCGGCGGGCACCGGTAGCGTGCCGTTGGTCTCCACGGCGATCTCGAATCCGCGAGCGTGCAGGGCATCAATGAGCGGCGCGTCGAGCTGGAGCACGGGCTCGCCACCGGTGCAGACCACATAGCGCTCGTCTCCGCCGGCGCCGTCCCTGCTCCAGACGGCCGCGACATGCTCGGCGAGCCGGCCGGCATCGGCGAAGCGCCCACCACCGGGGCCATCCGTGCCACGGAAGTCGGTGTCGCAGAAGTCGCAGACCGCACCCGCACGATCCTGCTCCCGTCCGGACCAGAGGTTGCAGCCCGCGAAGCGCAGGAATACCGCCGCCCGGCCGCTGCGGGCGCCCTCCCCCTGCAAGGTCAGGAAGCACTCCTTGACGCGATAGCCTGATTCCCGCCTCGGCATAATGCGTTCGGCGCTAGGCCGGCAGCGCAGGCCCAAGCTCCCCCCAGCACAGGATCACGCCGCAACCCGGAGTCTGTTGCAGGTCGATGCGCTCGAGCCATGGCAGGTCGCCCGCGGACTCGTCACGGATCCAGCGGACAAGCCCCGCCGGGTCGGCACCCGCGGGGCCGGTGAGCGTATCCAACCGACGGTGATCCAAGCGCTCATAGACGGGCTTGAACAGCGCCTTCACGTCGCCGTAGTCCACGGTCCAGCCGAGCACGGCGTCCAGCGGTGCGCTCAGATGCAGCCTGAGCACAAAGCTGTGCCCGTGCAGCCGGCGGCGGCCATCGCCGTCCGGTGCCTGTTCCAGGCGCAGTGCGGACTCGAAGCGCAGCTCCTTCCAGATGCGGTAGTGCTGGCCGTCGAAGTGACAGCCGGCGGTGACGGTCTCGTAGACCGTCACCCAGGATAACGCCGGCAGCTCGGGCTTTAGCCGCTCCCAGAGCCAGGCGCACAGCAGCTCGCTGGTGGGGTTGTCCAGGCCCGGGATGTCGTTGAGACAGGCGAGATCCAGCTCGGCCTGCAAGGGCGCCCAGAGCGCCGCGATACGGTCGAAATCGATGCCCATGTCGGCGCCGGCCAGATCCTGGTCCACGTGCAGGATCACCTCGAAGCCGTGGCCGTGCATGCGCCCGCAGGGGTGACCCTCGGGCACCCGCGGCAGCCGGTGCGCGGCCTCGAAGCGGAAGCGGTGCCACAGGTGCGCATGGCCGTCCGGGGCCAGATCGGCACCGGTGTCGGCCGTGCTGCGGATGCCGACAGTGGCGATGCCGGGCACGCCCGCCGCCGCCAGCCGCCGATGTACCCAGCGGGCGAGGTTCTCGTCGGTGGGCGTCGGCAGCTGGTCGTTCAGGTCGGCACAGTCGAGCGGCGCGACGGCGGCAGTCAGGGCCGACCGCAGCGCGTCCGTCTCACCGCCCACAAAGCCGTCGTCGGCCCCCGACCCGCCCGGCGCCCAACCCACCGGCAGCGCCGCCCGCACCCGAGCGCGGTAGCTGTGCCCGTGCAGACGGGCGGCACGGTGCCCCGGCGGGAGCACGGGCACGCGCAGCGCCGCCTCGAAGGGGGCAGCGGCCGTATGAAAGAGCTGTTCAGTCATCGAGGTGAGCGATTGATGCACGCGAGTAGGAGTCATCGACCCCTCTCAATGGTAACCGGATCGAAATCGGGATCGGGATCGAAATCGGGATCGATTGCAATCCCCATCGCGAGCCAGCGCGCGACACCCAGAGGCTGCGCTCTGAAGGGCGAGCGTCCCCGAATGGACTGGGGCGGCGCTTCCGAGGCCGCGCTCGCCTGGTATCAATCGCCGCCGGCATCCACCAGCTCCCGCAACAGCCGGAACAGCTTGCGAGGGGCATCCGGCCGGCCGCGGGCGGCGTCGCGTTGGGCGGCGCGCACCAGGGTACGGAGCTGCTGGCGGTCGGCGTCGGGGTAGGCGTCGAGGAGCTCCGTCAGCGCCGCGTCGCCCTCGTCGATGAGCCGCGCCCGCCAGCGCTCCAGCTGGTGGTGCCGCGCCGACGCCTGCCGGGCCTTCTCGGCGCGGGCATCCAAAAGGGCCTGGAGGGGCTCGGTGTTCTCCCGCGCCAGGCAGTTGGCCACCCGCTTGATGTGTCGGCGCATGGCCCGCCGATCCTTGATGCGGGCGGTCTCGTCGATGGCCACCCAGGTGTCGGTGCCGAGGCCGAGCCCCTCCAGGGCCGAGCGCGGCAGGCCCAGCATCTCCTCGGCAAGGTCCTGAAGCGCGAGACGCTCGCGCCTGCGGGCACTCTTGCTGGGCGCAGCCTCCGCACCGTCCAGAAAATCCGGGTCTTGGTCGATCATCCATCGATTGTCGCCGATTCCGGCCCTGGGCACGATGCCCGACGAGCCCGTGGCGACAACCTGGTCCGAGGCGTCGCCGACCCGCTGGAGCCCCAACAAGCGGTCGGCTATGCTGCCGATTCCAGTCCGCACCCCTATCAGGAGCCTCCCATGGCGCATCGAATCGCCGTCCTCGCCACCGCCGCACTGCTCACCACTCTCAACGGCTGCGGCGGCGGCCTGCTCGCCCCCGAAGGCCCTGTCAGCAACGCCTTCCTCAACAAGGTGAACGCCGCCTGCGGCCGCCTCAGCATCGGCACCCAGCCCATGGACTACCTGCTGCAGGTGGAAACCAACGACACCACCTTCATCGACGAGACCGCCAAGCTCGGCACCGGCGAGATCGACGCCGACACCTACCGCGAAGCCATCAACAGCGCCTACCCCGCCGGCAAGAACGGTCCCGCCATCGACTGTGTGATCGACCAGCTGGAGTGACCGCGGCCCGTGCACGAAGACCATCGCCGCTCGTCTGCGGCAAGAACAGATCGAACCAACAAGCGTCACCGGCATGCCATTGCCGATAAGCACGTCGAAGACGGGCGAATAGTCCGGTCTCCTGACCAGGATGCCCTCTCCCGACACCAAGCCCGCATCGAATGCTGACATGGACGGAGCCCCGCGGGCACCGGAGCGCACCAGCCACGGACAGGTCATCGCCATCATGCTGGTCGGCTCCACGCTCTGGGGCCTGTACTGGCTGCCCTTGCGGTGGCTAGACCAGGCGGGGCTGGGCGGGCTGTGGGCGCTGACCTGCATCTACATCGGCGCCACCGGAACGCTGTCGGTGCTGGCACGCGGGTATTGGCCGGTGCTGCTGGCGGCGCGCTGGCGGCTCACGGGCATCGGCCTGTCGGCGGCGGTGGCCGGCATCGCCTTCGGCCTCGGTATGATCGAGGGCGAGGTGGCGCGGGTGCTGATTCTGTTCTATCTCTCGCCCGTCTGGGCGGTGTTGCTGGGGTGGGTGCTGCTGGGCGAGCGCATCGTGCCGGTGACGGTGCCCGCGCTGATACTGGCGCTCGTCGGGGCCGGGCTGATGCTGCTGTCGGACTTACACGCGCCGGCGTGGGATCTAATCCCGGCATTCAGCGCCGCGGATCTGCTGGGGCTGGTGGCGGGGCTCTTCTTTGCCCTCACCAACGTCCAGCTGCGCGCGGAGCGCAACCTGCCCGGGGCACTCAAGAACCTGGCCACCTGCATGCTGGTCCCGCCGCTGGCCGGAGCAGCCGCGCTGGGGCTCGGCACGCCCTTGACCGCACCCTGGTGGGCGCTGCCGGCCGCCCTTGGCGTGGGCCTGATCTGGCTGAGCGCGATGACGGCCGCCACCCAGTTGGGCATCAGCCAGCTGCCGCTGCAGCGCTCGTCGGTACTGCTGCTGTTCGAGCTGATCGTCGGTGCCGTTTCCGCGGCACTGCTGGCGGGCGAGTCGCTGAGCCTGGCGGAGCTGGCCGGCGGCGCCTGCATCGTGCTGGCGGGGTTGGCGGTGGTCTGGCTGCGCCCATGAGCGGCGCAGGGCTGGCTACGTGCCGTCCGCCGACCCTCGTCGAGGATCGGTCGGCCAAGGGCCGGCTGAAGGGAATGCCCCCGATGGCCGAAGCGGCTGGAATGCTCGGATAATGCGCGGAAATTCTGACGGCGGCCACGAGTGATGTCCGATCACTACATCCACGGCTTCAGCGATGCGGAGCGGGAGCGACTGATCGCGCAGGCGGAGATTCTCTCTGGCCCCGTCTTCGGTGGGCTCGATTTCTCCGCCGACCAGCACCTGTTGGAGGTCGGTTGCGCGGTGGGAGCGGAGCTGCACCTGATCGCCCAGCGTGCACCGCACCTCACGCTCACCGGACTCGATCTCAGCGGCGTTCACCTGCGCGCCGGCCGCGCCTGGCTCGAAGACCAAGAGCGTGTGCGCTTGGTGCAGGGCGACGCCCATGCCCTGCCCTTCGCGGATGACAGCTTCGATGTCGGCATGACCATCTGGCTGTTGGAGCACGTCGCCGATGCGGCAGGGGTGGTCGCGGAGCTGTTGCGGGTGGTGAAGCCCACCGGCCGGGTGATACTCACGGAGGTGGACAACGCGACCTTCGGCTTCGAACCGCCGCAACCGGCTATCGCCGCCTGGTGGGAGGCATTCAACCGTTGCCAGGCGGAGATGGGCGGCGGCGACCCCTTCGTCGGACGCAAGCTCCGGCGAATCGCCGAATCCCTCGGCGCGAAGGTGCTGACGGAGGAGCCCCGGCCCGTGATCGCAAGTGGAGATGTCACCCGCGCGCGCGACGTCCAGCTCTACTACTTGCGCGACTTGCTGGAGTCGGGGGCCGATCGGCTGCTGGCCTCCGGCTATGCAACCTTAGACATGCTGGACGGGATGGCCGCAGCCTTCGACGCCGTGCAGGCGACGACCGAGGTCGTCTTCCAGTACAGCGCGGTCCGCTTGATTTGCCGGATGCCGCGGCGCCCATCCGCGGGCTAGGCGATCGCCTCAGTTTTTGCTCTTGTCCACGAGCTGCTTCTCGCGGATCCAGGGCATCATCTCGCGCAGACGCTCGCCCACCTGCTCGATCTGGTGCTCCTGCCCCAGGCGGCGCATGGCCTTGAGGGCCGGCGCGCCGGCCTGGTTCTCTAGGATAAACTCCTTCGCGAAGCTGCCGGACTGGATCTCGCCCAGGATGCGCTTCATCTCGGCCTTGGTGTCCTCGGTGATCACGCGCGGGCCGCGGGTGAGGTCGCCATACTCGGCGGTGTTGCTGATGGAGTAGCGCATATTGGCAATGCCGCCCTCGTAGATGAGGTCGACGATGAGCTTGACCTCGTGCAGGCACTCGAAGTAAGCCATCTCCGGCGCGTAGCCGGCCTCGGTCAGCGTCTCGAAGCCGGCCTGGATCAGCGCCGTGAGGCCCCCGCAGAGCACGGCCTGCTCGCCGAACAGGTCGGTCTCGCACTCCTCGCGGAAGCTGGTCTCGATGATGCCGGCGCGGCCGCCGCCGTTAGCGCTGGCGTAGGCCATGGCGATGTCACGAGCGCTGCCGCTGGCGTCCTGGTAGACGGCGATGAGGCTCGGCACACCGCCGCCCTGGGTGTAGGTGCTCCGCACGAGGTGGCCTGGGCCCTTGGGCGCGATCATGATGACGTCGAGGTCCACACGCGGCACGATGGCACCGAAGTGGATGTTGAAGCCATGCGCGAAGGCGAGCGCGGCGCCCTGCTTGATGTTGGGCTCGATGTGGTCGCGGTAGAGCTTGGCCTGGTGCTCGTCCGGCGCCAGCACCATGACCACGTCCGCACCGTCCACGGCGGCGGGGATGTCACGCACCTCGAGCCCGGCATTGCTAGCCTTGGCGGCGGAGGCGCTGCCCGGGCGCAGGCCGACGACGACGGAGACGCCGGATTCCTTCAGGTTGTTGGCGTGGGCATGGCCCTGGGAGCCGTAGCCGATGATGGCCACCTTACGGCCCTGGATCAGCGAGAGGTCGGCGTCTTTGTCGTAATAAACGTTTATTGCCATGGAACGGGAGTCCTGGTTCGGTGTTGGAGTATGTGGAGCGGTAGCGATGGCTGGCTCGGCAACGGCCAAGCGACGACGACCAGGCGCCTGACCCTCGCCTCGGCCCTTGGCCCTGCGCCGTTCGCGCTTCTCAGCAACGATTCACAACCAAGGTGGCCGCTTGTAGGGTGGATGAGCGAAGCGAAATCCACCAACAGCACTGGTGGACTGCGCTGCGCTTGTCCACCCTACATCCGCCGCATTTCAGTTGTTTTTGCATCGTCCGTTAGAGCGTCAGCCCTTTCTCCCCGCGCGAGATGCCGGTAGGTCCGGAGCGGACGACTTCGGTGATCAGCCCCTCAGGCACCGCCTCGATGAAGGCGTCGAGCTTCTTCGAGGCCCCCGTCAGCTCGACGACGTAGCTGACGTCGGTCACGTCGATGACCTTGGCGCGGAAGATCTCCGTGAGGCGCTTCAGCTCCTCGCGGTCCGGACGGGCGGCCTTGAGCTTGATGAGCATCATCTCCCGCTCGATGTGCTCGCCCTCGGACAGGTCCTGGAGCTTCACCACGTCGATGAGCTTGTTCAGCTGCTTCTTGATCTGCTCGACGATGTCGTCGTTGCCGCTGGTGACCAGCGTCATGCGCGAGAGGGTCGGCTCGTCCGTCGGCGCGACGGTGAGGGACTCGATATTGTAGCCGCGGGCAGAGAACAGACCGGCGATGCGCGACAGGGCGCCGGATTCGTTCTCTACCAGCATGGAAAGAATATGTCGCATTCGATTGAACTTCCGGAGACGGCTGCGAGCGCGGAGTATTAAGTACGGAGCACGAAGTACGAAGTAGGCAAAGAGGGCGCCGCCCCCGTACTCCGTACGCCGTACTCCGTACGATGGCTAAAGGGAACCGAGACGCCCAGTGCTGTGGCCGCGATCGCGATCACGCCAATTCCCTCTCCGACATCGTCGGCGGCAGCTCCATCTCATGATGGCCCTTGCCGGCGCAGATCATCGGGTAGACGTTCTCGGTGGGGTCGACGATGACGTCGAGGAACACGAAGCGGTCCTTCATGGCGAAGGCCTCGCGCATCGCCGCCTCCAGCTCGTCGGGCTTCTCCACCCGCATGCCGACGTGGCCGAAGCTCTCGGCGAGCCGTACGAAGTCCGGCAGGGCATCCACGTAGGAATGGGCGTAGCGGCTCTCGTAGAAGAACTCCTGCCACTGGCGCACCATGCCCATGTAGCCGTTGTTGAGCAGGACGACCTTGACGGGCAGGTCGTACTGCTTGCAGGTGGCCATCTCCTGGATGCACATGAGGATGCTCGCCTCGCCGGAGATGCAGGCGACGGGCGCGTCCGGATAGGCGAGCTGCACGCCCATGGCCGCCGGCAGGCCGAAGCCCATGGTACCCAGGCCCCCGGAGTTGATCCAACGCCGCGGCTTATCGAACGGGTAGAACTGCGCCGCGAACATCTGATGCTGACCCACGTCCGAGGTCAGGAACAGCTCCCCATTGGTGACCTTGTAGAGGGTCTCCACGGCGAACTGCGGCTTGATGAGCGGGCTCGCGCGGTCGTAGCGCAGGCAGTCCACGCCCTTCCATTGGTCGATCTGCTGCCACCAAGCGGTAAGCGCATCACGGTCCGGTTGGCCTCCCGAGTCCTTCAGCAGCGCCAGCATGTCTTTCAGCACGCTCTGCACCGGGCCGACGATGGGCACATCGACCTTGACCGTCTTGGCGATGGACGATGGATCCACGTCGACGTGGATGATCTCCGCGTGCGGACAAAAGTGCTCGATCTTGCCGGTCACCCGATCGTCGAAACGGGCGCCGATGGCGATCAGGCAGTCCGTTTCGTGCATGGCCATGTTGGCCTCGTAGGTACCGTGCATGCCGAGCATGCCGAGGAACTGCTTGTCGGTCATCGGATAGGCGCCAAGGCCCATCAGGGTGCTCGTGATGGGATAGCCGAGCTGACGCACCAATGCCGTCAGGGGCTCCGCGCCATCCCCCAACACCACACCGCCGCCGGTGTAGAAGACGGGCCGCTTGGCCGCCAGCATCTTCTCGACCGCCTTTTTGATCTGCCCCTGGTGGCCGCGCTGGGCCGGATTGTAGGAGCGCATGGCGATCGCCGCCGGGTAACGGTACGGGATCTTGATGTTCGGGTCCGTGACGTCCTTGGGGATATCCACCACCACGGGCCCTGGCCGGCCAGAGCTGGCGATGTAGAAGGCCTTCTTGATGGTCTCCGCGAGGTCCTCCGCCCGCTTCACCAGGAAGTTGTGCTTCACGCAGGGGCGCGTAATGCCGACGGTGTCGACTTCCTGGAAGGCATCGCTGCCGATGACCGGCGTCGGCACCTGGCCGGTGATGACCACCATGGGGATGGAGTCCATGTGCGCGGTGGCGATGCCGGTGACGGCGTTGGTCGCACCAGGACCGGACGTCACCAGGCAGACGCCCACGCGGCCGGTGGCGCGCGCATAGCCGTCCGCCGCATGGGTGGCGCCCTGCTCGTGGCGCACGAGGATGTGCTTGATCTCATCGCGTTTGAACAGCGCGTCGTAGATGTGCAGCACCGCGCCGCCGGGATAACCGAAGACGTATTCGACGCCCTCGTCGATCAGCGCCTGGATGGTGATCTCCGCGCCGCTGAGCTGCGTCGGCGCACTGTCCGAGCTGGAAGGGTTGGCGAAATTGGGCTGATCCACGGGGGATGTCCTCTCGAAAGCGGAATAATCGCCGTGCAATGGCGGCGCCCGGCAGACTTGGCGATTCAGCGGTGCGACGGCACGCTCGGTGCGATCAGCGCGATGCCCATGCGAGCCCCTTGAAGCGTCGGGCGTTGCGCAAGTGCGCTGCGCTGGCGCGGTGGCCCCGCTGCGACGAGTGGCCGAGCAGCGCGAGGCCAAAGTCCGAGACCGGTAAGAAGCGCCGGGAAACGATTGAAAATACGTGAATCCTGTCACGCCGGTCAAGGCGGACCCGCAATGCGCAATGGATGCCGGCGGAGCCTCGCGGCAAACGGTGACGATCGCACCGCATTGACGCTGCTGTCGGGCACTGCCGATACTGCATCCGCAGCGACGACAGCCCCACAGAGCAAGCGAGAGCAGCCATGCCGACCCTGATCATCAAGACCAACGCGGACCTCACCGATCGCCCGCGCGATGCCCTGCTGCGCAACGCCTCCGCCGCCGTGGCCGAGCTGCTCGGCAAGCCGGAGGGCTACGTGATGGTGCTGCTGGAGCCCGTGACGGACATGTGCTTCGGTGCCGACACGGCCCCCTGCGCCTACCTGGAGCTCAAGAGCCTCGGGCTGCCGGAGCCGCGCACGCCGCAGCTCTCGGCGGCCCTGTGCGCCTTCGTCGAGGAGCACCTCGGCGTCCCCAAAGCGCGCGTCTACATCGAGTTCGCCTCGCCGCCGCGGCACCTGTTCGGCTTCGATGGCCGCACCTTTGGCTGACAACAACGGCGCGAGCGATGACGCCGCGGCAGGCCCTGCGCCGGCGTTGAGCACTGCTGCTCGGCTGCCCGCTCAGCTTGTCGGCATCTGCGGCCGCCGCTAGACTGCGGGGCTTTGCGCCAACGTCCGGCCGCCCCCGATGCGCACTTCCGCCTTCCCGCTCCAGACCGTCAAAGAGACTCCAGCCGATGCGGAGATCGCAAGCCATCGGCTGATGCTACGGGCGGGCATGATCCGCAAGCTCGCCGCCGGACTCTACACCTGGCTTCCCCTGGGGCTTCGGGTCCTGCGCAAGGTGGAGCGCATCGTGCGCGAGGAGATGGACCGTGCCGGGGCGCTGGAGGTCTCGATGCCGGCGGTGCAGCCCGCCGAGCTGTGGCAGGAGTCGGGCCGCTGGGAGCAATATGGCCCGGAGCTGCTGCGCATCCGCGATCGCCACCAGCGCGACTTCTGCTTCGGCCCGACGCACGAGGAGATCATCACCGACCTCGCCCGCGGTGAGATCAAAAGCTACAAGCAGCTGCCCATCAATTTCTACCAGATCCAGACCAAGTTCCGCGACGAAGTGCGCCCGCGTTTCGGCGTGATGCGCGCGCGCGAGTTCCTGATGAAGGACGCCTACTCCTTCCACCTGGACCACGCCTCGCTCGAAGCAACCTACCGAGTCATGTACGAGACCTACAGCCGCATCTTCCGCCGCTGTGGGCTCGATTTTCGCGCCGTGCAGGCCGACACCGGCGCCATCGGCGGCAACGCGTCGCACGAGTTCCATGTGCTGGCCGCCTCGGGCGAGGACGCCATCGCCTTCTCGACGGAGAGTGACTACGCCGCCAACGTGGAGCTGGCGGAGGCCGTGGCGCCTGCCGAGGCTGACGCGGCACCAGCCGAAGAAGCCCGTATCGTCGACACGCCCAATGCCAAGACCATCGCCGATCTGGTCGAGCAGTTCGGTCAGCCCATCGAGCGCACCGTCAAGACCCTGGTGGTGGCCGCGGCCGACCCCGACACGGGTGCGGAGAACGGGCTGATCGCGCTGCTCGTGCGCGGCGACCATGAGCTGAACGCCGTCAAGGCCGAGAAGCTCCCGCGGGTGGCGAGCCCGCTGCGCATGGCAACGGAGGACGAGATTCGCACCGCCGTCGGCGCCGGCCCAGGCTCGCTGGGGCCGAGG
>Ga0316585_10000102_pt1 | contig 15501 bp, 17 predicted proteins | sample S_170502SCrBrC_D_FD_204517 | JGI IMG/M metagenome (GOLD analysis project Ga0316585, IMG submission 204517) | Rhizosphere microbial communities from salt marsh grasses in Alabama, United States - S_170502SCrBrC | ecosystem: Host-associated > Plants > Roots > Rhizosphere | place: USA: Alabama...
CCGCCTTGAGAGCAGCCGAAAAGCTTGCTGCAGACGGGATCAGCGTGGAGGTGGTGGACCCGCGTACGCTTTGCCCCCTGGATGAAGAGGGTATTATCGAATCCGTCAAAAAGACCCACCGGCTGGTTATCGTGCACGAAGAGGTGAAGTTCGCCGGATCAGGCGCTGAAATTTCCGCTATGGTGGCCGAAAAGGCCTTTGATTATCTGGATGCACCAATCCTGCGGGTGGCCGCACCTTTTTGCCCGGTTCCCTTTTCAGCACCACTCGAGCAAGCCTTCATACCGAGCGAAAAACAGATTATTGAAGCGGTCAGAAAGGTAAGAGAGTGATTTGTCCGATTGGGCGTTCGAGTCGGATGGCGCCTTGTGAAAGACATACTCTTTTTGTTTCTCGGTGCTTCAAGGAGGGGGCAAGGGGGTAAAATCGCACATGGACGCTCAACACATCTAATCAAAGGAGGTTAAAAGATGGCATTACCATTAGAAGGAAGAGTCGCGCTGGTAACCGGGGGCGGCCGAGGCCTCGGAGAGGGTATAGTGAAGCGGCTGGCGCAAGCGGGATGCGACATTGCCGTGGTCGATATCCTCCTCGAGAATGCGGAAAAAGTGGCAGAAGGTGTGAAGGCGATGGGTCGCCGTGCTGTGGCGATACAGACAGACGTAACCAAGTGGGACCAGATTCAAAGCATGGTTGATCAGACGGTGAAAAAACTTGGCAAGCTCGACATTGCGGTGAACAACGCCGGCGTGATCAGCATCAAGTCCGTCGCCGAATTGACGGGTGAAGACTGGGATTTTGTCAATAATGTCAACGCCAAGGGCGTCTTTCTCTGCTGCAAGGCTGAACAGGAGCCCATGAAAAAGCAGGGCTGGGGGCGGATCATCAACGTGGCTTCCATCGCCGGCAAAGGAGGGTTTCCGGAACTTTCTCACTACTGCGCCTCCAAATTTGCGGTGCTTGGATTCACTTTTTCGCTTGCGAAAGAACTGCAGCGAACCGGGATTACCGTCAACGCAATATGTCCGGGAATTATCGGCACGCAAATGTGGTACGGGCCGAATGGGCTCGCAGAGAAGTGGAAAAATCCCGGGGAGACCATGGAGGAGTCGTGGAAACGCCATCAGGAAGTCCTGATTCCCCAAGGGGAAGCCCAAACGCCTGAAGACATGGGCGACCTGGCTGTTTATCTTGCCACTTCCAAACACGTTACCGCCCAGGCCATCAACGTGGATGGTGGATTCACTTCGCACTGAGAAGCGAAACAAAAGAGACACCAAACCACTTAACCCCAAGACATGTAAGACACTGGTTTAACCTGTGAGACTTAAAAGGAGAACATTGTGAAAGCCGCTGTATGGTATGGAAGAAAAGATGTCAGAATAGAAAATATACCTGAGCCCCCTGCTCCGGGGCCAGGAGAGGTTAAAATCAAGGTTCACAAAACCGGTATCTGCGGATCAGACCTGCACGAATATGATGCCGGGCCGATTTTTATTCCAACAACCGCGCCCCATCCGTTAACCGGCAGGAAGGCGCCATTAACCCTGGGTCACGAGTTTTGCGGCGAAATCGTGGAAGTTGGAAAAGACGTAAAAAAGTATAAGGTAGGCGATATTGTGGCACCGGATGCCGCCCAGCATTGCGGTGAATGTTATATGTGCAAGGTTAATCGTTACAGCCTTTGCGAAAAATTGGCTTTCACCGGACTGATGGCAGATGGTGCTTTTGCGGAGTACGTAAACGTCCCCGCCTACACCTGTTTTAAATTGTTGCCCGAGCTCTCCAGTGAGGCCGGAGCACTGATTGAACCGATAGCGGTAGGTATTCACGCCATCCGGCAAGGAAAAGTACTGCAGGGTGACAACGTTGCGGTTGTGGGCGCCGGGACTATCGGACTGGTGACTATTCAGGCGGCCAGAGCGGCGGGAGCAAGCAAGGTCTTTAGTATAGAAGTTGCAAAGGCTAGAAAAGAATTCGCGAAGGGTCTGGGAGCCATCGTTTTGGATCCCACCGAGACGGATGTAGCAGCCGAGGTCAAGGAGCAGACCAATGGCGAAGGCGTTAATGTGGCCATTGAATGCATCGGAAAGGCAGCAACGGTCAATACTTGCATACAGTGCGTTAGACGTGGCGGGAAAGTCGTTATTGTCGGTATCTTCGAAAAGCCAGGTGAGATAAACTACAATGATCTGGTTTTTGAAGAGAAAGAACTTGTCGGCTCTCTGGCCTACTGTGGTGAATTCGAAGCGGCCATAGCCCTTCTTAAGGACGGCCGTATAAAGGCTGAACCGTTGATCACCGGCAGGATCAAGCTCGACGACATTATTGAAAAGGGTTTCGAAGAACTGCTGAAAAACAGGGAATCGAACGTCAAAATCCTGGTTTCGCCCTAGTAATAATTGAATAATTGGGTTATGGAATGTTTTTTGTCTGTTTGATCTGGTAAAATTATTTCCTATAATCTAATGCTTTAATGAGAAAAAACACAGCACCTCTGAAAAGTTTTATCATTGGAAGGTGCAAAACCAACCGATGCAGGGAAAGATGTTGACGGGTCGGCGATTAAAGCCGGCCCGCCATGCGTAATGATCAAGGGGATACTGACAGACGACGCTCTAAGTAAGTTACCGCAATTTATGAGCTGCCGTTTATGATGTAATGCCGTGCTTGATTTAAACGACCCAAAAGAAAGGCTTGAAGATGTCACTGGTGGGCATTATTGCCAATCCAGCCTCTGGAACGGATATCCGCAGGCTGGTTGCCTACGGGAGTGTATTTAACAATCAGGAAAAAGTCCGTATTGTCCGCCGTCTTCTGCTTGGTCTACAAGCTGCAGGCCTACACCGCATGGCGTATATGCCGGACTATTACGGGATTGTGGAACGGGCGCTGGACGGTTTGCAAGTTGACATGGAGGTTGAGCGGCTGCAATTCGGCACAAAGGCGGATCATCGCGATTCCACCAGAGCGGCGCGTTTGCTGGCCGAAAAAGGAGCAGGCTGTATTGTCACTCTGGGCGGTGACGGTACCAACCGGGTCGTGGCAAAGGGGGCCGGCCGAATTCCTATTCTTCCGGTCTCAACCGGCACCAACAACGTATTCCCGTACATGATTGAGGGAACGATTGCAGGGCTGGCTGCGGGCCTGATCGCCACAGGAAAAGTTTCCTGCAAAGAAGGAACTTTTAATTCCACCCGGCTTGAAGTCCTCGTTGAAGGAAAGCCCGTCGATATTGCCATTGTCGACGCAGTGATTTGTGATGATATTTTCATCGGCTCACGCGCGGTCTGGAAAATGGATAAAATCAGACAGGTGTTTTTAAATCGCGCCAGACCGGCAAGTATCGGTTTTTCCTCCATCGGCGGTATGATCCGCATCATCGCTCCTGAGGAGCCTTTCGGGATGCATCTGAAATTAGGAAAAAATGGACAGCCGATTATGGCGCCCATCGCCCCCGGGATCCTTGAAACCGTGTATGTTGAAAATATGAAGCTGATGGCGCCGGGTGAAGAAGTCGATATCATCTTCAAGCCTTCTGTGGTCGCTCTGGATGGCGAGCGAGAAGTGGAAATCAAAAGGGATCAGAAGGCGACCATTCGTCTTTCGGCATCCGGTCCTTTGGTTGTGGATGTTGAGCGGACCATGGCATTAGCAATGCACCATAAAATCTTCGCACCGGCGTATGACAAAAATCCGTTAACATTCCAGAACCTGGCGGATCGATCGAATAACGGTAAGTTCAACTGAAGGGAGGTTTTCAATGGATCTATCACTGGAAGGAAAGGTAGCCTTGGTTACGGGGGCCAGTCGAGGAATCGGCAAATCCTGCGCCCAGATCCTGTCCCAGGAAGGATGTGATCTGGTCATCTGTGCACGGGGAAAACAGGGTCTGGATGAGACCGCCGATACACTCAGGTCCAGCGGAAAAGAGGTTCTTGCAATCCAGGCCGACGTCACCCAACCGAAAGAGGTTGACAGTTTTGTGACGCAGGCGGCCGAAAAGTTCGGCCGAATCGATATCCTGGTTAATAACGCCGGCACGGGGCGGCTCAGTGACCTGATGGAGCTTCCCGAGGAGGAGTTCCGATGCAATATGGATCTGATGCTCTTCGGTTTGATCCAATGCTGCAAAGCTGCCGTGATCCATATGCGCGCGCAGAAATGGGGCCGCATTATCAACATCTCATCCATCTTCGGCAAGCAGCCGGGTGGACTGGTGGACTATGATGCCATTAAAGCGGCGGTCATCATGTTCAGTAAGGATTTGGCCAACTACACTGCCAAGGACAACATTCTGGTAAACGCTGTCTGCCCCGGGCCGATCCGCACACCTCTCTGGGAGGGCCCCGGCCAATTGGGAGAACAACTGGGACAGATGCTGAACATGTCAGGCCCGGAGGCCATTAAATGGTTCGCTGAACAGAACATCCCTTTGGGACATCACGGCGACCCGGAGGATGTCGCCAATCTGGTGGCTTTTCTGGCCTCGGACAGGGCCAAATTCATTACCGGTCAGGCCATCAATGTGGATGGCGGGATGGTCAAGAGTACGATTTAATGCCGACCGTATGCAATCCTTCAAAAAGGAGGAACAGTCATGAAAAATCTGCCTACCGTCACCAGTGAAAACACACTTAGCAACAGTTTCCTTGGAGACAACATCCAAATCTGCGTGGTATCGCGCGACCTGCACCGCACCATGGAAGGTCTGGTGCGAACCGGTATCGGGCCCTGGCGTGTCTACACTTTCGGGCCTGACAACGTGCAGGAACTTACCTATCGGGGCAAACCGGCCAGCTTGTCCATGAGACTGGCGATTGCTTTCTCAGGCTCGATGATGTGGGAGATCGTGCAGCCATTGACAGGGCCGAACATCTACGAGGAATTCCTGGAGAAGCACGATGAGGGCGTTCACCACGTCGCCTTCGGCTGCAACAACATCCCGTGGGAAGACCGCATCAAGGCCTTCGAAGACCATGGATACGAGCTGATCCAATCGGGGATCTGGGAAGGTAAGGTTCCATGGGCCTACTTCGAAACAGAGCCGGACACCGCGACTACCTTCGAAATCTTCGATATCCCCGAAGATTTCGTTTTGCCTGAGCCGGAAGAGTGGTATCCAGCCGTTCCGCCTTCCGCTTAGGGTGACTGCCATAAATATACCCAAAGCGGAAGAGAAAGATATGGCGCTAAAAGCAGCGTTTATGTTTCTGGGCCCGGAGGTTGATCCACAAAAAGACCGGCAAACTGCGGTCACGCCGCAAGTATAGTTGACCGCGGTTGAGGCGGGTAACTAAAAGCGAGCCGAAGCGGTGGCCCTCAAACTGGTTGACGAAGGGATAGAGGCCATTTTGCTGTGCGGCGGTTTCGGCAACAAGGGCACGGCCCGAATCGTCAATGCTGTGACCGGCAAGGCAGCCGTTGGTGTGGTTCGTTTTGACGGCCACCCCGGGCTGGGCGGAGAGAGCGGTGACGAGCTGTTTTAAGAAGTGGATACCCACATCCCGATTTTTAGAAATGAAAGCAACCATCATCCAGATCCTCATTCTTGGCATTCTAATTGGAAACTCACCGATGGCTGCAGCACAAACCAATGCAGGTGACGGCTACACCAATTCCCAATGCGCGGAGTGCCATGAAGAAATGGCGGATGACAATGCGACGTCGGTCCACAAGGACGTTCAGTGCCTGGAATGTCACGCTCAGGCGGTTGAGGAGGACCATGAAACGCTGGCGGCTGTCAATTGTCGTCAATGCCATGCGCCACACGATGAAAAGGTCATTCACGACGCCCACACACGGGTCACTTGTAAAGCATGCCATCAGAAAGACGGCATCCCAGTCGCAGAACCTGCAACAGGGTTGGTGATCTTCAGCGGAAACGTACTGCCGGGACGAAAATTGCTGCCACATCAAATGGTTGCAGAAAGGGGGGATTCCCTTTGCCAAAAATGTCATTTTAAGGGCAACGCCTTGGGCGCATCAGCCATGATACTGCCCGCTAAAAGCATTCTGTGTATGCCTTGCCATGCCGCCACGTTTTCCATTGGAGACCGAACAACCCTTTTGTCTTTTTTGGTCTTTTTAGTGGGGATGGGCGGCGTATGCATCATCTGGTTCTCGGGGGGCCGCATTAGACAAAGTGCGCATACGCTTCAAGGCGGCTTATCACCGTTGATGGTTGCGATGGTCGCAGATGTTCTTTTCATCAGAAGGCTTTACCGTTTGTCTCCGGCTCGATGGTTCATTCATGCCCTTATCTATTATCCGATTCTCATGCGATTGGTTTTGGGGCTGATGGCGCTCGGTCTGTCACTGGTGCTTCCGGAAACGGATCTGACCAGAGCCCTGCTGGATAAAAACCATCCGTTTCGAGCGTTGTTTTTCGATTTGACCGGCCTGATGATCATTACGGGAGTTGCCGCAGCACTGCTTCGCTTTGATGAAGACCGAGAAACCATTCCCAATCTGCCGGCACCCGGTCGTGCCATGACGATGTTGCTCGGCTTGATTGTTCTGGTCGGATTTATTTTAGAAGGCCTGCGGATTGCCATGACCGGATGGCCCAGCGATGCTCAGTATGCCTTTATCGGGTACGGTTTGAGCTTACTGATGAAAAGCGTGCCAGAAATAACGACCATTTACGGCTATGTATGGTATTTTCATGCGATTTTGACAGGTGTTTTTATAGCGCTGATACCCTTTACCCGCATGATCCATATAATCACTGCGCCTGTGGTGCTGATGACCGATGTGCGATCACGAATTCAAGCCAATAACTGACACGGAGGAAAGATTACATGGAAATTCAAGGATACAACCTGCCCGAAGATCTGCACTATGAAAAAAACCATTACTGGGTGAAAGTCGAGGGCGACATACTGGTGATGGGGATGGACGATTTTGCCCAGCAAATGGCCGGAGATATCGTCTTTGTGCAGATTCCGTTTTCCGGGAAAAAGCTGAAGGCCGGTAAAAAATTTGCCCAGGTGGAATCGGGTAAATGGCTGGGAAAGGTTTACGCACCGGTCAATGGCGAACTGATTGAGGGAAATGAAGCACTCGAGGCGGAGCCCGCACTTATTAACCGGGATTGCTATGGCAAGGGGTGGATGTTCAAGATAAAGCCTTCAGACATGGTCGAACTAAACAACCTGATCCATGACCCTGTGGACATCGAAAAATGGCTTCTGGAAGATATTGAAAAATACAAGCAGGATTAACATGGTGAATCGGAACTACAGCATCGGCCAGCTTTTTCAGATAAAGTCGTGTACGAACTGTCAGGCTTGCGCTCAAGTGTGCCCGGCGGTTGCAGGCAGCCTTGATGGAAAGCTGTCGGCCATTTACCGCATCACGACACTTGACCGTATCGTTAAGGCGCGAACGGCATTTTGGCGAAAACTTTTTCGTGTCAAAGAACCTTCAGCAGAAGAATTGCGCGCTTTCAGCGATACGGTTTTCCGCTGCACCTTATGCGGGAACTGTCGTCAGGTTTGTCCAGTGGGGATAGACCTGACGCAACTCTGGCATTCTGTTCGTAAGGATCTTGTGAATTCTGATGCCTATCCCAATAAAATTGACACAATCCGGGAAAATTTGGATGAAAGCCACAACGTATTCGGAGAGGACAACGAGGACCGGGCCGAATGGGTGGAAGATATTCCCGATGCCCCGGAACACGGATACATAAAGGATCGGGCCGACCTGATCTATTTTACCGGTTGCGTATCATCTTTTTTCCCGATGGCCCAGCAGATTCCCATGGCTTTGGTAAAAATCTTCGATGCGGCCCGCATCGATTTTACCCTGCTGGGCGAAGATGAGTGGTGCTGCGGATTTCCCCTGCTCGGTGCCGGGCTCGGCGGCCGACTCGATGGTTTGATTGCAAACAACATCAATGCCGTAAGGGCCAAAGGGGCAACACAGGTGGTATTTGCCTGCCCTTCCTGTTACCGGATGTGGCAGGAGCACTACCCGCGTGATTTTGAGATCACCCATGTCACCGAGTTTTTAAGCCGCCTGATCAAATCGGGCCGCCTTTTGCTTAAAGAACTCGATTTGACGGTGACTTACCATGATCCTTGCGATCTTGGGAGAGGCTCCGGAGAGTATGACGCCCCCCGGGATATCATACAATCCATCCCAGGAGTGCGATTTGTTGAAATGTCCAACAATCGTGAGACCTGCAGTTGCTGTGGCGGGGGCGGCAACTTGGAAATGATCGACCCCAAACTGTCCGCAGATATTGCCGCCAATAAGATGAAAGAAGTAAAGGCAACCGGCGCACAGGTTGTGGTGACTGCTTGCCAGCAGTGCGTGCGCACCATGACCACTTATGCCAAACGGAATAAAATTCCCATCGAAGTCATGGATATCACCCAGCTCATACACAAGGCGCTTGCCGGTAAAGACCGCCCGGAAAATGGCAAGGTTGATTTAGGCCAAAGTGAATGAAATGTCCACAAAGAAGGGGAGTCAATGGACGAGTATTATACGACCGTTCGTTTGTCAGGTAAAGGGGCCGATGTCCGCCTTGGACAGGTGAACTTCAGGGTGGTTCGACGGGATGGCATCGAAGCTGTCCATGGTTGTCCGATCGCTTATATAGCCGGCGCACTGGGCAGCTGAGTTGTGTTGACACTGTCTGCGGTCGCAGATCACAAAAAGATCGCCATGGAAAAGCTTGAAGTGCGTGTGGGATGCATGACCGAAAATGGAATTTCGCAATCGACTCAGTTTAAGATAAAAATTGACTTGGGTGACGGATTGACCCAGAGAGAGCGGACAATCCTGTTTAACTCGGCGCGTAATTGTGAAGTGAGCAAAATTCTAAAAGGAAAAATTGATATTGGTTACGAAATTCGCTATGGAAAACTGGAGACTATTAGACACCCCGGCCATGACGGCGGCGGAAAACATGGCGATGGATGAAACGCTTCTGGAAGTCAAAAGCAAGGGTAAAAGTCCAAACACCATCCGTTTTTTACAGTTTTCACCAAGAGCGGTTCTGGTTGGATTTCACCAGTCCGTTGATGAGGAGATACGCACCAATTATTGCCGAGCAAACGGGATTGACATAAACCGGCGCATTACCGGCGGCGGCGCCATTTTCTTCGACGAGAATCAGCTGGGCTGGGAAGTAATCTGCGAAAAGGCTTTTTTTAATACGAGCATCCCCGATGTCCGACTCTTCAAAACCCTGTGTGATCCGGTGGTGGCGGCTCTGTCACTGTTGAACATCAAAGCCGAGTTCAGACCGCGAAACGATATCGAAGTCAATGGTAGAAAGATTTCAGGCACTGGGGGCACAGAGCTAGACAGCGCCTTTATGTTTCAAGGCACCATGCTGGTGGATTTCGATGTGGAAACGATGCTCAGAGCCCTAAAAATACCGGTGGAAAAGCTCAAAGCCAAGGAGATTGATTCGGTCAAGGACAGGGTCACTTGCCTGAAATGGGAGCTGGGTGCTGCACCGTTGCTTGAAAACCTCAAACGGGCCATCACGCACGGATTTGGAAAATGCTTGGGAATAAAACTGGAACTGGGCGGCTTGACCGGTGAAGAAAAAAAGCGGTTTAAAAAGAAACTGACCTCTTTTAGGTCCGCTCGTTGGATCGACAACGTCAAACCCCGTTTTCAGAAGCGCGAGGCGGTGCATGCGTCCTACAAGACGCCAACGGGCATGGTACGCTTTACCCTGGTGATCAACCTGCCCCAAAAACGCCTCAAGGATATTTATATCACCGGCGATTTTCTCTCCTTTCCCGGCCGGGCCCTCTACGATCTAGAATCCGAACTGAGGGGCGCACCCCTTGACCGTGATCATCTGCATGCGATCATCCGCAACTATTTTGACCGAGGGTATATCGTCATTCCGGGATTGTGCTACGACGATTTTGTCAAGCCCCTGGATCAGTGCTTGGAAAAGATTGAAATTGCAAAATACGGTATCCCCCTAGCGCATTGCAACCTGATCTCTGTAGCCAATGGGTCGTTCGATGAGGTGATTCAAAGGCAACCGTCGGTCCTGTTGCTGCCGTATTGCGCAAAATTCACCGCTTGTGATTTAAGATACCAAAAGGGGTGCAGGATATGCGGAGAAACCGGGTGCACCATGGGACCGGCCTGGGCTATGGGTCGACGCTGGAGAATGAAAACCATCAGCATCGTCAGTTTCGAAGACCTCTGGGGTGAATTGATGCGGATGAAAGCGACCGGGGTTTCGGCATACATCGGTTGCTGTTGTCAGCCTTTTTTTTCCAAGCACGTGGATGATTTCAAAAGATCCGGGTTGCCGGGGATCCTGCTGGATATCGACAACACCACCTGCTATGAGCTGGATCAGGCAAAACAGGCGTATGCCGGACAGTTCGAAAGCCAGACCCACCTGGATCTGGAACTATTGCAAACGGTCCTTCAAACAATTGCGGATGCGCGCGGCAGCAGTGTGACGGCATGAAGAGCATGCTAACGTGCGACATCCTGGTTGTCGGCGCCGGACCCGCTGGCGGAGCCACGGCATTCGCAGCCTCCAGTAGGGGTATGCGGGTGTTGATTGTTGATCGTAGGCAGGTTGTTGGGGTGCCTGTCCAATGTGCCGAATACATTCCGGCCATGCTGATGGGCCATCTCAATCTTGGCAAGTCTTTCATCGTTCAGAAAATCCAGGGAATGATGACCTGCCTTCCGGATGAGCCGGTAACGAAAACACGCGCTCCTGGGTTTACTATCGACAGAGAACTTTTCGATCAAGCTTTGATCCAAGCGGCTTCAGATGCCGGCGCGAAACTGATGCTCTCCACGCGGGCAGTCCAACGGATTGATGATGAAACCATACTGCTCAGACGGAAAAGCGGACAGTATCTTACTGTTTGCACCAAAATAATCGTGGGTGCTGACGGTCCCCGATCAACGGTCGGTCGCTGGATTGGGGCCGTCAACCGCAACCTGCTGACGGGAGTACAGGCAACGCTGCCGCTGATGCAACCAATGGATTGGACCGAAGTTTACTTCGACCCGGAAATTTCTGCTGGCTACGGGTGGCTGTTTCCGAAGAACCATATCGCTAACGTCGGCATCGGACTAAAAAATATGCCTCGGAGTCAAACCAAAATCATACCTGTGCTGAATCGATTCATTGCCCGGCTCCGGGCTGCAGGCAAAGTGACGGGAAATCCGTTGAGGTATGCCGCCGGCTGGATACCTGCGGAACCGGTGCGGCAAGCGGTTCACGGTAACGTGGCGCTGGTGGGCGATGCTGCCGGCCATACCCATCCCATCACCGGTGCAGGGATATCCAGCGCGGTCCTTTGCGGGGAAATGGCGGGAACATGGGCCGCCCGGGCCGTCGAAGAAGGCGATGTGAGGGTGCTTAAACATTTTGACGACCAGTGGCAGGATCTTTTCAAAAACACCCTTGACCGTGCCTGCCAGCGCCGCCAAAGCATGGAATCCGGCTGGCACGACTTTTCGCGCACAATCAAGTCGTGCTGGATCGCGTTTCGTGAATACTATGCATAATGTTTTATTTGCAACAGAACGAATGCGAGCGTCCCGTGAACTTTCCTGGCGGCACCTCGGAAAGTCTATCACCTTTTATCTCCCGGGCATGTTCAGGATAGACGGCGTTACAGGAAAATATCCGGCGCTCTCGATAACCGGCGGCGATTGCGCCCTTGGGTGCGATCATTGTCAGGGGGCTATTCTTAACCGTATGATTCATTCTAAATCCCCTGAACAACTGGTGTCTCAATGCCGGCTGCTGGCCGCAAAAGGCCATCACGGCGTGTTGATCAGCGGTGGCAGCAACGCCGAGGGTCGGTTGCCATGGGGTCTTTTCGTAAGGGCGATTCAACAGATAAAAGCCGAAACAAAACTGTTCATTTCGGTTCACAGCGGCCTGATCGATGACCTGGATGCCTTCAGACTAAAACAGGCAGGCGTAGACCAGGCTTTGATCGATGTCATCGGCGATGACGAAACGTTTAAAACCGTCTGTCATGTCCCCTTTGGGGTGAATCGTATTGAAGCGGCGATGGCTTCCTTGCAACGGGCCAAGATTCCAATTGTCCCACACATTGTTTGTGGTATCCATTACGGCAGGATGCGGGGGGAAAAAACTGCAGTTGCCATGATTTCTAAATTTAATGTGCAGCAGGTGGTCATCGTTTCCCTGATGGCTATTCCGGGAACACAGATGGAAAAAGCACGTCCTCCTGTCCCTGAGGCGGTGGCCGACATTATCGCCGAGATGCGTTTTGCCATGCCACAAACGCCCATCAGCCTGGGGTGCGCCCGGCAGCGGGGAAGCAGCCGTTTGGAAGTTTTGGCGATTGAAGCTGGGGTCAACCGCCTGGCACTGCCTTCTGATGAGGCGGTAGCAAGTGCTGAGGCTTTCGGTCTGAATATCCGCTATCAGAAAACATGCTGCAGTGTTTCCCGAGACTTTTAAGCAATCAGGTGTAAATAAGACTGCGCACCAAAGGGAAACCGGCTGTATTTCCGGCCGTAGCATTCGGTTGGGATTAAAGGGGGAAACCTTAATGGATCAACATCCCGCGACCATTCCGGAGAGTCCGGAATATCTGCGCATGAGCCTGGCTGCGGCTATGACCCTTGGTTTTAGACAGGGCATCTTCTACAGGAATGCCAGGCTCCACTGCATCAACCTGCTGATGACCTACAAGGGGGGATGCGCAGCACGTTGCGCCTACTGCGGCCTGTCCAACAATCGACCCGGCAAGTACCAAGAAAAAAGCTTTATCCGGGTGACTTGGCCCACACACCCGGTGGCCGAGGTTATCGAACGAATTGCCGAGAGGCAACACCGTGTCAAAAGGATATGCCTCTCTCAGATTACCAACAGGCGCGCGGTCGGAGACACCCTAACGATTTGCCGGCAACTACGATCCAGTTTCGACATCCCTGTATCCCTTCTAATTTCCCCCACCATCGTCACCCAGCGTGATTTAAAGGACTTTAAAACCGCTGGAGCCGATAAAATAGGCGTGGCAATCGATCTGGCTACGCCGACCCTGTTCGACCGATATCGCGGCAGCGGTGTCGACGGACCGCATTGCTGGGACATTTACATGAATCGCTTGGCCGAAGCCATCAAGATCTTCGGGACGCGTAATGCCGGCTCCCATTTCGTTACAGGAATGGGGGAAACCGAAAAGCAGATGGTGGATATTATCCAAAAGATTCAAGACATGGGTGGGTGGACCCACCTTTTTTCTTTTTATCCAGAACCCGGCTCACAGATGGTCGATCATCCCATGCCGGCCATGGATCACTACCGCAGGATTCAGCTTGCTCGATATCTTATCGACAAAAACCTCAGTCATGCCAAACGTTTTGGCTATGATGAGAAACAAAAAATTATCGATTTTGGTGTGCCGGCGGGCAACCTCGATGCGGTGATCTCGTCCGGCGAACCATTCAGAACCAGTGGGTGCGAAGGCTATGACGGTCAGGTCGCCTGTAATCGTCCCTTTGCCAATTCAAGGCCCGGACCGGGAATCCGTAACTATCCTTTTGCGCCGACAAAAATCGATATTGACTTGATCCGCAAGCAGTTGCATTTGAAGCCTGTTCGCCCTAAAGTGAGTCACCCTCTAACCAGACAGGGCGGAAACTCAGAAATTGTAAATTGAAATTGAAAGATTAATGAACAAAATTTAAGCTTAGCCGAAAGTTTTTATATGCCAAAAACAGAAGTGTTTGATAAATATTACAAGGATTACGACAACTGGTTTTTTAAGCACGAATTGGCATATAAGGCGGAAATAAATCTAATCAAAAGACTGATTCCAAAGGGAAAGGGATTGGAAGTTGGCGTTGGAACAGGCAAATTTGCCATCCCGTTTGGTATAAAAGACGGCGTTGAGCCATCTGATAAGATGGCTCAAATTGCTGAAGAAAAGGGCATAAGAGTTGTTAAAGGTGTTGCGGAAGATCTCCCATATGATGACAACAGTTTTGACTTTATTTTGCTTGTTACCACAATCTGCTTTGTAGATGATCCTTTAAAAACATTAAAAGAAGCCCAAAGAGTCATTAAACCAGATGGTTATATAATAATAGGATTTGTGGATAGAGAAAGCATGATTGGTCAAGAATATGAAAAATATAAAGATAAGAGTAAATTTTACAGTTCCGCTATATTTTATTCATCAAAACAGATAGTGGATTTTCTTAAAGAATCAGGCTTTATCCAGATAGAATCCTATCAAACGCTCTACCATCCGCTCAATAAGATAAAAAAGATTGAACCGATTAAAAAAGGTTATGGAAAAGGAGCATTTATCGGAATGAGGGGAAAAAAGAGATCTGGGGCCGGACCAAGTTAACCCATTTACATATATGACCTGCTGGACCATCAGCCGGAATCCGCCGTTCAGGTTGTACTGACCTGCGACGGCTCGTCAAAGTGAGGCAATATGAGCAAAAAAGAAAGCTATGCGGTCGCCGTTCGACGTGAATTTGTCGCCCGGCACTACCTGATCGGCGGCGACTGGGGTGCGGAAAATGAACTCCACGAACACAACTACGCTGTCGAAATCCGTCTCGAAGGCCGTCAATTGGATCGGCACGGCTACCTGATCGACATCGATGTTGTTACGACCGCCCTGGAAGAACAGGTCGACCGCTACCGGGGCCAGACGCTCAATTCCCTGCCCGAGTTCGCTGGTCTCAATCCGAGCCTGGAGCACCTGGCACGGATCATGGGCGAGTCGCTGGACGAAACCATCGATACGCGCCTGCAGGTTCTCACTGTCAGAATCTGGGAAAACGAATTCGCCTGGGCCGAATATCGAAAAGAGTTCTAACGCGGGGATGAACCGTCGTTGCATTCTAACCCAAAAAACACATGGACGGAAAAGGGGCTAAAGGCTCGGCTTTAACCCCTTTCTTATTCCATATGTAAAGGTGAAACTTGCTTTTTTGGCAAGAAGTGCGGTTATTTCACCCGCCCCTCGCGCCAGGCCTTGATCAGGTCGTCATAGTCGACCGTAATACCCTTGGGTTTTTCATTGGCCAGCTTTTTCTTAGGGGAGCCGGGCTGATCCAGCCAATACGACTCGGGTTTTTCGGGATTCAGCTTCGGGCCGCATTCTCCCTGTGTCTTGGAACGGGCGATGCGCTCCATGACGCGATCCATTTCGCGCGCCAAGTTGTCCATGGCGGTATCCACGGTTACTTCACCGGAAACCGCCTCACCGATGTTCTGCCACCATAACTGGGCCAGTTTGGGGTAGTCGGGGACGTTGACACCGGTAGGCGTCCAGGCCACGCGGGCAGGACTGCGGTAGAATTCAACCAGACCGCCGAGCTTCGGTGCCCGTTCGGTAAACGCCTGACTCCGAATATCGCTGTCGCGGATCGGTGTCAGGCCCACGAGGGCCTTCTTCAGGGAGGTCGTCTTGGCCACGCAGAACTGTGCAAAGAGCCAGGCTGCTTTGCGACGTTCAAGCGGGGTGCTTTTCATGAAGG
>Ga0316585_10000105_pt1 | contig 15276 bp, 11 predicted proteins | sample S_170502SCrBrC_D_FD_204517 | JGI IMG/M metagenome (GOLD analysis project Ga0316585, IMG submission 204517) | Rhizosphere microbial communities from salt marsh grasses in Alabama, United States - S_170502SCrBrC | ecosystem: Host-associated > Plants > Roots > Rhizosphere | place: USA: Alabama...
TGCGTCTCGTTCCAATCGGCGAAGGTACGGATAGGGATGCTTTGCTTCAGCAACGTCCCTGGCCTGGTTGTACTCAGCCCACGGCTCCGTTGTTGCCGGAAGGGTGCTAAGCGCCTGTCAATCGTCGTCGCGCTCATCTGTAAGAGCAAACCTTTCGTTCCCTCATCCAGGCTCAGTTCCCCATGCCGTTGCAGACTTTCAACCATTTCCGGTAGAAATGGTTGGAGCCTTTTGCCACAGATACAGCCGCAGATGCGCCATATTTCGACCAGGACGCTGATCACCGTGCCGCTGTAGATCCGTCGTCGGCCGGCGTTCTCGTCCACGTTGATAGCCCTGCCGTAGAACACGAATGGCATGTTTGCGGTGAAAACCAGTGATGGCCACGAATTCATCCAGGATCTTGCTCTTCTCCTTGCGGACGGCTCGCAGATAACGACCCCGGACTGCCTCAACCAATTCTCGCTTGCTTTGTTGACTCAATTTTTCTTCCTTCATCATGGCAACAAAGGTAACATTTATTTTGAGTCAGCCGATTTTCCTTCGGTAACATTTTTAATGAGTCAATGCGGAGGGGTGCATCTCGGCCAGATAAGCAATATAATTGTAACCTTGTGTGAGACAGCTATGACACAACCCGATATCATCTTTATTGTACTCGACACACAGCGCGCCGACCGATTAGGTTCATATGGTTATGATAAACCCATCTCTTCAAACCTGGACCGTTTTGCAGAAAAGTCGGTTTTTTTTAAACAGGCTGTGTCCCCGGCACAGTGGACCGTTCCCAGCCATGCGTCCATGTTCAGCGGTTTATACCCCTCAGCGCACAAACTCCTGCAATCATCCCAGCGATTAAGCCCCAGCCATCCACATGTTGCCGAGTTATTATCCTCGGCCGGCTATGAAACTGTGGGTTTTTGTAATAACCCCCTGGTGGGTATCCTGAACAATGGCCTGAAGCGCGGGTTTAAGCAGTTCTACAATTATGGTGGCGCAGTTCCCAGCACACCGCGATCCTCTTCGAAGTGGCCGCGGCCCTTGAATCTCTTGGCTGAATCCTATACGCAGGGTTTACGCAAGCTGTCCTATCCTATTCAGAATTTCTTCGGTCAATCAGACCTTGCTTTTCAAATATCATTGCATGCCTGGTTAACGCCCTTGTGGTCAAGAATGGCTAATTTCAAGGGACAGAACGAGCGCTCGGTTCAAGATGTTATCCATTATTTACAAAATCGAGAAAAGAAGAATGTTCAACAATCCCTTTTCCTTTTCTTAAACTTGATGGAAACACATTTGCCTTTTTGGCCGCCGGGGAAGTTTGTGGACGAAGTCGTGCCATATTTCCGCGATAACAAAGAGGCGCGGACGATCATGCGCACCTGGAATAAGGAAGCTTATCGTTGGGCGGCACCATTGTCCAAACCTCTTAGCGAACTTGAACATCGCGTTTTAAACGACATGTATGATGCCGAGGTGGCTTATCAGGATGGTTACCTGGGCGACCTTTTAGATGCGATTCAGGACAGAGCGAAGAAAAACAATACATTGACCATAATCGTCGCCGATCATGGTGATGGCATTGGAGATCATGGATATATGGGTCATGCGTTCGTAGCTTACGAAGAGTTGATCCATGTGCCCTTGATCATGAATTGGCCTGAAGCATGGCCTAACCCCTCTCAGATTGCATCACCGGTGAGCACGCGCCGCCTTTTTCACACAATGATCGATGCGGTGGGTGAATGGCCGCAAGAATTTAATCGCGACATCCTCAAAGAGACACGAGATCTATCGTTGCGCCATACTGTGGATGGTCATGATCCGGAAAATAAGACAGCACTAAGTGAAGTGTATCCACCGCTCAACTTTGTAAAAGCCATTGAGAAGAGACAGCCGGAGCTTTTGCAAGATTATCACTGTCTTGATGAGCGATTTGCACTCGTACGTGAACGTAAGGACAGCACTGTTAAACTCATACAGCGGGATGGTCGCGCGGATGAACTTTTCGATTTGCAGATTGATTCCCTCGAGCTGAATAATATTATCAATCAAGAATTGAATCTTAGTGAAGCGCTCAATCGTGAGCTCAATTTATTGGAGAGAGAGATACGAAAACAACAAGATCATTTTAAAGGTGAGGAGATAGACCTGGAGAGCGATTCACAGTTGATGCAGCGTTTGAAAGGCTTGGGATACCTGGATTAAATTTAGTGATTTTTTTGGAATAAAATTATGCTGAATTCGATAAATATTGACCCCGTTGCCTTTACAATTCCGATTGGCGAAGGTTTTTCAATTTACTGGTATGGCATCATTGTCACGCTTGGTATCGCGGTTGGTGCCTTTTGGGCAGGTAGAGAAATCCACCGCCGTGGCTATAGTGTTGATGAACTTTATAATGCCTTGATCGTTGTCATAATTTCTGGTTACTTTTTTGCCAGATTGACCTATGTTTTCCTGGATATTTTGGGCGGCGGCCAATACGATAATCTCATTGATGTACTCAATGTACGCCAGGGCGGCGTTAATATATTGGGTGGTTTTATCGGTGCGGCCGTCGTTGGCTGGCTCTATGTTCGTTGGCGGAAGCTGCCTTTTTGGGATTACGCCGATGTCGCCGGACCGGGCCTGTTAATCGCTCAGGCTATCGGCCGTTGGGGAAATTTTATAAACCAGGAACTTTATGGCCCACCCACGGACTTGCCCTGGGGGATCTATATTGATACGACCCACAGACTGCCTGAGTTCAGTGATCTGGCAGCTTATCCTCTCGATACCAAGTTCCACCCAACCTTTCTCTATGAGTCAATCTGGTTGTTTTTGGGATTCTTGCTATTGGTCTTTTTAAATAATAGATATCGTGGCAAGTGGCAGTCCGGCGCTTTGTTTGGTCTTTTCTTGATCTGGTGGGGTTTGGGCAGAACTTTTATCGAATTTTTCCGACCCGACCAGGTAACTATAGGTAATAGTCCGATCACATACTCAATGGTTATTGCTTTTATTCTAGCCGTGGTCGGCTTATTTATCTTCCTTGATAGAACAGGAAATTTCATGGTAGGAAGCGACTCGAGGCGTCGCAAGCGTCGTGTTTACAAACCTAAACCGCGCCGTGATTAAACCAATAAAAGATTAGAGTAACGGGAAGGAGACCTATGCAGCAAGTTCTATTTTCGGGTGATATTGCCCTTACTTTTGATGATGTATTATTGGCGCCTGGATACTCGGAAGTTTTACCGGCTGAGGTCGATCTCAAAACACGGCTTGCGGCAGATATTTATCTGAATATTCCAATCATTTCGGCGGCAATGGATACTGTTACAGAGGCCAAGATGGCGATTGCCCTTGCCAGACAGGGCGGGATCGGCATTATTCACAGGAATTTGTCAATAGAGGAACAAGTTGAGGAAGTTGACAAAGTAAAGCGCTCCCAGGCGGGAATGATTGTCAATCCAATTACACTACCCCCTTCCGCGACACTTGCAGAAGCCGAACAATTGATGGCTTATTACCATATATCCGGGGTTCCGATAACCGATGAGGGTCATCACCTGGTTGGCATCTTGACAAATCGTGACATCCGATTTGTCATGCCAGGTAATCAGCCTGTCGCTGAATTCATGACCAGTGAAAGATTGATCACAGCGCCGGTTGGCACAGGTCTGGAAGAAGCTAAGAAAATCCTGCACCAGTACCGTATTGAGAAATTGCCCCTTGTAGACAATGAAGGTGTGCTCAAAGGGCTCATCACTGTCAAAGACATTCTAAAAAGAGTGGATTTTCCAAACCAGGTGACCGATGAAGACGGCCGTTTGATATGTGGCGCGGCGATCGGTGTGGTTGAATCAGGATTAGACCGTTTGCAAGAACTAGTGCAGGCGGGGATTGATGTTGCCGTTATTGACACCGCCCATGGCCATACGAAAACCGTTCATGAGACTGTTCACGAGATAAAAAGACTTTATCCCGACCTTCCTGTTGTTGCCGGGAATGTAATCGGAGCAGATGCTGCTGAGGCGTTAATCAAATCTGGTGCTGATGCGATTAAGATCGGTGTTGGTGCGGGTTCCATCTGCACAACGCGCATCGTATCTGGGGCGGGTATGCCACAGGTAACGGCCATCTCTGACACTGCTAGAATTTGCCGTCAATACGATATACCCTGCATTGCCGACGGCGGAATTAAATACAGTGGTGACATTGTCAAAGCTCTGGCTGTCGGGGCGAATTCAGTCATGCTCGGGTCAATGCTTGCCGGCTTGGCGGAAAGTCCCGGGGATATCATTGTTTATGAAGGACGGCGTTACAAAATCTATCGTGGAATGGGCAGCATGGGGGCTATGCAAGGGCAAGGGGCAGATCGCTATGCCAGTGGTTCCGTTCGGACTGAACGCGATAAACTTGTACCCGAAGGTGTTGAAGGCCAAACACCTTATAAAGGTAAACTGGAAGATGTTGTCTATCAAATGTTAGGTGGGCTTCGAGCCGGAATGGGTTATGTTGGTGCGGCAAACTTAGATGAATTACAGGCCAAGGCGCGATTTGTTCAAATTACAAATGCGGGTTTGATAGAAAGCCATCCCCATTCAATCATGGTTACACAGGAGTCGCCAAATTATCAGCTGCCGCGTTAGGTAAAATATACAAGGAATAACGGCTAAGTTTAGACCATTAAAAGCTGAGCGGGGAACACAAACAAGTCAAAACGTGGTAGAATAAAAGGCGGATTGTCGGCCGTAAACCTGGTTAGGGTGGGTTATCAGCCGCAGCAAAGGTAAACAAGCAGTACACCTTAAACAAATTGGAGTCAATCCAGGGTTACTGTATTGAAAAATAGGAGTTGCGTGTATGGCTAAACGGAAGGTAGTGTTGACCGAGGAGCAAAAACGGCGAAATGCGGAAATTCTCGCCCGGCTGGAAATTGAGCGCCAGAGGTTAATTGAAGAAACCCGAGCGCTTCAACAGCAGGAACGCAGCCGTCCCGGTCGCAAACGCCGCAAAAAACAAAAAGTAGTTGAAGAAGCGGCAAATTGACAAGACCTTTGCGAAAAAGACATCTTGACGCCTAAAGCGCCGAACACATTTGAAACGGAGTTAAATCAATTGTGATCGGCGCTTTTGGTTTCTCGGGAGAAAATTATGTTTGATTTCGATTCCTATATATCACCATTCTCATGGCGTTACGGCAGTCAGGAGATGCGACATATTTGGTCGGAGGAACAGAGACGCCGTTTGATGAGGCGTATTTGGGTTAGTCTGGCTACTGCGCAATACCAGGCCGGACTGGTTACGGAGGAACAACTGAACGACCTGAAAAAACAAGTGGATAATGTCAATATAAAGCGGGCCATGGAAGTGGAGAAAGAGTTGCGTCACGATGTTATGGCTGAAATCCACGTCTACGCTGAGCAAGCTCCACTTGGTGGACCGATTTTGCACTGGGGCGCGACCAGTGCGGACATTATTGACAATGCGGATGTGCTGCGACAAAAGGAAGCTTTGCAGTTCGTTCTCCACAAATTAGCTCAACTTCTGCTGATTTTCGCTGCCCATATCGAGGATGCGGCCGATCTGCAAGTAATGGCTTACACCCATATTCAACCAGCGGAGCCCACCACGCTTGGCTATCGATTTGCCATCTACGCTCAAGACCTGCTGCAAAATTATTTGGGATTACGATCATTACTGGAGAATCTGCGCGGGAAGGGTATGAAAGGAGCTGTCGGGACACAGGCGAGTTTCCAGGATATCTTGGCAGAAACTCAAATGAGTGCCTTGGAAATGGAAGCCATTGTTATGCAGGCATTGGACCTGTCTTATTTCCCCATTACCACCCAAACATATACGCGCCAACAAGACTTGACAATTACCCAGCTTCTGGCATCGCTGGCCGCTTCATTACACAAATTCGCATTGGATTTCCGCATACTCCAATCTCCCTCCTTTGGTGAATGGGCTGAGCCTTTTGGAAAGAAACAGGTCGGATCGTCGGCAATGCCTTTTAAGCGCAACCCGATAAACACCGAAAATATCTGCTCCTTAGCCCGTTACATTGCCGCATCCCCTGCGGTGATGTGGGACAATGCCAGTCAGGCAATTCTTGAGAGAAGTCTTGATGATTCGGCTAACCGTAGAATTGTTTTGGCAGAGGCTTTTCTGGCCGCTGATGAACTATTGGATCGCACGGTGCGCGTCGTTCGTGAAATCAGGATTGATGAACAGATGATCAGCCGTAATATGGCTCTTTATGGGCCATTCGCAGCCACGGAGCGTCTCATGATGGCCATGGTTGCCAATGGCGCTGATCGCCAACAAGCCCATGAATGGCTGCGACAGGACAGCCTACAAGCCTGGGAGTATGTGAGAAGAGGAGACGAAAATTCTCTTCAGCGCCTAGTCAATGAAGATGAACGAATCCGTCATTACCTAACCGAAGAACAAATCGTTGAATTAATGGACGTATCAACCCATACGGGGACGGCCGCCATACGGGCCAGGAATTTCGCCGAGGAAATAAAAGCTACGCTCGCCGAAGCGCCTGACTTATTGCTCGACCGGTAGAGGAGTGGCTGTAACAAATGGCGCGAGCGGCGGATTAGTTGGCCGCGGTGTAGGCGCCTGCGTAATTGGGGTTTGTGTGGGAGTAGCCGTCGGCGAGGGTGTCGGCGATGCTGTTGGTGTCATCGTCGGCACGGGGGTCGGTGTTGGTAGGTCGGGGTCAAGATTGATAGTCAGGGCGCGAAGATCGCTGACCATTGTTGCTGCTCCCTGATTGTTCTCTAACTTAACCTGCCATTGGTATTCACCAAGCAGATCTGGGTCAGATACGGGCGTGAACGCAACACGATAGAGGGTTCCAAGGACGGGTTCATTTACGGAACTAACAGGGATAGAGCCAGTGCTGCCATTGAAATAAATAGTAAATTGTTCGTCTGCTGTGAGTGGTGAGGGCCAGTTCCAGGAGAAGATGATCTGTTCCGAATTGAGAACTTCAAGACCGCTTTGCGGAGCCTGAATACGTAGCGACGGAGCGTCCGCTTCTGCCGAAACATTGCCAAATTCGGCCGTCCAATACCAGACACTTGGAGCAGTATAGTCGACATCATAGCCAAGGCCTACTTCCGTGGCGTAGCGATTGAGGATGATTGGCCTATGGCCGGGACTGTTTACCCAGAACTCAACCGCTTGTCGTGGATCGGCAAATCCCCAGGCAGTAGCTTCGCCTGCGTATCCGTTCTCATAACCGAATTCTAAGAACCGATCGGCCGGTGTAGAACCGTCTGAGCCGGTATGTTGGTTATGCTTTGCCGTGGCCATGTCTTCCGCATGGTTCTGAGCAGCAGTGCTCAGAATGGGTGAAGCAGTCAGTTCACCTAATTCGAACTCCCGGCGGGTCTTATTGATGTAGGCTAATAAACGATCGGTTGGTGGCGTGAGGGGGGAGAATTCCATGGGATCCATGACAAAAGGCGCATCCAGCGCGATATCGAGTCCAGAGGTGAGAATTGGTGATAAATCGGTGGAGCTGCCTTGAACGAGCCCGCTGCCGCTGCTGACCACGGGTAAAAAGGCCAGCTGGATTCCTTGCTCGATGTGTACCCAACGCCCGACCTGCGTTTCACCGAATTCATTTCGTGCCGTAAGGGTGATGTAATAGTCGCCGGTTTGACGATAAGCATGGCTGATTTTTGCACTGCTGTAGCGACGGCCGTCGCCCATCTCCCATGAATACTCAGTGCCGGCGATCTCACCATCGGCGAGAACAACCTCACCGGCGAGATGCGTACCTGCTGGTGCGCTGTCCGCAAGCATAATATTAGCTTGCGGTGGAGACCCGACTGTGACGAGCTGCGAAGACTCAGAGACCCCAAATGCGTTTTCAGCAATCAGTTTTACATTATAAACGCCGGGATTATTAAATATATGTGATGGTTGTGCTTCCGTAGATGTGCTGCCATCGCCAAAGTCCCACCGGAACTGTATCGGCTGCTGGCCTCCGCCTGTATTCGTAAAAGTGACTGCCTGGCCTGAACCTGGGGTGTCATCTCCGGCATTGAACTGGGCGCTAACATGAGGCACGACCGTGATCGGTGCAGAATAGCTGGTTTCACCGGCCGGGTTCTTCACCGTAACCTTAACAGTGTATACACCGGCAGTTGGATAAACTATGATGGGTGAGTTTACTGCGACGTGTCGACCATCACCTAAATCCCAGGTTTCATTATAAGGTCCTGGTCCCTGGACTCGAGGCTCTAACTGCAACTGTTGGCCGATAGAGACATGTGAAGATACATTAAGACCTTCAACCCGTGGGGGGATACCGATCCACAATATGGTTGAAGCTTCCCTGCTGCCCTGGTCTGTAATTAATTGAACGGAAACTTGTTGTTCCGGATGCGTTAAATCGGCCGAATTGACAGTCAACGCCAATATGATTTCTCGCGCTTCGCCCGAGGGAGGTACTACCGGCAGCCATTGAATGCTGTTATTGGCGATATTGGCAGTTACCCCTGCTGGCATTCGACCCGGATCGACGTGCAGAGTTCCCGGTATTTGAAGCTGTACTTGAGGGGAAACAAAGGAAGTTGTACTGTTTGTAACCCGTACTCGCAGTTCTAAAGCATCTCGGGGAGATCCAACAGGAGGAGAAATAGCCATGTCCAATCTGATAGGTCCATCGATTAAAGCCGTTCCGGTATAGGTAGCAGCATTTGATAACGCCGTGTTATCACGCCGCACGAGAGAAAGACCCATAATGGTGAACACAACCATTAGAGTGAGAAGCAGGCGCATTTTAGGCTTCATCTCAGGATCAGTTTATCAGATTTAATCATGTGTAACAACTACACTCGCTTGTAGCAGATAATAGATTTCGAGCCTACTTTACACCAAAAAACTTTTGATTGAACTTTCTTTTATGTCCTAAGTTAAACCGTTGATAAAGCTGTAATGACGGAAAAGCCTAAAGGGTAAGAAAATTCATCAAGCCAATACCGGCTGAGTAACCTATCGTCTGCTCTAAATTGAAAATCTGAAGGATACCTCGGTAAAGATGAAATAAACCGAAAAGCAGCAGTGCAATGGCTGCGAAACCATTTAAGGCACGATTCAGACGTTCATCCAATTTCCCAGTAATGGCGAATAAGGCTACAAAGGCCATAAACCCGCCAATTAAGGCGACGTAAAAAGCGGTTAAAAATCCCAAGCCGTAACCAGGGGACTCTTGCCATCCACTGATAAAGATCGGGCCGGCAATTGTTGCCCAGAATATATATGGGTTAGGGCTGAGGAGATTGATTAAGGCAGCTTTCAAAACACTTTGCCCTGTTTTTTCCTCATCTTCTGGTTCAATCGAAGTTGCTGTTCGCAAGTTCTTGAAAGCGCCATAAGCCAGATAAACTAGAAACAATCCGCCTGCTATCTGAAGAGCATAGAGAATCGTGGGGGGGACGGAGGTTAGGACAATGAAGACTAAAAGCAGTACCGGTCCATCACTGATCATTGGCGCAAAAGTGGCCGGGAGCGCTCGGCGCCAACCATATCTGGTGGTTAGTGACAGCAGGAAGGCTTGCAGGGGGCCGGGCTGTGCCGATGCAGTTAACCCCAGAATAAGCCCTTGGATCAGATAACTAAACAAAAATATTTCCTCCAGCGATTGAATCAGGATAGAGAACTGTATCATAGGAATAAATGCCTGGCAGTAGTTTAAATAGAATACGCCTGCCAGCGTTGATTAATCGGTTGAAATCCACCGGATATCTAAATTGCAAAGTGTTATAATGGTCTTGCATTAGGAGGACAGTATTTGCATGAATCAGAGTAGTAGTTGGAGCACGACAACCCGATATTTCGTGCTTATCTTGTCGATTGGGGCGCTCCTTTGGTTCCTCATTGCAGCGCATGAATTAATTGGACCTTTAATTATTGCCGGCTTAGTAGCGTATATTCTCAACCCATTGGTCAACAATCTCAGTACTAGAAGTAAATTAAGCCGGAATTGGACGGTTATTTTTGTCTACCTCCTATTTGTGGCTGCATTGATCCTCATTGGAGTTCTTGTGGTGCCAAGGCTTCCACCACTGGCGACAAGGTTAACAGACCAATTGGAAAACATTATTGTTTTGGTTGAGGAGGTTGCTGGACGGCCGATTTATATTTTTGGTACAGAGATACCCATGGAGACAATAATCGCGAATTGGCTGGCGCTGACCCAGAACATCACCAAACCCGGCATCCTGATCAATATGTTCGCCGCCACATCACAAAATCTGGTTTGGGTGTTGTTGGTATTGGTAACGACTTACTATCTCTTATTGGATGGTGAACGCCTCCGAAATTGGCTCTTCTCCCTCGTCCCAGACTCACAAAAATATGATGTTACGCAGCTCTATATTGAAGTGAAAGGTGTCTGGAACCATTACATGCAAGGACAATTACGTCTAATGTTTATTGTCGGTCTGGCAACAGGGTTTACAGCAATGGTGATAGGCTTGCCGGGTGCATTAGCCTTCGGTGTTTTGGCTGGCTTGTTTGATATTATTTTGTCCGTAGGCCCGCTGATCGTAATGCTTATCGCCTCGATTGTGGCCTATGTGGCCGGATCCAATTACCTGAATATCCCCAATTTTTGGTTCGCGGTTCTCGTATTTACTCTATTTGGGGGTATCAATGCCATTGAGAATATCTGGCTCCGACCACGAATCATGGGCTCAAGTGTCCGCCTTCATCCGGCTGTTGTATTCGTTGCTATCGTTGGAGCGTTGGCTTTGGCTGGGATATTGATGGCCTTAATCATTGTCCCTTTGATTGGATCCGCCCTGGTTATCGGCCGTTATGTATATTGCAAGATATTAGATATTAATCCCTGGCCTGAGATCCAAAACGGGAATAGTAAACCTACAAATCCCTAAAAGGATAGCAGACCTTTATCTATGAGGGCGGAAGCTTGAGCCTGAAGGTATGACCTAAAGTTTCGTCAGGATATCCGGGCCATTATCAGTAACGACAATGGTGTGCTCATATTGCACGCTTAGTTTCCCGTCGGCAGTAACGACCGTCCAGCCATCGTTTAGAATAAACCATTCATGAGTACCGGCGTTGATCATGGGTTCAACCGTGAAAGTCATGCCGGGACGTAATAAGGGGCCGCGCGTCGGTTGGCGAATATGGGAAACTGACAGGGGTTCGTGTAAAGCACGGCCGATACCATGGCCACCCCATTCATGGACAACAGCCACATGCTGGGAGTCTGTATAATCGTTGATTGCTCTCCCAATGTCATATAAGTAACCACCAGATTGGGCAGCATCGATACCGATCCGGAGCGCTTCCTTACCAATATCCATCAGGCGTTGGGTCGCGGGTGAGACATTCCCGACTGGGAATGTATAACAAGCGTCACCGCAGTATCCCCTATAGCGTAATCCGATATCTACACCGATCACATCCCCTTCATTAAGCGTGCGCTGATCGGGGATCCCATGGCAAATCTCATGATTAACAGAGGCGCAAATAACGCCGGGGAAAGGGGGGTGTTCATCCGAGCTGCCACGATACCCTTTATAGAGGGGCTTAGCACCTTGTTCAATAATATGGTTTTCGACTATTTTGTCGAGAACGCTCAACGGCACGCCAGGTTGAATGCTCTCTTCAAGTATGGCAAAGCATTCAGCAACAAGTCTGCCGGCCTCACGCATACGGGCAATTTCTTTCGCGTTTTTAGGGCGAATTCTCATAAAAATCTCCAAATAAAAGAGTTAAAAGTATAACTCAACCGGGGTTTGTCACATCGGGAAAAACCTCAATTATTAATTATAAATGCTCGATCTCAAGGAGATGATTTTAGGCCCAAAGTTCCATGATGACCAGCTAATCAAGCTGAAGCCAATACTTTGCAGTTTCATCAACGAAAGGTGTCAAGGGCATGACGACCAACGTGCCCCCTTCTTCAAGGTAAATGAATTGTTGCACTTGATTAAGTGGATTAAGAGTGAGTGTTTCTACCGTTGGATTATTGCCATGATGTATCAGACGTACAATCCATTGTTGTGGTAAAAGCCAACCGGTTCGCACGAAGCCTTGTGCATCCCATTCTCCCGTCGCGCTCTCTACATCATCATAGAAACCTAGTTCAGAAATTGCGATATCATCGATTGCAAATCCCTGACCAACAGTTTCGAAATCTGTTAATACCTGAAAACGAAGAAGTATTTGTTGCCCTACGTATTGGTTTAAGGGAATTGTCTCTCTTACCCAACCGTTAATGGCGTTTGGTGAATCTGTACTTTTCCCCGATAGTGCCGGCCCGTAAAGGCCGCCTTGACCGTTCTGAAGATGAAGAATATCCCACGTATTACCCTGGTCTGTTGATATGGACACATAAGCGAAATCGTAATCCTCTTCAAGATCGTACCATGTGTTGAAAGTTAAGGCGGCCTGATCCAGCTGGCTTAAGTCGAAACTCGCTGTTAATTGGGCATCCGAATCGTTGGAAGGCAGGGCATACCACATCTGTTCTCCACTTGAGGGAGCAGATTCAATCAAACGGGCAGTGGTGTCTCCGGCAAATGTCAGAGTCATCGAGCCGCTGCGATCGATGTCGATATAGTTGACGCCGAATTGTTCGATTTGATCAAAATTCTTGTATGGAAGCTCGTTAACTCTAGCTTGTAGGGCTGCATGGGGTAAATCAAGTCTGGCATAAGCATATCTGTCACCAGCGAATGGATCATCTAGAAAATTGGCAACTGCCCAATCTGCCATGAAATCTTCCAAGGTCCGGTCTGGCTGCAGTGCGTGAAGCACACTTCGTACGGCAATTAGGCCATTGGCCGGATGTCGGACCAGTTCATAGATGCCGGCCTCGCCTAATTGTTCCCAAAGATAGGTCATGAATAGAAAACTTGCCCCGTAATGTGCGTCAATGACATGATCGTCATAAGACCAGCGATCAAGCCGAATATGGGGTTGTTCAAGATAAGGATCTGGATTAACCGTGCCTAAGCCGACATATAGTTCTGCTAACTGGGACATTCCTTCGTTGAACCATGTAACCTCATTCTTATCTTGATTCCATTGGAAAAGATGTTGGAGCTCGTGGATCAGTGTACCGTAGTACAATTCACTGCCAATCTGCAGCTGCTCCATATTTAGGTAGACGATTTCTTGCTCGTTTGAATCACGGAATAGTAATTTAGGATATTCATCTTGATCGCTGAAATAGCCAAGTTCATATCGATTACCGACGGATGCAAGATGCAAAATAGAAAATCGCGAATCGCCATCTATACCTGGATCCCATGGTTGGCCGAATAAATGGTTAACCCGCGGATAATAGTTTTCCTCCAGCTCCACCGCTGCCCAATCGACCAAGTCATCTGCAATATCTAGGTTGTTATCCATCCAGAAATATGCGTGTTCTGTGATGGTTACTAAGGTGGCGGTTACTTCCCCATCTTCGGTTTTAAAGACTTGCTGAGCCCCAATTTCATAAGTGGGCTTGCTAATAGTGCGCAAACTTTCGTCAAGCTTCCCAAGATGTACGGCCGCATTGAAATAATCATGTGCTGGATGATCGGCTAGATAAAGGCGCTCCAGGTATGCGTAAGAATTATTTGGAATTGGGTATTGATCTAAAGTTTCAGGAAGTGAATTATCGAATTCGGACTGAAAATTATTTGGTACTACCACCTGATTTGTATCAGGGGTAGGTGCTGGCAATGATGGCAGAGGGGTTGGCCAATTTTCGGGTTCGGCAATGGGGGGAGCGAGTGTTGGGTCGATGGATGGCTGGAGTGCTGCCGTAGTGGGTAAAGGCGAGAACCCTTCAATTGCTTCTGCTCCATTAGCGATGACTTCGGGAAATCCATAACGATCATAGAGATACAATCCGGTGAGTACCGATGTACCAATGCACATAAGAAGGATTAATATGACCAAACAGCCACTTAAAGCATATACGAGAGTGTTTTGTTTCTTGCCCTGCATCGCTGGTGTTAAACTACTTTCTAGTCTTCCATGAATCCCAATCGAGTCATTTCGTAACTTGTTTCCCTTCTATGGGTTAAGTTTTTTAGAACATTGGAACTTTGCTGTTACACTTCTTTATCAATCTGGCTTGAGCTTTACTTACGCCTTTCGAATCATTACCCTCTTTTATGGTACACAAATTGCTTCCTGATTCCAACCAGGATGCGTTAAAACATAATAAAAAGATATGAAATTCGCGCATATAGTAGGCTGGGGGCGTTTTTTGCCTAACCAGATTTTAACTAATCATGATATTGCTCAGATTGTTGATACATCTGATGAGTGGATCTATTCCCGAACCGGTATTCATCAAAGACGCATAGCCAATGAAAAAGAAACAACGGCGACAATGGCCTTTGAGGCTGCAGCACGTGCCCTTGCCGTTGCTGATTTGCACCCCTCTCAAGTAGACCTGGTGATTGTTGCATCATCCACTCCGGAATATATCTTCCCATCCACAGCCAGTCGGGTGCAAGATTATCTAGGAGCACTTAATGCCGGGGCTTTTGATTTGAGTGCTGCTTGTTCAGGTTTCGTTTACGCACTGAACATGGCTTCACAGGCAATCATAACCGGTTCTGTACGGAATGCGGTCGTTATTGGATCAGAGACGATGTCCCGTGTTGTCGATTGGACGGATCGCGCTACCTGCATTCTTTTTGGTGATGGCGCTGGGGCAGTTGTTCTCAAAGGATCAGAGGTTCCTGGAGGCCTGCTCGCAGCAACAATGCGTTCCGATGGATCGGGGAGCAATCTGCTCAGATTACCCGCAGTTTATCATAATCCTGTGCCAACCCTCGGTCCGGAGTATCTCGGTAATGGGCATAAGGACAATACGATTGCCATGCACGGCCGTCAGATATTTCGTTTTGCCTCTGAAGTTGTCCAGTCCTCTATTGAAGAAGTTACCAGGCAAGCCGGCTTAACATTAGATGACATAGACCTCATCATTCCCCATCAGGCAAATAATCGGATCATGGAACATGTTGCGAAAAAATTGAAGATTCCTAAGGAAAAATTTTATTCCAATGTTGAATGGGTCGGCAATACTTCTGCAGCTTCCATCCCGATTGCCCTTTGCGAGGCCGCTGATGCGGGTCGTTTGCATCCTGATAATAATTTCATTTTTGTTGGCTTTGGCGGTGGTCTGGCCTGGGCTTCGGCGGTGATTAAGTGGGATGTAACGCCGCCCGAAGTATCTGTTCGCGATCGCGAGTGGGGAAGAACACGTTATATGATTGCTCGCGG
>Ga0316585_10000106_pt1 | contig 15262 bp, 15 predicted proteins | sample S_170502SCrBrC_D_FD_204517 | JGI IMG/M metagenome (GOLD analysis project Ga0316585, IMG submission 204517) | Rhizosphere microbial communities from salt marsh grasses in Alabama, United States - S_170502SCrBrC | ecosystem: Host-associated > Plants > Roots > Rhizosphere | place: USA: Alabama...
GCCCGCCTTGGCGCGAATTGTTCATATATTGATCCGACCAATGCACGATTTATAAACATGGTTTTTTGAGTAAGTCGTATTGGTAATCGGTCTGGGCCAGGGTTGAGGTAGCGCTAACGTGCTGTCATTAAAATATAGTATTTGTATTTTCTATTCAGAATCGTTAAATTTATCCCTCTGGCAGAAAAGGGGTCAGATCGTGAACATATTCTGACAGCACTTTGAAACCGCCGTCACTTAATGCCGAGATTGCCCGATCCTTATCTTCCAATTTTACCCTCATCACCAACTGAAAAACACCGGGATATTCTTTTTCCGGCCAGGTAACAAGACTCCGAATGTTAATATTCTTTTCTTTGAGTATTCTCGAAACTTCAGCAACAATACCGATGCGATCTTCAACCAAAACGGCAAACCGAGCACTCTCATCACCAAATCCAATGGCGTGAAGTAAAACACCCATGACATCGGTGCTTGTGATAATTCCAACGAGTTTTTCAGACTCGATAACCGGCAGGGCGTTGATTCTGTTTTGTTGCATGATATAAGCGGCACGTTCAATAGTAGTGCCTGGGGATATGGTGATAATCTTTTTCACCATAATATCTTCAACAGTCAATTGGGTTAAAAGATAGTTCAGTTCGTGAACACTGAGGGTTGTGGCAGGAGAAGCCCAGCTTTGTTTGACATCTCTGTCTGAAACAAGGCCAATCAAATCTTTCTTTTTATTGACCACCAATAGATGGTTAATTTTTTTGTTTTCTATGATCTCTTTTGCTTTTTTTAAGCTTGTATCCGGGGCCACGGTTACAAGGTATGTATGCATAATTTGGCCAACATACATAGGAGCACCTCCTTATGATAATGGAGTCCGAGACCTTTGCAAAACCTCCCTTTTCGCCCAATTTCTACGTCAGGCTCAAATTTTAATCCTCGAAATACTCAAGGTATACCTGTGGTTAAAATTTTCGCCTTCCTTGAACTTGGACAAAAATAAATATTTTTCAAAGGTCTCAAGAAAGACAAGATAAAAACTTATTTAGATGTTATTCGCCTAAAGCTGACGAGAAAATTCGAACAAGGGACAGCAAAAATAAAATCCCCGTAAGGTTTCAAATTGTTGAAATTCAGGATATTAGGATACCTTAAAATAACGTTAAATTCACTAGTTCAAAAATTTGAAACGCTCAGCTTAGGTTCAACAAACAGGGAAAGATACGAACTTAAAAAACATCCCGGGTGTTTAAGGAGAACCTATCTTCTTCAGTACAATCGACGGCAGATATAAAAAAGTCTCTTTCGTTTGATACCTGGTAAAGCTGAATGGCCTCTAGAATTTCGCAATCATTTGCGCACAATTCTTTGGGCTGATTTTTCCATTGACAGTTTGCACATGGAGAAGAAATCATATTGCCTCCTCTGTTATGCTAAGATTATCAGGAAAATTCAAATCTTTAACATCAAGTATCCATCATCAATATAGCTTCCTATAAACTTTAAACGGGTTTATTAAATCGACTTACTGTGCCTTCCCCGGAGATTTCTTCTGTTCCTGAAAGACCTCACATTGTTTACACCAGTTGCGCGTGTTCCCTTTCCGAAAAACTTCCTTGCAAATTTCACGATAGTATTGTATTTCCGGATCCTTAGGGCATTTAATTAAAGATTTGCCCATCTACACCTTCCTTGTTTCTTTGTTGTAGTTTAGCCTTTTGATACAAATCGATTCCATTATATAAGATAAAATATATTGTGTGTCAAGAGAAATATACCACAATATATTGAGCTGTTAGCCTCAATACAGGTTGATTTTATCGCTTTTAGGAGATTTGATATCGGGAAATTTGTTGGCGGACCTTCCGGTCATGGAAGATGATTGAATAGAAACTTTATTTATTGTTATATGTTCTTAATTTCTTCCATTTTAATTTCAAGGGGTTTTAATTCGTCTCCTTGCCCCTTTTCATGAAAACGTTTTTTTAAGTTTTCCAGTTCCTCTTCAAGACGTGGCAATATTTCTTTTTGTATTGTTTCGTTAACTTCTTTCCCGGATTGCTTCATCTGATCGTAAAGATTATTCAGTTCGTCTTCAAGTTTCTTATATGCTTCGCTATCTGGAATCTTTTTTAATTCCTCAGAAAATTCGTTGAATTCTTTTCTGAAACTCTCCATCCCTTTTGTTAGGTCTTTTCCCAGGCGTTCAATGATCGCAGAAGATCGGCTAGAGCCTTCGAGAACGGAGTTATTTTGCAATGGTTTTCCTCCTTTAAGAATCTGGATCATTTCTACAACACGTTGTTCACTGTTTTTAGGGTCTGAAACAATAAAAAATCTGGCGTGTTCCGTGGCTGCATTCATATAGGTTTTATAAATCATTACATCAACCAGATAATTCCCTTCTTTTGTATAGGTCACATTATCCACTCTACCAATTTGGTTTTCTTCAAAAATAACACCATCGTTCGCTTTCAATCCATCAATATGATCGAACTTGATGGTTAAATTAAGGTTCTCTGCCTCGCATCCTAATCCAATGATCGATACAATCATCAGAATCAATAATTTTTTAAGCATATATCCTCTGGATTCATTTTTAATGGAGGTATTTGTATCCTTTCCCATTATTTATTTTTCGAAATTTCCTCTTCGGTTTTCCCTTTTTTGCCTGTCACCTGACAAGAATTTCGCACTCATGTCGAAATACCCAATTTGGGCAGGATATATGCCTGCAGCAGATACCAGATTCCGACGATGATTAACAACAAAACGATATTATTCATAATTTTTTCCTTTATCCATTTGGTTTGTCACGGAGAATTTAATCTGACGAATTCTTTTATAACAATATCGGGAAAAAACCCTATGATTAGATTCACCATCAAAAGAATGAAATACTTAACTTGTGTCTAAATAACGATCCATATAATCGTGTATATGTCTTAAAACCTTTTTAGTCTCTAGTGAATCAGGCAGGATTGCTTCGATTTTTTCGATATACCTGCGGTCTTTAACCAATTGAATTGAAAAATTAAAGTTAAGATCAAACACCCAGCTTAATAAAAGCAGCTTGAAATCGTTAAAGGTTCTTAAATCCTTAAAAGGGACAAAGCGTTCTTCGCTAAAAGCCGACAGAACTTGTGGTGAAAAAGATGGATCATCGGGGAGACCGAATTCTACCACCGGATTCGGCTGTTCGTCACGCGTGTTGTAATAATCGATGAAAACCCTCCAGATGTCAAGTTTGTCGGCATCCCGCAGAAGACGACTGAAAAAAAGGGATTTTCCATTCTCTTTTTCGGGAACTGTGATTGCATTATGGTTGGCAATGGCTTTTGTAATCCATTTTTTTTCCTCTTTGGTGCAGACATCCAGAACATTATGCGCCGCCAGCTCTCGAAGCCCAAGCAATGCATGATTTTCGGAATCCGCATCTTTGAATGTACCATAAACGGCATACTGCTTGAATCTGCCGACATCATGGAAAAGGGCCATGGTTTCCGTTAGCACCATTTCCTCATCAGACAAACCTAAGGCTTTCCCCAGCAAAATCATGTTTTCGCACACGTGTTCAGTATGTTTTTCTTTAAGGCGGATGGTACTGTTATTGGCCGGATGGTCTGTATAAAAGCCGGCAACATAATCCGCGAACCATTTCTTTAAGTGAGCCAAATCGTTTCGGTTCATTAATTCATTCCTTATAAGCTATTTCAGAGTCCCAAACTTAAGTTTAATAACACGATATGTCAAGATTCATACGCATGTTATTCTTTTCCACCTTGACTCCATAGAGTTGTTTTTTTAAACTTAAATGCATCGATATCGATAAAAAAACTATTTAAACCCATCAACTTGAAGTCCACGATCATATGAGCATTAAAATGTATGGATGGTGTGGTAAAATAGCCAGAATACACCTTACCGATCAATCATGGCGTATTGAGACTCCCGATTTAGACGTTTTAAAAACATTTATCGGCGGAAGAGGCCTGGCAGGATATTATATTAGAAAAAAAATAACCCTTGATTGGAATCATCCGGATATGCCGCTGCTCTTGTTTGCCGGGCCCCTTGTTAATACGCGTTCCCCAACTAGCGGCAGAATGACCATCATGTCCCGATCCCCTCTGACAGGTACTATCGGAGATTCTTCTGTGGGTGGATCTTTTGGGTTCCAACTAAAAAAAGCCGGATTTGACGGCATTATCATAACAGGAAAGTCCGACAGACTTTGTGGTATTGAGATCAAAGATAACCACATCCGTATTTCCGATGCGTCTCACCTTAAAGGCAGGGAAACCGGTGATGTTCATTCGCTCTTGAAAGGTAGAGGTTCAACAGCCGTTATAGGACCGGCAGCAGAAAACGGGGTTCTTTTCTCAAGCGCTATTATCGATGGACATTTTGCGGCTGGCAGAAGTGGTATCGGACTGACATTTGCTTCCAAGAACCTGAAATATATTACCATACGAGGCACCGGAAAAACGAAAGTTTTCGATCGCGATAGTTTAAGTTCCGCCAGAGAAGATATATTCAGACTGACATCTGCTTCCCCGATTCTTTTGGGAAAATTTGGAATCTCCCGATTTGGCACCGGTGCCCTGTATGATTTGATGGATGCAAGGCATATGATGCCTACCGAAAATTTTCGAAGAACCCAATTTGATCAAGCTTTCAAAATGAATGCACATGCCTTTAAAAAGAAGTTCAAACCAAGAAATACCGGATGCCGCGGGTGCCACATTCTATGCAAAAAAATAACAAAAGATCAGACAAGCATGCCCGAATTTGAAACCATGTCCCATTTCAGTGCGCTTTTGGACAATACAGATATCGGCGCTGTCATCAAAGCCAACAGGATATGCAATGAAATGGGGATGGATACCATTTCGGCTGCGGCCACCCTGGCATGCTTTTCAGAAATTTCAAAAAAGAAGTTGTCACCCAAATCAGTTGTTTCCCTTCTGATGGATATTGGGAACAAGGAAGGGGTCGGTGCTGAACTCGGCCAGGGTGCAGCCAGATATGCCGAAAGATGCGGTCGATCTAATCTTGCCATGGTGGTCAAAGGTCAGGAACTTCCCGCGTATGATCCAAGAGGAGCTTTTGGAATGGCCCTTGCGTATGCCACATCTTCCAGGGGGGGGTGCCACCTGAGAGCATATCCCATTAGCCACGAGATTTTAAGAAAACCTGTCGCTACAAATCGTTTTTCATTTAATGGAAAAGCCAGAATGATTAAAATAGGTGAAGATTTAAATGCCGTAGCCGATTCTCTAACCGCATGCAAATTCATATTCTTTGCAGCATCGCTTGAAGAGTATGCCAAAGTTTATACGGCAGTTACAGGAATCAAGACCTCGGGCCAGGATCTTTTTAAAGTGGGAGAACGGATCTGTTACAATGAACGAATGATGAATGCCGCCAACGGATTTACAGAGAAAGATGATGATCTTCCGGACCGCTTTTTCTCGATGCCGGGTTATACAGACGAAGACATCAATATCAAGCCGATAGACAAAGACGCATTTTTAACGGCGCGTTCCAGCTATTATATCGCAAGAAAGTTGAATAAAGATGGCACGCCGATTTTAAAGGTTGCTAGGGAATTAGGACTGGAACCAATTTAGTTTCCATTTCAGAAATAGCCCTTTTCCGCAATTTCTGTGTCAATCTGCGGAATTTCTTGTGCGGCGTACCAGTTGTACGCCTCCGCGTAATTCCTTGATTTCCTTGACCTTGCGAAAAATTGCTAATTTCTGAATTGGAAACTCATTGTGTTCATTTTGAATTTTAGAAATGGAAACTCAATTAGGGGCCTATATATTAAAAAAGATCAATGTTTGAAAAATCTAAAGTGCAGTAATGGATCAAATCTTTCGCACATACGAAAATAAACTTATAAAAAGCGGTCTTGTAGGCCCTGAACCGCCGCTTCTAGGATTTCTGGATGCACATCTGGAGTGGAACAGAGAAGACAGGAAACGTTCTGATCTGGAAGATATCTTTAAGCAGTTGAACATCAGTGCCCTTATTTTTGCTCGGCCTGCTGAACCGTACCGCAGCATTATCGATTATCTGGCGAATACTTGCGATGGAACGATTACGCCGAATGATTGCGAAACCAGAACCTTTCTCCACGATCTGCCGGTGTCGTTTCAGTTTTCATCAAATTCCATTGCCTCAAGCTTGAAAGCGCGTAAAAGTGTTATTATTCCCGGCCAGGGTATTATCACTCACGGAACCGTAGGCCTCGAACAGGCTTATGTTACGTTTTCTTCTGTATGTTTTGCCGGCTTTGTAAAATTTTTTTGCGACTTTCTTCTTCAGGCAAGGAAAGGACATGTGGATTCAAAAGGACAGCACGTATTTGATCGGGTCGTAAAAAATCTCGATCCACCTGTCTCGTTTAACGGCTCTTTGATGAAAGGACCGCTCAACTCAAAAAAACGTGTTTACGAAGCGATCCAGGAGGCAGGACGATTAACCGTAGAACATCGTTTGGTTGATTCATATTTTGGAAACATCTCATTTCGCCATGGCCAAACCCTTTATATCAGCCAGACCGGAAGCAGCCTGGACGAGCTCGAAGATGCCATTGATCCTTGTCCTCTGGATGGTTCTTCCTGCGTCTCCATCACCGCTTCAAGCGAACTGCCGACACATTTGGAAATTGTGCAACATACCAAAAACAATGCCGTTCTTCACGGGCATCCAAAATTTTCAGTCATTATGTCCATGGACTGCGACATCAAGGCGTGCAAGTGCGGTGAAGCGTGTCATCTGGCATGTCCTCATGAACGTTTTGTGTGCAATATTCCGATTGTTTCAGGAGAAGTCGGTATGGGACCGCATTCACTCTGCAACACGGTTCCCGAAGCAATTCGAGGAAATCCGGGCGTCATCGTCTATGGTCATGGTCTGTTTACCACGGGGCAAACGGATTTCAACCAGCCGTTTAAACAACTTATTCAAATTGAAAATAACTGCCGTGCAGAATATTTTAACAGAATCCGTTCATTGGAAAACGTTTGAAGGGGTTAAAACATTATCCACCGCCCACCGCCGGAAAAATTCCGACCCGTTCACCGCCATTTAAAATGCTCCCAAGGTCATGCTTAACGCCGTCGATAAAAATAAGTTTTACTTCGTCTCTTGGGACGCTTAACTCTTCAAGCAGTTTTTTAACGGTTATCCCGGGTTCTATCGGGTAGTTTTCCGAAGAGGCGGGCAAAAATCTTTTCAAAGAAGCGAATAATTTTATCGTAATGTACGCCATCTGTTTGTCATTGTTTTATGAATAATACAGTTCATTGAAATTGATATTCTGAGGATTTATCCGCCTCAGGAGGATTAATTTTCAAGCATAACGAAGAGACTTGTCCGCCTCACCGCTGGCGGTATCTTCGACTGGCGGATTGGGCAAAATAGCCATTTATAGACAGACACTACATGTGCTAAACACGCCCCCCACTCCACCTCAGCTTCGCCTTTAAAACATCAAAATAATGCTGATCCGGTAATGTAATCATTTTAACAGGATAGAGCGATTTTTGAATGATGATGGTATGTTTTTCATTAATCTCAAGACCGGCCTGACCATCGAATGTCAACATGATATCGGATGATTTTTTTTCAAGTTTGATTTTTATGCATGCAGAATCGGGAATGATCAGAGGTCGGTTGGTCAAGGTAAACGGACAGATGGGCGTCATGAGGATTCCGGGTACAGCGGGATGAATGACAGGGCCGCCAGCGGCAAGTGAATAAGCGGTTGAACCGGTGGGAGTCGCAATAATCAGTCCGTCTGCGCTGTAAGTGGTTAGATAATGGTCGTTGATATATGTTTCTATATGAGCCAGCCTGGCCAGTGCGCCCTTGTTGATAACAATGTCATTTAATACGGTTTCACAGGCAAGTTCTTTTTCTTTTCGTGTCACCTTAACCAAAAGGCGCATTCGGGATTCGGTGAGAAACTGATTGTTCAGCACAGATTCGGCAGCAGAAAAAAGGTTGTCTTCTACAGTTTCGGCAAGAAAACCGACTTCACCGAACTTTACCCCTATAATCGGTATGTCTTGATCCCCGATCCAGCGGACCGCACTCAAAAAAGTTCCGTCCCCACCGAGAACGAAAACGCAAAACAGATCCTGCGGGGCAAAAAATTTGTCTTCGTCTGCAACTCTGTTTTTTGGTGGCAGATTTTCTTTGCTGATAACAGCTATATTTTTAGACCTGAGCCAATGTTCGAGCTCATCGGCTTTCCTTTTGGCTTCGATATCTTCTTTTACGACTATCCCAACTTTTTTATCAGACAAAGATCATACCCTTTCTTATGTTTTATTTCAAAATACACATTTCGAAAGCTTTTTAACCTTGGTCGGATACGAAACTAAAACCCTTTATTTATTACTAACATCATATCGGAACAGCAAGATATTTTTTAAAATAGTGTTGAATTCCTAATTTGTCTTGACCTATCATATTCATATTATTATATGTTATAGTTCGTAAAGTACTATGAATATATGGATTAACCAAAACATTACAAGGAGGAAATGATGGCGAAGGTAAATTTTAGAAGGCTTTGTGTTGCTTTAATCATAGGAATGTCTATGATGTTTTTGTTTCCCGGACTTAGCCCCGCTGCCGATACGATTAAATTGGGCGTCGCCGGTCCCCATAGCGGCGATCTTGCATCTTACGGAATACCCACTGTAAAAGCAGCAGAGCTCGTTGTTAAAGATGTCAATGCAAAGGGCGGCATCCTTGGGAAAAAGGTTGAACTGCTGGTTGAAGACGACGTTTGCAAGCCTGAAGTCGCCACGAATACAGCCACCAAACTCTTGTCGGAAAAAGTGGATGTGGTTTTGGGTCATATTTGCAGTGGCGCTACAAAGGCGGCGTTGGGTATTTATAAGGATTCCAAGATCATTGTAATGTCCCCGTCGGCCACGAATCCTGCCCTCACCCAAAGCGGTGATTACCCGAATTTTTTCAGGACTATTGCTTCGGATGATGCCCAAGCCAAACTTGAGGTCAACTTTGCGCTCAATAAATTAAAAGTAAAAAAGGTTGCCGTGCTCCATGACAAAGGTGACTATGGCAAAGGACTGGCCGAATATGCAAAGAAATTTTTGGAAAATGACAAAAGGGCAAAAGTTGTTTTATTTGAAGGGATCACCCCGGGTGCCGTGGATTATTCAGCAATAGTTCAGAAAATAAAACGATCCGGCGCCCAAGCTGTTATATTCGGTGGATATCATCCTGAAGCTTCAAAAATCGTCACCCAGATGCGCAAAAAGAAAATGAAAACCATCTTTATCTCTGATGACGGAGTTAAAGACGATACCTTTATCAAGGTAGCCAAACAATATGCCGAAGGTGTTTATGCCACAGGGCCCATGGATACGTCGAACAATCCCATGGCCATTGCTGCCATTGAAGCTCACAAAAAAGCATACGGCACAGACCCCGGGGCATTCTTTCTCAATGCTTATGCCGCCACCCAGGCGCTTCTCAATGCCATTCAAAAGGCCGGATCAACCGATTATGATGCCGTTGAAAAAGCTTTGAGAACCGATTATGTGGAGACACCTCTTGGAAAAATCCGATTTGATAAAAGAGGGGATGCAGAGGGTGTTGGATTCTCCATATACCAGGTTCAAAAAGGAAAATATGTCGAATTAAAATAAGCAATTACTAAAAACAACACCAGGGGCGGGCAAAACAGCCTGCCCCTGGTGTTGTTTAATTTATAACGCCTGGACATTTTTCAAAAAAAATATGGAATATTTTCTTGAGCTTTTCCTTGGAGGTTTGACTCGTGGAAGCATCTATGCGCTGATCGCTCTGGGTTATACCATGGTTTACGGGATTATTGAGCTGATCAATTTTGCCCACGGTGAAATTTATATGATCGGTGCGTTTACCGCGCTGATTGTTGCCAGCGTCCTCACGTTGCAGGGATGGAATCATCTTGCTATTTTGGTCATCGCATCCATTGCTGCCGTCATTTACTCTTCGGCATACGGTTATACCGCTGAAAAACTGGCATACAAACCATTGCGTCGGGCACCGCGACTTTCTGCTCTTATCAGTGCCATCGGCGTATCTCTCTTTCTTCAAAATTATGTACTACTGGCCCAAACTTCAGACTTTCTCCCTTTTCCGAGCCTGATTCCGGAATTTAAATTTAATGAGCACTATGAATACATCATCAGTTCCCCGGAAATCGTTATCCTCATCACCACCACTGTGGTCATGATCTTGCTGTGGATATTGATCAAGTTTACGAAGCTCGGCAAGGCCATGCGGGCAACGGCCCAGGATAGAGATATGGCCATGCTGGTGGGCGTGGATGTTGACAGGGTCATTTCCTTCACATTTATCGTCGGATCGGCAACGGCTGCCCTGGGAGGGGTCTTGATTGCTTCCCATATCGGTCAGATCAATTTTTATATCGGTTTTATCGCAGGCATAAAGGCTTTTGTTGCTGCGGTACTCGGCGGTATCGGCAGCATACCGGGTGCAGTACTTGGAAGTCTGGTACTGGGCTGGACGGAAAGCTTTTTTACCGGTTATATTTCCAGTGACTATGAAGATGTTTTTGCGTTTTTATTTTTGGTGTTCATTCTGATTTTCAGACCGGCGGGGATTCTTGGACGTTCTGAAACAGATAAAGTGTAACTTAGCACATGTATTATTGAATACGGCAACACATTTATATTTTGGCTTATTCATTCTATGCATACAAAAGTTTAAAATGCCTAAAGTGAACTAAAGTGACTAAAGTTAAGGTATTTTTTCGATTTTAACTATAATTGATCGCGCTGAAAGCGCGTTCCTCAATCCCGCCAAAGGCGGGACTCATTTTAGGCACTTCACACTTCAAACTTTTGGAGTCCAGTTTAACTGGAATAGTTGTCCTAATAAAATTACGTCATCGTATTTATGAACTAGAGCACTAAGGTCCAAATTGAAACCTATTCAAGAAATAAAAAGATCTTTTCTCGTATCCGCCTGGTTTATGTTTCTGACCTTTCCGATCATGGTCATCCGGGTCAATACCGTTGAAAACGTTGTGGAGTGGCGCTGGGAAAATATGCTCTTTATCGGTATCGGCAGTTTTTTCTTAAGTTTTGTCTGGCGTTATATGATAAAAAGACGGGATGAGGGAACGAAAAAAGTTGAAATCGGTGAAATCGAAAAATCACCTCTGATTCAACGCATAGTAAAAGAACCCAAAATCTTCATTCCGGGTTTAGTCGTTGTATCCATTTTCGCTCTTGTTTTTCCCTTCATTTTTTCTTTGTATCAAACCAATATTATGATTACGGGCCTGATATACGTCATGCTGGGCCTGGGGCTCAATATTGTTGTCGGCCTTGCAGGCCTGCTCGATTTGGGGTATGTGGCTTTTTATGCAGTGGGCGCCTATTCTTATGCACTTTTAAATCATCACTTTGGCATAGGATTTTGGGCAGCGCTTCCCATTGGCGCAGGTATGGCTGCATTTTTCGGTATTCTGCTGGGTTTTCCCGTGCTTCGATTAAGAGGAGACTATTTGGCCATCGTTACCCTGGGATTCGGCGAAATCATACGCCTTATTCTGGAAAACTGGAATGAATTTTCTTTTGGTCCCAGCGGTATTGCAAATATTTCCCGACCCGCATTTTTCGGTATTGAATTTTCCGTGATCAATGCCACCATTTACCTTTACTACATTATGATCGCCATTGTCCTGTTCACCATTTTTGTTGTCAACCGCTTGCAGGATTCAAGGATCGGCAGGGCCTGGATCGCCCTTCGGGAAGATGAAGTGGCCTGCCAGGCCATGGGCATCGACAAAAGGGCCACCAAATTGACCGCATTTGCTTTGGGTGCAACATGGGCGGGAATGGCGGGCGTCATATTTGCAGCCAAAACAACGTTTATCAACCCTGCAAGTTTTACCATCTGGGAATCTATTATCATTCTTTGCATTGTTGTCTTGGGTGGTATGGGATCCATCATTGGCGTAATTACCGGTGCTTTGGTTTTAATTCTTCTGCCGGAGTATCTTAGAGCCTTTTCCGAATACCGCATGCTTATTTTCGGAGCCGTCCTGGTATTGATGATGGTATTTCGTCCCGGAGGAATTGTTCCCGATGTCCGGCGAACATACCGGTTTGAAGGAATCGAAAACAATAATAAAAGCAGTTCGTAGATGAAACCGATACTGGAAGTAAAAAACTTAACCATGGATTTTGGGGGACTTCGGGCGCTGGACAACCTGAGCCTGGAAGTTTACGAAGGAGAAATTGTTGCCCTTATCGGGCCTAATGGGGCCGGTAAAACGACATTCTTTAACTGTATCACCGGCATACACCCTCCTACAACCGGCGATATGATGATCATGCCGCCGGGCAAAAAACCAAAGCGTTTAAACGGCCTCAAGCCCAACCGAGTCACTGAGAGGGGCATGGCCAGAACATTTCAGAACATCCGGTTGTTTCCCAATATGACGGTTCTTGAAAACGTCATGATCGGTCGGCACTGCCGCATGTCAGCCGGTATTGCCGGTGCCATTTTTAGAGGTCCTGCGACGCGCAAGGAAGAAAAAGAGGTGATCAGAGACAGCTACCTGATTCTCGAAAAAATCGGCCTGACAGACTTTGTCAATGAGTTTGCCATGAATCTACCCTACGGTGCCCAGCGCCGCCTCGAAATTGCCAGGGCCATGGCAACAGATCCCTTTCTGCTCCTTCTAGACGAACCGGCTGCGGGAATGAATCCCCATGAAACCCAGGATCTCGATGAGTTAATTCTATGGATTCGTGAAAATGAAAATATTTCCATTTTGCTCATCGAACATGACATGAAACTGGTGATGAGTCTGTCTGATCGGATCTTCGTTGTCGACTACGGAAAGAAAATCGCACAGGGAACGCCTGAAGAGATAAAGAATAATCCGGCGGTCATAAAGGCATATCTCGGAGAGGAGATAGATGCTTAAACTGAAAGACGTAAAGACCTATTATGGAAACATTCAGGCGTTGAAAGGAATCAGTCTAGAGATTTCAGAAGGACAAATCGTCACCCTGATCGGCGCCAACGGTGCAGGGAAAACCACAACACTTATGTCGATTTGCGGCATCGTCCCTCCAAGATCCGGAGAAATCCGATTTTTGGATCAACCGATTCACCATTTAAGTCCGAATAAAATCGTTTCACTTGGAATTTGTCAGGTTCCTGAAGGCCGCCGGATTTTTCCGTATTTAACGGTAATGGAAAATTTGGACATGGGGGCTTTTTTGAGAAATGATAAAGGAAATATTAAAAAGGATATGGCATACATATTCGAATTGTTCCCGATTCTGGCTGAAAGACGACATCAGGCCGGTGGAACGCTTAGCGGCGGTGAACAACAGATGCTCGCCATATCCAGGGCACTTATGGCCAGGCCCAAGCTTTTATTGATGGATGAGCCCTCTTTAGGATTGGCGCCGCTGGTGGTCAAACAGATTTTTGGGATCATCAAAAAAATTAATGCCGAAAACAACACCACGATATTTCTAGTGGAACAGAATGCGAATCTTGCGCTTAAGGTGGCACACAAGGGCTATGTTATGGAAAACGGGATGATAACATTGGCGGAATCTGCTGAAAATCTTCTCTCAAATGACAAGGTAAAAACAGCGTATTTGGGATTATAGGCCGAAGAAATTTAGTTGTACGTAATCACGAGTTTTATCCGCCTTTGGCGTGGTCTTTCAGTAAAAATTTAATCACACCTGAAGCGATAGGGTTTTCAAACGGCTAACGTTTTAACTTAACTGCAGGTTCTGCAGGCGAGTGCTGAGATTGACCGGATAGGCTTTATGATCTTGAATCGACTTGTATTCGTCATCTAATGCAGCAAAATTTTCTTTGAACCTTTCCTGAAGCAATTGAAGTTGAGGATGCGGGCGCAACAACTGCCCGCTTTCCATCACCTTTTCCAGCAAGGGTTTTCCTTCATCTATGACTTCGTCTCTTTGACCGATGATATCCTCTAAATAACGCCCGTTTTGATCCGACTTTCTAAAAACCTGCTTTTCACCGGCCAGGGTCACCTTGCCCGGACTCAGCTTCCTCACGTTGCGGTCTTTAAACCGGACCATCTTGTAAACAACATCAACAAAAGGAGCATCCGCGGAAACCCCGACTTTGGTCCCCACCCCAAACGCATCGATGGCGGCACCTTCCGATATAACTTTGGAGATTTTAAACTCATCAAACCCGCTACTGGCAAAAATCTTGACATCCGAAAGCCCGGCAGCATCAAATATTTTACGGACTTCCTGACTAAGGTTTACCATATCTCCGCTGTCAAGGCGAACACCGATGAGCTTATGCCCCTTTTTTTGCATCTCTTTGGCGACAACAGCGGCATGTCGCGCACCTTCAATACTATCATAGGTGTCTATGAGAAATATAGAATGATCAGGGAATGTATCTGCATAAGCAAAAAAGGCATCATGTTCGCTGTCAAAGGCTGAAACATAAGAATGGGCCATTGTTCCGGAGATGGGGATACCGTATATTTTTCCGGCCAAGACATTGCTTGTCGCCGTAAATCCGGCAATAAACGTGCTGCGCGCCACCTTGATTCCAGCATCCTGCCCTTGAGTTCTTCGCAGAGAGAAGTCAATCAAGGGGCGACCGTCAGCAGCGTGAAAACATCGGGCTGCTTTGGAGGCAATCATGGTCTGAAACCCGATGGTATTCAACACAAAAGTTTCGATAAGTTGGGCTTCAATGATGGGCGCCGTCACTTCCATGACCGGTTCATTGGCAACAAATACCGTTCCTTCAGGCATGGCATGAATCTCGCCGGTAAAGCGAAGTTGCCTTAGGTATTCAAGAAAATGTTTCGAAAAGCGACCGGTACTTTGAAGGTAACTTATATCCTGGTCAGAAAATTTAAAGGCTGTTAGTTCATCCAAAACTTGCTCAAGACCTGCAGCAACAAAATAATTGCGGGTTTCATAAACGTCTCTGATATATAAGGAAAATGTTGCCGTATCAAATACTCCATGGGCAAAATAACTGGCCGCCATGGTCAATTCGTAAAGATCGGTAAAAAGCGGACCTGCTCGATGAGGTTGAGTCATGAAAAATTGGCCTCCGAATCTACTTCACATTTAAATTTGAATTCCCCGCTGCTTGCAGCGCGGGATGAATTCAAATAAAGTATAAGATCCTTTTTAAAGCGAAAGTGCGGTACCACAGCTCGGTGAGC
>Ga0316585_10000108_pt1 | contig 15090 bp, 12 predicted proteins | sample S_170502SCrBrC_D_FD_204517 | JGI IMG/M metagenome (GOLD analysis project Ga0316585, IMG submission 204517) | Rhizosphere microbial communities from salt marsh grasses in Alabama, United States - S_170502SCrBrC | ecosystem: Host-associated > Plants > Roots > Rhizosphere | place: USA: Alabama...
TCCTTGTCCTTGTCCTTGACCCTGACCCTGGCCTTGACCTTGACCTTGACCTTGACCTTGACCCAGGCTTTGATCGCGTCCCTGGCCTTGACCTTGCCCCTGGCCCAGTTCCTGACTTTCACTGCTACGGCCGTTACCCTGGCCGGAGCTGCCTTCCGCGGGTGCCGCATCCGATTTCTGGTTGCGACCCTGTGCTTCACCGCTGTTGCCTAAGCCCTGGCCGGTGCGTTCGACGTCCTGGGAGTGTTCCTCCGCATTAGCGCCTTGACCGCCGTGGGCCGTGGCGCCTGCGGAACCCTGTGTGATTTCGATGCCGTTCTTGCCGCCGAGGCTGATGTCATAGCCGGATTTAGCGCTGGTGCGATAGATACCTCCGGCGACAAGTGCGCCGGCGAAGAGGACGAATAGTGTTATGAGTATGATTTTTTTGGTCATTGTGTTTTCCTTAGTTTTTTAGTTTTTCGGTAATTCAGTTTGTCAGTGTTTCAGTTGGTCATGTGGTCAGCCGGTTTCTGAGAAACTGACTGACTGACTAACTGAGTCACTGATCGTGTCACTTTGGTGATCCAACGCCAGTGGATGATGCCGTGGAGGAGGGCGGCGATGATCATGGCCACGGCGGCCCAGGTGTGGATCATGTCCCAGGTGCTGCGGCTGAATAGAAAGCCGGGGTCCCAGCCGGGGGTCGTGCCGCCCGCGTATCCGGATGGTAGGTAGAGAAAGTAGATGCCGGAAACGGCCGTCAGGAAGAATCCGACTGCTATGGCCAGGTCGACCAGGACGTTTATTTTAGCGCCGCGTGAGAATTTACTCCCTTTGCCTAACAGGGTGTTGGCCATGCGCCGGCTCATCATCTTGACCCAGGACCAGTGCCAGGCCAGGTGAATGACCACGGCGAGGATCATCAGCAGGCCGCCCCAGGTGTGCAGGTCATCCCAGGTGGAACGGCCGAATAAGATCGTCAGCCCATAGGTCGGGTTGCGTCCGCCTTGATAGCCGCCGATAGGCAGAAACAGAAAGTAAATGCCCGTAATCGTGGAGAGCACCGCCCCCGCAAAAACGATCGCGTCAATCATCCAGTTTTGTTTTGTTTGTGTTGATATGCGTACTGCTTTTTGCATGATATACCTCAGAAATAAATTACTATCTATAGAATACCGGCCAGTTGTGAAGAAGTTATGAAAGGGGTGTGGAGAAAGAATTATTTGGATTGCGGATTGCGGACTGCAGATTGAAGATGTGGCAGGTGGCGAGAGATAGAGAAAGAGATAAGATAGAGAAAAGAGATAGGGGTAGAGGGCGGGTTGAGTTATAATCAGTGCCTGACAAGCTGACAAGCTGACCACCTGACAAGCTGACCACCTGACAAGCTGAAATGCTCACTAACTGACCAACTGACACACTTACGCACTAACATACTCCAAGGAGCTTCTCCATGCCATACAAAGCAGATGACACACGTTATGATTCAATGCCGTATCGACGGACGGGGCGCAGCGGGTTGAAGCTGCCGGCCGTTTCGTTGGGCATATGGTACAACTTCGGCGGAATTGACCCGCTGGAAAAATCGCGGGCGATGCTGCGAACGGCGTTTGACCTGGGCATCACGCACATCGACATCGCCAATAATTACGGCCCGCCGCCAGGATCGGCCGAAGAAACGTTCGGACGTGTTTTCCGCGAGGACCTGGCCCCCTATCGCGATGAACTTGTGATTTCCAATAAGGCGGGCTACCTGATGTGGCCTGGGCCTTATGGCGAATGGGGTTCGCGCAAGTACCTGGTGGCAAGCTGCGACCAGAGCCTGAAGCGCACGGGCCTCGAATATTTCGACATTTTTTACAGCCACCGGCCAGATCCGCAGACGCCGATGGAAGAGACGATGGGCGCGCTGGACTTCATCGTGCGCTCGGGCCGTGCATTGTACGCCGGCATTTCTACTTACAGCCCTGAGCAGACGCGTGAAGCGGCGCGCATTTTGCGTGAACTGGGCACGCCCTGCCTGATCCACCAGCCGCGCTATAACATGTTCGACCGCTGGATCGAGGCTGGCTTGTTGGACGTGTTGGAAGAAGAAGGGATCGGCTGTATTCCTTTCTCACCTCTATGCCAGGGTATCCTGACTAATAAGTACATCGACCGAATCCCGGAGGATTCGCGGGCGGCGCGGTTTGACGAATTTTTCTGGGGCGACGCCGTATCGGCCGAACGGGTGGCCAAGGTAGTGAAACTCAATGAAATCGCCAAGGCGCGCGGGCAAAATATGGCCCAGCTGGCAATCGCCTGGACACTGCGCAATCCCGTTATCACCTCAGCCTTGATCGGCGCCAGTAAACCGGAGCAGATCGAGGATATTGTCAAGGCGCTGGATAACCTGGAGTTGAGTGTAGAGGAGCTGGCGGCGATTGAGCGGATATTGGGGCAGTAACCAGTTGCCAGTTATCAGTAACCAGCTACCAGTAACCAGTAGGTGGCCGCGCAATCCTTTGCGCGTTTACGCGATTGTTAAAAAATTGGAACAATATGGATTAATAGGCAGCCGTGCAATTATTTGCGCGGCTGTTGGTTTTAATTAGCTAGAAGTTTTGCAACCTGATGTCTGCAAAACTTAGTTCAAGCCGCCGGTTTCTTCATAGACCTTGTGCGAAGGCATGCCTTCGAGCATATCATAGGTTGCACCAATGGCGCCTTTGAAATCGTCAGATTTCATAAAGGTTTTGAACTGATCGACAGTCTCCCAATTAGAGTAAATCATCATCGAATTAGGCTTGGCGGCATCGATGAAAAGGCGCGTCTCGACGTGCCCGGGCCACTCTTGCATGAGATCAATTACCTTCAGAGAGAAGTCTTTGAATTCTTCAACGTATTCTGGTTTTATGTCATAGTTTAGGCCGAATGTTTTCATAGTGGGAGACTCCTTTTTAAATGGATATAAGCCTGTTTTCAAATAGCAGCCACCAAGTTTGGCAGACTTCGTCCATCTTGGTGATTTTCATTGTAAGAGAATTATATCTAGTTCAATTGCTGAAGGGTAAAAGCTTCTTCTTGTTTGAATGAAGACGAGACTGCGGCCAGGAATTGGGTGTAGCCGGCGATGAAGGGATTGTCTTCGGTGAAGACGAAGGATAGGGGACCGGCGGCCGTTTCGATGTCCAGGCGGCAAACGGCCGTATGCCGAGGATCGTGCTGCCAGCGAAAACTACGAATTTTTTCCAATGGCAGATAAGTATATTCTTTCGCGTACACCGCCTGCCATTTGTACTTATAATCCTGGCCGCGGGTAATGATTTTTAACTCACGGCCGTCGCTCCAATGCAGTGATTCCAACAGGGACTTGCCGACAATCGTAAAGAAAGCCTCGACTAAGCTGACCGGCTCGGAAGAGGCGACCGGCTTGTCCGCCTGGGCCGCCAGCAGGCAGTACTGCGGTTCGTAAAGCTCTCTTTTAAGGAGCAGACCATTGAAATAAAAGCTCAAGCCGTCGATAGGTTGGGCGGGCTCTTCTAACAACGGGGCCTGCGGTGGCATAGCGCAGTAGCGTTCGCGAATCAGGGCGACCAGCTTTTCCATCGTGCTGCTGGAGACGGTATTGAAGGGCAGGGTGAAGGTTTGATCGCCGAGGCCCAAATGGACGGTGCCTTTTAGTAATTCTTCGCTGTAGCGCAAATATTGGATATCGCGGTAGCGGAAGGTATGCTCCCTGACACCATCCCCTATCCTTTGCAGGATGACCAGGTCATCGTTATAGAGCGAGACCAGGTAATCATAGAGGTTCATACCCGCATGGGCATTGCGATGTTCGATATTGCGCGGGATTTTGATGTTCAGCAGGGGCGTCTCCGGCCGGGTTAGATGGAGCAGGAAAAGCGGCGAAGGCGGATCGTCGTCTGTAATCTCAATTACCCACGGGCCAAAGCGATCGTACTCAAGGTCTCCCATAGGCTAATTATAACATAGATGTTTGCCTGAAATAAAAAAATACCTGGGGGAGATTGGTCCAATTTCGATCACTATCTGAATGCAGATAGTGATAATAAAAAATTGGACCAATCTGGAGTAGATTCCATTAGATTGATCCAATTTCAATCGCTATATGATGCGATATAGATTTTTAACAATTGGACCAATCTTTTGAAAATTGGACCAATCTGGTTTCAGCTAGAAAAGATTATTTGCTCTCTTCTCCGGAAGCATCCGTTTCGTCGGCCGCGCCGGCTTCACCAAGATTGATGCTCGCCACCTCGGCAAATTCACCCGACATCTGATCGGCCAGATCGACGATAACCACCTCGCCATCTTCAACCCCGAGGTCCTCGGCGACGTGTTGGGCTAATTCGTCTTCAACAACCATGACCAGCCCGGAGGTGTTAGGTTCCATTGCCGCGGCTACGGCCTTGAGCTGATCTTCATCAAACTGGTGGCCGAGATATTTACCAGCCAGGCCGCCAACCAGTGCGCCGCCCAGTGCCCAAACCAATAAACCGGCAGGTCCGCCGATCAGGCCGAGGAGTACGCCGGTGCCGGCGCCGATACCTGCACCCCAGCCGCCATGGCCGCTCTGTTTCACATGCGCTTTACCTTTTTCATCTACTTCAACCACAGCCCAGGCCTTGACATCAACGCCGGCTGCTTTTTCATTATTTCTAACCAGGTCGACCACCTGCTTGGCGCGATCCTGCCCAGCGAACTCCACGATTACAAGACGATAAACCTCTACCGCATTTTCTGACATTTGAAAACTCCTTATTAAAATACTCTTTTGGGAAACTTTACAAAACTTGGCGGTCATTTTAACCGAGATTTGCAAGTTTTTGCAAGTTTGGCACGCTCAAGATTGAGGTTATTAAGAGGTCTTAAGTTTAAACGCAGGAGGCTTGTTAATCCGCGTCACTTTGCGTGCAAACAGCGCCTTGCATCAGGATAGGGATCGGTGATAATTCAAGAGTTGAGAATGGTGTGAAGGAGACTGCCCGATGTCCGCGACAGAAAGGAACCAAGCGCAAGAATTAGAGAATCGGAATGCCTGGGGAAGATGGCAAAACTGGAGCATTGAACATGCCGTTCTAGGTTTCATTGCTGCTGTCATGGCTGTATTTCTGCTCATCCTGCTGGCCGTGATAATTTTTTGGGCACTGTTTCCACACACTGCCCCGGCCTGGACTGGATTTAATGAGACGACGCACCCGCTATACACGGGCATATCACCCTCAAAGACATTGTGGGATTGGCTGGGTCTGCTGATTATTCCTCTTTTCCTGGCCATCGGCGCGGCCTGGATCGGCCGTATGCAGCAAACCCGCGAAATGCGCGCTCATGCGTTTGAACAAATGCAGGCTGATCAGGACCGCGAGAATGATTGGGCGATTGAGATGGACCGCCAGGAACAGGTGCTGATGGATCGCTACTTCGAGCGCATTACGCACTACCTGCTGGATTTTGACCTGCGGTCCTCGTCAGGTGAGGATGAGATTCGCACGATTGCCCGCGCGTCGACCCTGGCCGTCCTGCGTCTCGTGAATGCCCAGCGTAAAGGGATGGTCATCCAGTTCCTTTATGAGACAGGTCTGATCAGTACCCCCCGGCCGGTAATCGAACTGGAAGGGGCGAATCTGCATGAGATGGCGCTGGAATCGGCCGATTTGCACGGTGCGCATTTAGCAGGGACGGACATGGACGGCGCGCGCCTGGACCATGCCAATCTGTCAGGGGCCAATCTTGCGGCCGGAAATTTGATTGAGGCGCAGCTGCGCGGGGCGGACCTCACTGACCTTTATGCCGCTGACGCTTATTTGAGCAGCGCTCATTTGCAGAAAGCGATCTTGAAATCGGCCGTTTTAACGAACACGCTGCTCAACAACGCCTTGCTCATTCAAGCCGATCTGCGCGAGGCTGATCTGCAAGGGACCAACCTGGTCGGCGCCGATCTCAGCCAGGCCAATCTGGCCGGGGCAAATCTCAGTGAGGCGAAGGTCAAGCCCTCGAAAACGGCCGTTGCCGGCGATGAGGATGAAACAGTGCTTGTCAATGAAGCCGTCTACGACGCCGCCACGATCTGGCCGGAAGCATTTGACCCAGACGCGGGCGGAGCCGTTCTGACAAATTAAAATCAAACTTCTCCCCAATTCAGGCATCATCTATGTTATAATGAAATCAGATGGGAGTTTTTATTTTGGGAGGCCAATAATGGTACACGATCCTCAACAAAATAAGAAGCAGCCCAAGGGAGCCGGATCGTTACTCTTTTTCATTGTGGCCATCCTGGTGATGGCGATTGGTGCGATACTAGAGCTGATACAGCATCTGTCACCTGTAGATATGGGGAGCAGTGTGCTTTTTTTCTTTTTAATAGGACTGCTGATCGGGTTAGCCTTCCGCTTTCGCAGCAGCTTGCACTAGGTTCCAATAAACGGCCGTTTTCCTGAGTGGTTGATAGGGTATAAACCAAGTATGGGTCGCGATTAAAGTTCCAGCGAATGAATTCGTTGCTATCACGAAAAAACATGTTTGAAACATGTTTGATTGGCTAGCCGCTGAATTCATTCTGCGGTTTGAAGGAAGTGCAGATCGCCTGCGCCTTCTTTGCCCACGCCTACCGGATAGGAGTAGAAAACCTGCCGGACGGATTGAGCGCCGCCGCATACACCCGGCAGCAGCTCGACCGCCTGGGTATCGGCCAGGATTTGACGGAGATTTCCTGGGGTACGAAGCGGCCTAAATTACCGCCGTCGACCTTAGCAAGTTTGGTTGTAAAGGTAAAAGAAAATAATCGCCGGAAAACTACCGAGCATCGGAGCGTGCTTACTATTACACTGACTACGCTATCATTAGTATTAGATTGATGTCTAGCTCGATATTGAACCGTGTTAATTTCTTGAGCGCATTGTGTTTGTTATGCTAGTTGCCTATGAATTTCACCCTAACCAACAATCTTTTTCCGGGATCTCTCCAAGAAATTGCCTGAAATGCCAATCATACTGTATCAAGTGAATCCTGTCCTAGGCGGTCAAAAGCCATTCAAGATTTGCATTGGTTTTTCTTTTTATGGAAGAAAGCATATTTTCCGAATTAGTTGGAAGTTCGTTCAACTCAATCCGCCAATTTACTTCAGTATTTTGGGATAGCTGTTCTTCCGATATTGTTCGCATATCTGCAATCATGGCTTGTTGCTGTGTTGGTGATACCTCTGACCATGGAACGTTAATCACCTTAAGGTGTGTACCATCTTCTAGCAAGAATATATCACGTATAAGATCCCTAGCATACGATTGTATCTGTTCAATTTCTGTTGGAGATAGAAATGGGAAGGTATCTTTCAGATAATAAGGACTACAACACTTAATTGTATGCCCATTATCTGCACAGTAAGATTGAATAATTTCTCGGACATTTCTCGCATCTTCACGATCTTTAACAATTATCGATGGTGTTAATTGAATAAAGATGCCCCCATTTGAAAGCCTCTCTGTAAGATGAGCCGGCATATCGAGGAAAAACCGTTCACCATATTCTTCCACATACTCTGGACTGAAAAAGTTTACCCAAGCGATTTTCTTTAATCTTAACTTTTTCGCATCGTTAAACCCCACCAGACAGCGATCGACTTCATCAACATATCCCAGCCTGGGCTTAATGAGCGGGTAGAGTATTTTAGCTAACCGAAGTAACTCTTGGGCATATGGACTAACCAAATACCTTTCGTCACTAAACTCAAAATCCAATAAGCCTCCGACGTGAAATAAATTTGTATTCTTATCTATCTGTCAGATTGAGAAAGTTCCATTGCCGTGCCGTAATTTACTTGGTGAAGCAACAAACATTACCGACCATCAATCATCAGCATGTCTAATAAAGTTAGAATCTGAGACAGCCTTTTTAATTTGATTTCGTGGTACCTCATCATGATTTATTGAGTAGTACAAAGCCCACCCACTTGCTGCGGTGAAAGAAGCAATTTGTTGTGCTAAATCCTGTGATAAAGTATCCGCTTGTAAGAATTCTAATCCCAACTGAAAATTATTCTTCATGGTACATTTACAATGTTGATGTCAATGTCAGTTATACCAAGGCGATTTAACTCAGCGAGTAGATCATCAACAAAACTTTTCATGATGGGGTTGGTTTTTGTTTCACCAAATTCCAGTATAATCGTTTTCCCATCTTTTTTGTATCTCGTGATTTGTTCAATAAGTTGATCTTGTCTTCTCTGAAGTGTCTTGTTTGTCCAATACTTGAATTCAACTGCCTCGGCAGTTTCAAGTATAAAATCATAGCGCCCTTCGCTCTCACCAAGAATCTCGACACCTTTAAGTTTTCCTTGTTGAAAAAGATCGTATGCGCGCTGGAGTTGTTTTTCATAGCCATGCTTAAATGACCAAATCTTAGCAGCGTTACGTTTGTTTTCTAGAGTTCTTACCCCTCTAAGGATATTGTCATTGGCACCAATAAAGCGATCCGTCTATTTGATTGTATCAACAGCATCATTGGCATGCATTGCTGCCCTGACCATCATGCCACCACCTGTCACAACAGGTAGGGCAAGGCCGCCAACATCGGCAGCCAGGGAAAGCCCGTTTGTCCAGTTTAGCCCGTTTTGCTGGATATCATAGACATCGTAGGCAATAAATGTAGCATCGAGCACGGATTCAACCCAATGCCCAGATGAATCTTTGTACTTGACAGGATTGTTTAGCCCGTGTGGCGAGAAGCTATTACCGATTTAATAAAACAACTTTCATAAACATGTTTGATTAGCTTCCAACAATGGCTCTGTTTTCTTCGCGGGGACCCAGCCTTCGTTGCCCTGCGAATCGGCCGTCCACCACCAGCCGTTGACCTCGTAATGCAGGGTCAGCAGATCGCCGGGCTGTACGGTCAGTTCCGTCGCCTCGTAATCTTGCAAGAGCACCCCTTCTTGGCTGTCGATCGCCAGGTAGGGTTCAGGCACCCAGCTGCCTGTACCTGACTCGGTGACGCACCAGATCCAGCCCGGCCACTCGTCATCCTCTCGCTCCAGGTGCAGGCGCTCTCCCGCCCGCGCTTTTAAGACCTGTTCGTGGACCGGGGCGTGCTCCTCGATGACGCGTGCTTTTTCCATGGGCTAATTATAGAGCAATGGGTAAAGCCGCAAAATGCGGAGTTTATGGGCCGCAGGTGCTGACAGTGAACCGCTGACCTGTTACAATATTATCGGCCATGAAGAGAGGCATTTTACGGCCGTACCAAACTATGACCAAACTGGAACTGAAAGCGCCGCTGTCCGGCTTATTGATGCCCATCGAGCAGGTGCCCGATCCTGTCTTTGCCGCGAAATTGCTCGGCGACGGTATTGCCCTGGACCCCGTCAGTAACGCGCTTCTCGCTCCTTGCGAAGGGCACGTTATCCACCTTCATGACGCGCACCATTCTTTGACCATCGCCACGCCGGACGGCGTCGAAATTCTGCTGCATATCGGCCTGGATACGGTCTCCCTCGGCGGCGAAGGGTTTCTGCCGCACGTGCAAAAGGGGGATTTTGTCCTCACCGGCCAGATGTTGATCGAATTTAATCCCGACTACGTCGCCCAATATGCGCCCAGCCTGTTGACTCTGATGGTTATCACCAACAGCGAGACAGTCGCCGGTTTCGGCAAAGCGAGCGGTGAGGCGACTGCCGGGCAGACGGTGATCATGAACCTGGACCTGAACGGACAGATGCCGCAGGTCAAAGGAACGCCGGTATCCGGGTTGTCTATCTCCTCTCCGCCGATCTCTTTTCCCAACCGCTTAGGTCTGCACGCGCGTCCGGCGGCCGTTTTAGCCGAACTGGCGCGAAAATTTAATGCGCGGGTGCGGCTGTGCAAGGGCGACCTGGCAGCCGATGCGCGCAGCGTGGTCGGAATTATGAATTTGAATGTCGAATTCAGTGATCCGGTCAGCCTGGTGGCCGTAGGTCCCGACGCGCAGGAGGCTATCGATGCCCTGGCGCCGGCGCTGGAGAATGGGCTCGGCGAAAGCGGCGGGCAGGCCGTGCTTGTCCCGGCCAGCGTAGCCCAGACGGCGATCAACGCTCCCGCGCCGCGCCGCCGGTCCGCGGAGGCTAATGTCATTCTTGGCGCAGCCGCTTCTCCCGGCTTGGCCGTGGGCAATGTCTACCAGTTCCGCCGTCGTGAAATCGTGGTCGACGAGGCTGCCGTTGGCGACGCCGTGGCAGAACGCGCCACTCTGGACAGGGCTATCGGGCGGGCGGAACTGGACCTGCAAGCCTTGCAGGTTAGCCTGCGCCGCGAATCTAAACCGGGCAAGGCGGCTGTTTATGCCGCGCACCAGGAAATGCTGCACGATCCGGCGCTCCTGGACATGGCCCAGGAGGTGATTGAGGACGGCTTCAGCGCCGCTTATGCCTGGCAGACGGCGATCGCGGCGCAGTCCAGTCGTCTGGAAGGGCTGAACAGCGATTTGCTGGCCGCACGCGCGGGTGATCTGCGCGACGCCGGCCGCCGTGTATTCGCGCACCTGCCCGGCGTGCATGAAGAAGAGCCGCCTGACCTGCCGGCCAATACGATCCTCATCGCCGAGGAGTTGACTTTCTCCGACGTGGCCGCTTTGAACCGCGACCGCGTGGCCGGTTTCGCTACCACTCTCGGCGGGGCAGCGTCGCACGCGGCCATTCTCGCCCGCGCGCTTGATCTGCCGGCCATCGCCGGTATTGAAGCGCGGGCTCTGGATTTGCCCAATGGCACGCCGCTCATCCTTGACGCGACGCGGGCCAGGCTGCAGTTGAATCCCAAGCCGGAAGAGATTGCCTATATGGTGGGCATGCTGCGCAAGCGCAGACAGAAACGGAAAGCGGATCTGGAAGCGGCGCATTACCCGGCAGTTACGGAAGACGGCCGTCGCCTGGAAATTACGGCCGATATCGGCAGTGAAGAGGCGGCGGAAGCGGCGGTGCTGCTCGGCGCTGAAGGGGTGGGAATGCTGCGCACGGAGTTCCTGTTCCTGGATCGTTTTTCAGCGCCCAGGGAAGATGAACAGGCCCAGGTTTACGCGGCCGTCGCCGGGGTCATGGGCCGCAAGAAACCGACGATCATTCGCACGCTGAATACCGGCGGTGACCAGCCGCTGCCTTATTTACCTGTCCCACGGCAGCAGAACCCCCTTTACGGCGAGCGTGGCATTCGTATCGGCCTTGACCATCCTTATTTACTGCGCACCCAGATCCGGGCTATTCTGCGCGCGTCCAGGGCCGGGGGTAATATCCATATCCTGCTGCCCATGGTTGCCACCCTTGACGATTGGCGCATGGCCAGGGCGGTTATTGAGGAAGAGGCGGCCAATCTGGGAGTGAATCCGGTTCCGGTGGGCATTATGGCCGCTATCCCGGCAGTGGCGATGATGGCTGAACAGTTCGCGCGCGAGGTGGATTTCTTCTCGATCAGCAGCAGCGACCTGGCGCAGTATACGCTGGCCATGGACCGCGACCATCCCAGGTTCGCGCCGCAGGTGGACGGGCTGAATCCGGCCGTGCTGCGCCTCATCGCCCAGACGATTGAGGGCGCGGAGAAATACGGCCGTTGGGTCTCTGTGACTGGAGGCATGGCCGCCGACCCGCAGGCGGCCCCGATCCTGATGGGGCTGGGCGTGCACCGGCTGAGTATGGCCGCGCCGGCCATTCCGATGATCAAGGCCCTCGTGCGCGCTCTCTCCTTCGCCGAAGCGCAGCAAACAGCCCAGCAAGCCCTGACCCTTGAATCCGCCGCCGAAGTACGCGCTTTGTATCCGTTGGAGGATTATGAACTGTAGGGATTTGGGATTGCGGATTGTGGATGTGGGCGAATGCGGAATGCGGAACTCGGAGTCCGGAATTTCCCTCTATCTCTATCTCCGTTCTCTATCTCTTTGCCCCTTGCCAAATTAAAACCTGAACATTGACCTATGAAAATCGCTAATTTCTCCATTAAACAATATGACAAAGAGAGCCTGTTGAAGGCTAATGAGCAGTTTGGGCATGAGCTGACGTTTTTTGATACGCGGCTGGACAGGCATACCACGGCGCTGACGCAGGGGTTCGAGGGCGTGTCCGTCTTTGTGAATGATGACGTGTGCGCCGAGTGTATCGCCCAACTAGCGGAGGGGGGAACGCGCATTATTTGCACGCGCAGCGCCGGTTTTAACCAGATTAATCTAGAAGCCGCCGAAGAGCACGGCGTCACCGTGGCCCGCGTGCCCGCTTATTCACCGAATGCCGTTTCGGAATTTACCGTGGGCCTGATTCTGACCCTGGGACGTAAGATTCACCGCGCCTATAACCGCGTGCGTGAAAATAATTTTGAGCTGGACGGCTTACAGGGTTTTGAAATCAAGGGCAGAACGATCGCCGTCCTGGGCACCGGCCGCATCGGCGCCGAGGTGATTAAGAATTTGAGCGGTTTCGGCCCGCACATCCTGGCTTACGACCCTTACCGCAATCCGGAGATCGAGGACCTGGTCGAATACATCGACGATGTCCAGGAGATTATCTCCCAGGCCGATATCATCAGCCTGCACATGCCCCTGACGCCGGAGACGTACCACATCATCGGTCCGGAGACGATCCCGCATATCAAAGAGGGAGCGATGATCGTCAATACGAGCCGCGGCGCGCTGATCGATACTGCGGCGGTCATCGAAGCCTTGAAGGATGGCAAGATCGGATCGATGGCTATCGATGTCTACGAGGAAGAAGGGGATATCTTTTTCCAGGATTTATCGGACCGCGTCGTGCGCGATGATGTCTTTTCACGTCTGCTGACCCTGCCCAATGTGCTGGTCACCGGCCACCAGGCTTTCCTGACCGATCGCGCCCTGCTGAAGATCGCTGTTGTCACCTTGCAGAACTTCTCGGAATTCGAGGGTTCCGGTTTTGTGGCTACTGCGGTGACGCAAAAGGGTACGCGCGGCGGTTAAATTTTAGAGCAATCTTATGAATATTTCGGCAATCGTTCAACGCATGGACATAATGGAAGTTGATTTTTTAAATCGGTAATAGCAGCCGCCGTCGCCTGGGGTTGCAAACCCCAGGCTAAGAGTGAAAAAGTTTGCTAAAGCAAACTTATATTGTTCTTGAACCATTACCGAAATATTTTCTGAAGATTCATAATGTCCGTGCTAGTAAGCGACACCGAATAAATCCGGTTAGGCCGGTTGTTTTAGCCTGGTTTAGCAGGCGCTGTTTTCTAGCTCGTGGTTTTAACTCCGGCCGGTTGTGGCAGGAAATTATTACCGATTTTGATAAACAACCTTCATAAGGTTGCGTAACAAAAGTCTTATCAGGAACGAGAAACAATGCTTCTTATTCGTCATGCTACACTCGTCACACCAACCCAAGAGGCTGAAGACACGGCCGTTTTGATAGACGGCCGTACCATCGCCGCCGCCGGTCACGACGCCGTCCTGCACGCGCCGCCGGGAACGGAGGAGATCGACGTCGCCGGGCTGGTGCTCGTGCCCGGCTACATCGACTTGCAGCTTAACGGCGCGTTCGGCCATGATTTTACGGCCGATCCCAGCACCATCTGGCCTGTTTCCGAGAGCCTGCCGCGTTTCGGCGTCACCAGCTATCTGCCGACGATTATCACCTCGCCCCTGGAAACGGTGGAACAGGCGCGGCGCGAGCTGCTGGATTCACGACCGGCGGCTTTCCGCGGCGCTGAACCGTTGGGTCTGCACATCGAAGGACCGTTTCTCAATTTGCAGAAGAAAGGGGCGCATAATCCGGCCTATCTGCGCCCGCCGGACGATGGTGTAACGGCCGCCTGGTCGCCGCAGAACGGAGTGCGCCTGGTGACGCTGGCTCCGGAGCTGCCCGGAGCGACGGCAGTAATTGAAGAGCTGGCCTCGCGCGGCATTGTCGTCAGTTCGGGCCATTCAATGGCTACCTACGAGGAGGCGCTGGCCGGATTCGCCGCCGGCATTCACTATGCCACGCATCTCTTTAACGCGATGCCGGCCATAGGCCACCGCGCGCCGGGCCTGGTAACGGCCGTTCTCACCCAGCCGGGAGTCGTCGCCGGCCTCATCCCGGACGGCATTCATGTGCACCCGGCGGTGATCAATATCATCTGGGCTATAAAAGGACCGGAGGGCACCAACCTGGTCAGCGACGCCATGGCCGCCCTGGGCATGCCTCCGGGGACCTATTTGCTCAATGAATTTGAAGTGACGGTCAGCGAGGAGGGCTGCCGCCTGGCAGACGGCACGCTGGCGGGCAGCATCCTGCCCCTGGACGAGGCCGTGCGCAATCTGATCGCCATCACCGGCTGCACGCTGCCCGAAGCGCTGGCCACCGTGACCACAACGCCAGCGAAGCTGCTGGGGATTGAGCAGGAACGCGGCGATCTCCTGCCGGGGATGACGGCCGATTTGGTTCTGCTTAATTCGGATTTGGAGGTGGTGAAGACGATTGTTGCCGGAGAAGTGGTGTTTGGGAATGATTAATTGTTGAATTGTTGAATTTTTAATTAGAAGGACTCTCATGCTTGAACAATCGCATATTTATCAGGAAATACACGAACAACCACAGGCGCTGGCGACCTTGTTGAGAGCGGAAAGGGATCATGTCCGCGACCTGGTCGCCGATGTGCAGAAGCGCGATATCACCTATGCCGTGATCGCCGCGCGCGGTACGAGCGATAACGCCGCCCGCTACGCCCAATATCTTTTCGGCGCGGTGAATGGTCTGCAGGTTGCCCTGGCTACGCCCAGCCTTTACAGCATCTATCACCGGCCGCCGAACTTGGGCAATGCGCTGGTGATCGGCATTAGCCAGAGCGGCAAGAGCCCCGACATCGTCTCCGTGCTCAGCGAAGCGCGCCGCCAGGGAGCCTTGACGGTCGCCCTGACTAATACGCCGGATTCGGACATGGCCAACGAAGCCGACCATGTCGTTTATCTGTACGCCGGGGAGGAAATATCGGTTGCCGCTACGAAGACCTATTCCACTTCCCTGGGTGCAATCGCCATGATGAGCGCCGCCGCGGCCGGGGATCAGGAAATGCAGGATCATTTAGAACGGCTGCCTGAACTGTGCGCGCAGACCCTGGTCATGGGGCCTGAAATCGGAGCGGCTGCCGAGCG
>Ga0316585_10000109_pt1 | contig 15064 bp, 12 predicted proteins | sample S_170502SCrBrC_D_FD_204517 | JGI IMG/M metagenome (GOLD analysis project Ga0316585, IMG submission 204517) | Rhizosphere microbial communities from salt marsh grasses in Alabama, United States - S_170502SCrBrC | ecosystem: Host-associated > Plants > Roots > Rhizosphere | place: USA: Alabama...
CGGGCGCGCCCCAGCAGCAAGACCATCATCAGCAGCAGCGCCGCGCTGTTGAACAGGATGATGCGCCAGACATCGCCGGCCAGAAACAGCGTCTGCAGGATCGCGACGAAGTAGCGCGCCGGCACGATGTGGCTGATCCATTGGATCGGCGCCGGCATCGAGCCGATCGCGAAGATGAAGCCGGACAGGATGAACGCGGGCAGGAAGGTGGTGATGATCGCCATCTGGCCGGCGACGTACTGATTCTTCGCGATGATGGAGATCAACAGCCCCATGCCCAGCGCGACTAGCATGAACAACGCCGAGGTGGCGAGCAGCACCAGCACCGAGCCCCGCAACGGGATGTCGAACAGCCCGACCCCCACCCCGACGCACAGCAGCATGCTGCCCATGCCGAGCGCGAAATAGGGCGCGAGCTTACCGAGCATCAGCTCCGGGATGCGGATCGGCGTCACCAACAGGGCCTCCATCGTGCCCCGCTCCCATTCCCTCGCGACGACCATCGACGTCAGCAGCGCGCCGATCAGGGTCATCAGGATCGCGATCAGGCCCGGCACCAGGAAGTCACGGCTGCGCACCGCGGCGTTGAACCAGATACGCGGCTCGAGCACTGCGGGCGGGGAGCCGTCGATGCCCCGCTCGCGCAGCCAGCCTGCGAGCCAGTTGCGCCAAACGCCCTGGATGTAGCCGGTGCCGATGCGCGCCTGATTGGCATCGACACCATTGACGATGACGCCGATGGGCGCATCGCCCTGGCCCCGCAGCCGGCGCGCGAAATCGCTCCGCAGCCAAACGATCGCGAACACATCCCGCGCCGCGAAGGCCCGCTCGGCCGTTTGAATGTCCTGATACTCGCGCGGCTCGAACAGCCGCGACTGCCGGAAGGCACCGAGCAGCGAGGCGGTGTCGGCGTCCGGCTGCTCGACGACGAAGGCAATGCCGAGATTGCGGGCATCCAGTGAGACGCCGTAGCCGAACAGCAACAGCAAGACGATGGGCAGCACGAAGGCGATGGCCAGGCTCGACGGGTCGCGCTTGATCTGCAGGATCTCCTTGCTTATCAGCCCGAGCAGGCGCATGCGCCGGGCGGCGATCGAGCTCACCGTGTCTGGCTGGCCGGTCCCCGCGCTTGGGTGCGCGTCGCTCACGCGGCCTCCTCGCTCGCTTGCCGGTGGGCCGAGATTAGCGCGATGAAGGCGTCTTCGAGCGTCGGCTCGGGCTGCCGCGGGCCGCGTGCCCGCGCGACCAGCTCCATCGGCGTGCCCGCCGCGAGGACCTCGCCGTCGGCCATGATCACGAGGCGGTCGCAGTAGTTGGCCTCATCCATGAAATGGGTTGTGACCAGGATGGTCGTGCCGGACTCGGCCAGGGCGTTGATGCGCCGCCAGAACTCCCGGCGCACCAGGGCATCGACGCCCGACGTGGGCTCGTCGAGGAACAGGATCTCCGGCTCGTGCAACAGCGCCGCGGCCATCGCCAGACGCTGCTTGAAGCCCAGGGGCAGATCCCCGCTGCGCTCGCGTTGAACGTCTTCGAGCTCGAAGGTCGCGAGCGCCCAGTCGATGCGCGCTTGCTGACGCTGTCCGCGCAGCCCGTAGGCGCTGGAGAAGAAGCGCAGGTTCTCCAGGACGCTGAGGTCGCCGTACATCGAGAAGCGCTGCGCCATGTAGCCGAGCCGTCCCCGCGCCCGGGGTGCGGAGCGGCGCATGTCGAGGCCGGCGACGCGGACCTTGCCGGCCGAGGCGGGCAAGAGGCCGCAGAGCATCCGGAAGGTGGTCGACTTGCCGGCACCATTGGCGCCGAGCAGACCGAAGATCTCGCCGCGCCGGACCTCGAAGTCGAGCCCCTTGACCGCGAGGAACGGGCCGAAGCGGCGCTGCAGGCCGCTGACCTCGATGACGGGGGCATCGATCGGCGCGGTATCGCCGCCGGCGCGCCCCGTATACTTCGCAGTCGACGATTGCTCCCGCCAGGCCTCCGAGCTAGGTCGCGATGCGACGGATGCGGCGCTCGGCAAGGACGACGGTGCCCGATCAGTGCCCTCCGTGGCTGCCAGCCGGTCGATGAACGCGTCCTCGAAGCGTGGCTCCACCGGGCGGATGACGAGCTCGGCAACCTCGGCCGCAAGCGCGGGCAGCGACAAGGGGCCAGGCGCGCGCGTGACGACCCGGGCCCCGTCCCCCTCGAGCACGACGTCGAGCACCGCCGGTTCGCGGCTCAGGCGCAGCTGCAGCGCCCGGCGACGCATCGAGCCGGCCGACACATGGAAGCAACGCCCGCGCATCGCCTCGCTGAAGCGTCGGGGCGGCCCCTGTCCGAGCACTCGGCCACGGTGCAGCAACACGATGTCGTCACAGTGCTCGGCCTCGTCGAGATAGGACGTGCTGACCAACACGGTGACGCCGTTGTCGCGGGCCATCGCCTGCACGATGGACCAGAGGTCCCGGCGCGAGACGGGGTCGACGCCGACGGTGGGCTCGTCGAGCAGCAGCAAGGGCGGCGGGCGCACCAGCGCACAGGCAACGCCGAGCTTCTGCTTCATGCCGCCGGACAGACGCCCGGCGAGGCGCTCGGTGAAGCGGCCCAGACCCGTCAGCTCCAGCAGCTCGACGAAGCGGGACGAACGCGCGGTGTGGGCGACGCCGTGGAGATCGGCATAGAGCTCCAGGTTGCGGCGGACGCTCAGGTCCTCGTACAGCCCGAAGCGCTGGGGCATGTAGCCGACGGTCTCCTGGACGCGCATGGGCTCCGCCATCACGTCGATGCCGAGGACCCGAAGCTCGACCCTTGCGTGAGGCTGCTCATCCGACCGATGCGCGGCGCTGGAGTCGGCGCTCGCATCGGGTCTCAGGAGGCCGGTTGCGAGTCGCATGAGGGTCGTCTTGCCGGCCCCGTCCGGGCCGATCAGACCGGTGATGCCGCCGCGGGCGATGTCCAGATCGAGTCCATCGGCGGCGCGGACCTCCAGACCACCGGCGCCGAAGGTCTTGGTGATGGCGCGCAGGCGCAGAGCGAGCCCGGCGTCTGCATCGGGTGAGGTCGCGGACATATCGTCGCGGCCTGGCTGCACGGGCGCCGGCGCCCTCGCTCGCGCCGCCACCGCTCAGTCCGCGGACGCAGTCGAGGCGGCAGCAAGACAGTCCGGCGCCTTGCCGTCTGCCGGCGGCGACCCATCGAGCCGGATGGTCACCGTCGCGGGCATGCCGAGGCGCAGCTCGTCGTCGGCGTTGCAGGCATAGACCCGCACTTGATAGACCAGCTTGGTGCGCAGGTCCGGGGTCTCGACGGTCTGCGGCGTGAACTCGGCGGTGGGCGAGATGAAGCCGACCCAGCCGTCATAGACCTTATCGGCGTAGCTATCGGTGGTGATCGACGCACGCATGCCCGGCTTGAGCCGGCCGAGTGCGGTCTCAGGCGCGTAGGCACGCACCCATACCGGGTTGGTCAGGGCCAGCGTCAGCGTCGCCCTCTGGGGCGAGGCCAGATCGCCCGGCTCCTGGATGCGGTCGCGGATGATGCCGTCGTGCGGGGCGTAAAGGTCGGCCTCCTTCAGGACGACCTCGGCGAGCTCCAGCCGGGCCTCTTGCGCGTTCAGCGTCGCCCGTGCCGCGTCGATGTCCTCGACCCGCGGGCCGGCCAGCGCCAGGGCCAGCTCCTCCCCAGCGGCCTTCACCTCGGCCTGGGCGAGGTTCAGCCGGGCCTCGGCATCGTCGCGCTCCTGAGCCGAGGCCATCTTCTTTTTGAACAGATTATCCGCGCGCCGAAAGCGCTGTTTTGCATCGACCAGCTCGGCCTGTCTCGCCGCGAGATCGGCCCGCACCTTGCGAATCTGCTCCGGCCGCGTGCCCGCCAGCAGCCTCGCCAGGGTCGCCTGCTGCGCGGCGACGCCCGCTTGCGCGGTGGCCAGCTCGGCATTCAGGCGCGCCTTCTTCAGGGTCGCGAGCAGCTGGCCCTGCTGAACCCGATCGCCCTCCTCGACGAGGATCTCGGCGATGTGCTCGGTGTTGTTGAAGGCGAGCGCTACCTCGCGAATATCGACATTGCCATAGAGCAACAACCGATTCGGATTAGGCTCCGCGCGACTCCGCTCGTAGAGCCAGAAGCCGACGCCGGCCCCGGCCGCCAGCACCAGCACGACCAACAAGAGAATCCGCTTTTTCATTGCTCAATTCTGGTCCGCGGCAGAGCCCTGTCCCTATTCCGGTTCGTGTGCGAGACGGCGGAGGCATAGTTTAACCGGTGACGTGACGCCGTAGCCCGGGGATACACGGGGATGCACGTCGAGCGCCGGCACCGCCACCGGCCGGCGCGTCGGCTCCGCCACGCATCGCTATCCACCGCCAACGTCCGGCTTGCGACTCTCCGACCGCGTATCTGTCGCATGTCCGACATGGCCAAGCAGCCTGCGCCAGCAACGAAATTTTCCTTCAAACAAAGGTTTGTGCCGGATTCCCGCAATGGCCCGATCATTGCTTCCCAGCATGCCATGAGGTTTTCCACTCGGACCGGGCTTAACATGCCGCGAAGCTGATCAGCCCCGTCCGGCCCCCTTTTCAGTGATCCAGATCCAGCCAGCGGAGCCGAGCCATGTGGGACTATTCCGAAACCGTCAAAGAGCACTTCTTCAACCCGCGCAATGCCGGTGCCGTCGCCGACGCGAATGCCATCGGCGAGGTGGGCTCGCTGTCCTGCGGTGACGCGCTACGTCTTACCCTGAAGGTGGATCCGGACACTGAGACCATCCTCGACGCCGGCTTCCAGACCTTCGGCTGCGGCTCGGCGATTGCTTCGAGCTCCGCACTCACCGAGATCATCAAGGGCATGACGCTGGACAAAGCGCTCGAGGTCTCGAACCAGGACATCGCCGATTACCTCGAAGGCCTGCCGCCGGAGAAGATGCACTGTTCGGTCATGGGCCGCGAGGCGCTGCAGGCCGCGGTGGCCAACTACCGCGGTGAGGTGTGGAAGGACGATCACGAGGAAGGCGCCTTGGTCTGCAAGTGCTTCGCGGTGGACGCCGTGCTCATTGAGGACACTATTCGCGCCAATAGCCTCGGCACCGTGGAAGAGGTCACCAACTACACCAAGGCGGGCGGCGGCTGCTCCGCCTGCCACGAGGGCATCGAAGAGATACTCACCCGGGTTCTCGCCGAGCAGGGCAAGACCTTCGACCCCACCGCCGCTGCGCCGCCGCCAGTGGGCAAGCCCCAGCTCGGCAACCTGGCGCGCATCCGCCGCATCGAGAACGCCATCGAGGCCATCCGCCCGAACCTGCAGCGCGACCACGGCGACGTGGAGCTGGTGGACATCGACGGCAAGAACGTCTATGTGAACATGACGGGGGCCTGCTCCGGCTGCCAGATGGCATCCACAACGCTGGAGGGCATCCAGCAGCGGATCGTCGAGGACCTGGGGGAATTCGTACGCGTATTGCCTGCACCGAAGGGCCAAGCACCGAGTGCTGAGGGCCGAGGCGCCGCAACGCCGGCCTAAGCCACGCGCGACGGCGCCGGCGCTTGGCCCTCCGGCCCTTGGCCCTGGCCGGCGCCGGCAGCAACCCGCATCCGCCGCCCAAAAGCCCTCAGCAGGAGAATCCAGCTATGTCCCCACAACCCAACGCGCCGGCCCCAGGCATCTACTTGGACAACAACGCCACCACCATGGTCGACCCGGCCGTGGTGGAGGCGATGTTGCCTTACTTCACAGAGCAGTTCGGCAACCCGTCTTCCATGCACCAGTTCGGCGACCGCGTCGGCCGAGCCCTCAAGACCGCCCGCCAGCAGGTTCAGGCCCTGCTGGGTGCCGAGCTGGACTCCGAGATCGTCTTCACTTCCTGCGGCACCGAGTCCGACTCCACCGCCATCCTGTCCGCGCTCAAGGCACAGCCGGAGCGCAAGGAGATCATCACCACCGTCGTCGAGCACCCGGCCGTGCTTGCCCTCTGCGAGCAGCTGGAGAAGGAGGGCTACAAGGTCCACCACCTGACGGTAGACAAGAAGGGCCGCCTCGACATGCGCCAGTACGAGGACCTGCTCTCCGACAAGGTCGCCATCGTCTCGGTGATGTGGGCCAACAACGAGACCGGCACCCTGTTCCCGGTGGAGGAGATGGCCGAGCTGGCACGCTCCGCCCGCGTCATGTTCCACACTGATGCGGTCCAGGCGGTAGGCAAGGTGCCCATCGACATCAAGAACACCGCCATCGACATGCTGTCGCTGTCCGGACACAAGCTGCACGCCCCGAAGGGCATCGTCGTGCTCTATCTGCGCCGCGGCACCCGCTTCCGGCCGCTGTTGCGCGGCGGCCACCAAGAGCGCGGCCGGCGCGCCGGCACTGAGAACAGCACGTCCATCGTGGGCCTCGGCAAGGCCTGCGAGCTAGCTCTAGCGCATATGGGCGACGAGAAGACCACCGTGCGCGCACTGCGCGACCGGCTGGAAAAGGGCATCCTCGCCGCCGTGCCCAACTGCTTCGTCACCGGCGACCCGTCCAACCGCCTGCCCAACACCTGCAATATCGCCTTCGAGTACATCGAGGGCGAGGCCATCCTGCTCCTGCTGAACAAGCTCGGCATCGCGGCCTCTTCGGGCTCCGCCTGCACCTCGGGCTCCCTGGAGCCAAGCCACGTCATGCGCGCCATGGACATTCCCTTCACCGCCGCCCACGGCACCACGCGCTTCTCGCTATCGCGCTACAACACGGCGGAGGAGATCGAGCGCGTCATCGAGGCGGTACCCCCGATCGTCGCGCAGCTCCGCAAGCTCTCGCCGTACTGGAACCCGGCTGCCAACGCGCCGGTAGCTGACCCGGAGCAGGCCTTCCAGCCGGCGTACGCCTAGAGCCAAGGTTGGACAGGCTACAACCTGGCCCTCCGCAGGTCGTCCCTTCATCCCTGGTCGCGAAGCGCTGCTTCGCGACCAGAAAGTGCGGTACGCATGCACGATCGGCCTGCACCAGCATCGGGCACAACCGACCATTTAGGTCGGAATCCCGCACCTTCAGCGCACGAGGCGGACCGGCGCCATCACCGGCCAAACGCACCGACAGACTGCTGTAAACGACTGTTCCGACAGCAGCTTAGCCCCTAGCGCTCGGCTCCGGACCGCGGCTGGCACGCCCTTCGCAAATGGCTCGAATAGGTCCCCGAGGCCTCGAGTTGAGACCTTTTGCACGCGGAGGATAACGACCATGCGCAACCCCTACGACCCGACCCTGGATCCCGCCGGCTATGCCGACTGCATACTGGACTCCGCCGACGACTATGAGCCTTACGGCTACGCGGGGCCGCAACTACAGCTGACGAGCATCGCCCCGCAAGCGTCGAGCCCAACGTTCGACCGCGTCATCGAGGCACAGCTCCTCGCCCACAGCAGCATGGTAGGGTGCTAAGCACGGCGTTCCATGCCAACCCCTGTTACCGACGATAGGCGGCCGCTGCTGTCGGCGCCGACACCTCCGGGCCAACGGATGGCCCATCATCGGCATGCCACGAGCCGCATCGCGCGGGCCCGTCTTGATTCTGCGACGCCCCTGGCCGCTAACCGACGTCGGAGCCCGTATCGAAACGGGCGAACTGCATGCTGAACTGGCCACGGCCCTGAGTCAGGCTGCGCAGCTCGGTCGCGTAGCCCAGAAGCCGCGCCAGCGCCACCTCACAGGCGATGATCGCGTTGCCGTCGCTGGTGTCGGTGGACTGAATTGCAGCCTGGCGCTGTTGCAGGTCGCCGAGGACAGCGCCCAGGTTCTCGTCCGGCACCACGACCTCCACCCGCATTACGGGCGCCAGAGTGCACGGATCGGCCTGGATGAGCGCCTTGCCGAGGGCGCGGGCGGCGGCAGCGGCGAGTGCGTCGGGCGTGCTCTGCGGCCCGAACAGCTCTACCTGTGTCAGCGTGACAGCGACGTCTTCCACCGCGGCCCCATGCAGTGGCCCGGCGGCCAGACCCTGGGTCAGACCCCAACGCAGAGCCTCCACCTGATTCGGCGTGAGCTCAGCACCCTCGGGAAGCACATCCGGGTCCATGGAAAGCTTGTTGCCGGCGCTTCGTAAGGCGGGGTTCACGCGCACGGCGGCGCCGGCGGTCAGCTCGGGGTGCTTGCCGTCGGGCGTTGGCGGCCGAGTGTAAAGAAAACTGACCGTCGCCTCGCGGGCAACGGTCTCGCGCAGGGCGACCGCCGGGCGGCCGCTGCGCACGGACACACCGAACTCGCGTCCCAAGCGCTCCAGCACGATCTGAAGATGCAGCTCACCCATGCCTCGCAACAGCCGCTGGCCGGTGTCCGGGTCCTCGACGACGGCCAGGGTTGGGTCCTCCTGCGTAACCTTGTCCAGGGCCTCCAGCAGGCGCTCCTCGTCGGTGCCGGCCCCAGGCTCGACGGCCAGACTCAGCACCGGCTGACGCGCCTCGATACGCTCAAGAAGCAGGAGATGGCCGGGGTCGCAGAGGGTGTCGCCGGTGCCTGCGTGGCGCAGCCCGGCCAACAGCACGATCTGCCCGGGCTCGGCGACGTCGAGCCGCTGCTTGCGACCAGCGTCGGTATCGAAGAGGCGCGCCACGTGCTCGGTGACCGTGCGCCCGTCCACGGCGATGAAGGTCACCGGGTCGCCGGGCTGCAGGCGGTTGCGATAGACCCGCGCGAAGCAATGTCGGCGGCCGTCCCAGAGCTGCACCTTGAACACCAGCGCCACCAGGGGACCAGTATCGCCGAGCACGACCTCTTCGGTCCCGCCATCAGGCAGCCGGGCAAGGGCCGGCGGCCGATCCAGCGGCGCCGGGAGCAGATCCACCACGGCGTCCAACAGCGGCTGAACGCCGATATTGCGTAGCGCGCTGCCTGCTAGGCAGGGGAACAGTCGGCCGGCCAGCGTCCCCCTGCGCAGCGCCGCCAGCACGGCGGCCGGATCCGGCTCCTCGCCGGCCAATACCTGGTCCGTCAAGGCCTCATCGGCGTCGGCAGCGGCCAGCAGCAGAGCCTCATGCAGAGCAGCGTAGCGCCCCCATAGGTGCGGCGGGCAAGGCTCGGTGGTCAGCACCTCACCCTGCTCGCCGCCGAAGCGGACCAGGGTGCGATCGAGCAGGTGCACTACTGCGTGATCCTCGACGCCCTGCTCGTCGAATAGCGGCGCCGTAAGCGCCACGGGCATGACGTCGAGCTTGTTGCGGATACTGTCAAGGCACCGTGCGAAGTCCGCACCGGGCCGATCCATCTTGTTGATGAAAAAGAGCACCGGGAGCCCGAAGCGGCAACGCTGCCGCCACACCGTCTCGGTCTGCGGCTCCACGCCGCGCACGCCGTCCAGGACGATGATTACCCCATCGAGAACCCGCATGGAGCGCTCCACCTCGATGGTAAAATCAACATGTCCCGGTGTGTCGACGACCTGGAGCTCGTGCCCGCGCCACGGCGCCTTGGTGACGGCGGCAGTAATTGTGATGCCGTGCTGCTGCTCCTCTACCATCCAGTCCATGTGGGCCGCGCCATCGTGCACCTCGCCAATCTTGTGGGAGGCGCCGGTGTAGAACAGCATGCGCTCGGTGAGCGTCGTCTTGCCGGCGTCCACATGCGCCGCCACACCGATGTTGCGCACCACCGAAAGCTTTGTGGGGCCGCTGCCGGTCTTAGTCTTGGGGTGACGGCTCATCGCACTGACTTAGGGCTTGGATGTGAGCAACAACACATACTCGACGAACGACTCATACGACTGATCGGAGAAGCATCCATGATTGAGCGAAAATCGCGGGGAGCGATCGGCGGCACACGCCTCGGCGGCCTACTGCTGGCGGCACCGCTGGCGTTGATGGCGAGCCAGCCGGCGGCGGCGAGCAAGGAGGTATTCCGCGTCAGCCCAGGCGACAGTGTCATCGGCACGCCCTTTTATGTAAAGACCAGCGCCGACCAAACGCTACTGGACATCGGCCGGCACTTCGGGTCCGGCTACGACGAGATGGAGCAGGCCAACCCGAAGGTAGACATGTGGGTGCCCGGCGATGGCAAGGACGTGCTGGTGCCCGACTTTCACGTGCTCCCGAAGGCCCCGCGCGAGGGCCTGGTGATGAACCTGGCCGAGAAGCGGCTCTACTACTATCCGTCAGCGAACGAGGTGCAGGTGTTTTCGGTGGGCGTTGGCCGCGACGGCTGGGAGACGCCGGTTGGCAGCTACTCCATCATCGAGAAGATCAAGGACCCCACCTGGACGCCGCCCGCCTCCATTCGCAAAGAGCACGCCGAGAAGGGTGACCCCCTGCCCGCGGTGGTGCCAGCCGGGCCGGACAACCCGCTGGGCGCCTATGCCATGCGCCTGAGCAACCCGAGCTACCTGATCCACGGCACCAATAAGCCCTGGGGCGTCGGTATGCCGGTGAGCCATGGCTGCACCCGCATGTATCCGGAGGACATCGAGGCGCTGTTCCCGAAAGTGGAAAAGGGCACGCCGGTGCGCATCGTCAACCAGCCCTACAAGGTTGGCTGGAGTGGTGACCAGCTCTTTCTCGAGGTCAACCTCGCCGAGGGTCAGTTACCGCAGCCCGCCAGGCAGGTGATCCCGGCCGACATCGCCGGCGCCAGCGGGGTCATGGTGGATTGGAACGAGGTCGAGCGGGCGCTGCAGGACAACGCCGGCCTCCCGCGACTCGTCGGCGGCCGAGAGGGCGGCAGTAGCTGGCACAAGCTGGACAGCGTCTTCTGAGCCGGGCATCGCGTCTCGGCGGTTCCTCGGATAGCTGTGGCGCCAATCAGCCGGGCATCTAATCGCAGCACCCGCGTGATGCCCAGGCGAGGCGTCATGAGCGCCCGTGACGGAGCGAATGATGGACACGCATCGAAGTCGACTCGCCGGCAGCTGCGGCCGGCCAAAACAGGAAGGTGCGGGGTCAGCGTCAAGAAACCCGCCTACACCAAGCTTACGGTATAGGGGACGGTAGGCCGTAATGGAGCTGCGCCGATTTCAGGGAGATCGGCCAGTCGCCGATGAGGAAGAAGGCTGCGGCAGATGAGCGGTCAGCCAAAAGAACGGCCATCCCCGCCGTGCGACTGCACGGCGGGGATGGCCGGTCAGAAACCAAGTAGCAAGCTGCTTACTTGGCCATGATGCGCTGGTACATGCGGTTGATGCGCTCCTCGTTGGCCTCGCAGCAGGCCTGAGCGGCGTTGGCGGCGTCCATCGCGGCCTGAGCCATGTCGCGGGCCTCCTGGTCGGTGGTGCAACCACCGAGCAGGGAAGCGCCCAGCAGCGCAGCGGCGGACAGGGAAGCGAGCTTCAGGTTCTTGGTCATAGCGGATTCTCCGTTTGAGTTTGCCGATCGGCACATGGTTTATAACACAGGACAAGAGTTCATCCGAACCCTTGCGCTTAAATGTTAGCAGAATAGAACAGCGTCGTGTCGCAACAACGTCCAATCGGATGCATCGCCAGAACTGCCGCCCCAAGCCACTTTGGCTAGCACGCCTGACACCGCATCGCCAGCCGCGGCGCACCGATTGGCGCTGAAGCCACCGTCTTTGTCGCCGTCGTGCAACAGCCGTTCGACGCCGCGTGCCACGCGCACCGACATGTCCGTTGATCACGATCCTCGCGGCGACACGCATCGAGACTCTACACGTCCCACGCGGCGACGCGGAGCGGCGGCGGCGCCCGTCCAAACAAAAGAGCTTTGCCAGGTCGAGCCCGGACTTGAGATGATCCAGCGGCATGATGAACCCACTGGGACAAGGTCGCGTCAGCCGTTTGTGGCGGCGCTTCCGCGCGCCGCGCTCCTGCACCTCGTACCCAGCATCGCAGTCCTGTTCATCATGAAGCCAACCGCCGGAGCGATGCCTTAACCTCATGGTGGAGCGCTATTACCGCAAGACTGCCGCCCCAGCGGGACAGACACCCTTCCGATGCGAGGGCTTCGTGCGCGGCGGCACCATCGAGCGCGACAGCGGACAACCGGTAGCCATCAGCTCCCTGCCGCCCTTCCTACGCGCGTTGCTCGTGACCGACGGGACGGTCACCAAGATCATCGAGGCCTACTTCTGGGAGCCCGTGGTGGTGGACACGCTGCGCCAAGAGTTCGTAGTGGCCGCCGACGAGATCCCCTGGGTCCAAATTACCGGCGGCGAGCGCATCATGGTGCGACGCGCACGGCTGCGCGGGGCGGACAGCGGGCGGGAGTTTGCCCACGCCTTCTCGGTCATACGCACGGAGCTCATCCCGGCGCAGTTCCGCAAGCGGCTCGTCGACCGGGAGATTGGCATCGGTGCGCTCATCCGCGACAGCGGCCTGGAGAGCTACCGCGAGGTGATGGAGGTGGGCATCGAGCCGGACGCGGAAACCGACGATGCCGTGTTCCGCACCTATCGCATCATCATCGCCGGCGAGCCGGTGATCCTCATCACCGAGACCTTTCCACTCGCGCTGTACCGCTAAGGACAGATGCTGGAACCACTCTCGGACGCCACACAAGGCGCCGGCGCGAGCGTCATTTGCGACACCCGGCGCGCATGCATCAAGCGCGCGTTCCTGCTGTGGGTATCCGGCCCGCCGGTTCGACAACCAAGCCCAGGCTCAGACGCGCGGCCACGGCCTCGGCGAGGCGCTCGCCGAGATCAACGGCCGCCAGCGAGGCGGGCGTCACCAGATCCACCAAGCGAGTCATCGGCAGACCGGCATGACCGCAAGGATTGATGCGCCGAAACGGCGCCAAGTCCACGTCCAGGTTCAGCGCGATGCCGTGGTAGCTGCAGCCATGGCGCACCCTGAGGCCCAGGGAGGCGATCTTCGCACCGCCAACGTACACGCCGGGCGCGTCCGGGCGAGCGCTGGCGACAACGTCGAAGTCGGCCAACAGGTCGATCACGGCACCCTCGAGCACGTCCACCAGCCTGCGCACGCCTATTCTCAGCCGGCGCAGGTCCAGCAGCACGTAGGCAATGAGCTGTCCCGGACCGTGATAGGTGATCTGACCGCCGCGGTCGCTCTGCACCACTGGGATGTCGCCCGCGTCGAGCAGGTGCTCGGGCCGACCGGCCTGTCCCTGGGTAAATACGGGAAGATGCTCGACCAGCCACAGCGCATCCTCGCTCTCCGAGGTGCGCTGATCGGTGAAGGACCGCATGGCCTCCCAGCAGTCGCGGTAGTCCACGAGACCGAGCCGGCGCAACAGGATGCGTCGCGCCGGCGCCTCGATACTCACTGCGCGCGCCCGGCCTTGGCGCATTGCGCTGGCGGCCTCAAAGCGCGTAGACCACCAGCTCGTGGGCGGTCAGCTCGCGGTAGATCGCATCCAGCTGCGCCTGACTCTGCGCGCGCACGCGAGCGGTCACGGCGAGCCACCTGCCGCCGCTGCTGAGCCGCGTAGTAACCGCGTCCGGCGCCAGGTCCGGCGCATGGCGCGACAGGATCTCCAGCACCGCGGCCTCGATGTCGCTGTCCGCCGCACCCATGGCCTTGATGGGGAAGGTGCAGGGGAACTGGAGCAAGGTCTCGGCGGCGGCTTGAGGGTCCGAGTTGGGGTGCATGGTCATGGGTGGGCGGCGCGCGTGTCTCAAGTGCTGAGCTGTCAAGATGGGGCGCACCGCTGCCGCTGTCGAGCTAGAACAACCGCACCACCGAGTCCCAGCCGCGCTGGAGCATGTTGCCCCGCTCGACGTCCTGGAGCGCGACCGCGGGCTCGCGGCGGAGCTCCTGGTCGCCGAGCTTGATGACGATCTCGCCAACCACGTCGCCCCAGGCCACCGGGGCGGTGATATCCAAGGCCGGCTCCAGCTGGGCGGTGAGCTGGGCGTACTGGCCGCGCGGAATAGTGATGTACAGGTCCCGTGACGGCCCCACCGGCAGCTTGCTCGTATCGCCACCCCAGATCCGCAGCTCCTCCACCGGCTTGCCGCCGGGGAAGGCCAGGTGGGTCTCGAAGAAGTTGAAGCCATAGCTCAGCAGCGCCTGACTGTCGGCGACGCGCTCGGAATTACTGCCGGTGCCCATCACCGCGGCGATGAGCCGGCGCCCGTCGCGCTTGGCCGAGGACACGAGGCAATAGCCTGCAGCCTGGGTGTGACCGGTCTTGATGCCATCCACGCTGGGGTCGAGCTTGAGCAGCTGGTTGCGGTTTGATTGCTTGATGCCGTTGTAGGTGAACTCCGGCTGGGAGTACCAGGCGTAGTAGTCCGGAAACTCGCGGATAATGGCGGCGGCTACCCTGGCGATGTCCCGCGGCGTCGTGTAGTGCTCCGGATCCGGCAGTCCGGGGGCGTTGACGAAGTGGGAGTTGGTCATGCCAAGGCGCTTGGCGTGGCGGTTCATCAGGTCCGCAAAGGTTTCCTCGGTGCCGGCGATGTGCTCCGCGAGCGCCACGCTGGCGTCGTTGCCGGACTGCACGATCATGCCCTGGATCAGGTCCTCGATCGGGACCCGCTTGCCCACCTCGATGAACATCTTCGAGCCACCGGTTCGCCAGGCCTTCTCGCTGATGGATGCCTCGTCGTCGAGGCTCAGATTGCCATCGGCGAGCTCATGGAAGACCACGTAGGCGGTCATGATCTTGGTGAGGCTGGCGGGCTCCAAACGCTCGTCCGCAGCCTTCTCGGCGAGTACGGCTCCGCTGTCGAAGTCCAGCAACAGGTAACCGCGCGCATGCAGCGCCGGCAGCTGCGGAACATCGCCTTCCTGCGCGGCGACAGGGGCGCCCCAGAGCAGCGACACGAGGATCGGGACAAGGAGTCGGAGACAGGCGGAGCGGGCCTTCTGGATCATGGTGATGCGGCGCTCTGGCGGTTGCGGGTTTGGAGGCGGCCCCAGTCGGCCGAGCCGGCGGGCACCGCTCACGAAGCATTCTACCCTTGCGGAAAGGGAGGGCACAGCGGTCCTGCGCTCCAACCGGATAACCAACGCCCAGCAAGACGACGAACAAAGACTGGCCGGACCGACATCGCGATCGAAATCGGGATCGAAGTCGGTATCGGGACCGGGATCGCAATCGGGATCGGCTTCACACCAATTGCGATCCTGATACGTGGACAGCCGCCGATAACCAGCCGTCGGCGCAGGCGCCCTCGAAGTGCGCACGGGCGGCCGACACCGGCTCAG
>Ga0316585_10000111_pt1 | contig 15017 bp, 16 predicted proteins | sample S_170502SCrBrC_D_FD_204517 | JGI IMG/M metagenome (GOLD analysis project Ga0316585, IMG submission 204517) | Rhizosphere microbial communities from salt marsh grasses in Alabama, United States - S_170502SCrBrC | ecosystem: Host-associated > Plants > Roots > Rhizosphere | place: USA: Alabama...
AGTGCTGAAGAATTCAGGCGTCATACCAGGTCCATCGGCCCGTGATAAGATCTCCATAACCTGTACTATTGTCCGGGGATCATAACCGGCATCGGCCATGAATCGGACTCCTAATTGATCGGCCTGGAGCTCATCACCACGGCCGTATCTCAACGTTACCAAATTGCTGATCAATGCCGCAAACTGCCTTGCCGTTAACCCACTATTCGGGTTGTTAGGATCGTAGGCCGCCATAACGGCCGCTCCACTTTAGCCTTGCGCTAACTGTTGTTCGGCCATTTGTTCAGCCGCGTGCCGGGCTACGACATGACCCATTTCATGCGCCATCACGCCTGCAACCTGCCCTTCCGTCTCCAGTTTGTCGAAGAGTGCGGCGGTGATAAATACCTGCCCGCCGGGCAAAGCAAATGCGTTGATTGTTTTCTGGTCAGCCAGGACGTGGCATTCAAACGGCCATTGAGTTTCTCCTATGGCGCTGCCATTGATAATGTTTGTGCAGACATTGTCAAGATATGACTGGACTCTAGAATCAGAAAGCAGCCCGCCGTATGTTTGTTCCATTTCCGGCGCGGCCTGGAGTCCAAGGGCCACTTCTTCTTCTTTGGAAAGAGCAACCTGTTGGGTTTCTTGCGTAATCGGATTAAATTCGCTAGAGGCCATGTAGGTAATGATCGAGATACCGGCAATCAGTAAGGCGATCAAAATTCGGCCGAAACTGAGTCGAAATCCCCCGCGCCGGTTATTGCTATGTTTTCTTTGAAGCATAATCTGTTCCTTCCAACTACTTATAGGCAGTCTATAGATGAACCATAGATAGTAAGTCACTCAATCACCATCATAATCGAAGTTAACGTGCTCGCTCGTATGATGTGAGGGCAATTTTCCGGTTCGATCCAATCAGATAACCTATTGCCTTGATGACTATTTCGATAGTAACGGAGGGGTGGAAAATACAGAATGGGTGATAACCCTACTTAGAAGTGGGACTTACCCCACTTTTTGCTATCTAATTGCCCAACCAGGGATGAAAAGAGCCTTCTAGGAGTAGCATTTGTCTCTACAACATGTTAACTTAGAAATTAAATTGCTTCAGCCAAACAATCGTTCCCTCAAGGGCTAAACAGCCGGAAGGAGGTTGGTAGTCCTGGTGCAGCATGCCTAATCGGCGGAACGATATATATCAGGGAAGAAGATGGCCCAAAAAATCGAATCGAGGAATTTACTTATCAGGGATCCTCAACAGAAGTTGCTGGATCTCCTGCAGCAGATTTCACTTGCTGTCGCCAAGGCGGAAACGAGTGACATTGCCTTCCAGCAAGTTTTGGCGCTCATTTGCGAGTACATGGCCTGGCCGTTGGGTCATTTGTATGTATGGTCAGAAGAGACAGAAACGCTGGTTTCCAGTGGAATCTGGTTTGGTGCAGATGATGAACGATTCGACGCTTTTCGTGTTCTAAGTGAGCACACCCATTTTACTTCCGGTGATGGTACTGTGGGGCGGGTGATATCGACAAGGGAAGCCGTGACAGTAGCTGACGTCCGCGAGGATGCGGGTTTTGTGCGCCAGCTTCCGATCAAAGAAGGTGGAATCCGGGGCTATTTTGCTTTCCCGGTTGTAACCGGCGATCAAGTATTTGCTGTGCTCGAATTCTTTTCTCCGTGTACCGGTTTACCTGATAAAGATCTGACGTCCGTTATCAACCACGCCAGTGCTCTATTAGGTTTAACCATTGAACGCGAGCGCGTGCTGACGCGCTTGCGACAAAGCGAAGAACGCCTTGCTGAAGCGCAGCGAATCGCCCATTTTGCTCACTGGGAATGGGACATCACCCGCGATGAACTGACCTGGTCATCGGAAATGTACTGCATTTATGGATTGGAAAAAAAGACATTCCAACCTTCTTATGAAGGTGTTCTGAGCTATATCCACCCACAAGATTTAGATTATGTAAAAAAGAAATTAGGAGACATTCTTCAAGAGGGCCAACCTTTCAATTTCTTCTATCGCATTATTCGGCCGAACGGCGGCGTACGTATTGTTCATACACGCGGACAAGTAGTTCAGGATCAAGCCGGCCAGATAACCAAGCTCTACGGCACCACTCAGGATTTGACCGAGCTTAAAGATACGGAAAATAAGCTTGCAGAACGTGTGCGCCAGCTTACTGCTTTGATCAAGATCGGCCGGACTGTGGCCGGCACACTTGAATTGCCTGCCATCTATGATAGCGTGCTCAAACTTATAAGGCCTTTAATCGAGGCGGAGGCTCTGGTCTTGGTACTTTACGAAAAGGACGAGCTCAAAATCGCTGCTATCGAACAGGTGGGCGTTTTAGATATCATTGGCGCACGCATTCCCCTCGACGGGAGTATTGCCGGTGATTCATGGCGAGACCGGAAATCAATTAGTTTGCGCGGTGAGGCGTGCAGACAGCGTCTCTTCCTTGCCTTGCCCGAAACAGCCGAATTTCACCCAACCGCCCTCATGGCTACGCCTCTGTGTATCCATGAAGATTGCTTGGGCGTTCTCGTCGCGGCGCACAGTGAAGAGAATGCCTTCAACGACGAAGATATGCTCCTTTTGGAAACGACCGCCCTGTGGACCGCAATCGCCATCAGTAATGCTCGCCAATATGAAGCATTGCGCCGCAAATTAGACGAAACAAAGGCTATTGTTGCAATTAGCGATGCCTTGGTCGAGGCGATGGATCTTGACCAGGTCTTGCAGCTTATTAGCGAGAGCGTTATGGAGATTCTTGATCATGCCGATTGGACGGCTATTCACCTTCTCGGAGTGGACGGAGAGCGACTGGAATTAGCGGCGAGTGCGGGCTTACAGATCGGTCAGGGTGATTATACAATCGCACCGGGCGAAGGAATCGCTCAGAGAGTGATCGCCACGGGTGAAACGATAAATATTCCCGACGTACAAAAAGATCCTGATCGTTTGCCTATAGACCAAACTATACAAGCACGTTCCTTGCTCGTTTCGTTAGTAGAAAGCCGTCAAAGACGGTTGGGTACGATTAGCGTGCAGTGTGCCATGCCGGATGCTTTTTCTTCTGAAGACGAGCGTCTACTGAAAATTTTAGGCATCCAGGCCGGGGTTGCGATTGACAGCGCCCGTCTCTATGCTGCCCAACGGCAGGCTCTCAAGCGGGCCGAACAGCAAAGTAGCCGGATTCGCAAGATGGCGCGCCGCATTGTGCAGGCACAGGAAGAGGAGCGGGCTCGTATTTCACGTGAGTTACATGACGAAGCAGGCCAGTCGCTGACCGCCTTGCAGATAGGGCTGGAATTGGCTCAGGCAGAGTTGCCAGATGAATTGGCCGAAGTCAGAACAACCTTGACGGATCTGGTGCAGCTTGCCAACGATACGCAGGCTAATTTACGCAATCTTTCGCATAATTTAAGGCCTTCAGGTCTGGATGCTTATGGCCTAGACGCGGCACTGCGTGGATTGTGCGATGATTTCGCCCGCCATACCGGGCTTGATGTGAGCTATGAAGGGAAAAAGGTGCCGGACTTGCAGCCGGTCCTGGCCCTATCCCTCTATCGCTTTGCGCAAGAAGCGCTTACCAATGTAGTCAAACATGCCAATGCGAATAGCGTACAGGTGATTCTTGAACCTAGGTTAGATAAAATAAGTTTGCAGGTCATAGATGATGGAAAGGGATTTACTCCACCCAATTGGGAAGCGAACATATTACCACAGGGAACCGGGCTGGTCGGTATGTTAGAACGTTTAGAAATGGTAGATGGTAATATAGACATCGATTCGGTTGAAGGTAGTGGCACCAGACTGATGGCTATAGCCCCCCTGGAGATTGACTCACCATGATCCGTGTTATCATCGCCGAGGATCATAACCTCGTTCGTGAAGGAATCCGCATGATCCTGGAGCAGAGCGGTGAGGTGCAAGTAGTGGGTGAAGCCGCTACCGGACAGGAAGCAATTGAACTGACCGAGGCGCATACACCGGATGTGGTTGTCCTCGATCTTTCGATGCCACGACTCAGTGGTGATCAAGCGGCTGAACGTATCCTCAACATGAATCCTGCACCCAAAGTGATTATCTTATCGATGCATTCCGATACAACAATGATTCAGCAGTTAATCCGCCAGGGTGTGAAAGGCTACCTATTAAAGAACGCCGTCACCGACGAGCTGCTGTTGGCTATTCGTGCTGCAAGCCAGGGCCAGATGTTCCTAAGCCCTACTATCTCTGATTCCGTGTTGACAATGCTCATGTCGCCTCCTGATGCGGAAGCTATTTCTGCTGCCGATCTCCTGACACCGCGGGAACGTGAAGTTTTGCACCTTGTTTCTGAAGGGTATACAAACAGTGCAATTGCTGAAACGTTAAGTATCAGCATCAAGACAGTGGAGAAGCATCGCTCTAATTTAATGTCAAAGTTAGAGGTTAATGATCTGGCATCCTTGATTCGCGAAGGTATCAAACAAGGGTTAATATTACTCGATGAGTAAGGCTTTGCGGCTAAAATTTTTATCTATAAATAGGGTTCTTGAAAGAGATATGGTAGGGTTTCCCCCCATGTCGGTATGTCCCATCTTGAACCATAATAAAACTAGTGGAATGATTGTGGAGTCGATTAAGGCTGTCCAAAAGCTTGATTTTGCGGATTGTTAAGATCGACATGTAACCGAAATTTTTGATGAGATTTATGCCTGCTTCAAACATTCGTGTCTTGATAGTAGATGATCACGAGCTTGTACGTCGTAACATCACCGCATTGCTGGATCGAGAAGAAGATCTTGAAGTCGTAGGAACGGCCGCAAACGGCCGTGAAGCCATCCAACTGGCCAAAAGCGTAGAACCGGATGTTATTGTGATGGATGTTGTCATGCCGGAACTGGATGGTATTCGTGCTGCTGATGTAATTCACAAATACAACAGTGACACGAGTATCATTATCCTTTCCATGCATCATAGCACGGCGCTCATGCTTCAGGCCCGCGACAGCGGGGTCTCAGGCTATATCCTGAAACAAGAGGCCACACGCCGGTTGATTCCTGCGATACATGCTGCCCATGAAGGGCGGTTATCGCTCTAATACTTAACTCCTCTTAGTCCGTTCAATTTAATCCTTAATTCAGAGAACTTAAGGTGAAAGGCAAAATCGCTTGCCATATTTTAGCTCTGGATTTCATAAGGTAGGGTAATCCTCCAGAAAAAGTAGGATGAACCCTCATTACGGAATGTTTGACTTCATGGCATACTGGTTATAGAAGGCAGAGGCGTAGGATTTTTCCATGCGTCAGAGTGCTGCACCAATAAGACGAGATGCACCAATTCGATTGAAAAGGAGATACATTATGATTCGCGTCCTAATTGCTCATCCCTCACGTTTGGTTTGTGATTCACTGCGCAACGCGCTTGAAGATGATGATATTGATGATGTCTGTGTAGTTGGCGGCGCTACAACAAAAGAGGAACTTTTTTTTCTTTTGCCCCATAGTAATGTGATTATTTTGGATACGGACCTGGAGCGAATCAATACGCTCCAGACAATCCAGGAAATTCATCATACTCATCCCCAAACCAAAGTTTTAATTATGGGTCTTGAAGAAGATCCGGCTGTTATCATCAACTATATTGAAGGAGGCGCCTGCGGATACATTCTCCGTGATGAATCGATTGATGATGTTATTGGGAAGCTTGAAGCGGTGCAAGAGGGGCGGGCTATTGTCTGCCCCTCAGTGGTAGCGGCGATGATTAGCCGTCTAGCCTATCTTGCAAGTATTGAAACGCCAGCCGCTTTTGTTGAAGCGCGCCAATCGCAACTTGCTGATCTAACTTCGAGAGAAGAAGAAGTATTGTCTCTTATTACCGACGGCTATACTAACAGGGAGATTGCGGCTAGATTGGTTATTGAGTATGGAACGGTGAAGAATCACGTTCATAATATCCTTGATAAATTGGATGTTCGTAACCGGCATGAAGCCGCGTCACTTTTTGAGATGCAGGAACAGCCGTTGGTCGGTGCGACCCTTTAGGCTTCACCACCGGCCATCAATCTAAAAGTAATGGACTTTGTATGCAAGAAAACGGAAGAGTGATAATTAACTTAATCAAGGAAACCATTAAGAAATGGCAGCAAGATAAAGTTTCGCGATTGGCTGCTGCGTTAGCCTTTTTCACCGTACTTTCCATCCCTTCTATGCTCACCCTGGCGATATTGATCGCTGGGCAGGTAATTGGTGAGAGTAATGCACGGCAGTTTATTCTCGGGCAAGCGGGCTCACTGGTGGGATCAGAGGCGCGCAATGCCCTAGAGGTTTTCCTTCAGACGACCAATCGACCGGATGGAATCACCCTGGCTGCTATAACCAGTATAGCCATCCTTTTCTTTAGCGCTTCCGGTATGCTCGTCCAACTTCAGGATGCTCTGGACACGATCTGGGATGTTCAAGCTGATCCCGAACAGGGAATAATTGCAATTATTAAACAGCGTGTTTTTTCCTTTGCAGTTATTGTCGTGATTGGACTATTAGTCGTCCTTATGCTGCTGACAAACATGATCGTATCGAATTTTGGACAATCATTGGAAACGATTCTGCCTTTCTCAATTGCCTGGGCTCGTATTTTAACATCGGCCACTTCCTTCTTGATTTATATTCTCTTAATCGCGATTTTGTTTAAAACCATCCCCAATGTTGAGATTAGTTGGAAAGATGTAGGTGTTGGATCCTTAGTCACCGGGTTGTTGTTAGGATTAGGCATAATTGGCCTTAACCTTTATTTTCAATACCGCAATCCAACCGCGAGTTATGGAACAGCGAGTTCGTTGATGGCCTTTCTGATCTGGGTTTACTATTCCGGTCAGATATTGTTCCTCGGCGCAGAATTTACCGAGGTCTATGCACAACAGTTTGGCGACCGGATCAAGCCTGATGAGGGTGCCATCTGGAGCCCGACAGCTCAACAGACATAATCTCAGAATCGTTGTTCCCAATCAATTCATTGAGAGGAACCAATGTCTAAAACAGATCCACAAAAAACGTTAAAAATGGGTTCCAAAGGCTTGATCGTCTTCAATCCTTCGTCGGGTGATGGGGATGCCGGCGAATTAAAGGAACAGCTGCGCAGGTATCTCGGTTTAGATCGCTTTGATCTCTTAGAACTAGAAGACGGAATGAACTTATGTGAGGAATTAGCGGATGCAATGCACGATCAATCCTATCATTGGATCGGGGCTGCTGGAGGAGATGGCACCGTTTCCATTGTAGGCAGCTGTCTCGTTGATTTGAACATGCCGCTGGTGATTATTCCCTCAGGTACCGGGAATGCAATAGCAGGTGCTTTAGGTATCCCAGAGGATGTCGAGCAGGCTTGCCGTCTACTGTTGGATGGCAGTGAAACGCGAACCATAGATGCTATTCGAATCAAAGATCGCTATTACTTCTTACAGGTTGGTATGGGCTTAGAGGCGCTGACGATGGAAAAGACCACAACAGAGCAAAAAAATAAGCTGGGCGAGCTTGCCTACTTGTGGACGGCCGCAAGAGAAGCGATTGATTGGCAGCCACAGCAAATCAAATTAACAGTGGATGATGATGAGCAAACTTTGGAAGCATCTGAAGTGGTGCTGGCCAATATTGGCGATGTCGGAGTGTTCGATTTGCGGTGGGGAGAAGATATTAGGCCTGATGACGGCCGTCTTGATGTGGTTGTCATCGATGCCAAATCGGCCGCAGACTATGCCAAACTGATATCTAGCCTGGCGCTGGATGCGGAAGATGATTCAGATTTATTCACTTATTTTAAGGCTTATGACAGGGTCTGCATTGAGGCCAAACAGCCCTTGCCCTTTCATGGCGATGGTGAAGAAATCAAAAACCCTACACCCTTGGAAGCGCATCTTGTACCTGGCGCGCTCACCGTGATTGTGCCCCAACTAGATAGCTAAAGAGAAAATAATTGATTAAGGAAAAGAATATGACGAAATTATTCGCGCTTTTTGGTAATCAAAAAGAAGCAGAGACCGCAGTAAATGCCTTGAACGAAGCTGACCTGGGCCGAACCAGTATTCGTGTTCTGAGTCAGTTTAACAATGAACTGCAGGGGCCTCTGCAATTGATGCCTATTTCGCACCCGACTGCTGGTGTGACTGGTGCAGTAGGACCACGATCGCGAGTTGATCTGACAGAAGATGGATTAGATGGAGATATAGCAGGGTTTTTCAAACGCAGCCTTCAAAAAGGCGCCGTGCTCGTTGCCGCTACCCTTCACGACAACGCCTATAAGGATCGCGCCGAAAGTATTTTTGAAAACCTCAATGCCGTGGCTGTGGCTTCCCTGGATAGCGATTAGACTATTCCCTGATCCGCAAACCATTCATTGAATCCGGTTTCATCTGCTGTGAGAATAAAATTTTATATGAAGGGGGATTATGGCCTGCAAAGCAAATGGCCTTAATCTTCTTGGATGCCGATTCTATCAAACAACCTGTGTTTTACCTGGCTGTCATAGACCTGCCATTTTAAATCCTTGTAATCCTCTTGATTATGCCCGGAGAGAAACCCAATCGGAATTTCAAATCCTGCTGCGGATAATTTCCCCCCGCCGTAGTAATTGCCTTCCGCGTCTTTGCCGAATACATCTTTGACGAACTCGTCAGGATCAATCGTTATTTTATTTGTGCGTAGTGAGCCCACAAGCGATTCTTCACCATCGTCCAGGGCCACAATGCCATAAATAATGGCCGTGTGCACGTTCGCTTCCGTCAACAGAAAGTCGGCCGCTTGTGGAATAGCATCCCTATCTTGTGCGCGAAGATATCCTATACCGGCAATGGAGTAGTTTTCCACAACAAGGTGGTTAGCCAGGGATTGGTAGATTGTTTCCATTACTTGTTTTGAGCGAGCCTGGGTTAAGATCTGGGATAAAATTTCGGAATCGACGAAATCGCTTAGAATGGCTGCGGCGCGGAAATCTTCTTTTTTAGCATAGACAAAATTGGATGTATCGGAAATGAGGCCATGCATCAGCGCAGTAGCCATTTTTGTGAGCTGAGTATTCGACTGGTCAAGTTTGAATATTTCCTCTTCATTTAAATAACTTACATAAATTGTAGACGTTGATCCCACTGGCCGGATGTCGCTGTATTGTGGTTGTAATAATTCCTGGGGTTCGTGGTGATCGACGATCAGCAAAGTTTCAATTTCCTCAGCCTTTAAGGCCTTAACAAGGTCCATGGCATTTGCGCCTTGATTGTCGACAAAAACGGCCGCATCATACTTTTTAGGCAGCTTTCCTTCAAATGCATGAAGGTCTAAACCCAGCATATGTACCAAGGCGATGTTTTGTTCGTGACTGATACGGCCACCATAAAGAATGTCGGTTTGAATATCAAAAGCAGCACAAATTACCTGGTGGGCAAATCCGGAAGCGATAGCGTCAGGATCAGGAAAATCATGCAGCACGATAACGTGATATTCGCCTCTATGTGCTTCTAAAATTTGTGCGATCTCTATCTTTGGAGAAGCCTTTGATATGTTCGGATCACGACCATTTGCTTGTTTGCCCATTACAACAACCTACCCCGCTTGCAAAACTTTATACATTATTATCGCACAAAAATGATCATAATGCTTTCACTTATGTAATGAGCAGCAAGAATGCTTTCAGCCACCCGTTTTCAGGACCAATTCATGGCTGAAACTGACGGCAGAAAACTGGCGGCGCGCTAACTTCCTAGTGTGGCTACCATGATGGCTTTAATCGTATGCATACGGTTTTCTGCCTCGTCAAATACGACAGAGGAAGGGGATTCGAAGACATCGTCCGTTACTTCGAGACCATTGACCAAACCGAACTTTTCAGCCATTTCCATGCCGATCTTGGTCTCAACATTATGGAAAGAGGGCAGGCAGTGTAAGAACTTGGTGTTCGAATTTCCTGTCAGAGCCATGGCCTGGGCATTGACCTGATAAGGTTTGAGCAGATCGATCCGCTCCGCCCAGACGGAATCAGGCTCGCCCATGGAGACCCAAACATCAGTGTAGAGATAGTCCGCGCCCCTGACACCTTCTTCAACATCGTCTGTTAAGGTCAGGCGGGCTCCGGTCTCTTCGGCGAAAGTTTTGCACTGTTCAATGAGCTGGTCTTCAGGCCATAAATTTTCCGGCGCGCAAATGCGAACATCCATGCCCAGCTTGCATCCGCCAACCATCAGAGAATTTCCCACGTTATTGCGTGCGTCGCCCATATAGGTGTATGCGATTTCACCCAAATGTTTGTCGCTGTGTTCCATCATGGTCAGTATATCGGCCAGAATCTGAGTCGGATGCCACATATCGGTTAGTCCATTCCAGACAGGCACACCGGCGTACTCGGCCAGGGTCTCAACCGTCTTCTGTGCAAAGCCGCGATATTCAATGCCGTCATAACTACGGCCGAGTACGCGAGCCGTATCTTTCATCGTTTCTTTGTAGCCTATATGTGATCCGCTGGGGCCTAAATAGGTGACATGCGCACCCTGATCATGAGCGGCAACCTCGAAAGCGGTACGTGTGCGTGTCGATGCCTTCTCGAAAATGAGGGCAATATTTTTACCGACCATTTTTTGAACTTCATACCCGCCATACTTGGCCGCTTTCAAATCGGCCGATAGCTTCAATAAAAATTTGATTTCTTCCGGGGTGAAATCAAGTAGTTTAACAAAATTTCGATTTCGTAAATTAAATGCCATCTTTACCTCTATTCATGAAACTTTATTTCACTGTTCTCTTGTTAGGTAGTTTCAATATTTTTAGTGAATACATAATTGTACCAAGCCGGCGCAAATCAGCCGATTTCAGCAAGATACAGTATCCGTGTAAAATAATCTCGCCCACTTAGCCCACTTAGTGGAAGAAGGCGGTTATGAAAACGAGTGAGATTCAAATACGTGATCCCTACATTTATACCGATCTGGAGAATATGAGTTATTACAAGTTTGGGACTACAGATAAAATTGTTGGCGTGGTCCCGGGCAAGGATTTGACTGTTATAGAAGCCAGGATTTAATAAATTGGGAAGGACCAATTCCCGCGTTCCGGCCGGCAGATGATTTTTGGGGAAAAGAAAACTTTTGGGCGCCTGAAGTTCACGGATTTAATGATCGGTTTTATATGTTCGCTTTTTTTAAAGCTGAAAAGCAGTACCGGGCTACGCAGATTTTGACTGCAGAGAACGTTTTTGGTCCTTATCTGCCTCTGACAGGTGAATCGATTACTCCCACAAACTGGCAGTGTCTTGACGGGACGTTTTTCGTGGATGATGGGGGAGAACCATGGATCGTGTTTTGCCATGAATGGGTTCAAATCCATATCGGCTCGATTTGCGCGATGCGGTTAAACCCTGATTTAACAGAAGCAGCCGGACGGCCCACATTCCTCATTAATGCCTCGGAATCACCCTGGGTGAAGAAATCGGGCTGGCCAGATGAAGGTTCAAAATACTGGTTCCCTACCTATGTAACAGATGGACCTTTTATCCACCGCCTGCGCAGAGGTCCAGGAAGGCGGTATGGCTGAAGAAGCTGCCGGTGAAGAAGGCATGGCTGAAGCCGGTACTGTTGTGCTGCCTGAGTATACGGGGGAGCCCGCTGAACTGCGTATGGCATGGTGGGGCAATGATGATCGTGCTGAAAGAACTATGAAGGTTATTGAGCTTTTCCAGGAAGCATATCCGGATATCACGGTCCAGGGTGAGCCTAATGGTGGTGCAGGTGACCATTTTCAGATTCTTGATACACAGCTAGCGGCTAATAATGCCCCCGATATTATCCAGTTCGGTGGCAACTGGCCCGATTACCAACAGTATCTTGAACCGCTCAATGATTATCTTGGCAATCAGCTCCTGATCGACACCCCGGAGACATTCGACCAGGCCGCGCTTATCCCGGCCACGGATACTGAGGGCGATCTGTATGCTGTAAGCCTGGGCACCAATACACTTGTCTTGGCTTACAACAAAACGATGATCGAGGCTGCCGGAGTTGATCTTCCCAAGGATAATATGACCTGGGACGAACTTCTCGACTACGGCCGTGAGCTGAAAGCCGCTCTTCCCGAAGGCGTTGCGCCTTTTGTGGATAATGGCACGAACCAGGCCAACTATCTCAGCTATTTCTATCGTCAAGAAGGGACCCCGCTCTGGACTTCCGACAATGGTGGTAAATCCTACGCGACGGTTGAGTCTGCCGCAAAATGCCGCGCCTTTATCTATTCATCTCTTATTCCGTATTGGCGGCTGCCTTCACAAAAGGAATCCTCGGACCAATTATGCTTGCTCCTAAAAGATTCTTGTGTGAGTATATCGACAATCCAATTGGCCTGGATATTCGGCAGCCGCGCCTGAGCTGGCAGGTTCACTCTGATAAGCGTGGTGCGTGCCAGACGGCCTACCAGCTCCTGGTCGCCAACCATCCGGATGTACCGGAAGAGCCGGCAGCGGACCTGTTGAGGAATACGGGCAAGGTAACCTCCGAAAATTCTTTACATATAGCCTATGAAGGCTCGTCTTTACAGCCGGGCCAGCGCTGCTATTGGCGGGTTCGGGTTTGGGATGAGGTGGATGAAGTTTCGGAGTGGAGTGAACCCGCCTTTTGGGAAATGGGTCTGCTCGATAGCAATAATTGGCGTGCTCAGTGGATTACACCGGATTGGGATGAAGATCCCAAACAACCACAGCCGGTTCCGCTCCTGCGCCGCCGCTTTCAGGTTGATGGCGATATCGTCGCTGCTCGCATCTATGCCACCAGCCTGGGACTTTACGTACTGCGGCTCAACGGTCAGTGCGTTACTGATGCTGTGTTGACTCCTGGCTGGACCACTTATGATCAGCGCCTGCAGTACCAGACTTATGATGTCACCCCCTTAATCCACCAGGGAGATAATGTTCTGGGAGCCATGTTGGGTGACGGTTGGTATCGCGGCTATATTGGCCACCGAGGACATCACAATCTTTATGGAGACCGGTTGGCGCTTATGGTGCAGATCCAGCTTACCTTTGCTGACGGCCGTATCCAAACCATCACCAGCGACGAAGCATGGCGAGCCGCCCGAGGTCCCATCCAGATATCCGACCTCTATATGGGCGAAACTTACGACGCTCGTTTGCAGAAAACAAATTGGGACGGCGCCGGCTATGACGATAGTGCATGGTGCGGCGTGCGCCGGCTTGATCATCCCAAGTCAATCATCACCGCCCAAACAGGACCTTTTATTCGCCGCGTTGAAGCAATCCGGCCTATTGCTCTTTTGCATTCACTCAAGGGGGAGACCATCCTCGATTTTGGTCAGAATATGGTGGGCTGGGTACAAATTCGCGCTCGCGGTCCCGCCGGTACAACCATCAGCCTGCGCCATGGGGAGATCCTGGAACGGCAGGGGAACCTCTATACCGATAATCTGCGCACGGCTGATCAGCTTGTGCGCTACACCCTCAAAGGTGTACTCTATGCCGATGAGGTCTTCGAACCCCATTTCAGCTTTCAAGGTTTCCGCTATGTGGCTGTAGAGGGCTTTACCGGCCAACCCACTCTCGATCATTTCACGGGCATAGTCATTCATTCCGACATGCCTGAAACTGGTACATTCGAATGTTCTAATCCGCTCATCAACCAGCTGCAACATAACATCCTCTGGGGACAAAAAGGGAACTTTATTGATTTGCCAACCGATTGTCCGCAAAGAGATGAACGCCTGGGTTGGACTGGCGACGCGCAAGTTTTCATCCGTACCGCCTGCTTCAACATGAATGTGGCTTCCTTTTTTACCAAGTGGCTGCATGATCTGAGCGCCAACCATCTGCCGGATGGCAGCGTATCATTTGTGGTTCCCGATGCCTTGGCCAAAATCCACGCCGGCGATTCGAAGCTGTAACGTGCTTCAGGAGCAGCCGCCTGGGGAGATGCCGCCGTGATTTGTCCATGGACCATTTATCAGTGTTATGACGATACCCGGCTGCTTGAAGAGCAGTATGAGAGCATGACCGGCTGGGTGAATTTCATGCACAGCCGGGTTAGCAGCGATTATATCTGGCGGGGGGATTTCCAATTTGGTGATTGGTTAGATTACCGCGGAGAAGATTCCCGCAATCCCAATCCGGTAACCAACCGAAAGCTGATTGCCACAGCCTTTTTTGCCTACAGCACAGGCCTGTTGGCGAAAATGGCCGAGGCGCTCGGCCGTTCAGAGGATGCTGGGCGATATAAAGAGTTAGCCGCTAAAGTGAAAGCAGCTTTCAACAATGAATTCGTGACCCCTTCCGGGCGCGTAGGACCCAATACCCAAACGGCTTATGTGCTGGCGCTTCACTTCGATCTCCTTCCGGACGCTGTGCGACCCATTGCCGCCGAACGCCTTGCCAATGAGATTCGTCAGGGTCAATACCACATGGCTACCGGATTTGTGTCACGGCCTAAGCCGTTTTGGATATACGGATGTATCCTACAAGTTGCTCAACCAGGAAGAATATCCCTCCTGGCTCTACCCTGTGAAGTTAGGCGCCACCACAATCTGGGAACGCTGGGATGACATTAAGCCGGACAGCACCTTCCAGGACGCCAGTATGAATTCCTTCAATCATTACGCTTACGGGGCTATTGGCGACTGGCTTTACCAGGTGGTAGCCGGCATTAAGATCGATCCCAATATACCGGGCTATAAACGGTTTCACATCCATCCCCAACCAGGCGGCGGCCTGACATATGCCAGGGCCGGCTATGATTCCATGTACGGCCTTATTGAATCAAGCTGGAAACTCGAGAAAGAGTCCTGGGATTTAACTGCAACCATTCCGGCCAACACCGAAGGCGTAATCTATCTACCCGCTCAATCAACCGCGGATATCACTGAAGTGGGGCAGACCTTGGACCAGGTCGAGGGTATCTGGGATATCCGGCAGGAGGATGGTACCGTCGTGCTAACCCTTGGCGCCGGGCAATACCACTTCTCCACGAGGATCCATTAAGCCTCCAACCTCTTCTGCCAACAACAAAAAGAGA
>Ga0316585_10000113_pt1 | contig 14986 bp, 13 predicted proteins | sample S_170502SCrBrC_D_FD_204517 | JGI IMG/M metagenome (GOLD analysis project Ga0316585, IMG submission 204517) | Rhizosphere microbial communities from salt marsh grasses in Alabama, United States - S_170502SCrBrC | ecosystem: Host-associated > Plants > Roots > Rhizosphere | place: USA: Alabama...
ACTGTGTTTATGTTTGTCGATATGGCACGGTTCCATGCCAAACTGGCGTTCTATTTTCCAGTCTCAACCCCGACCTGACAGCGTACTCGTTGCCGCGACAGCTGGCTTGCTGGAAATCCCGGAGTTTAGGTTGTTTCAACTGGCCTATCGTGACTGGTATGGCTCTGAGCCCGGTGAGGCCGAGACTGAAACCTGGTTTGAAGCATATATGTTTGCAGACCAGGTGCCATTCTGGGTGCGATACTATTGTGAAAGAATCCAGCGTTGTCACCGGCAGGGTATACTGAGTCGGACTGCCCTGGGGATCAAATCGGAATCACGTCCTCCCAGGTCTTTGCGCTGGTTCGTGACTACGATTGTAGTACTGTCGACTGTGTTAATGGTGTTGGTATTTCTGGCCGACCAGGCCGCGTACTTGATGCCCTTCCTAAAGGAGTGCTATTTTCCACCCTGCTATTAGCAAAGAGTGGTACAGCGGGTCAGAATTTATATATCGAGGTAAGCAGGAATAATGGTTGATATTGTGTTTGTACTGATCACGGGGTTTGTTGCTTATCACGGCCTGACCTATCGTGATGAAGAGGGAGAATCCGATATCGGTCACCTTCTGTTCGGGGCGATCGCCCTGCTGTTTTGTCTGCGGATTCTGTTTGTCGATATCCTTAACCTTGTTTGAGACTACATTTTATAACTGCGTTGCTTTTCATTTTGTTCCGGAATGCTCAATACCCGTTCGGATTCCGGTTTTGCCAGTTGCTTTCGTAAATACCGCGCACGATCGGCGATCGTCGGTGGTTTGTCGGGTTGCAGGCGCAGGAAGCGGGTCAGCCAGTTGGGACCTTCGGTAATTTCAGGGTCAATGGCAATTGCCTTTTCGTAATCCTTAATCGCCAGCTCATAGTGCCCCATACGGTCGTGCAGGATGCCCCGGTTTGCATAATTAGCGGCAAACGCCGGCGCCCGTGTAACCGCCTCATTGTACAATTTCAGCGCCTCATCGTTCTGGCCCATTTGCATCAGGCTACGCGCCTTGCCACTGATGGCATGGGTATTGGATGGGTCAATTGTGATCACTTTATCAAATTCCTGTACCGCCTCGGCGTAGCGTGCATCTTCAAAAAATCGCTCCGCAGCCTGAAATTCTATCGAGCCCGGCGGTTTTTCACGCATGAAACTGTCCCAGGCGGACCAGCCCACCCAGGCCAGGGTCAGGACGATCGCAATATTTCGCAGCGCTCGGTAAACAGGATCATCCATTGCCGGGGATCCCTATTAACCAGTTGTTGAATAAAAACGAAAAGATAAGACTGAAGAAAATTGCGATGAAACGGGCGCGTGATAACTGACCCTGTATTTCTTCAGGAGACAATTCACACTGCAGCTTGCGTTGCAGTCGTCGCACACTCAACGTCCAGACTAGCTTGCTGACTGGAAAAAAGAGTAAAAAAGCCAGAACAATGGTCGAAAACAGAAAATACGTCATTATTTCATTTTACACATTTAGCCAATAAAAAGGGGAGAGCCCTACCGGCCCTCCCCTCATTGCAACTACGTGTAGATCTACGGTTTGTCCAGATCAAGATGAACGTCACCAATGTCTTCGTGCAGTGCAACTACTTCCTTGTCCGGCACGGTGGACATTTCCATCTTGTAGGCCAGGAACCACATCATGCCTACACCCAAAGCCCACCACAGTAGCTGCCAGGCCCAGATGGAGGGTATGCCGAAGGTCCAGGTGGTGGCGTCGTTCGGGTTACCGAAAATGGTGTTCCCGATCACGGCGCCCGGGCCGATACCAAAGAAGAACCATACCAGGACGATAATCCAGGCGATGGGTGCAAGTTTCTTCTTGGCAGCAGACAGACTGGCATGTTCACGCAGGAAGTTGTGGAACGTCATTCTGTGTTCCATATCCGCCTTGTTTTGTGTCATGGCCGAGACAATGATGGCGATACCCAGGTTGAAGAAGATCCCCCAGAATGCCGAATGCAGTGTCCAGGGCCAACGTCCCCAGGGCATATACTTCGCGCCGATACTTTCGGTCAGGGTAACCGCAACCAGTCCTGCGATCAGGCCCAGCACAACACCTTGACGGGTCAGGTAGGGCCACCAGCAGACGGCGATCAGGGATGGCCACATCTGGAAGCCGTAAGCCACGGCCAGTCCTCCCAGCAGCACCAGGGCGTCGGTTGCATGGGTGGCAACCAGCAGCGCAGCCATCACAATAAGAACGACACCAATCCGGCCCGCCAGTTTCTGTTGGGCATGATTTGCATTCGGCATCACATAGCGCTTCAACAGGTCGCGAGTCAGCATGCCGCCGGCGGTAGACATATAGGCCGCACCAGTCGATTGCATCGCCGCCAAGGCACATACCGATAACAGTCCTACCAGCCAGGGTGCTGTATCGGACATGAGGTAAATAAGCTGCGGTACCAGCATGCCCTGTTTGCCTGCGGATGCCATCAGGTCCTGGCCGCCCAGGCCGGTGCCCATGACATCGTTGACCAGGTCAGGATGGGCGGCCATGAACTTGAGATCCGCGCCCAGAAAGTGTCCACCCAATCCCTGCATGGCGGTGAACACCATCAGGATAAAGCCAATCCCGAAGCTGGAGGCCCAGACCTGCTGGGGTGCAAACGGTTTCGGGTTGTGATTGGAGAAGGACCACATGGAGAAAGCCGGTGCTGATTGAATACCCATCAGGGCAAACATATAGGTAAGGATCATCAGGCCGGTCCAGGCGCCGCCAACGGCCGACGGCCCGTTGCTGACAAACTGGATGACGCCGGGAATGGCGATGTAATGGCTGTAGCCATCGGGCGTTCGCTTGGTATCGAACTGGGCCAGTGCAGCAATCCCTTCATTGAGCTTGCTCCAGCCGCCGACATAATTGACGGCAATGATGCCGATAGCGACGATGCCAGCTGCCAGCAAAATGGCCTGCATGGTATCCACGTAGGCCACCGCGCGCAAACCGCCGGATGCCACGTAGATAATTACCACGGCCGACAACAGCCACATGCCGGTTTCCACATTCAGCATGTCATTGGTCAGGACATTGAACAGGAAGCCCGAAGCGCGCAACTGGACACCCAGGTAAGGTACCGAGAAGATCAACGCTACGATGACCACCAGAATGCGAATGGCATCGGATTTGAAGTAAGTTGCAAGCATCTCGCCGGGTGTCACGAAACCGTAGCGTTTCCCCAACATCCATTGTCGTTTCAGGAAGATAACACCGGTAAACGGGATGGTGATGGCATAAAATGATGCGTATGCATATTGGAAACCATCACGGTAGAGCAGGCCGGGGTGACCCATAAAGGTCCAGCCTGAGAATGAAGTCGCAGTAGCGGCCAGCACAAAAACCCACAGCGAAATGCTGCGTCCCGCGATGAAGTAATCGGAAGCGGTTTTTGCTGACATTGCACCCTTGATACCCCAAAAGATGCAGTAGCCCCAGTACAGCGCGACGAATATGAACAACCACACAATCTTTGCATCCATATCTCGCAACCTCTCTTTGTTGTTATTGTCGCGGCGGGATAGAGAATTCCCGCTGAACGACAGATGAGTTAGATCTGAGTTACCCGCTTATCATCGACCAATATTGGTGCAATGACAACACCCTTGCACCAAAAAAGATACAGTTAACAGTTTAAGTTTATTAACAAGAACTAATGTTACTGCTGTGTTAATGATGTATTCGAGGTTGATAGACTGTTTATGATGACTGCACGAATCATTCATTACGCGCGATAACATTTTTTTTTAAAATGAAATGTAAATTGCTGATGTCCTGAATGGAGCACGTATAGGTCTTAACATTAACGACATCGGGATGGTGGCTTGATGTTATGTATTCGTTATGGAACGTCATACTGAAGTTACGCCAACATTGGGCAGGTGTTTAAGGCATCATGCGGTGTTGCAGAATCACAACGGTATATCAGACTGCGTCACCCAACCGGATTTTAGTTGGCACCAACCCATTTTTTCCACCAGCGGCGACGGTTGCCCGGCGGTGGCAAGGCGGCTTCAAGATCGATCGGTTGCCGGGTTGACAGGATCCAGCCAGGCAGGGGTGGGTTGTCACTGAATCCGCATACCACGCCCAGATTGTTGGGATCGAAAATCTTGATAAAAGTCGGATCATCGCAGTCATCCGCGTAGACGATGCCGCAATAATCTTCGTTGTGTTCTTCATGCAGCAGTTTGTGCACTTCAGTCAGAAAGACGTCAAGTTGCTCACGACTGGCAGGTAAGTCGGGGGGTGTTTCACCGACGGCATAGATAAACCACTGTTTGTCTATTTGCTGCCGCAGCATTTGCCACAGCGCATCCAGTTGGGGCCAGCGCAGAATGCCGGAAAATTTGCCACGGAAGGCTGTCACAAAGGGATCAGTCGGGTTCATAGGACACGTCCGGTTTCATTTTGTAGCCAATTGGATTGGCTGTTTGCCCATCATAAAATTGCTTTGATTTCACGTCGATGCCGGACCGGGTCGGTACGGCATCGAGTTGCCAGTGAGCGATCGCCCAATGCCAGAGTGACGCCAGATTTGCCTGGCGTAAGTCAGGCGGTGGATTCTGACCCAGAAAATCCAATACGTCCCAGATGTTTTCCAGCGCCATCGAACTGTCCAATGGCCGGGCAAAGGTCTGCTTGCTCAACTTGTGGCCGGTATCCGGGTCCACCGCCACTGGCAAATGGGCATAGGCGGGAGAGGCCAGTCCGAGCAGGTTGTGAATATGCATCTGGCGCGCGGTCGATCCAATCAGATCACAGCCGCGCACCACTTCGGTCATGCCCTGTTCCACATCATCAATGGCCACAGCCAGCTGGTAGGAGAACAGGCCATCTGTGCGGCGCAGAATGAAGTCGCCGCTTTCCTGTGACAACGGGAACGATTGTCTGCCCTGGATTCGATCCTCGAACTGGATCATCGCGTTGCGAGTATCGATGCGCAGGGCATGATTCTCCACCACCACGCCCGTCTTGTCTCGGCAGGTGCCCGGGTAAATGATGGGACCCCCGGACGAATCAACTGACGCAGCGATATCGCGTCTGCTGCAGGTGCAGGGGTAGAGGCGTCCGGTTTGTTGCAATGCATCCAGCGCTGCACCGTATTGATCCAGCCGGTTATGCTGGTAGCTGAGCCGGTCCCAGGCCAGGCCGTGCATTTCGAGGCTGGCGAGGATGAGGTCGCTGGCGCCGGCGACTTCTCGCGGTGGGTCAATGTCCTCGATACGCACCCACCATTCGCCATCGTTGGCACGGGCTTGCAAGTAACTGCCGACTGCCGCGATGAGGGAGCCGAAATGCAACGGTCCGGTCGGGGAAGGCGCAAAACGGCCACGGTAGGGGACGGTATCGGTCATACGGGATTAATCGTACCAGCGGGTGAAGTTTTCAACCGGCACCCGCTCCAGCCGGAACAGGTTGACTGGCGCCTCAGGATCCGGGTAACCCAGTGCCATGCCGCAGATCAGCAGTTGTTCGGCCGGGAGCTCAAGGGCGTCCCGTACAATATCGGGGTATTCGGCCAGCGAGGCCTGTGGACAGGTTTCCAGTCCATATTCGCGCGCCGCCAGCATGATGTTTTGCAGGAACATGCCCATATCCAGAAAGCTGCCGGTTTGCAGGCCCCGGTCGATGAAAAACAGCAGGCCCACCGGCGCGCCGAAGAAGCGGTAATTGCGATACCAGGCTTCAACCCGTTTGTCCTTGTCCTCGCGGCCAATGCCCAGGGACTGGTACAGGGCCAGACCACAGGTCTTGCGCCGGGTAACATAGGGCTCGTGCCATTCATCGGGGTAATATGGGTAGTCGGGATTTTCCTTTTGGCCTGCCTCGCGGGCGGCGATGATCAAATCACCGATCTGTTGTTGCGTGCTGCCGGTGACCACCGCCACCTGCCAGGGTTGGCTGTTAACGCCAGAGGGCGCCCAACGGGCGGTGTTCAGAATATCCCGGACACGGTCTGGCTCCACGGGCCGCTCCAGAAAGGCCCGGTTGCAGTGGCGATCGCGAATAGCGGTGATAATGTCCATGGTAATTTCAGCCCCCAGATTTTGTCGTCACTCGAAAATACTATTATATATAACATCGTAATGATGGCTGAACGAGGAAGAGCCATGGCAGAAGACGAACGATTGTTGATTCACGGCGTTACTGAGGCAGGAGAGCGGTTGCGACCCGGCGACTGGGTGGAACGCATTTCGTCGTTACTCGCCAGCTTCGACCAGGATCAGCGATTGCGTTATTCGACCTCGGTCAAGCCATGCGTGATCGAAGGAGAAAAATGCCTGGTGGTGGCACGTGGTTTGGCCGCCAGCGATCCCGAGGCCTATGCGTTTATTCTGGGGTTTGCCCGCAGTAACCGGCTGCACATTCAGCCGGATCGCCGTTCTGACGAGCGAGCCCTGCCGCCGGTCGAAGCGGAGCCAGTCCCAGGCGTAGAATAAAAAAGGAGGACACCGCCTCCTTTTTGCTACTCAGGCTTAATTTGGAATCAGGTCCGGGTTTTTTCCCGGATTTCGTCCAGGCTCTTGCAGTCAATACACAGTGTTGCCGTAGGGCGAGCCTCCAGTCGACGGATCCCGATTTCCACGCCACACTGCTCGCAGTAGCCGTAATCGCCACTGTCGAGGTGATTCAGGGATTCGTCAATTTTCTTGATTAACTTGCGCTCACGATCGCGGGTGCGCAATTCCATGGCAAATTCGGATTCCTGAGTCGCCCGGTCATTCGGATCCGGAAAGTTGGCGGCCTCATCCTGCATGTGATGCACGGTTCGGTCGACTTCTTCCATCAGTTCCCTTTTCCAGCTGTTAAGAATCTGCCGGAAATGCTCAATCTGCGAGGGGTTCATGTAATCCTCCCCCTTTTTAGCAGTGTAAGGGGTGTAGGATTTGAATTCAGTGCTGCCCGTTCTTGGCTTCGGGCGGGCCGCAGGCGTCTTTTTGGCCACGGTCTTTTTCTTTGCTGGCGCGGCCTTTTTCTTGGCGGCTACCTTCTTTTTGCCGGTCGAGACCTTTTTCTTGGTGACAGGCTTCTTCTTCGCGGCCTTTTTCTTGGCGGCGGGCTTCGACTTTGCCGTGGCTTTTTTAGCCGTTTTCTTCTTCGCTACGGTCTTTTTCTTGGCGGCGGACTTCTTCTTCGCCGCTTTTTTCTTGGCGACGGGTTTCTTCTTTGCAGGCATCAAATTGTTCCTTGCTGAAAAACAACGCGCTTTAATACCAGAATCCTACCAGTGAAGCAATAAATGACGGTCGATTTGCCAACTCGGGACCGGGATCCAGCCCAACCGTGCTCAACTGAACCTGTTTGTCCATCCGGTAACCGGCCAGGCGCATAGGCAAAACCCGGCCAGCTGCGGTACCCTTTGGCACCTTTGAAATGTGTAACAAGGCGAATCATTATGGGCACACCACTGCAAGCTTTACTTTTCGATGTCGACGGCACCCTGGCCGATACGGAGCGGGACGGTCATCGGGTCGCATTCAATCAGGCGTTTCGGGAGGCAGGGCTGGATTGGGATTGGGATCCGGCCCTGTATGGTGAACTCTTGACCGTGACGGGCGGCAAGGAGCGGATTCGCCATTACCTGACACACTTCAATACCGACTTCGCGGGTCCGGCGGATCTGGATGCCTTCATTGCCGGGTTGCATCAGGCCAAGACAGCACACTACACGGCGTTGCTCGCACAAGGGCGGATTCCGCTGCGTAGCGGGGTGGAGCGCCTGCTGGGCGAGGCCCGGCAGGCCGGACTGCGGCTGGCGATTGCCACTACCACCACCCCGGCCAACGTGGAAGCCCTGCTGACCCACACACTCGGCAGCGCGTCACTGGACTGGTTCGAGGTCATCGCCGCCGGTGACATCGTCCCGTCCAAGAAGCCGGCCCCGGACATTTACGACTACGCCCTCAAGGCCCTGAAGCTACCGCCGGAAGCCTGTCTGGCCTTCGAGGACTCGGGTAACGGCATTCGTTCCTCTTGTGGTGCCGGGCTGCGGACAATCATTGCCATCAACGACTATACCCGCACGCATGATTTCAGCGATGCGGCGCTGGTACTGGACCAGTTTGGCGAACCGGGCCAGCCCTGCCAGGTGCTGGCCGGTAACGCCGTGGTGCTGAACGGTTCACCCTGGCTTGACGTTAGCAGCCTGCAGCGGCTGCACGGCGGCGGCTGACGATGAGGTCCCGCGCAGGCCGGATGCGGGATATCCAGCCGTTTAGGGTGATGGAGCTGCTGGCTCGCGCCCGTAAGCTGGAAGCGCAGGGCAGAGACATCGTACATATGGAAATCGGTGAGCCCGATTTCCCAACCCCGGCGCCTGTGATCGACGCGGTATTCCGTGCCATTGCCAGCGGCGATGTGCATTACACGCCAGCCACCGGGCTGCCGGTGTTGCGCGAGGCCATCGCCGGCTATTATCTGAGGCATGATGGCGTGGCACTCGATCCGGCGCGCGTCGTGGTGACACCGGGTGCCTCCGGCGCCCTGTTGCTGGTGCTGGGTGTCGTGCTGGACCCGGGCGAGGCCGTGCTGATGGCTGATCCCGGTTATCCCTGTAACCGTAACTTTGTGCACTTTCTGGACGGCCGGACTCGTGCCATCCCGGTCACCGCCGACACCGGTTACCAGCTCACCGCACAGCAAGTGGCGCAGCACTGGGACGAGACCACCGCTGCGGTGATGGTGGCATCGCCTTCCAATCCGACCGGCACCCTGATTCCGACCGGCGAATTGCGGCAAATCAGGGATTTCGTTGCCCGCCAGGGCGGTACCCTGATCGTGGATGAGATTTATCACGGCCTGGTTTATGACGGGCAAGCCGAGACGGCGCTGACCCTGGGGGATGATCTGTTTGTGATCAACAGTTTTTCCAAGTATTTCGGTCTGACCGGCTGGCGTGTCGGCTGGCTGGTGGCACCGGCAGCGGTCGTGCCGGATCTCGATAAGCTGGCGCAGAACCTTTTTCTCGCCGCGCCCACTCCGAGCCAGCACGCCGCCCTGGCCGCCCTGCAACCGGATACGTTGGTAATTCTGGATCAGCGCCGTGAGGCGTTCCGCCAACGGCGTGATTACCTGTTACCCGCGTTGCGAGATATCGGTTTCGATATCCCGATGTCGCCGCAAGGTGCCTTTTATCTGTACGCCAACTGCGAACGATTTACCGCGGACAGTTTCCAGTTCGCTACAACCTTGCTGGAAGAGATCGGTGTCGCCGTCACACCCGGGCTGGATTTTGGCAACAACCAGCCGGAAAAACACCTGCGTTTTGCCTACACGACATCCCGGGAAAGGCTGGAGGAGGGGGTGCAGCGTTTAAAGGCCTATCTATAAATTGAGGCAGTCCACGGCTTGTCGCTGACACCTGCGGGTCAACAGGCATCCTGCGTGGTGTTAGCAAATCCGGGTCAGCCCGTACTCCAGGCGCGCGGCCGCTGCATACCCGCAATCTTGCACGCCTGCTTCACATAGCCATACGGGAACAGGTTGAAAATACGCTGCTTGGCGACCTTTTTATCGTAACCCTGATTGCTGGCAAGATAGCCAATGACATGGCGCACGTCGGGTGCCACCTTGTGATCCCGCCAATATTCCCGCATGAATTCGAGTACCAGCCAGTGTTCCTCGGTGAGCTCCAGATTTTCTTCCGCCGCCAGTAACCGGGCGATGTCCTGGTCCCAATCTTCCGGATCAACGATATAGCCTTCATTGTCGCGTGAATATTGCGTATTGCTCTGCATGCCAGGGTCTCCTGTGGTGAAGTATGATTACTATATCGGCGCGCATTAATACAGGTCAAACGATATTATTTGCTACCTAATATCGGAAATAACGATATAGAATCTCAAAGCGCAGGACCCAGATAGGCGCGAAAAGGCACCGTATTCGACTTGCAGCCAGCCAGGTTTTACCTTGCCCGATCGCGTGCGAACCGGGTGTTTATTTTCCTTTCCGCGGCAGTGTTTTTTGCGGGTCACCGCTGTCACTCAGTTCAGATGGCCGGTCCATCGGCATCTGTTTAACCCGCAGCGCGGTCGCGCCGGCAACAGCGACGGGCATGACCAGAAAATTGAATACCGGGATCATGGTGGCGAGGGTAACGGCACTCCCAAAACCCATTGACAGGAAACGCTGCTCGCCCACCTTGCGACGGATTTGTGGAAAGGTCAGGCCATAATTGCCGAGCGGATAGTCGGTATATTCAATACTGTACATCCACGCGCCAAACAGGAACCACAGGACAGGCGCGAGCGGGATCAGGATGATGGATGCGATCACCAGGGGAATCACCCACAACAGGTAGTACACCCATTTTTTCAGCTCGCTCAGCATGGCGACACCGATTTCCTGCAGCAGGTTGCGTGGAGACTCGGGCGGCTCATGGCCGGTCAGATGCTTTTCCACCGCAGCGGCCAGATAGCTGTTGAAGGGGGCACCGATCAGGTTGGCCAGCAAAGAGAACGTCATGAACATGAGGATGGCGGCAGTTACCACGAACAGTAGCCAGAACAGCCAGCTAAGCCAGCTCAGCCACCCGGGCAGGTAAGCCAGCATTTTGTCCACCAGATCATTGAAGTAGCCACCCAGCAGGGTAAACAGGCCAATGAACAACAGTGTGTTTATCAAGAGTGGAATGATGACAAAGCGTCTGACCCCAGGTTTGTTGATGAGTGACAGGCCTTGCATGAAATAGCCGGCGCCGGTGAAAGGGTTGCTGATCATGTTGCGTTCCTTGTGGTGGATCCCTGACGGGCCAGCCGCGCGGCGCCAAAGGCAGCCTGTGTATGACTGGCGGTTAATAACGGTACATTTAACATCCTCCCACGCAGACGTGTCCAGGCGGTGTTGCGGGCCCCCCCACCGGTGGTGCGCACGTTGATCGGCCAGGGTGCTCCACATTCTTGCAACCGTTCATAGCCGAGGCGCTCAATAGTCGCGATGCCTTCCAGTAGCCCCTGAAAGAACCGGGCATCATTCTCCGGGCGAGGCGACAGGCGTGGCGGGTAGTATGCATCGTTCACCGGGAAGCGCTCACCCTGACAGCACAACGGATAATAGTTGAGTCCGGTCGGGGTGTCGGGATCCAGCCGCGTTTCCATTTCGGCCATTTGCGTATCGGTGAAGAATTGCCGCAGCACCGCGCCACCGCTGTTGGATGCGCCACCCACCAGCCACTTGTCGTTCAGTGGTTGGCTGTATATGCCGTAGCGCTGATCGCAGATCGGCGTATTACTGATGACCTTCAGCACCAGGGTCGAACCAAGTGCAGTCACCGCTTCGCCGGTCTTGCTGGCACCGGTCGCGATAAATGAGGCGGTGCTGTCCGTGGTGCCCGTTACGATCATGGCATTCCTCGGCAGGCCGAACTGTGCCGCGATCCGGACCGCCACGGTACCAAGCGGGTGCCCGGCGGGTTGCACCTTCGGCAGCCAGGCGGGCGAAATGGGCAGGGCTTCGAGCCAGGCTGGCCAACGCTTCTCGACCGGGTCGTAGCCGCTTTTCAGTGCGTTGTTGGGATCACTGAAACCGGGCCGGCCAGTTAGCTGGCTCGCCACCCAGTCGGCCTGGTGCAGGAAATAGCAGGCATCGCTCGCGCCAGGTTGCCGGGCCAGCCAGAGCAGTTTGGCCAGCCCCGAGCTTGCGCTGTGTACCGGGCTATCGGTGGGGGCGATACGGGCGAGCTGGGGGGAGGGATCGCCGGCCCGGGTGTCGTTGTACATCAGCGCCGGCCCAAGCGGGATACCGTGGGCATCGGCCAGCAGTACCGTGCCCGAGGTACCATCAACCGCGATGGCGCGGATCCGGTCCAGAGCTGTTTGCTGGCGCAGCGCTGACATGACCTGGACTACGGCACTCCACCAGTGCCGGGGATCCTGCTCGACACAATTGCCCTGCTGTTGCGGGGCGGGCAGGACAACGGCGGCTTCGGCCACAACCTGGTCGGTGTCATCGATGAGTACGGCGCGCACACCCGAGGTGCCAAGATCGATGCCGAGATACAAAGACGAGGAACGCGAGGGGGGTGACGCGATGTTGGACTCTGGCACCTGGCGTCTCGCTGTCGAAGTCCGCGCTACCGCGGCGATTACGGCAGGGTAACCGGAGCGGGAGATTGCCAGCCGGGCTGGCGGTGCTCGGCGACTACTGTCGTGTAAATGCCGCCGCGCACGTTAAAATCGGCGGTGAGACGTATGAATCGGGGTTCGGTGGCGGCTACCAGGTCATCGAGGATAGTGTTGGTGACCTTCTCGTGAAAAGCGCCTTCATCGCGGTACGACCAGATGTACAATTTGAGTGATTTGAGTTCCACGCACCGTGTGTCCGGTACGTATTCAATCTTCAGGTTGGCAAAGTCGGGCTGGCCGGTTTTGGGGCAAAGACAGGTGAATTCGGGCACGGCGATGCGGATGGTGTAATCACGCTCCGGCATCGGATTCTCGAAGGTTTCGAGTTGCCTGGAAGGTTGTGTCGACATGGCGCGCACCTTACCGGACTGTGTTGATCGTGGCAAGAGAGTGGCGCGGGCCACGTAACTCGCATGGTCGGGGCCTGGCGCGTGCGAAATATTTTTTTCGTGATGTCAATCTTGTCACCGTGAAGCGGATTCCTGTATCTTGCGCCGATGCGATTGAGCAAACTTAAACTTTCCGGTTTTAAATCTTTTGTTGACCCTACCACGGTGACCCTGCCGAGCAACCTGATTGGCGTGGTGGGTCCCAACGGCTGCGGCAAATCCAACATCATCGACGCGGTGCGCTGGGTAATGGGCGAATCGTCGGCCAAGCAACTCCGCGGGGACTCCATGGCCGATGTCATCTTCAGCGGATCCTCGGCCCGCAAGCCGGTGGGGCAGGCCGCCATCGAGCTGGTGTTCGACAACAGTGACAGCACACTCGGCGGCCAGTATGCCAGTTACAACGAAATTTCCATCAAGCGCACTGTCACGCGTGATGGCACCTCGACCTACCATCTCAACGGTACACGCTGCCGACGCCGTGACATTACCGATATTTTTCTTGGTACGGGCCTCGGGCCACGCAGCTATGCCATCATTGAACAGGGTACTATCTCGCGCATTATCGAGTCCCGGCCGGAAGAGTTGCGTGTTTTTCTCGAGGAAGCCGCCGGTATTTCCAAATACAAGGAGCGCCGCCGCGAGACCGAAGGTCGCATCAAACACACACGCGAAAACCTGGACCGTCTGAGTGATATCCGCGACGAGCTGGAGAAACAGCTGGCCCGCCTTAAGCGCCAAGCCCGCACCGCCGAGCGCTACAAGGTACTGAAAGAGGAAGAGCGGCTGGCCAAAGCCCAGTTGCAGGCGCTGCGTTGGACAGTGCTGAAGGAAAAGGCCGATGCGTCGGACACGGATCTACGCGAACAGGAAATTGCCCTCGAGCAGGCCATCGCCAAACTGCGCGGGGTGGAAGCGGACATTGAGAAACACCGCAGCAAGCACGCCGAGGTGAGTGACGCACATGCTGCTGTGCAAAGCCGTTTCTACAGTGTGGGTGCCGATATCACACGGCTGGAACAGTCCATCCAGCATGCCCGCGAGCGCCGCGCCCAACAGCAACGGGATCTCGTTCAGCTGGAAAAAGACGGACAGGAAGCCCGTCAGCATCTCGACTCGGATCAGCAGCAGATTGCGGCGCTCGAAGCTCGCCTCAAGGGGCTGGCCCCGGATTTGCAAAGCGCCGAGCAGCTGGAACAGAGCGCAAGTCAGGCCCTGCTCGAGGCGGAATCCGCCATGCGTGACTGGCAGACCGAGTGGGATAGCTTCACCCAGCAGGCGGCCGAGCCGGCGCGTCAGGCAGACGTGGAGCGGACCCGTATCCAGCATCTGGAACAGCGGCTGACGCAGTTACAGGTACGTGGTGAGCAACTACAAAAGGAACTGGCAGAGCAGTCTCCGGATGCACTCGAGGCGGAACTGGCTGAATTAACCCGGCAGCTGGCGGAATCCGAGGCACAGGTGCAGCAGACGCGGCAGGCCCTGTCTACACACCAGCAACAAATCAGTGAACTGCGGGATTCGACCCATCAGCGTGCCCAGCGACTGGACGAGACCCGCAGCGAGTTACAGGATCTGCGTGGTCGAAGTGCCTCGCTCGAGGCCTTGCAGCAAGCCGCCCTGGGCAAGGAGCAGGGCGCGCTCAGCCAGTGGCTGAACGGTCAGCATCTGCAGGATGCATCTCGCCTGGCGGAAGAGCTGGTTGTCGAGGCCGGCTGGGAACAGGCCGCCGAATGCGTACTCGGCCACCACCTCGAGGCTGTGTGTGTGGAAGGCGTGGACGACCTGACGCAGGCGTTGGGCAACTTCGACGAAGGTATCCTGACCCTGTTCGACACAAGTGTCAGGCCTGGACCGACAACCGCAGACAAGGGCGTTTCGCTGCAGTCCAAGGTGTCGGCACCCTGGTCGATGGCATCGCTGCTGGCCGGGGTTTATGTGGCCGATGATCTGCGCCAGGCACTGGCCATGCGTCAGCAACTGGCGGCCCATGAATCGGTTGTGACGCGGGACGGGATCTGGCTGGGCAATGGTTGGCTGCGCGTGGTACGGGACACCGATGCGCGGGCCGGGATCCTGCATCGTGAACAGGAACTCAAGCAGCTGACCTCACAAATCGAACAATTGGCGACGCAGGCGGCGGATCTGCAGACGCAGCTCGAATCCGAACGTACGCGTTTGCAAGAACTGGAGGTAGAGCGTGACAGTGTGCAGACGGCCTTTAATCAGGCCAACCGCGATCATGCTGAACAGCAAACCAGGCTGACCGCACGCAGCAGCGAGGTCGAACAGGTCCATGCCCGCCGGCAGCAACTGGAGACCGAGCTCAACGAGCTACGTGGCCAGATGGACGTTGATCAGGCCGCGCTGAAAGCGGCCCGCGCGATCCTGGAAGGCGCCCTGGAGCAGATGGGAGGGCAGGAACAACAACGCGAGGCCTTGCT
>Ga0316585_10000114_pt1 | contig 14948 bp, 8 predicted proteins | sample S_170502SCrBrC_D_FD_204517 | JGI IMG/M metagenome (GOLD analysis project Ga0316585, IMG submission 204517) | Rhizosphere microbial communities from salt marsh grasses in Alabama, United States - S_170502SCrBrC | ecosystem: Host-associated > Plants > Roots > Rhizosphere | place: USA: Alabama...
GCCGCTCGCGCGCAACCACCTTCCCAGCATTCTCGAGGAGCGCCTGCAGGATGGCGAATTCCTTGGGGGACAGGGCGACTTCCCGGCCATCGCAGGTCACCGAACGCGCGGACGTGTCGATCTGTAAACATCCGTGACTCAACACCGGGCCGGCGCTTCCCACGGTCCGCCTGTGCACGGCGCGGAGTCGGGCACCCAGCTCGCCGAGGTCGAATGGCTTGATGACGTAATCGTCGGCTCCGGCATCTAGGGCGTCGATACGCTGACTTACGGCATCCGTCGCGGTGAGTATGAGGACGGGAACGCGGTTGCCGCAGGCCCTAAGCCACCGAAGGATCTCAATCCCGGGCCTCCTGGGTAGCCCGAGGTCGAGCAATACCGCGTCGTAGGAGTCGGAAGCCAAGGCGTTCTGGGCTGCGGCTCCGTCCCGAACCCAGTCGACAGCCCAGCTCAGTTGCTGCAATCCGACCTTGAGTCCGTCGCCCAGCAACTCATCGTCTTCGACCAGCAATATTCTCATCGATCTCGCTGCTATCGAGCTCTCTCTGGGCCTTCCAGCGGCCGGCGAACGTTACCAGTTGCCGTATCGGTCTGCGAGTGACATTTGGTCGCTCGCTCCAAGCGAACACTTTCTGAGAACTTCCGATCTGGCCCGGCGTATGGGTGAAGCCGGATGGACTGCTGGGCGAGTGCCCGCGCACCCTTTCCCCAGCGAACCCCGGACTTCGTGGCCGTTTGACCGTCGTCCTGATTGAAGCTTCTTTCCGGGGGCGCCGCCCCTGGGCTGAGCGTAGCGGTGCCGTCGATCGCGCCTGCCGCCAAGGAACAAGCAAAGGCGGGACCACATTTGGCATGGCACGCCGAGGTCCTCCCGAAGTTGCGATACACGTTCCAGCATTAAGGATTTTTTAAGTTTCGATGCGTAGAGTCAAGGCTGGTGTTCTGTGGCGTGGTCCATCCAGTACGCCGATCGCTTGTCGCCAACTGAGGAGGAGCCGAGATGGTAGGTCATAAGAAGAGAGGCTGGGTGCAGGCCATCTGCCCCGCCCTACTGGTCCCCGCCTTGTTGCTTGGCGGAAGCGTGGAAGCAGCCGAACCACCGACCCGCACCTACGTGGGAGCCCCAGTCTGCGGCACCTGCCATCTTGGCAAGCACGAAACCTGGTCACAGACGGCCCATCAGCAAATCCTGAGGAACGGCTCGCTGGAGTCGAGCTACATCAACGACGCCGACAATTCGGGCCGGTCGGATTTCTTCGACGGCAGCGAGACCGCGATTACCGAGCTCCCTGGCGGCGACGCCTTCGCGGATTTGGGCGCCAATGCCCCCGTACTGGGCAAGAGCGACCAGTTGGGGCCCTTAGTCCAGATCGGCGGAACCAAGTACGCCATTGCCTACACCATCGGCGGTTCCGCGGTGCAGAACCCCACCGTCGCTGATGAGGACATGGACGGCAAGATCCTGAACAGCGAGGCGCAGTGGAAGCAGCTCTACATCACCAAGATCGGCGCCAGCCACTACGTGTTGCCCCTCCAGTTCAACGCCAAGACGGGAGAGTACGTCCCGTACAACCTCTCCGAGTGGTATGACGTGGACAACCTGCCAATCGCGGAGACCGACCTAGAGAGCCCCGAGACCGCCTACGAGCGGCGCTGCGCAGGCTGCCACTCAACCGGCGTCGAGGTTGCACTAAACGCGAACGGTTTGTGGACGATGACGTTTGCCGACATGAACGTGGCCTGCGAGGCCTGCCACGGCCCCGGTAGCGATCATGTCCTAGCCCCCACCGTGGCGCTCAAGAAGGCGACCATCGTCAATCCGGCAACGCTGTGGGCAACGACCGATCTCAACGACGACAACCAGCTGAGCGTCATCGACGATCTGATTGCGCAGAACAACGTCTGCTATCAGTGCCACCAGCAGGGTACGGGCAACTACGGGGAGGGCGATGGCGCCCTGCTCTACCCCAGCAAGACCAAGGACAACGGTGAGCCCCTGCTGTTCCAGATCGGGCAGGTCGGGCACGAAGACCTGCGCGGCTTCTTCACCATCTCCCAGAACCCGAACTATTACTGGGGCGCCCACGATGCGAACGGCAACGGCATGATCGACCTCGTGGCCCAAGAAGAGGTGGACTCCAACGGCAACGGAATCTTAGATCCGGAAGAGGACCTGAACCACAACGGACTCTGGGACGCGGAAAAGGAGTTTATTGCGGCGGCCTTCAACAGCCAGCAGGGCCAGGACCACGCCAATGGGCCCCACGCCGCGGACAAACCCTACGACCATCCCTGCTTCGTCTGCCACGACATGCACAAGGCCGACAACGTCCATCTGGTGACAGCCAACCTCGAGGGGATCCCGACAGATACGGGCCGGAACACCCTCTGTCTGATCTGTCACGCGACCCATGGTCCCTTCGCAGACCTGACCGAGGACGATGTGCAGAGCGACCCGGACAAGGTCGCGACCGTGGTCAAGGCACACGTGAAAAGCGCAGCCTTCATGGAAGTCGGTTTCGAGACCCGCTGCACCAGCTGCCACATGCCCCCCACAGGCAAGTCCGCCATCGAGCCGGCTATCGTGCTCAACCGCTTCGGCCAGCCGGAAGAGGTCAGGGGCGGCGACCTGCACAGCCACACCTTCGAGCCCATCTGGCCGGGCTTCGTAATGCAGCCCGAGGATTTCCAGTGGACCGATTTCCTGCTCGTTGACGGCTTCCAGGTTGGCCCAATGCCCGATTCCTGCACCTCGTGCCACGCGCATGACCCGAACGGCGGCTCGGACAACATCGTGACGCAGTGGGCGTTCTCCGGTCACGCCGACGGTTACGGCGAGCCCTTCAATCACTGGAACGCGGAGGGCGAGGTCTCCTCGAGCTGTTCCCGCTGCCACTCCCAGGGCGGCTTCAAGCAGCTCGCGGACAGCAGCGATCCGGTTACAGGAATTCCCGAATATACGCTCGACAGCAATAATACTCACCCTGACTTCACTGCCGTCACGGCCCACTCGGCTATCTACCCGAAGGTGTTGAACTGCAACACCTGCCACGAGGAGAACGGCGGGGGAGAGACCATCTACGACGCCGGCAAAGTACAGCAGGTGGCATTCCCGTCGGGCGACCTCAAGACCCTCGGCGACTCCAGCAACATCTGTATGCAGTGCCACCAGGGCCGCGAGTCGGGCCTGTCCGTCGAGTACGCGACCCCGGGCAGCAACGGCTACTACCGCTTCATCAACCGCCACTACTTCGCGGAGGCCGCCATCTTCTTCGGCTCTGAGGTCCACGCCGGGTACGAGTATCCGGGCAAGACCTACGCGGAGAAGAACGGCTTCCGCGGCCACGAGCAGGTGCAGCGGCAGAACTGCATCCAATGCCACCTGAACGTCTATACGCATGAGATCGATCCAGTCACCGGTGAGGAGATCGTGGAGAAGGACCACGACTTCTTCCCGAACATCGAGGACTGCAGCGGCTGCCACTTAGCTGCGGACGGTTGGCCGTTGGAGGATTTCGACGATCTCGGAAGGCCCTTCGGGTTTCCCAACGTGGACTATGACGGAAGCTGCAACGGCGCCCCACCGTGGGTATGCGCCGGCGACAGCTTCCGCCACGAGATCGACGGCATGCAGGCGAAGCTGATCCTGGTCATGAACCAGTACGCCTATGCCAATGGGCTCGATCCGATCATGTATACCCCCGGCGGCTACCCGTACTTCTTCACGGCGAGCTGCTACGAGGGGATCGGTGGCTGCACTGACCCGGTTCCGGCGGGGAGCTATTCCACCTTCGACAAGCCGCTCCTCGCGGCTGCCTACAACTATCACTGTGCCCAGGACCCGGGCAGCGGTATCCACAACTACAGATACGTCATGCAGACGGTATATGACTCCATCCTGAATCTGGGTGGAGCACCTGGGTACATGAAGCGGCCCAACTAGGCGCCAACGGCGAAGGGGGCGAGGCATCAACGCGAACGGCGGTGCCTCGCCGCCCAAGTCGGCCAAGCGCTGACGGTAGAAGGGTCCCAAGAGTGAGGTTTGAGAGGAACGAGATGAAGATGCGAAACACACACAGCATGCGAGGACGGTGCGCCCTGATGGGGCTGCTCGCTGTCGGCATTGGCATGACGCTGGCGGCGGCTTCCGCGCTCGCTGAGTCCCTCGTCATCAATAGCGCGACTTGGAATGAAGACGCGGCGGAACTGGATGTTAGCGGCACCGGCACGGAGGGGGCGTCGGTTGCGGTCGCCAACGCTTACAACCTGGGGCAGATCATCGGCTACGACACCGTCCTGGACGGGAAATGGAGGGTGACGGTCGGGAAGCTCAGCCCAGTGCCTTGTCGGGTCTACGCGGCACAGACCGGCGGCTCCGCCGCCGAGCTGGACGTGGCGAACGCTCCGGCCGACTGTGCACCTCAGCCGCCGGCTCCGCCGCCCAACCAGCCGCCGGTGGGTGATGCCGGTGGACCCTACAGCGGTGTTGCCAGGGTGGCAGTGAGCTTCGACGGCTCCGGCTCGTCCGACCCGGACGGCAGCATCGTGGCCTATGAGTGGGATTTTGGTGACGGCGACACGGGCACCGGAGAAAGGCCGACTCACACCTACGCGCTGGCGGGAAACTACGCGGTCAGCCTGAAGGTGACCGACGACGACGGCGATACCGCCACGGCCGACACGAGTGCGGACATCGCAGAGAACCAGCCCCCCACCGCAAATGACGAGACCTTCGCGCTGGATACTGCTGTTGTAGCCCGCGACGGACAGATTGAGGTACCGGCCCCCGGTGTGCTGCTGCACGACACCGACCCCGACGGCGACCTGCTCACCGCCGAGCTCTATTCGGGCGCCAACGGCGGCTCGGTCGTGGTCAATGCGGACGGCTCCTTCACCTACATCCCCAACGCCAACGTGCCCGGCACCGACAGCTTCATGTATCGGGTGACCGACGTCGCCGGCAACACGGACGTGGCCACGGTGTATCTGGAAACCACCACCGGGCTGGAGGTCAAGGGCGTCGGCCAGCAGAACCAGTTCAACATCCTCATGAACTACGAGCTCGGCATGCACTGTACCGGTTTCGAGTTCGCCTACTGCTGCGTCCTGCCCCCCTACAACTCCATCCTGGCGCAGGTGATCAAGACCGACAAGGGCACAAACGGCGAGGATTTCCCCAAGCTGCTGGAAGGCGACCCCAACGAGAACAAGGACGCCCTCGGGCGCGAGACCGTGCTGCGCGATCCGGCGATGGATGAGAGCGGTAACTTCCAGAAGTACGTGCTGCGCTACTGGCATGAGGCCCAGCCGCGCAACGACGGGCGGGGCAAGCCTCAGAGCAGCCGCCTGATCAGCGCCCAAGAGCTGAACTCCATGTTCATGTGGAACACCATCTACGACGTGACGGCGAGAGATCCGGACACCGGTAGCCTGGTGACCGGCCAGCGTGAGGGCTACTACAACTCCTACATTGGTGACGGCACCTTCGACGAGGGTGGCTACGCCAATGGGTGGCTCAACCATCTCTACATCTACGACGGCAATTTGGAAGGGGAAGGCAAGACTGGGATCGACGCCGACAAGATCCATCTGGGCATCGACGTGCCGGTGCCCCCGGACTGCGGCCCGGCCCTGCACCCGCTGGGACCCGTCACCAACGACTACGATGCCGACGGCAACATCATCGGCACCAAGGACAACGATTGCGCCGGCTTCTCCAAGGGCAACCTGCTGACCTTCTCAGGCGAGACCGGCACCATCGTCTATACGCAGATGAAGGTGCTCGAAGACCTGCCCATTACCCTGACCTCGCCGGGCATCTGGGAGGCGCTCGGACTGCCGCTGACGCCGCTGGAGGACACCCTCGACTTCTTTACCGACCCGGGGCTGGTGGACGAGGACTCAGTGCGCCCGTTCGTGGCCATGAAGGCGCAGCTGCACAAATACGATCCCAGCTCGCCGCAGGGCGTTGGCGAGCCCGTGCTCGACAATGGGCATCCCGTCATCGGCTTCGGCACCGCGCCCATCGACATCCCCAACTGCGAGCGTTGCCACTCCGCGTTCGACACCACCAACTCGCCGAACACCAGCGGCACCTGGTCGGCCGCCCTGGTCGACGAAGAGATCGAGTTCTGGAAGGCCTACTACGGACTCGATGTCGCGGCCGGCGATTCGGACTGGTACCCGCGTCTAAAGGGGGCGGCTATCAGCATCCTGTCGCTACACGATGCGCAGATGGGCACCGACTTCACGCGCTGCTACCCCGACTCCAGCGCCCCCGGGTGCGAGCCCATCGACGCGCCCATCTATCAGGAGACCCGCCTGGGCCATGAGAGCGTGATCTGCCAGAAGTGCCACGCCGACAACGCCATCGGCGCGGTCACCTCGGCGAGCTTCGACCCGGACGGCTCGCTGACCATCCGTCCGATCACCGAGGCCATCCACCGCAAGCACCGCAGCCTAGGCCAGGGGGGCACCATGGTGTTTGCAGACAGCCTGGGTCGCGAAGGCATGTGTCAGGGCTGCCATCCGGCGCACCGCTCCGACGGCAACATGGACGGCTACCCGATCACCTACGGCGGTGACAACGCCTATGCCGAGTCTGACAATCGCCTGGGCGCCGGCGGCTGCTTCGTGGGGCGCGACGTGCACTCCAACCCGCTCAAGGATATCGACGGGGCGGAGACGCCCGAATACCTCAACGTCGTCGGCCAGTGGCTGCGTGACAACGTGGCGCGCAACCAGATGGAGATCACGGGCGAAGAGCCGGATGTGCGCGGGATCTGGTGCACCAACTGCCACACCCAGCTCAGCCAGGAAATCTGGAAGGCTGAGGACTGCAACGACCTGATCCGTAATGACTGCGTGAAGAATCCCCGGGCCGCCACCAGCCTGGCGGAGCTCGCACAGATGATTGGCAGCACTGAAGACACCGTGATCTCCTGGATGGACCCCAAGGACAACATCAACGGCTTCACGCCCGATGGCGTCGATCACACCCGTGACATTTGGGATCCCCGATTCCCGGACGCCATGATGGCCGTGATCGAGGTCGAGAGTGACGGTACCCCGGTCGACAGCGGCTACGACGCGACGGACGAGCGCTTCAGCGTCAACGTGCTGAGCCTGTGCACCACTGCCGACTGTGTGAGTGCCATCAACAACAACAAGCACGACCCTAGCCAGTGGCTGCACCCGGAGAATGGGGCCCTGGACGGCGTCGTGGGCTTTGTGGACGCCGACGCCAACAGTGGCGTGGCCGTGCCTTTCAGCGCGGCCGACGACGCGCGCGACCACTGGTTGGCGCCCGGCGAGCCCCACTGTGCGGACTGCCACGAGGCCCCATACGTGGAGCAGAGCGGGCACATCAACGCCTTCGCGCCCTACAACTACCCGCGCAAGGCCGGGCTGATGCGCTACTCGCGCGGGCACCGCGACATTACCTGCCAAGGCTGCCACGAGTCCATCCACGGACTCTACCCGGTTGCCCCCAGCCGCGAGCTCGGCGTGGGTTTCCCCGGGGTGGACGCCACCAGCTACGCGCAGGCAGCCAACCTCAACGCCGACGGCTCCCATGGCCCACTCAAGTGCGGCGCCTGCCATGCGGTCAATGAGCATGGCGTGCCGAGCTGGTTCCGCACCCGCAACGCGCTGGCGGACTACGTCGACGACTTCGATGCCGCGGTGGGCTGGCAGCACGAGTTCACCGAGAACGCCGACCCGCGCGAGTCCATGTGCCTGAACTGCCACGACGACTACAAGAGCGACGTCACACCGACCAACCGCCAGTGGCAGCGGCACGCTGAGCGCGGGCGTGCGCCGCGCAACGTCATGGACCAGACCGAGGAGCTGCAGAACGGTCACATCGCCGGCTACAAGGAGACATCTCCCGGCGTGTGGGAGCCCGATGCCCCAACGGCGTTGGACACCGTGTGCAGGGCATGCCACGGCGAAAGCCACGCCGAAGACGTCTCGTGCGGTGAACGTGACTGGAAGGAGCATCTGGTGATGGGACGCGCCAACCGCGACGTGTGGGCCGCTGTGTCCGAGTTCGTCGCCGGCAGCACCTGCGGCTGGTAAACGCGCAGATGGCCGTCCGGGCGCCTGCCCGGGCGGCCGCACGCCACGAAGGGAGGGGGTTGTTTCCCCTCCATCTTTCTTCCGAACGCGGGGCTGCTCGCCGAGCGCCACCCGCTTCGACCAGAATCCGAGATAGCGCATGAACAGACTTCTTTCCGCCTCGGTCCTTCCCTTGTTGACCGCCCTGAGCGTCGCGGGCAGCGCCGCCGCGTGGTCCGAGGCACCCGCCGGGACCGATGCAGTGCCGCCGTCTGCGACTGCCCCCGACAATGACCTGGTGGTCGCTAAGGTCGGCGAGGATGAGATCACCTTCGGCCAGATCAGCAGCATGATGAACAGCTCCGCGGTGGTGGGTGTGTCCGTGCCCGCCCTGGGCAGCCCAGAGCGCCAAGGGGTGGCCATCATCCTGCTCGATAAGATCATAAGCGCCGACCTCCTGTACCTGGACGCCCTCGCGCACGGCACCGACAAGGACTCCGACTACCGGCGCGCGCTGCAGACCTTTGCCGACGGCGCGCTTGCCGCCCTCTACCGCCGACAGGCGCTGCGCGCCGAGCTTGAAGTCAGCGATGAGGAGATCGATGCCAAGGGCGGCGCCAAGCTGAGCGCCGACGGGCGCCTGGCGCTCAGGGCCGCGCTGCGCAAGCAAAAGCTCGACGCCCAGGAGGAGCATTTGCGCGAGAAGATCCGCGCAGGCGTGGACATCCACATCGAGCGCCCTCAGCTAGAACCCGAGGGCGATGACGTGCGCGAGGACGGCGCCGTAGTGGCCAAGGTGGGCAAGGAGCCCATCACCTGGGGCGAGGTTAAGGCGCCGCTGCTCGCCGAGAGCAAGCGCGCGGCCATGTCCGGCGGGCGACTCGACCCCGTCGAGGCGCGCCTCGGTGTCCTCGACCAGGTCATCGACACCCGCATCATGGCCGAGTTGGGCCGCGCCGCCGGGTTGGAGCAGGACCCCGCCTACCAGGCGCGGGTTGGCGAGTACCGCAAGACTCACCTGATCAACCGCTACCGCAATCAATTGATCCGGACAATGGAGCCGAGTGAGGAGGAGATCGCCGCGTACTACAGTGCAAACCGCCACCGAATCGCAGTGCGCGAAGAGCGCAAGATCCAGATGGTGGTGCTGGGAAGCGAGGAGCAGGCGCGCGAGGTCAAGCAGAAGATCAACGACGGCGAGGTGACCATCTACGAGGCCGCACGCGACTACTCCATCGACCCCAACGCCAAGAAGGACCTCGGCGAGATGGGGTGGGTGGCCAAGGGCACCGGCTTTCCCGCGCTCGATGAGCTGACCTTTTCCCTAAAGCCGGGGGAGCTCGGCGGTCCGGTGAAGTCCCCCGCCGGCTGGCACCTGGTCAGGGTCGAGAACGAGCGCGCGGCCCAGTTTCAGAGCCTCGACGACAAGTCGAAGCGTACTGCGCGGCGCAACATTCTGCGCGATCGGCTCAGCAAGTACCTCACAGATCTGCGGCTGCGCAGCTTCCCGGTCGAGGTTTACCAAGAGCGCATCAACGCCGCCTTCAAGCAGGAAGTGGCCTGGATCGCCGCGCTAGAGCAGAAGGCCAAGGCTCCAGATTCCCTCACCCAGCAGCGCGTCGAGGAAATGCAGAAGCTTCTCAAGCCGCAATAAGCCGCTTCCCGGTGACTTCCAGGGCAACCGGCCGATGATAAGCAGCAACGCCTTTCGTCTTTCCACCCGCCTGCTCGGCATCGCCGTGCTCGCGGCGCTGACGGTCGTGGTCTTTGGCAAGGCGATCGCTCCGGAGAGCAAGCAAATCTATCAGCCGCCGAGCCTCGACGGTTTCATCCTCCTGCAGGAAGAGGACGGCGACGGCGACGGGGACGGCGTCAAGGAGACCCATATCGTACGCTACAGGGATATGGCCGGGAACGCCGTCTTCAGCATGACCACCAAGGGCCGGCTGTGGGCCTGGAGCAGGGAGGACCACGCTGGCGGCACCGACCTCGGGCGCAACTATGTAATTCGCGACAGCAACTGCGACGGCAAGTTCGACGAGCGTTATGGGCTCGACGAGGAATTTCATGTACCCGACTGTCTGAAGTCGCCCTAGGTCGATGCCGCATCGCTGGATTATGCATCTTCTCCCCATTGCTATCTGCGTCTTGCTGGTTTGTCTGACGCCGCCCTCCGTCCTTGGATCGGATTTTCAAACGCCCGCCATCTCCGCGAAGGCGCTGCAGGACCGACAGAGAAAGGAGCACGACCTGTTGGTAATCGACTTGCGTGATCCGGCGGAATTCCGAGTCGCCCACGTACCCGGATCAATGAATCTTCCGGAGCCGGAACTCGCGCAACAGATTCAGAAGCTAACGGGTAAGAACGGAGTGGTGCTCTACTGCATTGCCGGAAAGCGCACCAAGCTCGCTGAGCAGACTCTGATGGACCACGAGATCCCCAACGTCTTTCATCTCGAGGGCGGCCTAATGGGTTGGATCGGCGGCGGGTTGCCAGTGGAGAAGGGCGCTATGCGGCAGCCAACTGAAGTCGATGCATCGATGTCGTCACCGTAGCTGAGGCGAGCGGCCAAGCGAGTATGCTAATGCTTCTGTGCAGGGCCGGCGTCGGCGCACTGGGCTTTTGTCTGCCTGCCCCCAGGGAACGAGACATCAAAACCAAAGCGCGGAGATGATGATGAAGCCAATATTGGCGTTGATCGCGGCGCTTGTGGCCGGAACACTCGCCGGCTGCGATGCCGGTCCGCAGTCGCCTCCCAAGACGGAGGCAGTGAAGGCGCTGTCGCAGCCCTCTCATTCGACACCGCCGGAAGACGAAATTGGCTCCGGTCCGTCGTCAACTGCGGGCGGGGCGTCGGACCAACCGCCCGTGGAGCCGCGCAGGGCGCTCGAAGCGACCCGCAACCTGATGAGCAAGACGATGGACTATATGAACCAGGGCAAGTTCGATCTCGCCGAGAAGAACGTTCAGGTACTCAAGGCCCAGCGCGACACCCTGCCCGAGTATCTGCAAGTGCAGGTCGATCGCCTAGACAGTCTGCTCAAGACGGGCTCAACTAACGAGCCGCAGCGCTCTCTAAAGGCCGCAATCATAGAGTCGCGCGAGCGCGACCGGTGAGGGGGCGCACCATGGGCCATGTGTTGGCTGGCGAGCCGCTGGATGCCGCGGGGGCTCGGGAAGTCTGGGCAAGTACCAGGTCGCCCAGAAGTTCGGCAGCGGGACCTTTCCGCAGTAGTCCTCGTGCTGAAAGGGTATTGCCGCCAATGCATTGAGGGTGAATGCGGGAGGTGCTGGTCGGTTCTTGGGATGTGGCGAGCGTATCTCGGCGGCGGTCGTCACAGCCAGCAACAGCATACAGGCGAACAGCTACGCGCCGGTTTCTGTCTGTCCGGCGAGGCTTACCGGATGGCTGCGGGAGTTCTTCACTGGCGGCCGTATTCAGAGGCGCTTGAGCCAGGTGCCAGGATACAGCAGGACCAACAGGGACAGGATCTCCAGGCGACCCAGCAGCATGTCGAGGCTGAGTAGGAGCTTGAGCCCGGTCTCCAGGTCCGGACCAGTGATCCCTACGGACAAGCCGACGGTCCCGACCGCCGACACGATCTCGAAGAGCGCGTCGAGGGGCGCGTAGCCGGCCGCCAGGAAGGGAAGCCAGGAGGCGAGGATCACGATCGGGTACAGCAGCAGCAACAGCAGTGCGTGCTCGATCTGGGGCGCCTCGAGCACCCGGCCGCCGATCTCGGGTTGGGCCACGCCGTGGCGGGGGATCTGGACGCGCAGGATCGCCAGCTGGATGACCCGGATCAGGATCAGCACCCGCAGCAGCTTCATGCCCCCCGCGGTGGAGCCCACGCCGCCGCCGGTCGCCATGGACAGGATCATCACCAGCTTGGAGGCCGGGTCGAGCCCTGCCACGTCGAGGGTGGAGAAACCGGTGGTGGTTTGGGCGAAGACGGCCTGGGCGAGGGCGTCGGCCGGGGTCAGGCGGCCGAGCCACCACAGGAGCAGGGTCGTCACGACCAGGGCCGTCCCTAGGGCGCGCAGCTCGGGGTCAGACCAGAGCCGCCCCGGCCCCCGCGCATGGGCGCGATGGAGCAGGGTCAGGGGGAGGGCGCCCAGGCAGGCCACGGCCCCCAGCGCGGTCCAACCCCAGGGGTTGATCTTGGCGAGGCTGTCGGCGTACCCGGAGAACCCCCCGGTTGAGATGGCGGCCAGGGTATGGACCAGGGCCTCGAACAGGGGCAACCCCGCCGCCCACACCAGGGCCAGCCCGAGGGCGGTGAGCAGGGTGTACACGAGGAGCACCCGGCGCGCATGGATCCGTACGCTCTGGTCCAGGTTTTCCTCGTCGCCTGACGCGTCGGAGAGCCGACGCTGGTCCGCGGGGCGCCCCGCCGCCAGTGCCAGCGACAGGACCACGATCCCGAGCCCCCCGAACCACTGCATCCAGGCCCGCGTCAACAGGAACGCGGCGCTCTTCTCCTCGGGGACCGGCACCATGGTCAGCCCGGTCGTCGTGACCCCCGAGACCGACTCGAACCAGGCGTCCAGGGGCGAGAGTCCGGCGGCGGTAAGCGGGTAGGTCATGAGGGCGGCGGCGACGACGAAGACCAGCGCCGAGACCGCCAGGGCCTCGTTGGCCTGGATCGGGCGGGCCGGGGCCGGGAGCAGGGCGCAGAGGCCCAGCGCGAGCGCGGGGAACAGGGCGGCCAGCAGCAACCCGTGGGCCAGGGTCCAGTCCCCGGTGGCGTAGGCGAACAGGGTCGGTCCCGCGATGAGCACCGCCAGGACCAGGCCGATCTGACCCAGATGGCGACAGACCACCGCCGGCCTGGCCGGCTGGCGCAGGGGTCGGAGCCTGTCCCCCAGGCTCATGGGAGGGCCGGTCCCGTGGATGGGTCGATCGCCGAGGTGGAGCGGGGCGCCGGTTCGTCGCGCGTTGGCCGCCCCGGCTCGTTCAGGTGGAGCAGCATGAGCTCGATCTCCTCGGTGATCTCCTCTTGGCGCAGGAGGTTGCGTTGCTGCCCGAGCTCCCGTACCCGGCTCTCGATCCGTTCCAAGGCACCTCCCAGGTGACGCACGCGCTGCTGGTGCTCCGCCATCAGGGAGCTGTACAGCAACGCGTGCAGGGCGGCGAAGAGGTATTGCTCGACCAGGGCGGCGAGCAGGGTCTCGGGGTCCAGGCTCAGGCGCGGCGGGAAGGGATGAGCGGGCGCCGGCGCCGTCGCGGGATCGCGGAACGGGGGTAGAAGCGGGACCTGGCGAACCGCCTCGGTATCCGCATCCCAGTGGATGACGACCAGCGTGGGCAGATCCCGCTCCCGCGCGATCCGGCCAAGGGTCTGGACCAGGCGGCTCAGCACCGCCGGAACCTCTTCCGCCGCGGCGGCCCCGCGAATCCCGTCCGCCAATCGGGGATCGGCCTCCAGCATCGTCGCCAGACGGGTTCCGACGGCGACCAGCCCATGGCGTCCTCCCTGGGCCCCGGCCACCCGCTCGAGCTCGGCCATGATCGCCTGGTTGAAGCTGCCGCAGAATCCCCGCTCCGCCCCAATGAGCGCGTACAGGGTCCCGGGCTGTCCCGGTGCGCGCAGGAGCTCGGGGTGATGGCCCAGGAAGTCCACGGCCGCGGCCTCGATGGCCGCCACCACCCGCCGCTGGCTGTCGATGAAGCGCGCCAGCTTGCGGGTCTCCATGTAGGACAGGTTCTTCAGGGACCCCATGATCTTTCCGATGTCCTCCAGGGAGCCCAGCCGCTCCTCGAGATCACGTCGGCGGCTCATCGACCTTGCCCTCTTGATCCGGTCCCTTGGTCCCGAGCCAGTCCCGCAGCGCCCCCAGCCAGGTGTCGCGCCCGTCGTCGAGGGTCAGGGGGCTCGCGTCCACCGAGGCGCGCAGCCGCGCCATGACTCCCGCGAGGTCCTCTGGGCTCACCCCCTGGAAGAGCCCCGCGTTGAAGGCGATGAGCCAGGCGAGCTGGAAGCGGATGGGCAGCGGGTCGAGGCGGTCCTGCTGCAGCAGCTCCCGAAGGATGGCTCCCCGCTTAAGCTGGGCGTCCATGCCCGCCTCCAGGCGGGCGCCGAATCGGGTGAAGACCTCCAGGTCGAGGAACTGGAGGTAGTCCAGCTTGATGCGTCCCGCCTCGCGCTTGATAGGGGCCGGCTGGGCCTTGCCGCCGATGCGCGAGACCGAGCGGGCGATGTCGATGGCCGGCAGGAAGCCGGCCGCGAACAGGGCCTGGTCCAGGTAGATCTGCCCGTCCGTGATCGAGATGAGGTTGGTGGGGATGTAGGAGGCGATCTCCCCCAGTCGGGTCTCTACGATGGCCAGCGCGGTCATGCTGCCGCCGCCCTCGGAGGCCGCCAGGCAGGTGGCCCGCTCCAGGAGCTTGGCGTGGAGAAAGAAGATGTCCCCTGGGTAGGCCTCGCGCCCCGGGGGGCGCCGCAGCAGGAGCGAGAGCTCGCGGTAGGCCTGGGCGTGGGTGCTCAGGTCGTCGTAGACCACCAGGGTGTCGTGGCCCTCGGCCATCCAGTGCTCGGCGATGGCGCAGGCCGCGAAGGGGGCCAGGTACTTCAGACCGGGCAAGGCGCTCGCCTCCCCCACCACCAGGGTCGTGTTGTCAATGGCCCCAGCGTCCGAGAGGAGCTTGACCGTGCTCACCACGGAGGAGCGCTTCTGGCCGATCATGCAATAGACGCAGCGCACCCCGGAGTCCCGCTGGGCGAGCACCGCGTCGATGGCGATGGCGCTGCGCCCGAGTCCCTTGTCGCCCACGATGAGCTGTCGCTGGCCCCGGCCGAGGGGGATCAGGGTGTCGACGATCTTGATGCCGGTGAACAGGGGCTCGTTAACGAAGTCGCGCTGGATTATTGGGGGGGAAGGGGCGTCC
>Ga0316585_10000117_pt1 | contig 14889 bp, 12 predicted proteins | sample S_170502SCrBrC_D_FD_204517 | JGI IMG/M metagenome (GOLD analysis project Ga0316585, IMG submission 204517) | Rhizosphere microbial communities from salt marsh grasses in Alabama, United States - S_170502SCrBrC | ecosystem: Host-associated > Plants > Roots > Rhizosphere | place: USA: Alabama...
ATAATTATGATTACAATAACGATCCTTCACCTGATTCAGTGTCGAAATGGGACTCTGCATTTCTTTTTCTTCTGGGATATCAATTTAACAATTGATCAATGAACCGTTTCCAGTTTACACATCGCATGCGCCATGGCCAAATATCGGGGGCTATAACTATTTTTAGGGTGATATTGGCCATTTTTAGGATATCATTTTACTAGGGGGTTTTGTTTGTTTAGGCCTCATCGCCCTCGGTTAGCACAATTTATCTGTCGTGCAACGTGAAATCGTATATTTTGTCGGTGGTGCTGCAGGTCGAGTATTTTAATCATCTGCATATTTTTGGCTTGACTCAGAAGCCTCGGCGCTTCAATGACGGTCGGCCGCTTGTCATCGACTTCAATCAAAGCCGTGAATGTCTTGAAAAAACAGAGAGACTGTCGCATTATTGAGTGGTGGCCTATGGTATTTTCGGCCGGGCACTTCAAATGGGCGCCCAGTGGCAATGAAAGGCCCATTTCTGGAGTCGCGATTCCTGCCGAATTTGCCATTTAAAGAATGTCGTGCTGGTCCGAGCTACGAGCGATAGATACGGCACCAAAAGGCAAATTCCATGACAACAAACCAAAATGAAAAAAAGCCGCGCTTCTCGTTGATCAAGAAGGTAAGCGCTATCCTGATCAGCCTATATGTCGTTTACGTGATCGTTGGTCTGTGGGTCGTTCCGCCCTTGCTCAAGCCCAGATTGGAGGAAAAGCTGTCCGAGCAAATCGGCCGTCGAGTGACATTAGACCAGTTGAAATTGAATCCCTTCGTCTTTTCCGCCACCGCGACCAATCTAAACATTCATGAAAAAGACGGAGAGCCATTTGCCGGCTTCGAGGAACTATTTGTTGATTTCCAGCTTTCCTCCATCGTGAAGTGGGCCGTAACGTTTAAGGAAATTAGAGTCCAGGCTCCCTTCGGTGTGTTGAAGTTGTTGCCTGATAAAAAGTCGAACATAGACGATATTTTAACGAAATTCAGCCAGCCACAGCCAGCACCGCCACCGGATCAAAAATCTGGATTGCCTCCTGCCGTCATTTCAAAGTTCCGGGTCATAGATGGAAAATTCACAATTGATGATTTAACCGGTGCAGAAGCGATTCGGCAAACAATTTCTCCCATTACCTTTTCCTTGGAAAACTTAAGCACCTTGAAGGACCGCCAGGGCGCATACAGGCTCGTCGGCGTGGGGCCCAATGGTGAGCAATATCAATTGGACGGTCAGATCTCCATTAATCCTCTCCGGATTCAAGGAAGCTATTCCGCCAGGGGAACAGAGTTGAAAAATCTATGGAGCCACATAAAGGACCAGGTGTCCTTCCGGATCGCGAAGGGCACAACCGGCAGTTCGGGAGATTATTCCTTGGAATTTATCGATGGCAAATTAAACGCCACACTTCGGAACGGCGAGTTTGAAATTAATGATTTCCAACTAACGGAAAGAGGGAACGAGAAGGTGCTCATTGCATTGCCATCTTTTTCCGCGCACGGGATTGGCGCGGATTTAATGAATCGGGAAATTGTGATTGAGGGGGTGAAAACCGCCGATGCCAGAATCGAATCATGGCTTGCACCCGACGGTACCTTTAAATTGCAGAGTTTGTTGCTGCCGGATCTGCAGAAATTATTGGGCCGGAAAAGTGACGCCCCTGGCGATGCCGAAACGGAAACGACCTCGAGTTCTCCCTGGCATGTCACCATCAACAACATAGAAGTGTCCAGCTGGGGTTTTGTCCTTGAAGACAGGACACTGCCCGAGCCGGCGCGGGTATCCTTGGATAACATCGGGGTAAGGGTGGACAATCTGAGCAATAAAAAAGATACAAAAGCCGAAGTGAGTATGGCGCTGCAAGTGAACCAAGCGGGAAAGATCTCCATAAATGGTTCTGCCGGCATCGATCCTCTGGTGGCCGACTTAAAGGTGGTCTCAGACAGAATTGATTTAAAGGCTTTTCAATCATATGTCGGCACGGCTGTTAATGCCCAAATTGCATCGGGCACCACCAGCTCTAAGGGACGCATTTTGTATAAAGGTAAAAGCGGTCGTCCGCAAATTCGCTACCAAGGTGAACTGAGTCTCGATGGGCTTCAGATAAACGATCGTCTCCAACGGAAAGATTTCATCAAACTTGTACAATTCAAATCCAGTGGCATCGTTCTGGACCTAAAACCGAATAAATTGAGCACGGCAGAGGTTTTAATCAACCAACCGTTCGCCAGAATCACCATCGACCGAAACGGAACAGTCAATGTGGTTCAAGCTTTTACCCCCATTGAAAAAGAGGGGCAAAAGGGGAAGGAGAACCTGCTCCAAAGATTGGTCGACTTTCTAACCTTGCAGTTCGAAGGACCCATGCCGATGGACATTGAGATGACTCAGCTCCTTAATTTATCGGCAGATTTCGTCGATGAATCCATATCTCCACCATTTACCACTCACCTTGAAATTAACAAAGGAACGGTTAATGGGTTATCCTCGGATCCTTCGGCCCAGGCCGATTTCACTATAAATGGAACCATCGACCAATCAGCCACCATCGAAAGTGCCGGGAAGATGAATCCCATGAATGCTTTCCAATATACTCAGGTTGACTTTGCTTTGAGCGATTTCGATCTCAAGTCGGTATCGCCGTATTCCGGAAAATATGTTGGATACAAGATTGACCAGGGGAAATTGCAATTGAAGCTGAAGTATCTTGTCGATAAAGATAAGATCGACGGCAAGAATAGGATCGATATCGACCAGCTCACACTCGGCGAGAAGGTCGAGAGCCAGGACGCCACTGATTTACCAGTGGCTCTCGGGGTTGCCCTGCTAAAAGACGCCAGTGGCCGAATTTCGCTTGATGTGCCCGTTGCCGGCAACGTCAAAAATCCCCAATTTGACTTCGGCAAAACCATAACGAGCGCTTTGACGAGAACAGTCGAAAATGTAGCCAAGTCGCCATTTTCGGCTGTTGCACAGATCGGCGGTTTCAAAGGCGAGGATCTTCGCTACATCGAGTTTGAGCCGGGGCTGTCGGAGTTGACTGCGAAGGCAACCAAAAAACTGGATGCGGTGGCCCGACTGATGAATGAAAAACCCGTTTTAACGGTCGGTGTCGAAGGAACTGCCGACCGCAAGACGGACGGTGCCAGTATTTCGGGGGAGCAGTCTCAAAAAGGAATATCCGGCGATAAATGGCGCTTAACAAAGCCCCGGCAGAAAGACTTGCCCGAGGAAAACGTCATCGACGAAAAACAACTGGAACAGCTCGCTCAAATGCGAGCCAGGCAAGTGCAAACATACCTGAATAAACAAGGTAAAATCGCTGCAAAGCGTGTTCAATTAAAACCCGTTCACATCAAAGACGCATCCGATAAAGATAATCGGCGTGTGGAGTTGTTCCTGTCAGTACAATAGAAGCGTTCCAATTGAACTTGATCATTTATCAAACGGATTTTCACAAGTGTGGAGTTGATGATGAATCGATTAAGGATAAAAAGGCTATGTAAATTTTGCATTTTACCATTGGCAGCGCTCGCATTCATCATCCAGGGATGTGCGACAACCAAACCGCCGTCGGCAGACCCACTGGCCTACAAAAACCGGACGAAGAGCAGTGTAAATGGGGATGTGTCCGTCACGGTGGCGGTGCCGACCATCGCCGAGGCTCAGGCGATTTACGGTGTCAAGCTGTCACGGAAATTTATCCAACCGGTATGGGTGAACGTCAAGAACGACAGCACAGCCCCTTACTGGTTTCTGCCGTCGGGCCTCGATCCCAACTACTTTTCCCCGTCAGAGGCCGCCTTCGCCTTCCATACGAATTCGGATGACGCCAACCGAAAGCTCGATGAAAAATTTCAGAAACTGCAATTCAAAAACCCGGTTGGACCGGGATCGAGCGAAACAGGCTTTGTGCTCACCAACCTGGACGAAGGTTTCAAGGCCGTGGACATCGATCTCATCTCCCGTGAGGACGTCAAGAGCTTTTCGTTCATCGTCACGGATCCTGAATTCAAAGCCGACTACAAGATGGTCGACTTCGATACGCTGCATACGGCCGATGAGATCATCCACATCGAAAGCCTCGAAGAGCTGCGCCGGGTGCTCGAAGAGCTCCCGTGCTGCACCACCAACGCGGACGGAGACGAATACGGCGACCCGCTCAACCTGGTTCTGATCGGAGACACGAACGATATCGTGCCGGCAATGGTTCGCCGCGGCTGGCACGCCACGGAGGTCATCTGGTCCGAAGCCATCAAGCGGACGATAAGATCGTTTTTGCAAGGGGAGCGGTATCGGTATTCGCCCATCAGCCCGCTTTACGTGTACGGGAGAAAACAGGATATCGGCTGGCAGAAAGCGCGCGGCACCATCAACGAGCGCAACCACATGCGCTTCTGGTTGAGCCCGATCCGGTTCCGGGGCCAGAAGGTGTGGGTCGGCCAGATCAGCCGGGACATCGGGGTGAAATTCACGCTGAAATCGCCCACCATTTCGACCCATGTGATCGACCCGGACGTGGACGAGGCCCGCCGCTATTTCGTCGAAGACATGGTCTACTCGCAGGCGCTGGCCAGTCATGGATATGTCAAGGGTGTCGGTGGCATTGCCAGGGAAGAGCCCCGGATGAATCTGGTGGGCGACCCGTTTTACACCGACGGATTTCGGGTTGTGCTTTTTTTCGAGCCCCGCCCGTACTCCCTGGCGGAAATAGAGCTGCTGCAATGGGAAAGGCCATCGGGCTATATTGAACAAAAATAAAATTTTGATAAGTTTTTTTTAACCAATGCCAGGACGCAATTCCTCTTCAAGAGAGTTCGAAGCATGCAGAAGATACAATTTACAAAGATAAAGCGATTGGCTGTCATCGGTGTCGCGATCTGTTTGGCGCTGCTCGTGAACGCCTGCGCGACGTTTAAAAAGCCGGCCGCCGTCAACGAGGCTCCCATACAAGACCGGGCGCAGACGAAGGAGGCGGATGGGATTCGGGTATCCACCGCCCTTGTCGGCGACGACGAGGCCCGGCAGATCTTCGGAATCGATCTGTCCAAAAAGGACATCCAGGCCCTGTGGCTGGCGATCGAGAACAACTCCGACCGTCCGCTCGTCTTGCTGCCGACGGCCATCGATCCCGAATACTACGCGCCGCTGGAAGTCGCCTTTGCCTACCACAAGTCCTTTGCCGGCGTTTCGAACAAAGCGCTCGACGATCACCTGCTGAAGCTGAATTTCCCCGTTAGGAGCCCGATTTTACCGGGCACGCCGGTATCCGGGTACGTCTTCACCAGCCGATCGGAGGAGGTGAAAGCCGTCGATGTCGACCTGGTGGGGGATGATTTCAGTCAGAACTTTACCTTTTTTGTCCCCAATCCGAATTCGACACGGGGCCAAGCCATCCTCCAAAAATTGGACAGCCTGTATTCGACCGCCGAGCTGCAGAATGTAGAGAGCGAGGCCGACCTTCTCAGGGTCTTGGAGCAGTTGCCCTGCTGCGTGTCGCAGGAGAACGGCGGACCCACGGCCGAGCCCCTCAACGTGGTGATCATCGGCGCTGTCGACGACTGGACCACCGCCTTCATCCGCCGGGGATATCATTATTACCCGCTGAGTTCGCGCTTTGCCTTCGGACGTAGCCAGGACATTTCGGGCAAGAAGCTGAGAAGGGGCTATTCCAAAACCCAAACGCATACCATCCGAATCTGGAAGACGCCGATCCGGTACCGGGGCAAACCGGTCTGGATGGCTCAGACCGCAAACCGCTTGGGGGGACGGTTTGCGGAGAAGGCGGGCTCGGAGGTCACCCTGCCTTTGGACCCATACGTGGACGAGGCGCGCAATGACCTCACCCAGGACCTGGCCTATTCGCAGGCATTGATTAAAATCGGTCATGTCAAAGGGGCGGGACAGCCCCAGCCGAACACGACGGACGTATCGTCAAAAGACATTCACTATATGACCGACGGTCTGCGCGCGGTGTTGGTCTTCGGGGATCGTCCGGCATCCCTGGAAAGTATCGATTTTTTTAATTGGGAACGGCTCGCCGATTACCGCTCAGGGCAAGTTGAACCAGACGGAGCGAGATAGTTTCCGTCCATAAATGGCCCTTTTCCGCAATTTCGGCGTCAATCACGCTAAAGACGTGACAGGTCCGGCGGCATCGCTTGTGCGGTGTACAAAAGTACGCCTCCGCGCAATCCCTTGATTTTCTTGAACTTGCAGAAAATGGCGCATTTTTGGATCGGAAACTTATCAGTGCCCTCTTTAAGTTCGCGGATGGGCACGAGAGAGAAACAGGATGCCGGGAGGTTTAAAAGGAAAACAGTGCCGTATTCTAAAATAATACTCGTTGTTGGCATTATTATGGTTTCCGCATTCGGCTGTTCGGCCCAAAACGATGCCCAAGAAGGGTCTCAGACCGGAAAAAAAGAAGTCCCGGTGATCACCTTCAAGAACCTCTCTCCTCCCTTTAAAGACTATGATTATTTCCAGGGCGTCAAGAAATATGGATTCCAGTTCAACGCTACTTCATTCAGCTTGGTCAATGCCTGGTGGCTGGCCGAGATTTCGACTTTGGTTTATGCGGACGAAGACTTTGTTCGACCTCGATTCGAGGCCGCCGGTCTGCCGGAGGTGAAATTTTTCGATGGGCGAAGCACGCAATGCTGCGTGGCCAATAACGACAAATTTGCCATTGTCGCTTTCAGGGGCAGCGAAATCTGGAAAAAAAGAGATAAGCTCGATATCGGTGAAATAGTTGCCGATTTGAAGGCGGATGTTGATATCCGGTTAGTGGACTGGCCGAAGGGCGGTAAAGTGCACCGGGGATTCAAGGAAGCGCTGGATGAGGTTTGGCCCGATCTTTTGCCCTATATCAGAAAGCTCACTGAAAAGGGGTGTAAAATCTGGGTTACCGGGCACAGCCTGGGAGGCGCCCTTGCAACGCTGTGTGGTGAACTTTACGGCAATGTCCAGGGCGTCTACACCTTCGGTTCCCCCTGGGTCGGCGATGAGGATTTCGAAGAAAATGTAAGCGTCAACGTCTACCGAATCGTTAACGATGAAGACATCGTATCCCGGCTGCCCTCTTTGGGTGTATTTGTCTATGTCGGCGAGTTGAAGTTTATCGACGGCGACGGCATAATACGAGATAAAATGGATGAAAAGGAGTATATAAACGAACCACCACAAGATTATTCATATGGCCGGCAAAATACCGATCGACCGAAGAAGAATTCTTTTAAGGGATTTGTTCCGGCTCCTTTCAGAGATCACGTGCCGGTGCTTTATGCCGTTCATCTCTATAACAGTCTCATCGAAAGCCGGAAATAGCGCCAATTTTTTTGAAAATAAAAAGAAAGTGGACGTGGAAATCCATACTCTATTGTTTTTCGATTGGAAAGGTCATGGTAGCCCCAAACCAACCGACGATCGAGACCATCGGGACGAGGGCGAGAACGAGAAGCAGATAGAGCAGATTGCTGCTCTGAACACCGTCCATCACTGTCGGATCGTTGAGGCGCCAGAGAAAAAGGATAATGGCGACCACGAGCAGGGCCAGGGACAGTGGAATTTTGATTGCGATCGGTTTCATCATCCGGGCCATATAGTTGTACCACCATGTGAAAAAACCGGTGGACATGGCGATGATCCCGAACAGGATGCCGCCCGCGAGGCAGTGAAAGGCCGTGGTCTCAAAGGACTCGTTTCCGGTGATGATATAGAGAACGTTGAAAAAAGGGTTGGCGAGAAAGAAGACAATCGGAAAATGAACGGTCATCGGGTGCGGGTGACGACGGAAAAACGGATTGGTTTCGAGCAACCAGGCCAGAGGGCGTGGCATCTTTCGCTCGACCACTTTTTCTTCCTTTTTGACGACGCCCACCTGAGGGTACCGCTCGAGGACTTCAACGCCGTGCGGTGCGGCTTGAATGTCTGAGGTCAAATCCGTCCCGGCATTGTGGCGGCGCATGTGGAGGCCGCCTTTCCACATCTTGCTTGCGCTGACGTCGTATACTTTGCCATCGTGGGCGACAAGAATCTTTTTGCCGTCCTGACCGTTGTTGTCGGCGAGTGTTTGGGGATCGAACTCCTGCATGGGGGAATGACCTCCCGGACGTGTTTTAAACCAGAAAGTTAACGATAAAGACGACGAGCATTATCAGCGGGTAATAACTGGACCGATTAAAAAGTGCCATGGCATGCATGCGTTGTCTTGTGTGGTAGAGTTGTAAAACCGGAGGCAATAGCAAACCGGTTCCAAGTAAAAACGACACTGCGATTAAAAAAGGATCGAAACCGATTTTTGAAAAATTAACCAGAATCGGCTGAACGAGCAGAGCCAATATGATGGCGGAAACCGACAACAATGCGGCACCTTTGAGCCCGAAACGGACCGGAACGGTCTGGGCTCGCAACCGGCGGTCTTCCTCGATATCGGCCCAGTCGGCCGGTATATTCTGACCGCCGATTTCCCAGAAGAAAAGCCAGATAAACAATACAATGACATACGTCAACGACGGGTCGGCATCGACGGCAAAGACGGCGGCGACGGCCCCGGAGGTTTTCACGCCGCCGCTGATGAGGATTCGATACGGACTGACCCTGTGCATCAGACAGTAGGCGATTTCAAGCAAGCAGCCGGCCAGAAAGATAAGAACACACACCGGGTTCAGGAGCCAGGCGCCGATCATGGCCACGCTCGACCAGCCAAGGGCCCAGACCACACCTTCCCTGAGGCTCAACAGACCCTGGGCTAGCGGGTGGCGCACCATGGCGGCGTCCAGATAGTTGTCGGTCTCGCGCAGACCGCCGGCCATGCGGGCTTTTTCCTTATCGACCCGGTAGTCGATCACGTCGTTCAAGGCATAAACGGCGGTATAACCAGCGAAAACGGTGATGAGGCCAAGAAGGGAAATGTAGAGCGAGGGAAAGGCGCCCAGCCACAAAAGGGCACCGTAAAGGGGCGTGGTCATGTCGAGCATTCCGTGCGGCGTTCTGGACAGCGCCAGAAAAAGTTTCAAACGCGACAGACCGATGTAACGGTTCTGGACCGATGCCTTCTCCAAAATTCAATCCCGGCTATTCCTTCAGCTGACATTCCTTGTCCCATTCCGGACAGGCGGTTTTCCTTTCGGCTTCGTACTTTAGCATGCATTCGCCGCACTCCAAGTGGAGATTCGGTGCATCGCCATAACGTTTTTTCATCTCCTCTTCCGTGAGAACCGTTAACAGGCTGCACCCGCACTGTGGACATGACGCTTTGATCTTATAGTTTTTTCTTGCCATCCTTACCTCCGATGTCGACTGGACCCAGAATACGGTTCAAAAGTTCTTCCGGTACTATCTGCTGCTCTACGGCCACTTCTCTTATGGTGCGACCTTTTTCATAGGCCGTCTTGGCAACGGCGGCCGCCTTGTCGTAGCCGATATGCGGCACCAGACCGGTGACCATGGCCAGACTTTTTTCAACATTGCCGGCGCAGTGTTCGCGGTTGGCCGTCAATCCTCTTATACACTTTTCGGCGAAAACTTCAACACTCGAAGTCAGCAGGTGAATCGATTGCAGCAGGTTATGCGCAATCAACGGGATGGTGACATTGAGCTCGAAATTTCCCGATTGACCGCCAATGGTGATCGCAACATCGTTACCCGCCACCTGGGCCGCTACCTGGATGACCACCTCCGGGATCACCGGATTGACCTTGCCGGGCATGATGGAAGAGCCGGGCTGAAGCGACGGAATGGTGATTTCTCCCAGGCCGCACCGTGGACCGGAAGCCAGCCAGCGGATATCATTGGCGATTTTCACAAGACTGGCCGCCACCGTTTTGAGCATGCCGCTGGTTTCCACGGCTGCATCCCGGGCCGCCTGGGCTTCGAAGTGGTTGACGGCCTCGACAAAGGCAAGACCGCTTTTATCGGCAATGGCGGAAATGACCCGTCCGGCAAATTCCGGGTGGGCGTTCAGCCCGCTACCGACAGCCGTTCCGCCGAGGGCCAGTTCGGTCAAGCGCTTTTCAACCCCCTCTAAACGGTCGATCCCGAGTGCGATCTGGCGGGCGTAGCCCGAAAACTCCTGCCCGAGCGTCAGCGGCACGGCATCCTGCAGGTGGGTCCGGCCAATTTTGTCGACATCGGCGAATGCCGCCGTTTTTTCGTCCAACCTCCGCTGCAGTTGCGACAAGGCCGGGATCAGCTTTTGTCGGAGGGACGTCAGGGCGGCTATGTGCAGGGCGGTTGGAATGACATCGTTGCTCGACTGCCCTTGATTGACGTGATCATTGGGGTGAACCGGCGACCGGCTGTCTTTGCGTCCGGTCAGGATCTCGTTGGCGCGAGTCGCCAGCACCTCGTTCATGTTCATGTTGGTAGATGTGCCTGAACCGGTCTGGAAAACATCCACCACGAATTGATCGGCGAAACGGCCCTCCACCACTTCACCGGCGGCCCGGGCAATCGTATCGGCCATCTTGCCGTCGAGACGGCCGAGTTCGGCGTTTACCCTCGCGGCGCATTCTTTGATCAAGGCCAGCGCGCGAATAAACTCCGGCGGAAGGGGTATCCCGCTGATGGGAAAGTTCTCCACCGCCCGCTGGGTTTGTGCGCCGTAATAGGCCTCAGCGGGAACGTGGATGGTTCCCATGGTGTCTTTTTCTTCGCGGTATTTCATGGCTGTCTATCGATCTTTTGGAATCCGTTCGATATTGGCCCTGAGTTGCGCAATTTCAATGCCGAGGCCAACGCACTTTTCACCCAGCAAACACCGCTCGGCATCGCTGTCCTCGAGAAAAGTCTTCAGCTCATGTTTGTCCTTTTTTAAATAGACAACCCAGGATCTTTGATCCTGATCGTAGTTGACATCGATATCGATGCCGCATTCGCCGATATCGGGGTATATGGTGCGAATTTTTTCGCAAAGTTCCGCTTTGTCGTACATGGTGGACCTCCTTTGAACAGTTTGGTCGCGAAAAGCGTCACGGTATGACAGGCTTGAATGTAAGTTTAAAACCGCAACACGTCAAGCTCGCCGTACGGCGGAAGCACCCGCAACGATTTCAGCTTTTTCGCATCTCTCCGTCCTTTCGTAACTAACTGGATTTCTTTCTGATGACCGTGATCAAACTCCCCTGCAGCACCATTTCTAACTGACGCCGGCTCAGCGCGTGCTCGACGCTGTACTCCCTTTTTTTAGTCTCGTTAATGACCGTCAGTGTCTGGCTTTTTTGGACGATGTTGCGAATGTCGACAATATTCAGCATGTCCTCCTGATCGATATCCTCCCAGTCTCCGGGTGTGTTGAATGTCAGCGGCAGCATGCCGAAATTGATCAGATTCTGCCAATGAATTCGAGCGAAACTCTTGGCGATGACGGCCCTGAGTCCGAGATAGCGAGGCCCGAGAACAGCGTGTTCGCGGCTTGAGCCTTGACCGTAGTTGTCTCCGCCCACGACGAAAAAATCATTCTTTCCAAGCGCCACGGCGCGATCGTAGAAGGATTCATCGATACGGCTGAAGGTAAATTTACTGATTTCAGGAATGTTGCTTCGAAAAGGCAGTATCCGGTTTCCAGCGGGCATGATCTCATCGGTCGAGACGTTGTCGCCCATTTTGAGCAGTACCGGTCCCCGCAAGGTTTCCGGCAAAGGGGTGAAATCGGGCAGTGGTTGGATGTTCGGTCCCTTTTCCAGTTCAATGGACATGCGCTCGTGAGGTGTCAGAGGCGGCACCAGCATGTCGGTGTTGATCTTGATGGAGCGCGATTCCGTGTATTCCGGGTAGGGTGCGTCAAATTCCCGCGGGTCGGTGATGACGCCCATTAGAGCCGAGACCGCAGCGGTTTCGGGACTGCAAAGATAGACCTGATCGCCCTTGGTCCCCGAACGCCCGGGGAAATTGCGCGGTACGGTCCGCAGGCTGATCTTGCCTGTGGCGGGCGCCTGTCCCATGCCGATGCACCCGTTGCACCCGGGCTGGTGGATCCGCGCGCCTGCGTGAATCAATTTTTCGAGATACCCCATTTTGACGAGGTTTTCGAGGATCTGGCGCGATGTGGGATTGATGTCCAGCGAGACCCGGTCGACGACCTGGCGGCCGGCCACGATAAGGGCAGGAACGGCAAAATCGCGGAAGCCCGGATTAGCCGATGACCCGATGTAGGACTGATAGATTTCGCGGCCGGCCACCTCACTGACCGGCACGACATTGCCCGGGCTGCTCGGCATGGCGATCATGGGTTCCAGCCCGGACAGATTGATTTCATCGTGCAGATCATAGGCGACGTTACGGTCAGCGGTCAGCTCCTGCCAGACGTCCTCCCGTTCCTGGAGTTTGAGAAATTTACGCACGGCGGCATCTGACGGAAACACCGTCGACGTGGCGCCCAATTCCGCACCCATATTGGCAATCACGTGGCGATCCATGGCCGTCAGGCATTTCAACCCCGGTCCGTAGTACTCGATAATTTTTCCGATGCCGCCTTTCACACCGTATCGGCGCAGCATTTCCAGGATGACGTCTTTGGCACTGACCCAGTCCGGCAGCTTGCCGGTCAGTCTTACGCCCATGATTTGCGGCATGCGGAGATAGAACGGCTCGCCGGCCATGGCCATGGCCACCTCGAGGCCTCCGGCCCCCATGGCCAGCATTCCGAGTGCACCGGCTGCAGGCGTGTGGCTGTCCGAGCCGAGAAGGGTCCTGCCGGGTACGCCGAAGCGTTCCATATGCACTGGATGGCTGACGCCGTTTCCCGGCCGACTGTACCACAGTCCGAACTTGCGGCAGGCGCTGCGTAAAAAAAGATGGTCGTCGGCATTTTTAAAGTCGGTCTGCAGCAGGTTGTGGTCGACATATTGCGTCGAGAGTTCGGTCTTGACGCCCGGGATCTGCATGGCTTCGAATTCGAGCATGACCATCGTTCCGGTGGCATCCTGGGTGAGGGTCTGATCGATTTTGAGACCGATCTCCTCACCGGGATGCATGCGTCCCTCAGCCAGATGGCTCTCGATAAGTTTGTGTGCAACAGAGTATCCCATGTTGTTCACCTCCTTATTCCGGTTTTCTTGCGGATGTTCTTAATGACCGGGGCGGCGATACTGCGGGCTTTTTGCGCGCCCATCGTCAGAATCCGGTCGATTCGACGGCGATCGTTAAGAAAGGCTTCATAGATTGATCGCAACGGGCCGAATCTTTCCTCCAGCAAGCCGGCCAGCTCCTCCTTGATGGGTGCTGTATGCCAATGCGCCGTGTTTGTAAAGCAGACGGGTCGCCTCGACGGCCGCCGGTGGAGCGACGTGCCGGTAAATCGCGAAAACGGTGCATGCCTCGGGTTTTTTAGGGTCCTCCGGACGTTTTGAATCGGTCTTGATTTGCATCACACGCTTGCGGACGACTTCCGGTTCAGCAAAAATCGAGATGAAGTTGCCGTAATTCTTGCTCATCTTGCGGCCGTCAAACCCTGGAACGGTCATGACATCGTTTCGGATCAGCGGTTCGGGCAGGCGTAACACCGGGCCGCAGATCGCATTCATGGCTGCGTCGATATCCTGTGCGATCTCGAGATGCTGTTTTTGATCCGGACCGATCGGTACAAACCGGGTACCGAACAGAAGGATGTCTGCCGCCATAAGAAGCGGATGGTTGTAAAGGCCGGCGTTGACGTCGGCATCCGGGTCCCTGTTGCTCGCGAGATTGGCATCTACTGCCGACTTATAGGCATGGGCCCTGTTTAGCAGCCCCTTGGCAGCATAGCAACTCAGAATCCAGGTCAGCTCAAATACTTCGGGTATGTCCGACTGGCGATAAAAAATGACCTTTTCCGGGTTTAGTCCGAGCGCCAGCCAGGTAGCGGCCACTTCATAGACTTGTCGGTCGAGGTTTTCGGGAACCTTGACCGTGGTCAGGGCATGGTAGTCGGCAATAAAATAGAGCGGTTGGCCCTCATCGACCAAATCGAGCGCCGGCTTTATCATGTCGAAATAGCTGCCGAGATGGGGTTTTCCAGAGGGTTTTATACCGGTCAAAACAATCTCTTTCATTTCGGGTACTCCGAAACCGCATCATCCGGCGATTGATCGGCAGGCTCGATGAGGGTACAGCACCTGGAAGAATTATGATGAGAATATCGTTTGGCACGCTTATTTTACAGACTAACACCAATCAAAGGGCTGTCAAGCCAACCCTCCTCGAGCCGGCAATTCATGGTCAATGGTCACCGAGAACCGCCGCCCTCAGGCGCATTGCGTCTGCACGGTCTTTACGCAAGGGATTGCGGATGGTATGAAAGATCCAGCAGGGGCGACTGTGCGTAATGCCGCTGCAAAAGACCAGGGCTCGTGCCGCGATGCCGCGCCGCATGCTGGACATGACGACGGTGTTCGCTGATGGGAAAAAAACATCGCAGCGCCATTGCCGAGCTCGAAGGCCCGACCGTACCCGAGCCCCGGCATCCCGCAAAAGGTCATCGATGGCTATCTGAGCGGAAAAAGCAAGACGGGATCGACACCTTTTGGGATGTGCTATCTCAGCGGAAACGACAAGTACTGAAGCTTGCCGCAACGGTTACCAAAAAGATGCAGGAAATACAAATACAGATTTCGAGAACACAGAAAGGGAATTTCAGCTGACGATGGTATAGACGCGGGCTTCCTCTTCCGCGAAAGATCTGATCTGGGCTTCCTGTACGGTTGTCAGGGAGTCGAATTTAACGCCGAAGCCCTGGGAACCGCTCCAGACAATTTTGCCGCAAACCTTAAAAGACTGCGGGATTCGCGGCAACGTGAAATCGAGATAGACATCCAGGCCAGTGTCCAGGGGGGTATCGGATTCAATGAAAACGCCGAAGGCGCTGATATCCAGGATAAAACCGTAATTGGATT
>Ga0316585_10000119_pt1 | contig 14858 bp, 14 predicted proteins | sample S_170502SCrBrC_D_FD_204517 | JGI IMG/M metagenome (GOLD analysis project Ga0316585, IMG submission 204517) | Rhizosphere microbial communities from salt marsh grasses in Alabama, United States - S_170502SCrBrC | ecosystem: Host-associated > Plants > Roots > Rhizosphere | place: USA: Alabama...
TGCTAACGATGTCATAGCATTATCTCCGGTTCAGATTTAAGTGCTTGTCTTTACCGCCTATTCCATCTTAGATGTGTGCGTGTAATAGTAATAACCATCCTTAAATTCGGCACGATTGATAACAACCCCGATAGGATGGGCTTGCATTTCTTTCATGGTACTGATCGCCAGTTGCACCGCTTCCTCGGAAGTTTTCGCGCGATTAACCACCAGGATCAAACCATCAACTTGACTGGCAAAAAGCTTTGCATCCGGAACTCCAAGAACAGCCGGAGCGTCAACCAGTACATAATCATACTGATTTGTCAGATCAGACATCATCGCTGACACTTTTTCGTTGTTTAGTAACGAGATGGGATCGGCCGGCAGCGGGCCACTGGTTATCACATCGATGCCCGAATCGGATGTCTGAAGGACCTGCTCCAGTTCCAGGTTATTTCCGAGATAATCGCTAAGACCAATATCATTGGAAACTTCGAAAATATTATGCTGTTTGGGCCGTCTTAAATCCCCGTCAATGACAACCACCTTCTTGCCAGCTTGTGCCATCGAGCAAGCCAGGTTAGCCACAATCGTTGATTTTCCTTCCTTCGGATCGGCACTAACGATCAGTAAAGAACGTAAGGAATTCCCGTTGCTTTGCAGCAATATGTTGCCACGGAGAATATGAAAAGATTGCGTTAAATGGCACGGACTATGGCCAGCACTCAATATGGTTTTATTGCTACCCACTTTCGGTATCTTACCTAATGTAGGCAGATTGGATGCCGCCTCTATTTGCTTTTCTTCATATAGTGTCTTGTCCAGATTCTCAAATAGGAAGGCCAGACCCATTCCGCCGACCAGCCCCATAAACGTGCCCAGGAACAAGATTAATGGCGGTGTTAAAACGGTTTTTTGGCTTGTTGTGATATTCTCGACAACGGATAGTGGGTTGTATTTGGAACCAAGATGCTCGCTTTCACCGATCACCATTTCTACCAGCAGTTCAGCTGCTTTTTGAGCAATTTCTGGATCCTGGTGTTCAACTAATATCTCAATAAGTTCCGTGTTCGGTAACACCTCTGCTTCGATGATCGGGCTTTCGCTTAAGTTCAACCGATGCCTTACTTCTTCTACCATTGCGGAACTGGAAGCAACGCGTGCAAAGGTTCGTGTGAGCCGATCAACATACAACATCTCCTCGTATGTCACATCCTCATTCCGGGAGGAGGCAACACGAAGGGTAGCGATAGCCTCGTATGAAGTGGGATAATAAGTTATACCAGTGAGGACAACCACCGTTGTTAACACAGCCGTGATCAGAATGACAACTTTTCTCCGCCAGATGATTGATAAATATTTTTTAAGTTCCATCTCATCACTCACTAGAGTTAGTTCAGAATAAGGGGGACACCCCTTCCCTGGTGAACTTTAAAAAACAAATTGACTCCATTTGGTAGAGTTGGTAAGACCAGAAACGGCCAAGACTCGTTCTTTTTGATGACAACAATGATGGGGATCCTGGGTGGTTAATGTTTGATAATCTCTAAGCCGCCCAATAATATGCTCAACGACTAACCGTATGCGGATGAACATGGTATTGAAATCCTTATTTTCCACTGATCGTGGTTACTCATGCGGTTCCTTGCGGAGAATGGCCGCCAAAGTGAAGTTTTTCTCTAGGATAGGATAGCCAAAGTCAGCCATATCAGCTGCGTCTTTGGGTAAATAATCGGGTGTTTCGGAGCGATTGAAACAGCTTTTATCCTGGCTATGTCCTGGTTCGTCCGGTGCGACGTCATCCATTTATTTCGAAATGAGTCTTCCGATCAAATGCACCACGTTATCAGGTCTGTCTTACCAAGGTTTGGAAGCGCTTTCTAACTTAGAACTTTCATCACATAATTAATGCCGGTGGTCTAATTACCACCGGAAATTTACCCACCATCAATAGGCCATAACTATTTCTGCAACATGTGTGACTATCTCTGGCGTAAGCTCGGCATACATCGGCAAGGACACAATCTTATCAGCACATTGTTCGGCGATCGGAAATTTTCCCCGCCTATACCCCAGTTCCCAATAAGCTGGCTGCAGATGAATCGGTATCGGGTAATGAACACCAGTATAAATTTGCATGTCAGCTAGATAGTCGCGCAACCCCTCTCTATCCTCAACCTGCACAACATACAAATGGAATACGTGTTCGGCAAAATCCGCTGTAAAAGGCGCTACGATCTGGCTACCTGCAAACAGCTGCGTGTACTGGTCAGCAAGCTGGCGCCGCACGGCATTCCATTCGTCTAGGTACGCCAGTTTGACCCGCAACACGGCCGCTTGTAATGAGTCCAGGCGATGATTAAAACCCTTCACATCATGGTGGTACTTGCGGTTCTGCCCTACATTACGTAGCATGCGGATGGTTTCGGCGACCTTCACGTCATTCGTAACGACGATCCCCGCGTCCCCAAAGGCACCCAGATTTTTTGCAGGGTAAAAACTGAATGCCGCAGCATCGCCAAGGGAGCCAACGCGTTCCCCTTTGTAAGTTGCGCCGTGAGCCTGGCAGGCATCTTCAATCACCTTCAAGCCATACTGGCTAGCGATCGCCAAAATAGGATCCATATCTGATGGCTGTCCATATAGATGAACAGGGATGATAGCCTTGGTATTGCTCGTAATCGCCTCTGGCAACTCGTTGGGATCCATGTTGTAAGTCTGGGGATCGATATCAACCAATACCGGAGTTGCTCCCGTATAGGAAATGGCCAGCGCCGTGGCGATAAAGGTATTTGCAGCCGTAATCACCTCGTCACCTGGACCAATCCCGAATGCACGCAGTGTTAATTCGAGAGCCGAGGTGCCAGAATCAACTCCGATGGCATAACTTGTCTCACAATACGCAGCAAACGCCTCTTCGAACCTGGATACTTCGCTTCCCAATATGAACGCCGAATTGTGGATGACAGCGGCCATGGCCTCGTCTATTTCAGAGGCTAGTGCCTGATATTGTGGTTTAAGATCGATGAAAGGGACCTTCATGCTAATTTCTTTTATTATCATGCGACCTCCAAAATCGTTTACATTAATTGCATAGCATCGGATCAAACCTACTTCCTCTCACACAAGGGCAAATTTCCTATTCGCCGATAAGCTCCTCAGTCATTTCCAGCACTGGAATGGAAGGCTCATCATATTGAAGTTGGTATAGTTGGCCATCATTCTCTAAGGATAGCTGGGCAGCCTCAAGTATTTGAACAATGGTTAGCCCTTGCTCACCACAACTGATGGGTTTGCTAGATTTATCTAAAATACAATTGATGAAATGCCTGCATTCAATGCGCAGCGGCTCTGTAAACTTGATATGGGGAATAACTATATCGCCATACCGGTAATTACAGACAAATTCGCCAAAGGTCTCGGTAAATGATGGGTTTTCAACCCCCTTGTCATAAATCCTAATTTTTTCCTGGCTCTCAACATCATCATAGACAAGCATCTTTTGGCTGCCTACAATAGTTATCCGACGTACTTTGCAGGGATCAAGCCAACTCAAGTGCAGGTGGGCAGTCACTTTTCCCTCAAATTCCAGGTGCATATAGGCAATATCATGCAATTTTGGAAAAATTCGGTAATCACCAATTGCCTGGACAGTGAGCGGTGGATGATCGAGCAAAAAAAGCAAAATTGAAAGATCATGGGGTGCAAGGTCCCAAATTACATTTATGTCAGGTTGGAACAATCCTAGACTTGCTCGATCAGCTTTGATGTAATAGATTCGCCCAAGTTCTCCACTAGAAATAATTTCCTTCATTTTGCGCACTGCTGGATTGTATTCAAATGTGTGCCCGACCATGAGAGTTAACCGCTTCACTCGAGCCAATTCAATCAATTCCTTGGCATCTTGGCTGCAAAGAGTAATTGGTTTTTCTACGAACGTGTGCACAGAGTTTTCCAGACAGTCCTTAGCGATTTTAAAATGGGTCGCCGGCGGCGTAGCTATAGCCACCGCATCTAATCCCATGTCAAAAAAGGTTCGATAATCATCCGTGACTTCAACATGTGGGTAAAGGCCCTTAATACGATCTAGCTGTTTCCAATTGAGATCCGCAGCGGCCACATTCTCTACCTCAGGTATACCTACGAAATTACGTAACAGATTTGGTCCCCAATAACCACATCCAATGACTCCAATATTAAGCTGGTTCATAAAGTCCTCCAATATTCCGGATTATTTGCAAAGAAGCTGATCTCATCTTTAATCCCTCTGTCGATTTGTACCTTCGGCCTATATCCTAAAACAGTAGAAGCATGAGTGATGTCACAGACAATCCGGCTAGGCACATGATTGGTCCTGATGTGAATCGGATCCATTTCCTTCCCCGCTAATCGAATGATTTTCTCTGCAATCTCGTTGGTTGAATAACCTGACCCTGTTCCAATATTGAAGAGCTGAACAAAATCACCATCATCAGCAAGCGCCAGGCGTGTAGCCTCAACCACATCACTTACATTTACATAATCCCGAATGTCGTCTCCTTTACCTAAAATAACCGGCGGTTTCCCGGCCAAAACACAGCGAATAAAATTAGGTATGGCGCGCGGCGCTGTCTCAAACGATCCGTAAACTGTTGCATACCTCAAAATAGTGAGCGAAATCCCAGCCTGCTGAGCGAATAGTCGCAGGTAGTTCTCAGTTGCCAGTTTTCCTATGGCGTATGCTGTTTCTGGTCGAGGACAATCTGATTCCAATACCGGCATCCGAGGAGTGTGCCCATATACCATAATCGAACTCGCAAAACATATCCTTGAGACGGATGTAGGCAATTGACAGATAAAACGCGCCGTACCCAGCAGGTTAATTCTGATATCGTCGACTATCTCTTGCACGGAACCCTTCTCCTCCGGCATCACATAAGCCAGATGAACGACATAATCCAGGTCGCGAAAATCGGATTCCACGCACTCACCAGAAGATGGACACCAATACGGGTCACGTTTGATGAGGCGAGCGCGTGCTTGGGTATACGAATCAACAACCCCAGGACGCCATCCATGTTTTGAGGCAATCCCAGTCACTTCTGCGCCTCGATTCAGCAAGCTGGTAACAAGGTGAGAACCGATAAATCCGGTTGCACCAGTAACAAGCACTTTCTTCCCGGAAAAGAAATCGTCCACCCTTGCGAATGGTGCTGTATGCGCTCCGGACAACAAAGATTCGCCAAGCATCACCAGTTTTTTATCCGCTCCTGCTTCACCCACCTGGTCAAGTCATGATTTTGCGACGCTGTATATTGAATAGTCTGCTCAATGCCACGCTCGATATCGATGGTCGGCATAAAACCAAGGAGCCTGCGCGCTTTTGTGGTGTCTGCGAAATGACGTTGGACGTCTCCAGGCCGATCTTCATTCAGATAACGGGGCTCTATGTACCAGCATCCAAGCTTCTCAAGAATCAGATGGCAGATTTCCTCAATACTTACTTCTTGACCATAGGCAATGTTTATCGCATCACCAACCAAGTCATCACATTCAGCAGCCATGATGATACCCCTTGCAGTGTCCTCTACCCAGATGAAGTCACGAGTCTGCTTGCCAGACCCAAAGATCACCGGCTGTAGACCGGCCATTGCCCGTAAGACAAACTTAGGAATCACTTCAGCGCGACAGCCTTCAGATGGTTCGCGGGGTCCGTAGTTATTGAAAGGTCTCACAATCACTATAGGCAAACCATAGGTATGCCAGTATGCTAAAGCGTACAGCTCTCCGGCTGCTTTGCTCGCGCCGTATACAGTTGTGGGATTAAGCGGGTGCTCTTCATCCATAGGTACATAAAAAGCGCTGCCGTATGCTTCTGAAGATGATACATAGATAAATCGCTCAACATTGTTTTTATGCGCGGCTTGGCACATATTCAACGTGGCTGTTGTATTCGTTTCATGAACAAAGAACGGATCGTTTAGCGAGGTACGCAGGCAGGCAACCGCCATATGTAATACGACGTCAGCCCCCCTTGTAAGAAGGATCATCAACTCCTTATCTCTGACATCTGCCTTTTCAATATGAAGTAATCCATTATCAAGTAGATGCTCTATGTTTTCCCACTTTCCAGTTGAAAAGTCATCAATAAGGGTGACCTCGTTGTTATTAGAGATGAGCCTGTCCACGACGTGGCTGCCGATAAAACCCGCGCCTCCGGTCACTACAACATTCTTCCCACATAGCCTCATTACGTTACAGGTCCTTTAGCCGACATCTTATTCGGCCCCTTGTCCTGACAAAACAGCAGGGATTGTCAAAAGCAGAATCTTCAAATCCAATAATATCGATTGGTTTCTGATGTACTCAATGTCCATGCGGACCATGTTGTCAAAAGTGACATTGCTCCGCCCCTCCGTCTGCCAGAGACCGGTGAGTCCGGGCAAAGCAGAAAGCCGCTTAAAGTGCCAGGGTTTGTAAAGTTCAACTGAATAGGGTACGTCAGGACGTGGACCCACCAGGCTCATTTCCCCACGGATGACGTTGGCGAGCTGGGGCAATTCATCCAAACTTGTCTTTCGAAGAAGCTTTCCAAATCGTGTGATGCGTGGGTCATTGACCAGCTTACATGTTGAAGTATCACCTCCTTGTAGAGCTGTCATCCCTCGAGTGTCATTGCTAATGAATGCTTTAATATATGCCTGATGTAAGGAAGAATCAGCATCATGAACCATAGTCCGGAATTTATAACAAGTGAAATTGGTTATTTCCCAAATAGTTTTCCCACCATGAGTCTTTCGCTTTGTCCCGACGCGAGTCTGGTTAAAAAAAGCTGGTCCCGACGAATCCAAACAGACTAGTGTTGAGATCAGGAGAAACAGAGGAGCCAATATGATCAAAAGAGGAATTGTGATTATCAAATCTAGGATGCGCTTTTCGTAGTAGTAAAGGGTGCTCTCCCTGGACTCCGCTTCGATCAACAAGTGACATCCCTCTTTGGTCAAAGCCACTTTTAATCCTGGATTCACGATCTACCCCTTCCCAATTCCCCAGACTAACATCTTATAGAGGAACTATTCAGATGTGGCACATTCTGGATGATTACTGTGCCCCCTAAAACCTAGTTTGGCCTTTAAGGTTTGTGGCACCTTTATTTAATTTCTCTATTAGATTCAGGAGCAAGGCTCCGCCCTTCCGACATAGACCCGATAATCTAAATTGCTTGGATCGCTCTTTAGCTATCAAATGCTAGCCCCAGATCTAGGCCTTACTTATGATGTCCCGAAAGACGACTACATTGCGTAGGTGGGACTTTGTCTTAGTTTTCAAGTCATCTAAAATAAAAAATTGCCGGTCTGGACTGGTCCTCTGACCATACTAGAGGGGAACATTCAAGGGATCAGCCAGAAAACTGTCATATTTATTTATTCGGGTTACTTACAACTATTAAGATGGTTGAACGCTGGCTTTAATGGATAGTTGTTTTTTTCAATTATGTTGATTCAATGATTTAAAATTAACATAGATCAATTGATCCCATTGGATAATTAACCCTGGAATATTCCTGCTCAATGCCCATTCCTAACGATCTTCCCTTTAGACCGTTCCCGATCTCAAATAAAGGGCTGTATTACCCGGAATTCATACTGACGCAAAAAAATATTAAACTGAACAGAAAATATTTAGACGGGACTTTTGCCTGTGCATCGTTGCCCCCAAGCTTCCCATTCACAATAAGAATTTCCCATACTAATATTATACACATCGTGTCAATACCTAAAGATTTAATATTACAAGTGGAATTTACCCTTAGATGAAGAGAAAGAACATCATTTGTGAAGACGGCTTGCGGTGGGTAGGAAAGAGAGTTACCATGTTTCCTGTTTCCTTTAATCACTTGGTCAGGGGTTCGAGTCCCTTATGGCCCATTATCCTTATAGAGAATCCAGGTTTTTCCTGGATTTTTTGCTTCATACGAGAGAATTGGCGTCAAATACCAGAGTGTTGGTTTCTAATCCACTATTTTTAGCGACTGTTGGCTCGCGGCTTTTTATCTTTTGTTTAGAGCTGTGCCGGCTGTCAAGTCAGCTCTGACATACGTCTTTTAGCTTGTAGACAAAATAACTAAAAGTGGCGCAATAGACCACATGACAAATAAACGAAAACAATTACTCAAGCCAGAAGAATACGAAAAACTTTTTCTGGCCTTCACCAAATGTAAAGATGGTGAGATGCGAACCAAAATCCAAGCGGTTAGGCTTTATGGGAATAATGTGCCGGTAGCAGCGATCACCAACCTATCCGGATTGCCACGTCGAACGATTAATCGCTGGTATAGCCGTTACTGGAGAGTAGGCCTCAATGGATTCGTTGACAATCGTCGGGGTGGCAATAATTCATACCTCACCGATGAACAGATAGAGGATTTAGCCAGCAAGCTAAACCGGTACCGTCCAGTTGACTTGCTTGGCCTGGAAAAGGTGGCCACAGCTGATGGGCTGTTCTGGAGCGTACCTAACCTGCGGCAAGCGGTGAAACAGTGGTATGGCGTTGAATACAAAACAGCTGCTTCCTATCATCGCCTTTTCCGGCTATGCGATTTTAGCTACCAACGTACGGCCAAGGTATTTCGTTCACGTTCAGAGATGAAGGTGGCCGAATTCGAGGAAATGGTAGAAAAAAAACTGAGTGATCATGCCCAAGAGCATCCAGGCTCTATCTATTTGACTGAAGATGAAGCCAGCATGTATCTACAAGCAACGACCACATCCGTTTGGGCCCCGGTGGGGCGAACACCCGTCGTCAGAGCACATCCACAACGAGACAAGGTCAACTTCTATGGCACACTCAATCTCATCTCCGGCGAAGAGATCGTCACCAAAGCAGAAAAGCTGAATTCTGAGGCCACAGCCGAGCACCTTGAGCAGATATTGGCCGCCTATCCGAAGCAACATATTCATTTGTTTTGGGATCGGGCCAAGTGGCACAGTGACCAGGCAGTCAACCAGGTCTTGGAAAACAATCCGAGATTGGAGATCATGAAATATCCTCCGGCTTCACCCGACTTGAATCCACAAGAGCATGTCTGGAAAACCGCTCGGCTTTACGCAAGCCACAATCATGATTGCTCAAAACTGGCAGAGTTAGCTGCCAGGTTCGAATACATTTTCAGAACAAACAAGTTCAACTATTCATTTTTGAAAAAGTTCAATACTGTAACTATTTGCGCCACATCTAAATAGTTTCTCTATTAGTTAATCTACTTTTTCACGATGGTGGGGCAGGTCATCTTCTCAGATGCCCTCTGAATAGGCCGATAATCCAGCCTATTGCCTGCCCCACGTCAACAATACGCCTTTGCTCCCTTTTAGCGCATTACCTGAATACCTTTTCCATGGCCTTTGCCCGGAGTTACCAACCGGCGCCGATTCCACCAGCATTGTAATTGCCGAAGCCACCGCCGATGGCACCGTTCGGCCAGGCCGCGGCAAAACTGACAGCATTGGTTGCAGCGTAACCAACACCAACTCCGCCACCACTTGGGCCGATGCCGGCGCCGATTCCGACAGCGGCGCTAGTGCCCCAGCCAACAGCGGCGCTGCCTACGGGGCTCTGAAAAGACACCCCACCTCCGCGAGCTAAGCCATGACCTGCTCCAACGCCCCATCCATCCTGCCCACCGATAACCTTTGTGAGCTCGTTTTCATTGAGCTCAACTATCTCTTTGCGCACCATAATACGTCTCCCTGTGCTGGTTCGAATCAAGGGCAACTTGATACCTCCATTAAATGGCATCATACCGAAGTATTGCCTCTTGAAAGCTACCCGGCACTTATAAGCCCTATCAAGGTTTATTCACTCTGTAAATATGCTTCGTTTGACGAAATGAGGTGGAGCAGGGTATCTTCTCAGATACGCCCTCGACAAGCCGGTTTAACAGTCTGTCGCCTGCTCCACATTTTGGTAATGCCTATGCTTTCAATCGTTTAAGCCTGAGGCACTTGCACTACTCGGATGTTTGTGCGGTGGCCTAATTTAGGGGCTCCACGGCGCGTAGCCAAATCCACCGGCTTCATAGCTGCCGCCACCATAGCCAATGGCACCGCTCGGTCCGACTGCGGAATAACCCCCAGCATAACCAGCGGCATAGCCAAAGCCGAAACCGCCGTACGGACCATATCCTAAGCCCGCACCTTGGCCCCAGGAACTGCCGGCGCCGACTCCTACACCACCTGCCGGTGTCCAGTAGGAAAGCCCTCCACCGTTGGCTCCGCCTTGACCTCCGCCAAAGCCGAAACCATCTTGTCCTCCAGTAACCATTGCGAGCTCATTGTCATTGAGCTCAACCATATTTTTGTGTACCATATTACACCTCCATAGTATGCTGGTACTTATCCAGTTTTGTTTTGATGCCGCCATTCAACAACATCATTTCCAAACGCTGCTTCTTGATCGCGGACCAGCGCCGCATAGGTTCCATCGAGGGCCAACAGTTCCCTATGCGTGCCCCGTTCCACAATAAAGCCTTCATCTAGCACCATGATAAGATCGGCATTGCGCACTGTGCTCAGCCGATGAGCGATCACAATTCGCGTACACACAAGTTCGCTCAGGTTCTTGTCCACGATGCTTTCCGTAATGACATCCAAATCACTGGTCGCCTCATCCAGCAACAGTATCGCCGGCTTCTTTACAAGTGCCCGCGCAATAGCTAATCGCTGGCGTTGTCCACCCGCTAAATTCGCACCTCCCTCGGCTATATTCGTCTCATAACCCATTGGCAAGCTAATAATCTCTTCATGAATTCCTGCCAACCTGGCTGCTGTGACAATTTCCTCCATCTTTACATCTACGCCCAAGGACGCAATATTACGCCTAATTGAGCCACTAAATAGAAAGGGCTCTTGTAATACAACACCAAATTGATCGCGCAGCGTGCGTAAATTAACCTCCGAAAGCAACACATCATCATAGCAAATCTCGCCTTCTTCCGGAGAATACAATCCCAAAAGCAGCATCGCCAAAGTACTCTTGCCCGATCCTGTACGCCCTACAATTGCTACCTTTTGCCCTGCATTTATCTCGACCGTCGCCCCCTTTATCGCCCAGGGGGCATTCGGATGGTAGCGAAAACCCACGCCCTTGAGCTTTATACTTCCACGCAGTTTGGGAGCTGACCTCACTTTCCGCACATCCTGTTCAGGCGCCGCTCTCAAGACATCCCCAATGCGTTCAAGGTTCGCACCTATTAGTTGCAGCTGTTGACCCGTAGCTACCAATGAGGACAATGGCCCGATAAAGGAGACAGCCAAGGACGACACCGCCAGCATCATCCCCAGGCTCATCTCTCCCTGCAGGACCAAAAACCCGCCTAACACCAGCAGAACCAGCGGGGCCAATGACCCGATGGTGGTCAGTCCTGTCTCTATCATATTCATCAGATAGCTGCGCCGAACCGAGATGTTTAGTTGTTTGAAAAAGAGATTAGTCCAATGCTCCATGGCCCGATCTTCCGCAGCGCTCGCTTTTAATGTCGCCACCCCAGTCAGGGCTTCGACCAGGTAACTTTGTGACTCTGCCTGAGCTGACAGCCCCCGTTCGCTCAGTTCATATAACCGCCTAGTCGACCCCACCAGGAGCATCACCTGCATCAGGCCAAACACCACTGCTAAGATGCCGAATAGCGGCTGCCACACCATCAACACCACCAGATATATCACCGCCATGCTACCGTCCAGAATCACCGATACTGTTCCGCTCGTTAAATCCTGCCGTATGCTGGCTATACTTCCCAACCTCATCAGGAGATCACCACTACTGCGCTCCTGAAAATAACGGAAAGGCAGTGTCAAGATATGATCGAAGAATCCCAGCATCACCTCGGTATCGAGCCGCGTTTCCAGGTATATTGCTAATGAACCCCGCAAAAAAATTAGAGCCGCCTGCGCCAGCACCAACACGAACATCCCAATGCCCAATGTGATTAATAACGACATCGCCTGCGTAGGCAAAATTGTATCCACAAGCACCATGGTGAATAACGGAAATACCAGCCCCAAAATCTGTAGTAATGCTGATGCTGCCAACAGTTGCGCCAGAAATTTCTTCGTGCCAGGCATTTGCAGCAGGCTGCCTAAATAAGTACGCCATGTGATCTTGTCGTCAGATCGCTTACGCTGGAAACCTGCACCCGGCTCCATTGTTAAGACCACACCGGTGAAGCCGGCATTGAATTCTTCGGCCGTCAGGCGCCGTCGTCCAATTGCCGGATCAACAACCGTGACAGACTCGGGTGACCAGCGCTCCAATACCAGAAAGTGGTTAAAGTTCCAATGTATGATGGCAGGCATAGGCACTTCTACCAGGCTTGAGGGCTCCATTGAAAAAGCACGAATACGCAAGCCCAAATCCCGTCCCGCCTGGCTGATATCTCGCGCCGTCAGACCATCTCGACCACTTTGTAGATATTGGCGGCATTCGCCCACCGTCATCTCGCGTCCAAAGTACGAGAGCACCATCGCCAGACAGGCTGCCCCACACTCGTTGGGCGTCATCTGTAAAACGACCGGTACTCGCCTCATGTCCAATTCTCAATCCACTGCTGGATCAACGGCCAGAAGGAAATCACCAGTCCTACAGCTGTTAAGAACAGCGACACTATCCACAAAAAGACGAAAAACCTTGGTGAAACAACCTTTGGCAGTTCAACCTTCTCCTCATTCTCAATGTAATGTTGGAGGGCTTCCGCCCGGAAGATACCGCGTTTTACGGATATTGGGGCTTGACCATTATTTCTTTGTTCGACACTGTTGGTTCTAGGATTAAGATACACGAGAACTCCTCTTTATCTGCCAATATTAAAATTAGCAGCCGGGGTCGACGTAATTTGCGTTGCTTTCTAAATAAGAAAGCTCCCGATATCTTTAAAAACTGCGCCTGTACAACTTACAATAAAATAAATTATATTTTAAAATATTTCTGTAAACTATTTAACAGTTAGCGTGAATTTACCGTGAAATTGATTATTATGATATTACTTGATAAAAGCCCAAAACCATCGTAACAGGGTGAAGTTTCTATAATTGATGAAATGCTTGTTGTGAAGCGACTAAATACAGCTAGTGCTTAGTTAAGCTAAATATTGCAATAGTTTCAAAACCTCCCAAAACAGGGGTATGTACGAACAGAAACATATCTATCTTCAAAAGAACGAACGAACTGAACTTGAACAATTGATAAAGTCCGGCACGCATTCAGCCCGCGTCATAGCTCGAGCCCGTACACTGCTGTTGTTAGATCGCGGCCAGGGTCAAAAACGTACGATCAAAAAGGTAGTCGAAGCGGCCATGGTCAGCCAGGGTACGGTCTCTAATCTCAAAAAGCGCTATTTCGCAGGCGGATTGGATGGTGCCTGTATGAGAAACCGCGACCTGGAGCCAAGCCAAAGATTGATGGCGAAGTAGAAGCGCACCTGATCGCCCTGACTTGCAGTGACCCACCTGAAGGATATGACCGTTGGACCTTGCGTCTGCTGGCTGACAGGTTGGTAAAGATGGAGGTCATCGACTCTATCAGCCATGTGGCCGTGGGGGACGCGCTCAAAAAAATGAACTTAAGCCTTGGCAGGTGAAATCGTGGAATATTCCCAAGCCTGGCGCCCGTTTTGTGGCCAAGATGGAAGATATCCTGGACGTCTATCAACGTCCCTATGACCCAGAATACCCACAAGTCTGCGTGGACGAGATTTCCAAGACGTTGCGCTCAACACCGCGCGGCTCTCTACCTCTCGAGCCAGGTCAGCCTAGGCGGGAAGACTATGAATACAAACGGCATGGGCAATGTGCGCTCTTCCTGGCCATTGAACCGTTACAAGGATTCAGGCGTGTGTGGGTCAGTGAACGACGTACCAAACTGGATTTCGCTCAGGTGTTGAAAGAACTGGTTGATGAGGTGTACCCAGACGCCAAAAAGATCGTCTTGGTTGTCGACAACCTGAACATTCATCACCCGGCATGCTTATATGAACGCTTTCCGCCAGCTGAAGCAAGACGTATCGCCGCCAAGATTGAGTGGCATTACACACCGGAACATGCGAGTTGGCTCAATATTGCCGAGTGCGAATTGTCTGTTATGTGGCGGCAGTGTTTGAAGTCCAGGATATCGGATATTCAAACCGTGACAGAAAAAGCAAGCGTCTGGCAGAATCAGCGCAATGAACAGCAAGTAGGTGTAGATTGGCGCTTCACCACGGAGGATGCACGTATCAAATTGAAAAGACTTTATCCAATTGTAAAGGTTCAATAATCAATTTAACTAAGCACTAGCTTTTCATTACTTTGCAAGAAATGCGCTGGCGCAGGTAGTTTTGCCGCTCAATCTGTAGGTCATGGTTGTTTCCAAGCTTGCTCTAAATAAATTCAAGGATAGCCCATGACCTACCAACCAAGACCAAATCCACCACCATAACCTGAGGCATAGCTGCCGTTTGGACCACTGTATGCAACAGTGATTCCATAACCGCTACCATAGCCACCGTTCGGGCCACTGCCGGCGCCAAAGCCTCCTCCCCAGCTGGCAGCAAATCCGACTTGCGGACTCCAAAAGGCAACAGAACCACTGTAGCCTCCACCATAACCTACGCCAATCTCCGTATTTGGGAAAGGGGTGCCTAGTATATTTAGACCACGACGGCCGAATCCACGGTCGCGATACCCTCCATCTTGTCCGCCAGTTACCAAACCAAGTTCAGCGTCATTAAGCTCAATAGCTCCTACCATTTCATCATTACATACCATAATACACCTCCTATCGGTTGGTACTTTTCGGTTTATCATTTAGCTGCCTCTAAGACCATGCATCCAATGAAAACCAACTCTGCTTAACAATCCTGCTGTATT
>Ga0316585_10000120_pt1 | contig 14794 bp, 12 predicted proteins | sample S_170502SCrBrC_D_FD_204517 | JGI IMG/M metagenome (GOLD analysis project Ga0316585, IMG submission 204517) | Rhizosphere microbial communities from salt marsh grasses in Alabama, United States - S_170502SCrBrC | ecosystem: Host-associated > Plants > Roots > Rhizosphere | place: USA: Alabama...
CGCAGTCCGTCCGCGCCAGCCAAATTGCCAGCGCCCCCACAGTAAAATGGCAAAAATCAGCCAGGCCAGGACAGACAACACCGTTTTATGGGCCAGATGCTGACCGAAGATGTCATCCAGATAGAAAGCGCCGCTGATTAGCGACAGGCTCAGTGTTACAAAGCCCAGCCCAATCATGCGAAACAGTAGTGTTTCCATAGTCTCCAGTGGCGGCAGGGCGCGGATAAACCCGCCCGGGTGCTTGTTGTGCAGGTGATGGTCCTGGATGTAAAGCAAAGCCGCCTGCACCGCAGCAATGCTGAGCAGGCTGTAGGCCAAGATGGACAGCAGAATGTGCAGTTTCAGCCCGGCGTCAAGCTGCAGGGTCAGGTAGTGCCCGACCGGATTGTAGGCCAGAAGCAGAACGGTGAAAGCGGTAAACGGGAATACAATGGCCCCCAGCATTTCTACCGGCTGGCTCAGGCTGACCACGACAAGCAGCAGGGAGACCAGCCACCCGACCAGCGAAAGCACAGCGAACAATCCGACATTCAGACCGGCAGGTGAAAACATGCCTTGGTAGAGCAGCCAGCCATGAATAAGCAAGGCGAGCACTACCGGCCCCAGCAGAACGGAACGGGGTAGCGAGGCGGCGAATGAAGTCGGGTTGCGCAGCTTGGACACCAGTCCGAGCCCGGAGAGCAAATACAGGACGGCTGTGAACAGGCTGATGAGCATGATGGTTGGCTAAGACAAGCAAGTTAAGTGAATATGTAACGTGATAATGACATACACAAAGGTCTAAACGAAAGTGGCAGATTGGATGTGGCAATCAAAACGTGATTAACAAAACGCGCTGAAACTGTCACAGTTATCACCTGACTATGAGGTATCACGACACAGTGGTTAACTTGTGACCATCGTAACATTATGTTTTTACAGTGGGTGGCATTATGCGTGCCGGTACGAATGACATGGCCGGCGCCAGAAATTCACAGTGATACACTCCCGGTTCAAAACATGGCTACCAGAATCTGGCTGGACTGACTTGCATTCATAGTGCAGGGACAGTGTACGTAGGGGAAGGTTTTACAGGTTATGGAACTGAAGTTATGGAACTGACAGTTTTGGGTTGCAGCGGTGGTGTAGGTGCAGGACTGCGTACGACCACATTGCGCCTTAATAATGATATTCTCATCGATGCCGGCACCGGACTCGGTGATTTGTCTCTGCCTGAAATGGCGCAAATCCGGCATATATTTCTGACGCATTCCCATCTGGACCATGTGGTCAGCATTCCGTTGCTGGTCGACAGCATTTTCGATCATATTGATGAGCCCATTATCATCCATGGTCTGGAAGCGACCCTGCAGGCACTCAAGACCCATATTTTTAACAATGTCATCTGGCCCGATTTTTCCGTCCTGCCAAACCGGACCAACCCTGTGATGCGTTATGAAGTGATGGCGCCAGGCCAGTCGCTGACACTGGACGGCATACGCATCGAAATGATCCCGGTCAACCATGTGGTGCCCGGCGTTGGCTACCTTATCGAAACCGAGAATGCCGCACTGGCCTTCAGTGGCGACACCACCACCAATGACTGTTTTTGGCAATCGCTCAACCAGCATGCGACGCTGGATTACCTGCTGGTCGAGGCGGCGTTCCCAAACCGGGATATCGAACTGTGTCGTCGGGCCGGCCATTACTGCCCCGAGTTGCTGGCTGCCGATCTGGCCAAGCTCAAGCATAAACCCGAAATTTATATCAGTCACAACCAACCTGGCATGGAGCAGGAAATATTTCGCCAATGCCAGGCCGCTGTCACGACCCACAATGTTAACCGGCTCACTCCGGATACCCGCTTCACGCTATAATGACGCAACACCGGGCCGGATCCACTGAGTTCGGGAACCAGTCAAGTTTAAGAGGATTTCATGTTTGACAGTCTGAGTGAACGGTTCGGGCAGACGCTGCGCAACCTGCGCGGTGTCGGGCGTCTGAGTGAAGACAACATCAAGGAGGCCCTGCGTGATGTGCGCATGGCCCTGCTGGAAGCCGATGTGGCCCTGCCGGTCGTGAAGGATTTTATCGAGCATGTGCGCGAGCGGGCCGTGGGTGAAGCAGTGATGAAGAGCCTGAGTCCCGGGCAGGCTTTTATCAAAATCGTCAACGATGAGCTGGTCCAACTCATGGGCGCGGCCAACGACAGCCTCAACCTGGCTGTGACCCCGCCCGCGGTGATTCTGATGGCCGGCCTGCAAGGCTCCGGCAAGACCACCACCGTGGCCAAGCTGGCCCGCTGGCTGAAAGAAACGCAAAAAAAATCCGTGCTCGTGGTGAGTACCGACGTGTATCGGCCAGCGGCCATCGACCAGCTCCAGACCGTCGCAACCGAAGTTGGGGCAGCCTTCTTTCCCAGTTCGCCGGAACAGAAGCCGGTGGACATCGCCCGTGCCGCCCTGCAGGAAGCGCGCGTCAAACACGCGGACGTGATGATTGTCGACACCGCGGGCCGACTGCATGTGGATGCGGACATGATGGCCGAAATCCAGCAGTTGCATCAGGTTCTGGAACCGGTGGAAACGCTGTTCGTGGTCGATAGCATGACCGGCCAGGATGCGGCCAACACGGCCAAGGCCTTCAATGACGCCCTGCCCCTGACCGGGGTAGTACTGACCAAGACCGACGGGGATGCCCGAGGCGGGGCGGCACTGTCCATCCGCCAGGTTACCGGCAAACCCATCAAGTTCCTGGGCATCGGGGAAAAGCTCACCGCTCTAGAACCGTTTCATCCGGACCGGGTCGCATCCCGTATTCTGGGGATGGGCGATATGGTCAGCCTGGTGGAACAGGCTCAGCAGAACCTGGATCAGGAGCAGGCCACGAAGCTGGCGACCAAACTCAAGAAAGGCAAGGGTTTTGACCTGGAAGATTTTCGCGATCAGTTTCAACAACTCAAGAAAATGGGGGGAATCGCCAGCCTGCTGGACAAACTGCCCGGCATGCCTAACCTGCCCAAGGGTGCCATGAATCAGGTGGACGACAAGCAATTGGGCCGGATCGAAGCCATAATCAGTTCCATGACCCCGCACGAACGCCGTTTTCCCGGCATCATCAAGGGCTCCCGAAAACGTCGCATTGCGGCCGGTTCCGGTACCCAGGTGCAGGATGTCAACCGGCTGCTGAAGCAATTTACCCAGATGCAGAAAATGATGAAAAAGATGGGCAAGGGTGGCATGGGCAAGATGATGCGTGGCATGAAAGGCCAGTTTCCGCCGGGAATGATGTAATCAGGTAAGGAAAATCGCGCTAAACCCTTCACTTTTCCGCAATATTCAGTAAAATGCGCCCTCTTTGTCCAGGCTGTCCGGCATTTTGCGGAGACGGCCTGACTTTATTGGTTTAATGAGGAACACATCAGGCAATGGTAACCATTCGTTTATCCCGTGGCGGTGCCAAGAAGCGCCCCTTTTACCACATCGTGGTCACTGACAGCCGGAACCGTCGTGATGGCCGCTATATCGAGCGGCTTGGCTTTTTCAATCCTTCTGCGAAGGGGCAGGAAGTCCGTCTGGAAATCAATGCCGAACGCGTTTCGCACTGGCAGGGCCAGGGTGCCCAGACCTCTGAGCGGGTTGGCAAGTTATTGAAGGAAAACGCCGCGGCCTGAATCGGCGGTGGACCGGTTTACGGACCGGGGTAACTGTGGCCAACAAGGAATCCAGCGCTGACAGGATGGTTCCGTTGGGCCACGTCAGCGGCCTGTTTGGCGTCAAGGGCTGGCTCAGAATTCACTCCGATACCGAACCGCGGGCGAACATCCTTAACTACACGCCCTGGTACCTGCAGAAACAGGGTGAGTGGGTGGCCTGCAAGGTTGCGGAAGGTCAGGCGCATGGCAAGGGCCTGATTGTTCGCCTTGATGCCTGTACGGATCGGGACAGTGCTGCCAAACTGGTCGGTTGCACCATCGCCATTCGCCGTGAGCAGTTACCGGCGGCAGGCGAGAATGAATATTACTGGAGCGATCTCAAGGGGCTGAGTGTCATCGCCCGAGACGGGACTCCGCTCGGAACGGTGACGGGACTGATCGAAACCGGCGCCAATGATGTGCTGCTGGTGCGAGACACGCATGATGCCGAGGTGCGGGAACGACTCATTCCCTATCTGCCAGGACAGGTTGTGCTTAACGTTGAACTGGAGAAGGGCGTCCTGACAGTGGACTGGGACCCCGAGTTCTAGGTGGCGGGGGAGACGGGCATGCGCATTGATGTGGTGACCCTGTTCCCGCAGATGTTCAGCGTCTTGGCCGATGACGGGATCACCGGACGGGCGGTCAGTCACGAGCTGCTCCGGTTGGCGACCTGGAACCCGCGGGACTATACCCGGGACCGTCACCGGACGGTGGATGACAGGCCTTATGGCGGTGGACCCGGAATGGTGATGATGGTCGAGCCTTTACGCGATGCGATCCGCGCGGCAAAGGCGGCCGGTGGCCCGGGCCGGGTGCTTTACCTGTCGCCGCAGGGACGCAAGCTGGATCAGGCCGGCCTGGATGAGCTGGCGCAGGTAGCGAATCTGGTTCTGGTCTGTGGCCGGTACGAAGGAGTGGATGAACGGGTCATTGCGGCAGAAGTGGATGAAGAATGGTCCATCGGCGATTACGTCCTGAGCGGCGGTGAACTGGCGGCGATGGTGATCATCGATGGCATCACCCGGTTATTGCCGGGGGCGTTGGGACATGACGAATCAGCACGACAGGATTCCTTTGCTGAAGGACTGCTGGAGTACCCGCAGTTCACCCGTCCTGAAGTTATCGACGGAATGTCGGTGCCGTCGGTCTTGCTCAGTGGCGACCACCAGACCATCGCCCGCTGGCGTCAGAAACAGGCGCTGGGACGTACCTGGTTGCGCAGGCCGGATTTGCTGGAACAGCTGGACCTGAATCAGGAGCAACAGATATTGCTGGCAGAATTTATTCGCGAACACGCGACAAATTAGGGAATCTGCAGATAATTCATCCTGAACGATCTGTAGATGAAAAAGAGGAATACGATTCTTCTTTTTCTTAATATTTTGAATCAATAGCGGTATTTAATCGAGCCTGAGCTTGGGAGTAAACACAATGAGCAAGATTATTGAACAACTGGATGCAGAACAGATGAAGGACATCCCGGACTTCGCACCGGGCGATACCGTTGTCGTCCAGGTTAAGGTAAAAGAAGGTAACCGCGAACGGCTGCAGGCCTTCGAAGGTGTGGTGATTGCCAAGCGTAATCGCGGCCTTAACTCGGCCTTCACGGTGCGCAAGATTTCCCATGGCGAAGGTGTGGAACGCGTATTCCAGACCCACAGCCCGGTAATTGGTGAGATCAAGGTCAAACGACGCGGTGATGTGCGCCGTGCCAAGTTGTATTATTTGCGTGAACGGACCGGCAAGGCCGCCCGCATTAAGGAAAAGCTGGCGCGTTAATCAGGGCCAGTTCGGCATTTATTCGCGGCCAGCCACATGGCGGACGCACGCTATAACGGGTAACATCACACCAGGTGTTACCCGTTTTTTCTATGTCATTTAAATATTTCCTGACCAGTCTGCTTGTGTTTGTTGTGACAACCGTACGGTTGCCGGCAGCGGCACCCGGCGTGACCGAATCCGCCATTCTCGAAATCCAGCAATTGGCCCAGAGCGGTGCTCCCCGGCTGGCCCTGTACAGCCTGGGCCAGCAACAACCCGATTTGACCAAAGATCCGGTTGGCTGGATGCAATGGGAAAAAGTTCGGGTCGATGTATTTCGTGAAAGCCGTGACTGGCAGGGTATGGCGACCCGACTGGCGGCCCTGCCCCCTGACTTGCCAGTGGGGTTTCAACGCTGGGCCCGGACCGAGCAGGCCGGTGCATTGATCAAGCTGGGTCGTGTCAGTGAAGCCCGGACACTGTTGCGTGAACTCATCTGGACCGTGAATCTGGACGAGCCAGAGGCGGGGGTGCAACTCCGACACTGGCGGCGGTTGATTATCGACAGTTATCTGGCCGGCAAGGAGCTCAATGATGCCTACCAGGCGTCGAACTGGTTCATTCGCGACTATGGCAGCAATGACCTTGAAGATCGTCTGTTACGGGCCCGTATTCAACTGAGTGACGGCTATCCGGATGATGCGCTGATACTGCTCAAGGGCGATCTCAAAGAGACTCAAGCGCATACCCTGTATTTACTGGCCCTGTTGCGAAGTGGACAACGGCCACCCCGGGATATCGTCAAGGCAGGCCTGCGCAAGCTGCAGGAGAAGGGACTCACAGACCAGCAGAAGACAATCTTGTGGGCGGTGGTCGCCGAAGCGGCCCAGCGCGGCAAAGATCGGGGCACCAATGCCATGGCACTGGAACGGGTCATCGCCGCCAGCGACACGTCGCCGTTGCCAGGCGGCCTGTTTAAACTTGATGCTGACAGTTTATGGGTCAGCTACCTTGAATATGCGCGCTACCTCGGTAACCGCGCGCACTACCTGATCGGTCAGGATGGACCTTGGTTCGAGGCGGCCAAAAAGGCGGGCAAGAAATACCCGGTTCGCGCTCGCTCCCTGTATGCCACACTGGTGCTGAATGGTGCGAGTGAGGCTAGCCGAAACGAGGCAGCCACGGCATTTATTGCCAGTAGTCATAAACTGCCCCAGGGGAATACATTGCTGCGTGAACTGTTCCTGAAATCGGATCAGTACCAGGATTACGCCTCGATTCCACTCACGGCGCGCTATGTGTTGGTCGACATCGCCCTGGCAGATTCGGATATTACCCTGGCCTCACAGCTGATGGCGACGATCCAGACCCCGCCGGAAGGAATAGACCGTTACCACTGGGAACTTCGCCGGGCACGGGTCTTTGTGCTGGGAGGTGACAGTTTGCGAGGCGTGGCTGCGTTACAGACTATTTTGAAAACCCATCCTTCGCTGGATCGTTCTCAACTAGATCAGTTTTTGCAGGTGGTTTTTGATCTGCAAACAGTCGGCGCAAACAAGGACGCAACCCACTTGTTCATCGCCGTTATGCAGCGGACCGATGATGTCCAGTTGAAGCGGGAGTTGTACTACTGGATGGCGGAATCGGCCAAGGCGGAGAAGGCTTACGCGGAGGCGGCGCGACTTTATCTGAAATCAGCAATGTATCCCGATCCGAAGGCCATGGGGCCCTGGTCCCAGACGGCCCATTACCAGGCGGCCGAGGCACTGGCGGAAGCGGGTATGGTGGCTGATGCGCGCCAGCTGTTCGAGGCGTTGCTCAGGGTTACCACGGATCCGGGACGGCGTGCGGTGATCAACCATGCACTACAGAAACTCTGGCTGCAGAAGCCGCAACCCGGGTAACAGTCGTTTTTACAACGTACAGGGGAGTGAGATGATGTCTGCGATTCAGTACCAGACCCCTATCGGAAATGTGACCGTGACCATCGAAAACGGGGTAGTCACGGCACTTCGCTGGGGTAAATTCGATCCGATTCCATGTCGGGTACGCGTAAACAAGGGGGACGATCCGCTGTCCCGTCAGGTCGGTGAGGCCCTGCAGCATTTTTTCAGCCAGTCAGAGAAAGACGCCAGCGTTCCGTTACAGATGTCCGGCACACCATTCCAGCAAAAAGTTTGGCGTGCCTTGCAGCAAATCCCGCCGGGCGAAGTTCGCACGTATGGTGAGCTGGCCAAACAACTGCATTCATCAGCCCGGGCTGTGGGCGGGGCCTGCCGACGGAATCCGGTTCCGTTGCTGGTACCCTGTCATCGTGTTGTGGCGGCGCACGGGGTTGGCGGATTCGCTGGCCGGACACAGGGTAAAGAGGTTGCGTTAAAGCGATGGTTGTTGGAGCATGAAGGGGTTTCGCTTGAGAAATAACAACGCATAACCATGGGCCAACGCTCGGATCCATTGATTGACCAGTTTCTCGACGCCATCTGGATGGAACGGGGGTTGAGTAAAAATACGTTGATCGCTTATGGCAATGACCTGAACGGGTTTGCCAATTGGTTACACACGCAATCCGCGCTTAATCTACTGCTAGTTCGACGTGAAAATGTGCAGGCTTATCTGGCCCATCGTCTGGCCAGGCAGACCAGTCCTCGTACTGCCGCCCGTCAGTTATCCACCTTGCGGCGTTTCTATGCCTGGCTCTTGCGCGGCAATCGCATCCTGGAGGATCCCACTGCGCTGATCGAGGCGCCCCGGCTTGGACGGCCCTTACCAAAAACCCTCACCGAAGCGGAAGTGGAAGCCTTGCTCGGTGCCCCCGATACAACGACCGTGTTGGGGTTGCGGGATCGCGCTATGCTGGAAATATTGTATGCAAGTGGGTTGCGGGTATCCGAACTGGTCAACTTGATTCCTTCCCAGATCAACCTGCAACAGGGTGTGGTACGGGTGACTGGCAAGGGTAACAAGGAACGGCTGGTGCCACTGGGTGAAGAGGCTATCGTGTGGCTGGAGCGTTATTTGTCCGAGGCGCGACCCTCAATGCTCAATGGTCGACCTTGTGATGCCGTGTTCGTAACCCAGCGCCGTGATGCCATGACCCGCCAGGCCTTCTGGTACATGATCAAGCGCCAGGCCATCGCGGCCGGCATCGATAAACCCCTTTCGCCCCACACAGTGCGGCATGCCTTTGCTACGCATTTGTTGAATCACGGTGCCGATTTGCGGGTCGTGCAAATGTTGCTTGGTCACAGCGATTTGTCCACGACCCAGATTTATACTCATGTGGCGCGGGCACGCCTGAAAGAATTACACGCCCGCCACCATCCGCGCGGTTAATATTGTCGCGCTGACGAAACCAGGCTGAACCGAAGGGTGCCAACGCGGTCTCAATATCAGGTATTCAATACGTTATACTTGTCAGTTGCTCGCAATGGCGGACCATAAACATTCATATTGAGGTTTTTTTTATGCAGTTATCCAGGTTGTGGCTCGCCACACTCTTCAGTTTATTTGTTATTTTCCCCGCAGCGGCCGACGATGCGGGCCTGCAACAGGCGCGCGAAAGCATCAAAAAAATTGTCCCCGACGCCAAGGCGGATGCCGTGCAAGCTTCACCGGTCAACGGCCTTTACCAGGTCACAATTCCGCCGGAAATGTTTTATATCAGCGCCGACGGCAAATATGCCTTTACCGGAGATATTCTTGATCTGAAAAACGGCACGAACCTGTCCAGACCCGTGCGCGATCAGGTCCGGGTCAAGGCGATTGACAACATTGGTGAAAAGAACATGATTGTGTACGGGCCTAAAACCGCTGCCCACACCATCAGCGTGTTTACCGATATTGATTGCGGCTACTGCCGTAAATTGCACAGCGAGATGGCGAAGTACAACAAGGCCGGTATCCGGGTGCGGTATCTGGCCTATCCCAGATCCGGTATCGGTTCCAAGTCCTATGACAAGGCAGTCGCCGTATGGTGCGCCAAGGATAAAAATGCGGCGCTGACCAAGGCCAAGCAGGGGCAAGATATCCCGATGAACAAATGCGATAACCCGGTGGCCATGGAATATGAACTGGGTCAGCGTATCGGTGTACAAGGTACGCCGGCCATTGTGACCGAGAACGGCAAGATCATTCCCGGTTACGTTCCCGCGGAACGTTTAGCGTTGATTCTGGACGCACATACAGCGAAGAAATAACCCGTCGGTTTTTAGTCATCACACGCAAGGTTCTGTTGCCTGTTGGTAACAGAACCTTGTGTGTTTTTATTGTTCAGATTTTATGTATTACGGGTAGGCTGATTGCGTTCACCCTGCCGTGGTGATGAGGCGTGCGGAGGATGTTTAATAACCCGCGCGGTATCTTGCGTTGTTATGACACGTCTTCCGAAAATTTCAGTTCAATGCCATGGCCAACTGGCGTCGATTTTTCACCACCAGGTCGCTCTCTTCCCCGAGCATACTGAATATTTTTAACAGGGCTTTGCGGGCCGCATCGTCAGCATAATTGCGGTCATGTTTGACGATATACAGCAGTAGCTCCATGGCAGTTTCATGCTGGCCCTGTAAAAGATGACGAATGGCCAACTGGTAACGGGCTTCGCTATTGCCGGAGTCCTTTTTAATGATCTGTTCCAGTGTAGCCGCATCCGGTGCCGTCTCTGCGATATGTATGAATTCCAGCTGCGTACGTAGCGTACTGGCCTGTGGTTCATCCTGCAGTGCTACCGGCAGGGCATCCAGCCACTTTTGTGCTTCAAGGTAGCGGCCTTCGCGTAGCAATACGTTTGCATAGACCAGTTTGTTGGTGTGATTTTCCGGATCGGTTTCCAGAATTCGTTCCATATCCGTCATGGCGGCCTCGGTCTGGCCGTCCTGATATTTCTGTACGGCCTGTTGCATGGCCAGGTCGGAGGCCCTGTCGATGTGCCGGTCGATAAACTCGCGGATCTGGCTTTCAGGCAAGGCACCGGTGAATTCATCCACCAGCTGACCTTTCTTGAATAACTTAACCGTCGGTACGCTGCGCACGCCAAACTGTTGCGCCAGGGTCTGTTGCTGATCGATTTCCACCTTGGCCAGCAGGAACCCACCCTGATAATTCTCGGCCAATTGTGTGAGCACTGGCATGAGTGACTGGCAGGGGCCACACCAGGTCGCCCAGAAATCCACCACTACCGGCTGCTGGTGTGACGCATTTATAACCCGATCAGCAAAGTTCTCTGCAGTAACATCAAAACTGTAATCCATGGGGCACCTTCGGCTCTCTTCGCGAACAGGAATCACCTGTCGATGTGGTGATGAAGCGTGGCAATCTCAAGTTGCTGACTAGAGTGCCAGCTCCACCGTTTCAGTGCAGGCAGTGAACAGCAGCAGGGCACGGACTGTGTGGTCTGGCCAGATACGACGCACGCCGGCCACATACCAGGTCAATTGCGGGCGATAGGATTCGGCCACCGCTTGCAGCTTGCCACACTCAGCATGGCGATGAGACTTGTAGTCGACGACGAAGACCTCGTCCGCGGTTACCACCAGCCGGTCAATGACACCATGTACCGTGGTCCCGTTTACCTGGTAGATCAGTGGCACCTCGTTCATCGATTGCCGGTAGCTGGCCGGGTCAAACAAGTATTGCAGGGCCGGACTGTTGACCACCTGATGTGCCTCTGCCAGGCAGGCCTCAGCTTCTTCCGGGCTGACAAGCTGTCCGTGTAGCGCCAGCAAGCTGGCGGCCGTTGGCCTGGGTTCACGGGTCAGCCGATCTAGCAAGGCATGAATCAGGATGCCACGCTGCCGACCATCCTCGTCCACCACCGCACCCGTAGCTGCGCTGGTGGCAAGCTGTCGGCTTGGAGCGATTTCGTGCCAGGCCGGCGACAATGCGATCGGGTCACGCAGGCGAGGGTCCGGTAAAACGGGGGTCTCGCCTGCCGCCGGGACCGGAGTGGGGGGCGATGGTGGTGTTCGCCGTTCTTCCAGCACCCGGGTTGCGGGTAACCGATGGGGATCAAGGTCATAGCGGCCAGCAATGTCCCCGTACCAGCCCAGATCGGTACCCCGTTGTGGCGCGCTGCCGGAAATATATAAAAGCTGTCGGCTACGGGTGACGGCCACGTAGAGCAGGTTAGCCTCTTCACGCAGTTCATCCAGATGCTGTTGCTCAATCAGCTGGCGGGTCAGGACATCTTGCTGAGCGTTACGTGGTGCCAGCAGCATGATGGTCGGACGCACTGCCTCCACCGGCCAGTCCAGTAGTACCGAGTAAGCGTCGCGAGCGGGCCGCGAACTGGCGGTGTCTGCCAGAAACACCACCGGTGCTTCCAGGCCCTTGGCAGCGTGAATCGTCATCAGTCTGACGCGGTCGGTATCCGCACCACTGACAGGTTCGTCCGGTGCCTCTTGTTGCTGCTGGCGTAGCTCCTGGAGCCAACTGATAAACCGCATCAGGCTCGGATAACGGCCGCTATCGATTTCCAGCGCCAGCTCCAGAAAACGCGTCAGGTTGGCCGCAACCTGCTGGCGCTGGTGGTCCGGCATGGCGGCGGCAAAGCGGGCCAGGACATTGCCGCGGCTGTAAATCTGGTCCAGCAGATCGTGTACCGGAATCCGCCCGGCCTGGTCCTGCCATTCGGTGAGCAGGGTCGCGGCCCGAGCCAGCGGCGTGTCCCCTGCCGGCTGCAGCGCCTCCAGTCGTGCCAGCCAGGGTCCGCTGCCACTGGCTGCCAACTGCATCAGATCCGCATCGCTAGCAGCGAACAGAGGTGAGCGCAGGATGCCGGCCAGGGCCAGATTGTCGTGGGGACTGTTCAACCAATGCAGCAGATTGACCATATCCTGGATTTCCAGGCTATCGAGCAGGGTGCCGCGATCGGCACCGTGATAGGGGATCTCCGCCTGACGCAGGGCCAGCTCGAAGTCGGCGATGTGAGTGCGGTTGCGCAGCAGGATCAGGATATCCCGGTACTGGACCGGCCGTCGTTGCTGGTCTGCGTCAATCCAGACCGGTTCATTAACAAGCTGCGAGATAAACGCCGCGATCTGTTTTGCTTCGAGGGTGTAACGCTTGGAAATCGACTCGCTGCGCGGTTGTTGCAAGGGATCCCGCATGGTGATGGGCGCCGCGGGTTCCTGTTCCGGTTCCCGCGCCAACGGCACCAGGCTGACCCGTCCCCAGCGCGCCTGATGCTGAACCGTGTGGGGCTCAAAGTGGCCAAGCCGATCATGCAACGGGCCTGCCCCGAATACACGATTAACGAAATCGATGACAGCCGGGGAGGAACGCCAGGAGGTATTGAGCGTGCAGGTGCCTGTCCCCAGGCGTTTTTGTAACCAGCGAGCTGCGTTATCAAACAGACGGGGTTCGGCCCGCCGGAAACGGTAAATGGACTGCTTGGCATCGCCGACCAGGAACACACTGCGACCCTCGCTGGCATGGCTGTCGGCCATTTCCTCCAGCAAGGGTTTGATCATGTGCCATTGGGTCGGGTTGGTGTCCTGGAATTCGTCAATGAGTAAATGTTCGATGCGAGTGTCCAGTTTGTACTGCACCCATTGGGTGTTGTCGCCATGATTGAGGAGTTGATAGGTCTTCCACTCCAGATCAGTAAAGTCGAGCAGGCGTTGCTCCAGTTTGATGCGTTGGTAATGATCCAGGTAGTTCGCACCGGCCAGATACCAGGCACGGTTCATGGTCAGGGTGTGCAGTGCATTAAGCACGTCACGAACCTGCTGCAACCGTTCGCACAGGTGATCATGCAGGGCAAGAAACCGGTGTTCACCATCCTCGCCCATTTTTTGGGTCTGTACTTTGCTGGCCTTGCGTGCGCGGGGCTTTCCATCCTGGGTAAAAAATACACCCCAGAATCGTTCGAATTCGTCTGCAGGATCCGCGGTGTGCATAAGCACCTGGTTGATAATGTCGACATGCAGGGCATTGGTTTTAGTCGCATGCATGTTCAGCAGGGTGGCGAATTCGGTCAGTTGTTGTCGAACCGTTTCATCCGCTGACAATGCCTGGCGAGGATCGTCGGCGGGATCGACTGCCAGCTTGGACTGCAATTGCTGGGCCGCAAAATCGGGACCATCCGTCTGGCCTTGTGTATAGGCCCACCAGTCACTGCGTTGTTGCAGAAACTGATGCAATGCAGTGCGTGTGTTAGCCAGGCCGATATCTGCGAACAGGAGGGTCAGCGACTGCGCGACCGGTTGATCCGGGTAACGCGCAGCGTCAGTCAACAGTGCTTCCCACGCCTGTTTCATCAGTACTGCAGTCTGTTCAGTCAATTCAAAGCCGGGGGGAACGTCGGCTTCGAGCGGAAAGCGCCGCAACAGGTCCTGGCAGAAAGCATGAAAGGTGGTGGTTTGCACCGGATGTGGATTGTAGAGCAGGGATTCATACAAGCGTCGGGCGCTCTGCTGCAAGGCCGGATCATCGGCATCCAATTGCAGTGTCTGTAGCGTCTGGCGCAATGCATCGGGTTCGGCAGCGGCCAGTTGGTAGATGCGTTCCAGCAAGCGCGCCTGCATTTCCGCGGCGGCCTTGCGCGTGAAGGTAATCGCCAGGATGGCGTCCGGCCGAACGCCGCTCAACAACAGCCGGATCACCCGGCTAACCAGTAAATAGGTCTTGCCGCTGCCGGCCGAGGCCTGCACGGTAACATTATCAAACAGCGGCGAAGGTTCGGATTGGCTCATGATGAATCAACCGGATTCAGGCTCCGCGAGATCACTCCGGCTGGCTTATTGCAAGCTGCAAAAATCGAGGATTGATTTCGCGCGTCGGACGTTGTGTAACTTTTATTACAAAGTACTTGCATCACAATTTATGGTTCCTGACCTTGTCTTCCTGATCTTCTTTGTTAGGCTTGTAAGTAACCACACGGTTTGTTGGGATGGTTACAGGGACAGTGACTCAGGCACGGAGCCTGATAAGGGACAAGCAAGAAAAGATATTGGCAGCAAGGAAGGCTGGCTGTTTTTCGGCAGCCATGCTGCTTCACATAAACACGGGCCGGATTGCCCGAGAGGGATGTCAATAACAGGCAGTCGCTTTTTGACTGCCTTATTTTTTTTGACCGCGCTGGATTCATGTCCCGTTCTGTCCTATTCACCCGATTCTCACCTCATTCCATCCAGGCAAGGCGCCGGCACAGCAGTGACATATCGCACCAGCCGCACGTCGTGTTGTCACCCCAGGCCGGTAGCGACTGGCCGGATTCCATTGCCCTGACGATTTGCACCAGTCGGGTCGCGTTCTCCTGCGCCAGTGTGGCCAGGGTCGTGTTGTCCAGTTGGGCACCGGTACTTACCGAGCCATCATTTTTTAAAGCCAGGTAGAGCACTTCGGTAACGTTCATCA
>Ga0316585_10000122_pt1 | contig 14781 bp, 12 predicted proteins | sample S_170502SCrBrC_D_FD_204517 | JGI IMG/M metagenome (GOLD analysis project Ga0316585, IMG submission 204517) | Rhizosphere microbial communities from salt marsh grasses in Alabama, United States - S_170502SCrBrC | ecosystem: Host-associated > Plants > Roots > Rhizosphere | place: USA: Alabama...
GGGGCCAGGCGCGCATTACCGGCATGGTTGAAGGCCGTCCCGACTGGTGTATCTCTCGCCAGCGCACCTGGGGCGTTCCCATTACCCTGTTCGTACACAAGGACACTGGCAAGCTACACCCGCGTACCGCGCAATTGATGGAGGAGGTGGCTGGCCTGATTGAAAAGCAGGGCATCGATGTCTGGTTCGAGCTTGATACGTCGGTATTGCTGGGTGACGATGCGGCGGACTACGTGAAAGTCACAGACACTCTCGATGTCTGGTTTGATTCGGGCGTGAGTCACTTTGCTGTATTACAGCAACGCGAAGGACGGACAGATTACCCATTGGCAGATCTTTATCTGGAAGGTTCTGATCAACATCGCGGCTGGTTCCAGTCTTCACTATTAACAGCGGTTGCCATGCAGGGCAAGGCACCCTACCGCTCTGTATTGACTCACGGATTTACCGTTGATGCAAAAGGCCAGAAGATGTCCAAGTCGAAGGGCAATGTGGTGGCGCCGCAAAAAGTGGTTAACAGTCTGGGTGCGGATATCCTGCGTTTGTGGGTGGCGGCGACGGACTATCGTGGTGAAATGAGTGTGTCAGACGAGATCCTCAAACGCACCGCCGATGCCTACCGCCGGATCCGCAATACGGCCCGTTATCTGCTTGCCAACCTGGATGGGTTTGACCCGGCCAGACACATCTTGCCAGCAGACCAGATGCTGGCACTGGACAAATGGGCTGTGGAGCAGACCCGGCAGTTGCAACAGCAGATCCGCAAGGCTTACGACAACTATGAATTTCATGTTATCTATCAGCTGGTGCATAACTTCTGTGCTGTAGAGATGGGCAGTTTCTATCTCGATATCATCAGAGACCGCCAGTACACCACCCAGCCGGATAGTATCGCGCGTCGCTCGGCACAGACCGCACTGTATCATGTGGCCGAAGCCATGGTGCGCTGGCTGGCGCCGGTTCTGAGTTTTACCGCCGAGGATATCTGGCAGGCGATGCCAGGCCAGCGTAATGAATCCGTGTTTCTGAATACCTGGTATGAGGTGCCGGTGGTCTATGTGGATGATGATGCCACCCGGACCGAAACCGGTTTCTGGCAGCAGGTTATTGAAGTGCGCGATGCAGTCAACAAGGAACTGGAAGCGCTGCGCGTTGCAGGCGGGATTGGTTCGGGGCTGGATGCGGAAGTGGACCTGTATTGCGGCCGCGAGATATTTGATCTGCTGGACAGGCTGGAAGATGAATTACGGTTTGTGCTGATTACGTCCTACACCCGATTGCACTTACTTGAAACACCGCCATCGGAAGGCAAGCATTACACCCTGTCCAGCAACGACGAGATCTGGATAGCGGCTGCGCCTTCAGCCAGTCCCAAATGTGTTCGTTGCTGGCATCATCGCGAAGATGTAGGGACACATGCCGCCCATCCCGAACTGTGTGGGCGTTGCGTGGAAAATATTGATGGCCCGGGCGAACATCGTAACTTCGCTTGATGAAATGACGGAGCTAATTTCAACACAGTGAAAAAATGGCTCTGGTTATCGGCTGTCGTGATCGTGCTCGACCAGCTGACAAAATATGTGGCGGTTACCCGGCTGCAGGAGTACCAGTCCGTATCGTTTCTACCCTTGCTGGATCTGACCCTGATGTATAACAAGGGGGCTGCGTTCAGTTTTCTGAGTGCCGCCGGGGGTTGGCAACGCTGGTTGTTTACCCTGCTGGCTCTGGTCATCAGTGTAATTATTGTGGTCTGGCTCAATCGCCTGCATGAAAATGAAAAACTTCAGGCAGCCGGATTGGCACTGGTGCTGGGTGGCGCCCTGGGAAATGTGATCGACAGGATGTTTCTTGGTCACGTGATCGATTTTCTGGATTTCAATTACCGCGCTGATAGTTGTCTGCCGTTGTTCGTGACGCTACGAAACGCGGTGGTCGAATGTCACTGGCCGGCGTTCAACATTGCGGATTCTGCGATCTTCATCGGGGTAGCGCTCTTGATCATCGATAGCTTGCGAGGCGCCCTGAAAAACAAATCAGCTGCAAATGAAAATGAAAACCAGACTATGAGGTAGTACAGAGTGACAGCAGATATCAAATCCCTGACCATCGGACCTGGCTGTGAAGTGCAGATGCATTTCACACTTACCCTGGAGGATGGGACGGTGGCGGACACGACCCGGAATGATGAGCCTATCCAGTTCGTCATGGGTGACGGGACCCTGATTGAAGGGCTCGAGCTGGCGTTATATGGACTAAGTCAGGGCGAAAAACAGTGTATTGCTATCGAACCCCGCGATGCTTTCGGGTTTCCTGATGAAGATAATATTCATACCCTGAATCGCAATGAGTTCCCAACTGACATACAACTGGAAGTCGGGCAGATTATTGAATTTTCAACTCCCTCGGGAGAGGAAGTGCCGGGTGCAATCATGGCATTGAATGACGATGAAGTCGTGGTTGATTTTAATCACCCGCTAGCCGGTCATGTGATCGTTTTCGACGTAGAAATCCTGAAGATTAGCCCGGGTAGTGATGCCCCGGATGAGCATTAGTTTTGCCGGCCTCCGATATGCGCTGACGTGCCATAGACAATGAAAATTATTCTTGCCAGTCCCCGTGGTTTTTGTGCCGGCGTCGATCGTGCAATTGAAATTGTCGAGCGCGCAATCGAACTGTTTGGCGCGCCAGTCTATGTGCGTCATGAAGTGGTGCATAACCGCTTTGTGGTGGACGGGCTGAAGGAGAAAGGTGCGATTTTCATCGAGGAGCTGGACGCAGTACCGGACGACGCGATTGTTATTTTCAGCGCCCACGGTGTGCCCAAAACAGTCGAGATGGAGGCAACACGACGTGGCCTGAAAGTATTCGACGCGACCTGTCCGCTGGTTACCAAGGTGCATCTTGAGGTGGCGCGGTTCAGCCAGACTGGCCAGGAATGTATATTGATTGGCCATGCCGGTCACCCGGAAGTGGAAGGAACCATGGGCCAGTTCGATACCCGCCAGGGCGGCAGGATGTATCTGGTAGAAACTCTCGCCGATGTGGCAAAGCTGGAAGTCGGAGATCCTGGACATCTGGCGTATGTCACCCAGACGACCCTGTCCATGGATGACACGGCGGCTATTATCAAAGCCTTGCGGGAACGTTTTCCCCAAATTCAGGGGCCGAAAAAAGATGATATTTGCTACGCCACCCAGAATCGCCAGGACGCGGTCAAACAGCTATCGGACAATTGCGATGTGTTGCTGGTGGTGGGTTCAGTCAACAGCTCGAATTCCAACCGCCTCAAGGAAGTTGCCGAGCGGCGCGGTATTCCCGCCTATCTCATCGACGATGCGGATGAAATTAAACCGGAATGGCTGGTGGATAAACAGACGGTTGGCCTGACCGCCGGCGCCTCGGCACCTGAAATCCTGGTGGATCAGGTTATCGCGCGGTTACAGGAATGGGGTGCAGGACCCGTGGAGAAGGGGGAAGCACATAGTGAGGCCGTGACTTTTTCCCTGCCGAGGGCGCTTAAAAAATAGTCAACCCGCAAAATCAGGTTAGAGGGTAGCTGGATTAGGGTGTTACTTACTTGGCCCAGCAACGGTTACTTGGTGCGGTGCCTGAGTTACCTTTGGTGCCGAGATGATCCAGGGTCAAATTCCCACACTCCGCATCCGTAAAGATTCCCTGGGGCGTTGCCGTCAGGCCAAAGGTAGCGCCGTTGGCATCCGTTGAGGTAACTGCAATTAAGTAATAACCCTGACAGGACTGCCGGCTGCTCTGGTAACCCCGACCGGATTTGCAGTCCACCGCCGGACTGTTCGGAGCCCCGGGTTTGTAGGCGGCCAGGGCTGCGTTCCCGGCGGCATTCGTTAACGGGAAAGCACCCTGGTCCGAACGAAAAGCAATCAGCGCCTGGCGGGCATTCTCCATGGCGCTGACCCCGTCCGTACGACGGTTTTTCCGGACCTGGCTTTCATAGGCCGGCCAGGCGACAGCGGCAAGGATGCCGATGATGGCCACTGTGACAATCATCTCGATCAGGGTATAGCCCCTGGTTTTAGGTAAGTATTTCATATTTTTGATGGTTGGTTATTTAATGATGATTTCTTTCACAACATTATTTGAATCATAATTTATCTGTATTAACTGGCCTTTTTTTAGATTAAAAGCAGAAACAACCTTGCCCGCACGGTTTTTCACGACATAATCGCTGGCTAGCGGCAAGATAGAATCATTTACCACTATTTCACCTGTTTTAATATCGACATACTCGATCTTGCCATTCTTCTGTGTCGGCACGTTGGCATTCTCGGCCACGGCTGTCCATGACAGCAGCAGCGACAGGATGAAGATGCCGGGCAATACTGTTCGTTTTAAAATAGTCATCATCATCGCCTCTTATCGTATGTGAATGCGCCGCCAGGAACGACGTCCATATTCATTATCAACACAGTTGCCGGTTACCGTCCCCAGGCTGCCATCGCTGTTGGTCAGAATATTGACTTCCTGGCAGGTTGTGCCCGGCTGCAGCAACTTGGTCCGCTTGAAGCTGAGCGGGGTCTTGAGCTGGATGCCGCTACCAACGGATTTCGTTCCCGAAGTGGTATTCATCAGGTCAAGAGAATCATAGTTCTGGTCAAGGTTGTAGTCCCACGGTGTATTCGGGAACTTGCTGCCGGTAATTGCATTAATTGCGAAAATCCAGCTTTCACCACCGCCTACACACGGATTGGTGGACGGGATCAGGGTGATAAACTCGAGTCGTTCACCCGACACATACAGATCGTCGATCACACGTTCGCCCCGTGGCACAACAGGTGTCGGTAACTGATTGACCAGGTCCATGTACCAGCCCAGGTACTGACTGATCGGGCTGCCCGTAGGGACGCCGGATCCGGAATACCAGTTCATGGCATTGTCCGTGGTATTGCGGGCATTGGTGTCAGTGAACGTGCCGGTGTCCGTTTCCAGGATTTGCTGTTCCAGCAGATACGCGCGGGACAGGGTGGTGATGTTGTTTTCTTCCCGGTCCCAGACACCATAGACGCTTTGCATACTGACATCGGTTGGGTCAGTGCCTTCAACATACTTGCCCGTTGCCACGTACACGATGTAGCCGTTCTTTTTCGTATGGTACTGAATGGCCGGTGCCACGGTAATCGGCTGGGCATTGCCGCTCGCATCAGTGGCAGTGAACAGGGGCCTGGGTTGGCTATTGCTGTTCATTACCTTCCATGAGTTGGTGTTCGAGCTTGAAACGTCGAACTTCCACACGTTACCGAACAGGTCACCGGCGTAAAGAATATCCGCCTTGAAATCGAGGTTCTTGTCCACCGCCACCACGTCGGTGAGGCGATTGGCGCGACCCTGGCCGGGCGAGCAGGAGGGGGCACACAGCGGGTCCTCGGCCATGCCAGTATGGGTGCTGAGTTTCTTGAGCACGCTGCCTGTACCCTGACCGCCTTTTTCGGCGTCGATCAGGTACAGAATAGCATCGCCGCTGGTGCTGGCCGAGCCATCTGCCTCGGTGGAGTTATAGCCGTTACCAAATGCCACCATCCATTTGTCGTTGTTCATTTTTATGACCCGGGGCTTGGTATAGGTATAACCCAGGTCAGAGTCCGTGAATTCCCAGCGGACAATATTGGCGGCATTCGCCTCGGTAAAGGCAGCCGGATTGGTGATGTCCAGCGCATACAATCCTTGCCCGCCCTTGCCCAGGCCACCCACGGCCAGGGTATGCCAGCCACCATTATAGAAAACATCGGTTACCGAGACGGGCTGGTCCACATAGAACTGGTGGGAATAGCCGGGATTAGTCAGGTCGGGCAACTTGTTAAACAGCATAGACGGAACATAGGCCAGCAGTTCCCGCCCGGTATCGGCATTCAGAATGTGCACCATCCCGTCGTTGCCGCCGAACACCAGCATGTTTACGCGGCTTGCGTAGGTCGTTTTGAACGTGGAATAGCTGACCGTTTCCAGATTGTCCGGATAGAAGAACAGCGGCGGTCCGGGTGGGGGAATATATTGCGGGTCCGAATGGACAATATCGCCCAGCAAATTGGCGCGATTACGGAAACTGCCACCGTTTCTAAGTTCCTGGCTGGTCACGCCGCGCAAATACTGGACCTGGTTGCTGGTCAATAGTGCCTGCTGGGCGGGGCTGATATCCGACCAGGTGAACGCAACACCGGCATTGCTGGCGCTGTTGGTGGTCAGGATGTTGCGGCTGCCCTGCCCGGCGATAATAGCCGATGCACCCTGGCCACCCCAGGCGGGTACGTTGACGATAGTTTCCAAGCCGGTGATGGGATCGATGGCTGTGGCGAGCGTATAGGCCAGAATGTCCCCGTCCCAGCGGCCCGAGTCATACGTGGCCTGGAACAGCTTGGTACCGGCCTGGTACTGGGAACTGGTGGTGGCGACGGCGCTGGCCGAACCGGTACGTTCGTCGATGGCCTGCAGCACATCGGCAAACCCGTCAATGAGCTCCTGCGGATTGGAAGCGCTGAAATACTGGCCCCGGCTGTTGACCGCCGCATGCCAGAGATCGTCCACGCGCTCGGCCCCGGTTCCCTCGGGCCAGGTGACGCTACCATCCAGCAAGCCTGCGATGGTGGCGGGGTCATCCGGATCGAGCGTGCCGGCAAGGCCCAGGCCGACCGTGAAACTGACCATGTGCTGCCAGTCGGCGGGGTCGTTGTTCGGGTTCCAGTAGGTATCGAAGTCATCAATGTCGCCGTCACCGTCGATATCGATGGCACTGGGAGAAACAAAGGTCGGCACGTTGTTGGTCAGGTCGGTACGCAGATCTCTCAGCCAGTATCGCAGGCTGATATCGGCCAGGTAGTCACTGCTGCTGCCGCGATAGAAGGGCGGTGTTTGGTCGCTCTGGGGGCTGGTGTTCGCCTCGTACTCGGTAACGCCATACTTGGTGTTGCTGGGGCTGTTGGCCGGCACATTGTGATCATTATTATCGTAATTACCGGCAGCAGGAGTGGCATTACTGCTGTTCCAGTAACCGTCGGTGAAGGCGAAGTGGAAATTCTGACGGCAGGAATATTCCGGCGAGGTACTGTCCCCCGGCACCTCACGATAGGGACTGTCAGCACTGGCACTCGTCAGGCTGTACTTTGCCGCGGCCCTGCCGAAGGCGGCGCGCAACGGCGTGCTATTGTTGGTGGGTACCGCGTAGAGCCAGTTGAAAAAATTGGTGCGATGGCTGCCTGTCAATGGCATGGTGTTTCCAATGGTGGTCGAGGTGTTCAGTGCCTGCCAGGCGATGCGGGTGCTGTTGCCCAGTTGCGAAAAGGCACGCGAGGCGGCGGTCTTGGCCAACAGGTGACGCAGTCGGTAATAGGAATACCAGTTGGCAAAATTGGTCCGTTCATCCGTCCCGCCCGGGCCGGAAGTTGCACTCACCACAACCAGGGTATAGCAGTTGTCGGCATTGTTGACATGGGCAGTGTTGTTGATATCACAGGCCGTGGCGTCCGCTGCAGTTTTAGTGGTATCAAAGTAATAGTAGTACGCGGCCGTGCCAGCGCCGATATAGCTCCATGAAGATGCGGTTGGGCGATAGTCATAATAAGTAGGCTGGTATACGGTTGAGAGATTTACGGTCCCGTCGGCCTGGCGATAACCATTGCGCCAGGCGGCGGTGAAGCTGGCATCACCGAGTGAAGTACCATTCTCGTCGACCCCTGGCAGATAGGTGGTATTGGGGTCGTAATAGATATGATTGTAGGCGTTGGCCTTGTAACGGTTCGTGCCCGTTGCAGTGGCGGTATCAGGCAGATAGCCCCATGCCATGGAACCCGAGTCATCCATGGTCAGGATAATATTGGCCGGGACACCTGCCAGCACATCCAGGGGAACGTTGCTGATATTCAGCGTGGCAGCCTGGGTATTGCCCAGACCAAGTCCGAGCAGGAGCGACAACGCGCCGGCGATTAATCTGGCGCTTTTATGCGCACGGGCCTGGTTGGGTTGAGCGTGTCTGGCTTTCATTGCGCTATCTCCGGTGACTTCTTTGCGTGTTCGTTATCAGCTGCGGTTCAGTCTTATTTGAAGCGCTTGGCTGTGGTTTCCTGCAGCAGGGTGACGGCATTGGGCGACAACCCGACTCCCCGGCTGGTGATGCGGTAATAAATCTTGCCTTGCCCGGTCATTTGAGACTGCAGGGAAGCATCTTTGGAAATGAACTGATATTCCTCGATGATATAGAAGGGGTCCTCGGCCACACCGCTGAGGTTGACGGCACCGGCGGTGCCGTACTCGGTGGCCGCGGCCGGCCAGATGGACGCGTCGAACGCCGTGGTGGCGAAATCACCGAAGGTATCCCGTTCGTATATACCGCTGTTTGCGCCAGTACTGGTGGGCGGTGGCGGAGCGCCAAATCCAGTGATGGTGCGTTCCGCGTCGCGCAGACCGGTTTCGGCAGCCTGGAAGGAAACCACCTTATCGCGCAGGTTACCGGCCATGTATTCTTCCAGGCTGGAGGTGCTCATGGCACTGACACCAAGGACGGTCAGGATCAACAGAATGACCAGGCTGGTAATCAGGGCGGCGCCCTGCTGGCGTATGTGCCGGTTATGTAATTTCATGGACATGGTTCCGTTCAGTTTCCATTCAGATCAAGGGCGCTCACGAAATAGACTTTTATTGCGCAGAAAGAAAGTGGTGGTGAAGGCCTTGCGGACGCGCCGGTCACTCATGGTCGTGATATCGACACCGGTCGCGTTATCGACCCCGAGCAAACGTACGGTTTTGGTGCCCTGCGGCCGGTTGAGTTCTTCGGGTGTCCGCACCAGCAGGCTGACACGGACACTCATGACGTTGTCCGGATTGGTGATATTGTCGGCGGTTACATATCGGGTGGGCTGGAAAGTGGTGTCGTTGGGCGTCAGGTCCTCGCCGTACAGGACCTGCATGTTTTCCACGCCTTCGACCAGCTCTTCGGTAATGACCGTGGCGGTTCCCGTGCTGTAGTCGGCACGGAACAGGGACGGTTCACCGCCGGCGCCCGGTCCGACAAAATAGGCGTAACTCTTGGCTTCCATGGATTTGAACTTGTTGGTGATTTCAAACGGCCAGGGATTGGAAGGGCTGATATTGCCGGGTGAACATCCGCCGGTGGACCGGTTATACGCGCTGGCAGTGGCGTTATTCCCTTTCTGGAATATTACCCCCCGTTGACAATCGGTGACGACGACGATGGCGCAATTGGGTATGCCGGTAGCAATGTCAGTCGGGATGGCGGCGGAAGTAACCGGGTTTTGTGACAGGTTGATGTCGTCGCGCTGTATATTTTTCTTGATTACCAGAACATCCGTACCCTGCAGGACCTTGCCGGCCAATGCGCCGGTCAGATCGGTACCCGCGCCAGCACCCCAGTCGAAACTGGTCCAGTTGCCTACGGCGCCGGTGTTGCTGAGTGAAGCGATGGTGTAATCCTGACCTGGCGCTGTACTTGTTGCGGTATATTCCCAGCCATCAACGCCGGCCATGAAATCGAAAACGTTACTATCGTTGGTGTTGAGGATGCTTAGCAGTTTTGGATTACAACCGGCAAAGCCTGCTTCTGTCACATCATCGGCCATGGTGGCAAACGCATAACGAGCGTTTTCCTGCAGGCGCGCCATTTCGTTTTGCACCTTGTAGGAGCGCTTGCTGGAGGAATACACGGTGGCGACGCCCATTAATATCAGCAGGCTGATCACCATGGCGATCATCAGTTCAACCAGGGTAACACCCCGTTGTTTTGTTCCGCTGCACATAGTGTGTCCTAGTATCATCATGATGCCTGGCTCAAGGTTCGAAAGTCATGCTGTAGCATTTGAGATCGACGCTGGCATTGCCACTACAGGCTGTCCCTGTTGCGCCGGTACGTTCTTCGTCCCACATGACGGTAATCGTAAATGGAGGCGTCGCGCCTCCCGTGACAGTGCCGTGGCCCTTGGGCAGGGCATTGTTTATGGTTTGCTGCCATTCATAGTAGTCATACGTCGCCATCTGGGCAGCTGTGCAGGCAGCACTGATACAGTCACCCGCAGTGGGGTTGGTAGAATCGAGATTATTGTAGTCACCAGCCGCAACGCCGGCCGGGTTGGCGCGAAGCCGATCCGCCATGTCGTAGGCCAGAATCATGGCAGTGGTGCGATTCTGGGCCGTAGAGTTGCTTTGCAGCCCCCGTGCCTGCAGGCCGGCCAGACCGAGCAGACCGATGGAAAAAATGACCAGTGCAATCATGACTTCCAGCAGGGTAAAGCCTCTTGTGTGATTTGGTGTAGGGATCATGGGCATGTCACGTTGTTGTCGGTTACATCATTCCGTATATTATCGCTGTCCGTATCGCGGGCAATCGCGACCCGGCCAAGACGGGTTACATTGGCGGCCCGGGCCCGCGTGGTATCCTTTACCCTGGTGTCACAGACAATGAAGGTGCCATCATCCACGCCATCGCCACTCGCATCGAGAAGCTCACCATTGGGTAGATACTGGAGTACGTCAGCATTATCGAACTGGACACTTCGCAAGGTCAGTCCCGCAGGCAAACCATCATTGCGGCTGATCAAGATATCGCCAGCACCGGCATCAACGGCGGTATTTCGATTGATATCTGTAAACACGATCCAGCCTGATTCCCAGTTGGTTGTGTTGCAGGTTGCGCCGTCGGTGCTGCCGCATACAGTGATGACCCGTCCACCCTTTACCGCTTCGGTACGGGCCAGGTTGAGATCGCCGACGATAGCGTTGATGGCAGCGACCTGACGATTGCCTTCGGTCATGCGCTTGAACTCGGGTACGCCAATAACCAGCAGCACAATCAACACTGCCATTGTGACGACCAGCTCAATGAGTGTGAAACCATGATTCGTATTCATGTCTGTTTATATAGTTGATTACGTCTTGGGAATCAGGCGATATCAGACCAGGTAATCAATTTTCCGGACAAACGGAGGGGTCTGGCAGGTGTGCTATAGCGAAGTAAATAGTGCCGCCAGAGATTACAATAACTCGCCTTGTGATTTGGGGACATATTGGGAATGGTAAAAAGTAACAACTTCGACTGTCTGGTGGTGGGCGGTGGTCTGATCGGGATGCTCACCGCCCGGGAGTTGGTTCGGGCCGGCGTGCGGGTAGCCGTGCTGGAACGGGGTCGGACCGGGCGAGAATCCACCTGGGCCGGTGGCGGGATACTGTCACCCCTTTATCCATGGCGTTACCCGGCAGGGGTTAACCTGCTGGCGCGATGGAGCCAGGATGTGTATGCGGACCTGGCCGTGCAATTGCAGGAGGAGAGCGGGATCGATCCCGAGTATGTGCAAAACGGCCTGCTGATTCTGGACCCGGATGAACGCGCCGCGGCCCTGACCTGGGCGGATACGTGGCAGCGCCGGCTGGAGGTGGTTGATCGGTCAGGTATACAGAATCTGGAACCACACCTGGGTGATGTGCCTGAAGTAGGTTTGTGGCTGCCCGAAGTGGGTCAGTTGCGCAACCCACGCCTGGCTGAGGCGGTCAGAAAAAGCATTGAAAATCAAGGCGCTAAAATATTCGAGCACACCCCGGTTGAGGGACTTGTCGTGCACGGCGATAGCGTGCAGGGGGTGACCACACCGCAGGGGGTGTTCATTGCGGACAAGGTCGTGATTGCCGGTGGTGCCTGGAGTGCCCAGCTCCTGGGTGCCATTGGCTTGCAGTTGCCGGTGCGCCCGGTACGGGGCCAGATGATTTTGTACCGGACCCGGCCGGGTCTGGTTGCGCGGATTTTGCTTAGCCAGGGCCGCTATGTGATCCCCCGCCGGGATGGTCGCGTGCTGGTCGGCAGTACCATGGAGGAGGTGGGTTTTAACAAGACCACCACCACCGCAGCGCTGGAAGAACTGCAGCACGAGGCCCATCGTCTGATCCCGACCCTGGCGGAATATCCGGTTGAGCACCATTGGGCCGGGTTACGGCCGGGTTCGCCAACCGGTACACCATATATATGTGAACATCCCGGTATCGAGGGTCTGTTCCTCAATACGGGGCATTTTCGCAACGGCGTCGTGATGGGGCCGGCATCGGCAAGGCTGCTGGCAGACCTGTTGCTGGTACGGACCCCCATTCTTGCAACGGCACCGTTTCGGATGGAGGAGGCATAACAGGTTGAACCGGGTCTGGCAGCGCCAGAAAAGTGGTTAATAGTTGACCAACAAAATAGACTTTATCTAATTTACTGACATATACTTCGGATATGCAGTCACAGAAAAAATCAGCCATCCAACCAGAGCGGGATATCGGGAAACAGCTGCGCGCTGTCGGCATCACCCCGACCCAGCAACGTGTCCAGATTGCGGAAATACTGTTTGCCCGCCCACAGCACCTGTCGGCGGATCAAATCCTGGCCAGCGTCAACAGCCTCGGTACGACTGCCTCCAAAGCCACGATCTACAATACCCTCGGCCTGTTTGCCCGAAGGGGCTTGATCCGGGAAGTGATCGTGGATCCGGTCAAAGTGTTTTACGATTCGAATACCAGTACCCACCATCATTTTTTCAACCTCGATTCCGGCGAGTTGACGGATATCGACGCTGACAAGGTGGTGGTCACAAACCTGCCCGAGTTGCCCGGTGACACGCAGCTGGAAGGCATTGACATAATTTTCAGGGTTCGCTCCAGTCACCCGCACGAAGAAAACTGAGCGCGACCAGGACGGATCGCCGGGTCGAATTTTACTTCTTGTTGTTTTTGCAATCCGCCCATGCCGGAATAGCTCAGTCGGTAGAGCACTTCACTCGTAATGAAGGGGTCGGAGGTTCGATTCCTCTTTCCGGCACCATCTACCACGCTTCGCCGTGTCGCGCGCCCATACAAAAAACACCGCAATTTTTTCAGATTGTCGTACCCTCGGGTCGGCGGCCCGCCCACCGGGCTGAATCAGTACGCTTTGACAATTAACGATCGAGGACAATCACCGGGGGTATCGGCTGGCAGGCCGGGTTAATGTGCCTCGCGGGAAAGAAATACACAGGGGGCTGAGTTCCTTGTATTGCATCCATTCCGGCATGATGGTCTACTCGTAATCGCAGATCGGTGGTTCGTATTTCCGGTTTCTGCCCGAAACACTGTTGATCATGATCGATACTGGCATCGCATCTTATCTGCATCGATGAGGGGGAAGCCAGACTTGGTCGTAAGGAACCGGTCCTGTGTCGCATGGACCGTTCTGTTTACAACAGTGTTCCCTGGTTGAATAACACGGTAACTGCCAGATTCATGAAATTATTCAAATCCGACAAACCGGGAATTTACTCCCGGGCCGAGTTACGCGAGATCAAGTTCACGGCCTTTGCCAATTTACCGCGGGCCTACAAAACACCGGGCAAAAAAGAACTCGATGCCGCAGCAATTAAACAGCGGCTGGCAGATCTAAGACGATTCCCCATCCGTCAGCTGGAAACCGCGGCGCATATCCTGTCCAGCCTGAATCAGGCGACGCTAAAATCCGACAAGCGCCTGGAGCTGACACTGACCATTCTCAGACAGACCTATCCCGTTATCAGTCAGTTTTACGACAGTTATCAGGGAAAGGAGAACAGCCTGCCGGAAAAGAAGGAAAGGCGTGAAGCATTGACCGACTGTATTCATGTCATATCGGAAGTTGCTATCTCCTACAAACATTTGTTTCAGGAATCATTTACGACCGAAGACAGGGCATACCGGAAAGCACGGACATCCATCTATGAGTACGGCTTTCGTATTCTGGAGATGATGCTGGTTGAACAGCGTCTACGCGCTTTACGCTACCAGCGGTTGCCCCGCAGCGCCTGGCGCGACGGTAACCACATATTTTTTTCCATGGCGCTGCACAATGACTTCTTTGAAACCCGCAAACTGACCGGATTGGTGGGGATTAAAAAGCGCGAGCCGCATCACGGGGCAAGTTATGCGCCGGAACGCAATCTGTTGCAATTGTATCTGTCGGTACAGTTATTCGGTGCATTGGACGTGTCAACCTGGCCGACCAACCTGTTCCATGTGCCCGACGCCTATATGGCATACCTTAATCCCGGCATAAACCTGTCAGGCGATGATGGCCAGCCACTGAAGGAAGGTCACCTGCTGACCTGGATTGGAAATGAGGGCCCGCCTGTTTTTGATCGGCCGGCAAAACTAGACCCACCGACCATCCAGATTGATTTCACCCGCTATAACAATGTACTGGTCAAGGACTATGAAGCCATTGCCAGCATGAAATTCATCGGCAGCTTCGATCCTGCAAAACTCAGTCGGCCGCTGCAAAAAGTCAAGGAAGAGGATCGGGTGCCGGTATTGCAGATGATGCTGGCTGCTCTTCGCAAACGACAACGCCAGGCACAGCGGCATGTCGTGTTTTCCGATAACAATGTGGAGGTTTATTTCGGTTTTCGGGAAGTAGCGCAATTGCTGACTGATCGTTCCAAAGGAGACCTGGCGCGGCAACTACGTTCACGCAAATTTTCCGATACCCTTGCCAGGAGTTCCGCCCAGTTTATTGACGGCAATCGACAAGTTGCAGGTACCCAGTGGCAGATACTCAATTTCAGTGCCGGTGGTATTCTGATCAGCACACTGGAAACCGACTTCGGTCGGGCCATCGCGCTGGGTCAACTGGTAGCCTTTATTCCTGATGAAAAGACGGCTCTGCCATCCATCGGATTTGTTTGCCGCCTCAACCGGCCCGAGGACCAGGTTGTTGAAGTGGGTATCGCCCGGCTTGGCAACTACGCGGAAGTGGTTATTCTGGAGCGCGGTGGGCAG
>Ga0316585_10000123_pt1 | contig 14759 bp, 12 predicted proteins | sample S_170502SCrBrC_D_FD_204517 | JGI IMG/M metagenome (GOLD analysis project Ga0316585, IMG submission 204517) | Rhizosphere microbial communities from salt marsh grasses in Alabama, United States - S_170502SCrBrC | ecosystem: Host-associated > Plants > Roots > Rhizosphere | place: USA: Alabama...
AGGTGACTGGCGTCTGGTGGGTGCAGCATAACAACCGTGACGGAGAACGTATTGCCGAATTGATCGAGGTAACGCGGATACCAGAGATCATGAAAAGTAATGTGCGTGATATAGAGGATGCCTGTACGGCATTGCGTGAACAACTGGCCGAGTGGCGTAATCCATCGGCCAACAATCGGGGAGAGCATAATGAGTGACGATCTTACCCTGGCCGAGATGTTACATCAGCAAGGCATCAGTCGGCGCAGTTTCATGAAATATTGCGTTGGGCTAGCCTCAATGATGGCACTGCCGCCGATGATGGCGCCGAAGATAGCCGCTGCCCTGGAAAAGGCAACACGGCCGGCAGTCATCTGGTTATCGTTTCAGGAATGTACCGCCTGTACCGAATCCTTGACCCGTTCCTTCAGTCCGACTATCGAAAACCTGATCTTCAACATCATTTCGCTGGACTATCATCACACCTTGCAGGCTGCATCTGGCACTCACGCCGAAGAGGCACGCAAGCAGTCGATGGAAAAAAACAAGGGAAAATATATTCTGGTGGTAGATGGTTCCATACCCGTGCGGGATGGCGGTGTCTATTCCACTATCGCCGGAATCAGTAATGTGGAAATGCTGCGGGAAACCGCTGCTGATGCGGCGGCCGTCATCGCCGTTGGGACCTGTGCCTCATATGGTGGCTTGCCTCATGCCAGGCCCAATCCTACCGGCGCTGTGCCAGTCACCGATATTCTTACCGATAGGACCGTAGTCAACATATCCGGCTGTCCGCCAATTCCGGTCGTAATCAGCGGAGTGGTGGCCCATGTACTGACCTTTGGCAAACTGCCCGAGCTGGACGACAGGGGGCGGCCTCTGGCTTTTTACGGCGAGACGATTCACGACCGTTGTTACCGCCGGCCGTTCTATGACCGCAATAAGTTTGCCAAAACTTTTGATGACGAAGGTGCACGCAAGGGTTGGTGTCTATATGAACTGGGTTGCAAGGGACCGACCACGCGCAATGCCTGCGCCACCGAGAAGTGGAACCAGGGCACCAGCTTCCCGATCCAGTCCGGCCACCCCTGCCTGGGCTGCTCCGAACCAGACTTCTGGGATGCCGGCAGTTTCTATCAACCCCTGACTGCCCCCCCGACCGATGTGGCCAGTGTCGTGGTGCCGGCGGTTGCGGTGGGCGTGGCCGCGGGAGCCGCTGTCGGGCTGGCGAATCGTCTGAAAAAGGCCCGTGCCGCCAAATCGCATCAGCGGCTTACCTCCGATGATATGAAATAGCAGGACAAACGCCTATGAACACTATGGAACTTTTAGCCTGGGCCCGGGGACCGGGGCTTTCGTTGTCGTTAATCGTACTGTTGCTGGGTGTGACGGTGCGATTGACCGAAATGCTGCTGTTGGGCCGAAAGACGGATTTGAGCGAGCCGCGCGAAGCGCATAGCGGCCTATACGGCTGGCGTACGGTGATTACCCGTTCCTTACCGTCGTCCTGTGTGACGTTCAAACGCCTGGCATTTATTGCTGGCTATGCTTTTCATATCGGCCTGTTTCTGATCGTGTTCTTCTATGTCCCCCATATTTTGTTGATCAAGGCCCTGACCGGACTTGAGTGGCCGGGTCTGCCGCCCTGGCTGATCGATGGCGTAACGCTGATCACCCTGGCGGCCATGCTGCTGGTGTTGTGGTACCGCGTAGCAGACCCTGTACGCCGGTATATATCCCGCTTCAACGATTACTACTCCCTGGCCATCACCTTCCTGCCTGTCATCACGGGCTATCTGGCTTATCATCGGTTATTGCTGTCTTATAACGAAATGCTGGTGATCCATATTCTCAGTGTAGAGTTGCTGTTGGCCAGCTTTCCGTTTACCAAGCTGATGCATGCCTTCACACTGGTGTTTTCGCGTTGGTATAACGGCCAGATGGCCGGACGCAAGGGGGTAAAGGTATGACAACTTCATTGCAACAGGGTATCAACGCGTTCAAGGAACAGATCGATGCACCTATCGCATCATTCTTCAACAGCTGTGTGCGCTGTGGCATGTGCGCCGACGCCTGCCTGTTCTTTGTGGAAACCGGGGATCCCAAGTACACGCCAATTCACAAACTGGAGCCGATGCGCAAGGTCTGGAAGCAGGAATACACTTTCTGGGGACGGTTGATGGCGGGGCTTGGTATCAGCCGGAAATTGACGGACGATGACCTGGCTGGGTGGCAGGAACTGTTGTACGACAGCTGCACCCTGTGCGGCCGCTGTTCTATGGTCTGTCCGGTAGGTAATGACATCGCCTACATGATACGCAAGGCACGGGAGGGCATGGTCGCTTCGGGGCATGCTCCGGAGGGACTCAAGGGTGCAACCTATCGTGCGGTTACCATTGGTAGCCCGATGGGTATCAAACTACCTGCCTTCAGGAAGAAAGTTGAAATTGCCGAACAGGAAACAGGAATTACCATCCCGTTTGATCAAACAGGCGCGGATTACCTGCTGCTGATGTCATCCGCAGAAATTGTCGAGTTCGCCGAATTTATTGGCGCGATGGCGCGTATTTTCAAACAGGCCAATGTGTCGTGGACTTTTTCCAGCGATGCTTTTGAAGCAACTAACAGCGGGATCCAGATTGGCGCTTCAGATATTGCGGCCGAACTGGTGCAGCGTATTGTGGATGCGGCGGAAAAGTTGCAGGTTAAATATGTCATCAGCCCGGAATGCGGTCATGCCTATACAGCATTGCGTTGGGAAGGCCCTAACCTGATTGGCAAGCCCTACAAGTTCAAGGTTATCCATATCCTGGAATTGCTTGATCAGTTGTATCAGGAAGGGCGGTTACAACTGGAAGGTAAGGATAGTGAAAAACTGACCTTCCATGATCCCTGTCAGATCGTACGCCGCGGCGGTGTTCTGGAAGAGCCCCGCAAACTGTTAAATCTGGTGGCAGATGATTTTGTTGATATGCCCTGTTCCGGTAAGTGGAACTGGTGTTGTGGCGGTGGCGGGGGAGTCAGCGCCAATCCCGATGCCGATGAACTGCGTCTCAAGGTATTCAATATCAAGAAAACACAACTGGATGCCACCGGGGCAAAAAAACTGGTTACCAGTTGTTCAAATTGTCGGAATATGCTGGAAGATGGCATAGAAGAATACGGAATGGATGTGGAAGTGGTTGGTCTGGCGGAGACGCTGGCGGATCATCTGGTGCAAACTGAAAACAAGCAGGAAACCTAAACCATGTCAGAACGAATCGTTGTCGACCCGGTAACACGCATTGAGGGCCACCTGCGTATCGAGGCGCAGATGGATGGAGAAAACATTGCCGAGGCCTATTCCTCGGGCACGATGGTGCGCGGGATTGAGATTATCCTGCGTGGCCGTGACCCTCGCGATGCGTGGGCGTTTGCACAGCGTATCTGCGGTGTCTGTACCCTGGTGCACGGGGTGGCATCGATCCGTGCCGTGGAAAATGCGCTTAATTATCCCATTCCACCTAATGCACAACTTATTCGCAACCTGATGATCGGCGCTCAGTATGTGCATGATCATGTCATGCATTTTTATCATCTGCATGCACTGGACTGGGTGGATGTGGTGTCAGCACTCAAGGCTGATCCTGCCGCGACTTCGGCACTTGCCCAGTCGATCAGCAGCTATGCCAAATCTTCACCGGGATACTTCAAGGATGTACAGAAAAAAATAAAGACCTTTGTGGAGTCTGGTCAACTGGGGATATTTGCCAATGGTTACTGGGGGCACCCAGAATACAAGTTGCCACCGGAAGCGAATCTGATGGCAGTGGCACATTACCTGGAAGCCCTGTCCTGGCAACGCAATGTCGTAAAACTGCACACTATTTTCGGGGGTAAGAATCCGCATCCCAATTTTGTCGTGGGGGGTGTGCCCTGCGCCATCAGTGTTGAGCCAGGTGGGGAAGGTCAGACGCTGCGCGGGGGCAGTGGTGGGACAGCACTGAATGATGTGGGTCTGTCAATTGTCCAGAACGCTATCAATGAGATGCGCCAGTTCGTTGATCAGGTCTATGTACCCGACACCCTGGCTATCGCCGGATTTTATAAAGACTGGGCAGCACAAGGTGAAGGGATCGGGAACTTTATGACCTATGGCGATTTTCCATCTGACGGTACGGATGATATCGCCAATCTACTAGTGCCGCGTGGTGTCATTCTTAATCGGGACCTCGGCACAATTCACGAACTGGATCTGAATGACGAAACCCAGATTGAGGAATACGTGGCCCACTCCTGGTATGACTACAGTGTGGGCAAGGAAAAAGGTTTGCATCCCTATGCCGGTGAAACCGATTTGAATTACTCGGGACCGAAGCCGCCCTATGAGCACCTGGATGTGGAACAGTCCTATTCATGGCTCAAGTCGCCGCGCTGGAAAGGCAAGCCCATGGAAGTGGGGCCACTCGCACGGGTGTTAATGATGTATGCAAGCGGTAATGCACAGGCGCAGGAACTGGTGAACTACACGCTGAAGACACTGGATGTGCCGACGAGCGCGCTGTTCTCCACGCTGGGTCGTACCGCAGCACGTACCCTTGAAACCAAGATCTTTGCCGACAACATGCAAGGTTGGTATGACGCACTGGTGGCCAATATCAAGGCCGGGGATGTGAAGACCTTTAATGATAAACAGTGGGATCCCTCGACCTGGCCCAGTCTGGCCAAGGGCGTGGGCTATATGGAAGCCCCGCGTGGTGCGCTGGCGCACTGGATCGTGATCAAGGATGGCATCATCGATAACTACCAGGCGGTGGTGCCAAGCACCTGGAATGCCGGACCACGCGACAACAAGGGTCAGAGTGGACCTTATGAAGCTGCCCTGAAGGGACAACATGTTCTCGATCCACAGCAACCCATAGAAATACTTAGGACAATCCATAGTTTCGATCCCTGTATTGCCTGTGCGGTGCATGTGGTTGACCCGGATGGGGAAGAGCTGGTCAAGGTAAAAATCCAATAAGCATTCTGAAAGGAGATAGCGTCATGTCTGTCACGAAAAAGCGAATTTTGATGGGGATTCTGTCGGCCCTGTTTGCCCCGGTTGCCTCGGCCCATACCGGACATGTGATGACGGGTGGATTTATATCCGGACTGCTCCACCCCCTGACCGGGCTTGATCATTTGCTGGTAATGCTGGTCGTTGGCGTGCTGATTGGTTTACGCGCGGACACCAGGTACCAGGGACGGTGGTTATTGGGTTTTGCAGGCGCCTTCGTTATTGCGATGGCAGCAGGCAGTCTGGGTGCAGGCGCGGCATGGCTGGAGTTTATGCTGGCTTTGTCAGTGCTGCTCGCCGGGGTGCTGCTGTTGAAGTTCGCTTCAATCAACAGCGCCGTGGTAATGGTGTTTGTCCTGGGCATGGCCGGTCTGCATGGCTATGTGCATGGCCTGGAAATGCCTGCTTCCGGTCAGGCGGCAGGCTGGATGTCCGGTGTGGCGCTGGCCATTCTGATGATCACCGCCGTTGCGGTCCAGCTGGGGCGGGCGGCAGCCTCAAAAGTACAGTACAAAAACCGCCTTCAAGTACTGGGTTATGGTGTGGTTGCCTGTGGACTGGCCATTGCGGTAATGTAAATCCTTGTTGCAGCGCGGTTGCCGGTTGGTACAATCGGATAACTGATGGGGCGACATAGGCATATCGCTATCGCGCATTCTCACGCTTCCGATGAACACCGCCTGTTACTGGCCCTGGGCCTGACCGGCGGTTTTATGATCGCCGAGGTGATCGGCGGCATTTTCTCGGGCTCGCTGGCGCTGCTGGCAGACGCCGGGCATATGTTGACCGATACCGTATCCCTGTTTCTCGCTTGGTTTGCGGCTCGCCTGTCCCGGCGACCGGCAGACACATTGCGTTCGTACGGCTATCATCGAATCCAGATACTGACCGCTTTTCTCAATGGCGTATTCTTCATTCTGATCGTTGCGTGGATTATCTATGAAGCCATCCAACGCCTGATGCAACCGGTCGAGGTGCTGGGCGGCATCATGCTGACTATCGCAAGCCTTGGCCTAGTGGTGAATTTACTCGCTTTCTGGATTCTGCACAGTGGCGATCGTGCCAACCTCAACATGCGGGCGGCGACCCTGCATGTCCTGGGAGATTTACTGAGTTCAATTGCTGCCATCATTGCCGCGGTGGTCATCCTGTCCACGGGCTGGCTTCCTATCGATCCTCTACTATCAATATTCGTGGCGCTACTCATCCTGCGAAGCGCATGGTACGTAGTGAAGGAATCGGCACACATCCTCCTGGAGGGAACACCACAGGATGTTGACGTCCAGCTACTGAAACAGGTGCTTGTTGATGAAGTACCTTGTATCCGGAATGTCCACCATGTGCATGTTTGGTCCCTGACACCGGACCGGCCGATGCTGACTTTGCATGTAACCGTCGATGAAAAAACGGACCCTTCCGGAGTATTAGGACGCGTTAAGGATGTGCTGACTACACGATTCCATATTCATCACTCCACGATTCAGGTTGAATCAGGTGACTGCGCGGATAAATAAAAAATAAAGTTATCAGTGTAACAACCATATGAACAGGCAAACTGAAGAGCCAGATAAAAGATCACGACATGGCCGATTTAAATACCGCTTTGTCCTGTGGGGTGGGGTCTTGTCGATCATCCTGATGCCCAGCATTGGCTGGGCGCTGCATGGCGGCAAACACGGTGATCCCATTGCACCGGTCATCCTGGGGGTGACCGGCATTCTGTTTTTTGCAGTGCTTGGGCGATTTGCAGCACGTCGTTTTAACCAGCCTTCTGTACTCGGTGAGTTGTTGATGGGGGTTGCGATTGGCAATGTCGGTTACTGGCTGGGCTCAGATTTTATAGAGGTCCTGCGTCAGGGTCCGGCCGTATTTGACATGGTGGACCTGACCCTCTCGGGAGAACCTCTCAAACTGGCGGCCATAGATGCGCTGGGAAGCAAGGATGCCGGACAGATCCTGACCATCCTATCGGGCCCGGGTGGTCCTGCGCTGACCCAGGTCGCGCATACAGTGGATGTATTTTCCCGCTATGGCGTTATCTTTATGTTGTTTCTGATCGGTCTGGAAACCAGTCCCAAGGAAATGCGCAGTGTCGGTGGTGCCTCTTTTCGGGTTGCCATCGTGGGAGTAGTGATGCCGTTTGTGCTCGGCTTTTGGGCTGCCCGACTACTGATGCCGGAATTGTCCATCAATGTGGATTTATTTGTGGCAGCGACGTTGGGAGCAACCAGTATTGGGATTACCGCCCGGGTATTGGAAGAACTGAAACTGATGCACAGCCGCGAGGCCCACGTGATTCTGGGGGCGGCGGTGATCGATGATATTCTAGGTCTGGTTATGTTGGCGATTGTTTCCGGCGTCATCGTGGCCGGCAGTTTTGATCTTATACAGGGTTTTAAAATTATTGGCCTGGCGCTGCTGTTTTTATATATCGCATTCAAGGCGGGGCCCTATTTTCTCAGGTTCACCATTAACCTGGTACAGCATCTTGATATCATTGAAGCAAAGATGTTTATCTCCTTTCTGTTTGTTATGGTACTGGCCTGGTTTGCCAACCTGGCGGGATTGGCGACAATCGTCGGTGCATTTGCCGCTGGGGTAATCCTGCATGATGCCTATTTTTCCCACTGGGGAAAGCCGGAGGAACATCGATTCTGTATTCGTGACCTGATTGCGCCACTGGAAGTTATTCTGGTGCCGATTTTTTTCATTCTGATGGGAATACAGGTTAAACTTGAATCCTTTAATGATCCTCATGTTATTGTCATGGCTGGTGGTTTGACACTGGCAGCAATCATTGGAAAGTGGATAAGCGGTTACATGGCTGGAAAAGGAGCCAACCACCTGGCAGTGGGTATTGGTATGATTCCCCGAGGCGAAGTTGGCCTGGTATTTGCCTCCATTGGGAAAAGTCTTGAAGTATTGAATGACGAACTTTTTTCTTCGCTGGTGTTGATGGTGATAATAACCACCCTGGTAACACCAACAGCGTTGAAGCTGACACTGAAAATCGAGGCTCGAAGTTGATGCCAACCGTGCTTGATATTATAAATAATCAGGAGTAACGCTATGCCGAAGAAAATTTTACTTCTTGTCTTACCAATCCTTGTGTCCTGCCAGGCTATTGAAGAGGCAGACAAAAAAATTGAACTGGAATACTTTCCACCAGTTGGTTCCGTGTGGGTGTTGGAAAAGAAAGTTGTTGCACCAAACCGGACTGTGCATCTCATGATTATTGATGGTAAGGTGCACGACTCTTTTTTACGGTGGAATAGTTATAAAACAGCCTGCTCGCTGGATTTTAAAACCATGACCAGCGACAAAAAAGAAGTCAAGCCAGCGCGATTTGTTATTACAAAAGTTGATACCGAAGAACAAACGATTAATTCAACTACAGGCAATTTCATAACAATTATGCATGTTACGTCCACGGATAATTCGTATATTGAGAGCATCACATGCCAGAGCTGGAATTCATATAGTTCAACTCCTTATGTGACGGTGGAAAGCATGATAAAGGCGACCAAGGGAATTATGAGCCTGGAAATAAAGCAACTGGGCAATGATAACAAAATTAAAACAGAGAAATAAAAAATGGGTGAGAAACCATGTTTCTCACCCGACCTGCAACAAGTGTGGGGGGTTGACTGCAGGGTACTGCTACTAGGTTTGGGCGAATTTTTCCCCTTCAAATTCTGCCCCTGTACCAGCCGTCTTTGTGGCACGAGCCCCTGTCACCGCCATGAATTCATCCATAGTGAGATAGGACCAGTTGCTACGGTCATCGAACAGCTTGTGCATTAACTGGTTATTCAATGCATGCCCAGGTTTATAGGCATACAAATGCCCCATGATCGGTACGCCCGCCAGCGCCAAATCTCCCAGGCAGTCGAGGATCTTGTGACGCACAAATTCATCGGTATAGCGCAGGCCTTCCTCATTAACGATACGATCGCCGTCTACTAATACCGCGTTATTAAGCGAGCCACCTCGTGCCAGCCCCTGTTTTCTCAGAAAATTAACCTGCTGTGAAAAACCAAATGTCCTCGCCCGTGCCACATCATTACGGAATGCCTCGTTGATCAGTTCAACTGACAGTGTTTGTGACTGAATGGGCGAGTCGGGAAAATCAATCTCAATCGTGATGCGCGATGAGTTATAGGGCATGAGGATGGCGTATTTATCATTATCACGAACTTCAATCGGACGTTGAATCCAGATAACGTTACGCTTTTGTGGTTGTGCAACGGTACCAATCTGCTCGATGGTCGTTACAAAGGGAGCAGAGCTACCATCCATAATCGGGATCTCAGGACCATCTAGCTCAATCAAGGCGTTGTCGATACCACATCCGCGCAGTGCTGCCAGCAAATGTTCTACAGTCGCTACTGTCACGCCATGTTCATTCCCCAGCGTGGTGGACAATCGAGTTTCGGTGACGTTGTACCATCTTGCTGAAATCATACCCTGACCCGCCAGTACATCCTTGCGCAAGAACAGAATCCCGGTACCGGGCATTGCCGGTTTGATTACCATTGTTACCTTTTTTCCACTATGCAGACCAATCCCGATAAAAGAGATCGATTTGCGTAATGTTTTTTCAAATTGCGGCGCTTTGGTTGTTTCCCAGTTCATCATACTGACTCCCATATGCATTTTTGTAATTCCTGTTTTTGCAATTTATGCAGTTACATCTGTCTGGAACATAGGACAGTGCCTGGTGAGAAATGCTGCAACCGGGAGTTGTCAGATGACGCCAATAACTTGTCACACCATATTGGCCGGACGCGCCAATCACTTGTCCTTATGACAATGAATTACGGAAGGCGCGATGCTTAGCGGGAATTACAGGTTTGAAACGGGTGTCGGTAGAGGTAACAATTCGGAGGTACTGTCCCTGTCCCGGGAACCTTATGGTTCAACCGGGTTGGTGGCTGGGAGTATGTGGATTGGGGCTATCGTATTCGGAAGCTTCAGCGTCTGTCATTTGCTGGATATAGCGAGTTAGTGCCACTTCCGCTTCCTGCTTGCTGGCAAAGGGGCCACAGTTTCGCCCTTCGCGGCAGGCGAAATACCATTGCTTGTCGATATAAAAGAAGCGACCGGCACGAAAGGGTACCGTCCCGAGTTCGCCGTTGCGGTGTCTGCTCATTGGATTCAGCTCAAACTACTGGGTGATATTAGTCAGGTTTATATAATATATAGGTCAGAAAATAACCAACGTCAAAGTTATGGGCATTTATGCCCAGAAAAATTTTAATAATTTCAAGATCTAAGCATTGGGCTGGTGGATTTTTGATTCAGGGTCGGAACTTGCAGGCTGGTTCGCAGTCATATGGGTGTAACAAGCTACTTTTATTCTTTTTTATGAACTCTCGTTGAGTTGGGTTAGGTAAATTCCGGGCGCCATTGGCGCCCATTTTTTTTGCACCTTTTTTGGGTCGGAGCGCGCCGGTTCACCTTGTCCGGCGTTATGATTTGTCGCATGCGGGATAACCAATTTCAGACCAGAGACCAGCCTTGCATTGGTGTCAGCCGTTGCCTGCTGGGTGATGCCGTCCGTTATGACGGGGGGCATAAAAAACAGGACTGGCTGGTAACCGATCTCGTGCCGCATGTCGAAGTTCTTCCGGTCTGTCCGGAGGTGCTCATTGGCCTGGGCGTTCCGCGTCCGCCACTACGCCTGGTGCAGGGGGTCGACGGGATTCGTGCCCGGGGGGTGGCCGACCCGCAGTTGGATGTCACCGAGGCAATGCAACAGTTTGCGCGGCAACTACTGGCGGAACAGCGCGCTCTCGACGGCTGGATATTCAAGTCACGATCTCCCAGTTGCGGTGTGTCTGATGTGCCGGTGTTTCATCCAGACAGCAATACTCTTGCAACAGGCCAGGGCCTGTTTGCCGAGGCGTTGATGAAGGCGCTACCCCTGATGCCGGTAGCGGACGAACTGGAATTGTACGATCCGTCGCAACGTGACAGTTTTATCGAGCGCCTGTTTGTTTATCGACGCTACCGGCGCTGGTTTGCCAATGGCCTGACACTGGAGCGGCTGCAAGGTTTTCATTGCGGGTTGCGAGGACACCTGCTGGCTCGCGATGAGCAGGTTTGGGCCAGGCTGGATCGCGTTGTTGCACAGGGACATGATCCGGGACAGGATATCCCGGCCTACCTGCAGCAGGTGATGAAGATATTGACCCGACCGGTGACACGGGGTGGCCTCGCTCAGGCCTTGCTAGCGTGCGGTGAGGAAGCGCCGGGCGGGGACAAGGATATCGCTACCGGGATCCATGCGTATCTGGCGGGCCGTGTCGACCTGCAAACAGTGGTGCGGCAGTGGCAGGGAAAACCAGATCTCGAGCCCTGTTTCCTGCTGGATCCGGAACCGGCGGAAATTACCTTGCGCTATGGCGCTGCGACTATGCCGTGATGATCAGACGGACGGCATCCAGCTGAACCCGTGTTTTCTCCAGGTACCTTTCGAGTTGTTCGATTTGCAGGCGGACAAAATCAATTTCCTCCTCCCGTACCAGCGGGTTAACCCGCTGCAGGTTGACCAGTCGTTGTAGTTCCTGTTTCCGTTCCGTCTTCATACGGGTTATCGCACCTTCAATGAGCGTTGGCAGGGCGTCCTGGGCGCGATGATCCGCCAGTTCCAGCAGAGTCCGCAGACGATCCTGCTGCGCGGTGATCAGCTGGGTGATGGTACTCTTGCCCAACTCAACCGGCAGACCCTGCAGCTGTGCGGGACTGAAACGTCGACTGACATCGTCCCCGTTACGATCCAGTAGCGCATGAATGATCATCGGTGGCAGGAAGCGCCGGATCTGCAACTGGGCGGGGGAAACACAATCGGTCAAATGCAGGGTTTCGAGCAGGATCTCACCCGTCGGGTAACCGGGTAGTTTACAAATACCCAGCACAGCATTGCCTCGCTCATTTCCGAGTAACAGATCCAGGGCACCGGTTACCATGGGATGCTCCCAGGTCAGGAACAACCGGTCTTCATGAAGCAGGGCCGTCTCACGCTGGAAGGTAACTGTCACACCCTCGGTTTTGAGTTCCGGGAAGTGGTGAACCTGCATGTGATCACCGGGGCGCAGGATCAAACTGCCCATCGAGTGTTCTTCCACCTCCACGCCATAGGCATCACACAGTCGCGCCATGTGATCAGGCAGCAGGGGATCCCCATCCTCCCTCTGGATCTGGTCCCGAATCGTGAGGGCCTCGGTGCGGCGATAGGAGTTCAGTTCCAGCAGGCGATCCCGACCCTGTTGCAGACTCATATTGATGTCACGGTAGAGTGGCTGGCTGTCTGTAATCAGTTCGTCAACCGAAGACCGGGAAGGATTCAGGTTTCCCAATAGATCTTGCAGGCGATCACCCAGCTGCTCGAAAATCCCGGGGCCAGCCGGGCAAGTCTGGGTGAATGCGTGCAGTCCTTCTTCGTACCAGCGGTATATGATTTCCTGGGCGCCTCCCTTTATATAGGGGATGTGGATGTGGATCGTTTCATGCTGACCGATCCGATCCAGCCGGCCGATGCGCTGTTCCAGCAAATCGGGATGAAGCGGCAAATCAAACAGCACCAGATGGTGCGCGAACTGAAAATTGCGCCCCTCGCTGCCGATTTCGGAACAGATCAATGCCTGGGCTCCCCCTTCCGGATCCGCAAACCAGGCGGCAGCCCGGTCCCGTTCAAGAATACTCAGATCCTCATGAAAGGCGGAGACGCGCAGGCCCTCGCGTTGTCGCAGGACCGCTTCGAGGTCCAGCGCAGTTCGGGTCTGTGCGCAAATAATCAGGACCTTCTGTTTTTTCAGTTGCCGTAGCTGGCGGGCGAGCCACTTCACCCGCGGGTCGCATTGCCACCAGTCCGGGGCGTGGAGCAGGTCCGGGGCGTCCAGGTTGAGGAGGGTCTGGTAAATGGTCTCGGGGGTCAGTGATAATTGCGCGAACGATGCATCGAAATTACTGGCGAACTGGTGTCTTGCTTCGGTCGTTGGCAGGGCTTGCTCAATGCACCGGTAGTCCGCCGGTGCTGGCAGGGGATAGGCATGGGCTTCGCGTAGCGGGAAGCCCTTTACGGCACTGCGAGTGTTGCGAAACAGGACCCGGCCGGTACCATGCCGGTCCACCAGTTTGTGCAACAGGGCCTCACGCGAATCATCGAGCTGGTCAGGCGGGGCCTGGGTAGCCTGCAGCAGATCCACTTGGGCCAGCGATTCGGGATCATCCCCGAATGCGGCGTGCAGGGTTGCCACCGCCTCGGCCGACAACTGGCTGGCATCAAGTAACTCGGCGGCAGCCCGAGCGACCGGCTGGTAACGGGATTCCTCATCCAGAAAAGCATCCAGATCATGGAAGCGATGCGGATCCAGTAAGCGCAGGCGGGCAAAGTGACTGGCGGCACCCAGTTGCTCTGGCGTGGCAGTGAGCAGCAGGATTGCCGCAGTCTGGTGTGCCAGCTGTTCGATGAAGACATACTCCGGCCCCGGTTTATCCGGCGCCCAGTGCAGGTGGTGGGCTTCATCCACAATCAGCATGTCCCAGCCGGCCGTCAGCGCCTGTGCCTGGCGTTGCGGGTGATGCAGGAAAAAGTCGAGGTCGCACAGCACGAACTGTTCGCTCAGGAACGGGTTGTCGCCCGCTTCCCCGAGGGCGACGCAACGGGATTCATCCAGCAGGCTGAAGCGCAAGTTGAAGCGGCGTAGCATTTCCACCAGCCACTGGTGGAGCAGGGCAGGCGGAACAATGATCAGTACCCGTTTGACCTGCTCGGTCAGGATCTGTCGATGCAGGATCAGTCCGGCTTCGATAGTCTTGCCCAGCCCCACTTCATCGGCCAGCAGGACTCGGGGCGCGGCGCGCTGGCTAATTTCGTTGGCTATGTATAATTGGTGCGGCAAAAGACTGACGCGAGCGCCGCACAGGCCATACACGGGCGAAGGCAGCAAGTGCTGCAGTTTTTCGCGGGCCTCCAGTCGTAGACGATACCAGTGTTCAGTGTCGAGCTGGCCGCTCAGGAGTCGGTCGCGGGGTTTGTTCAGCTGGGTCAGATCACTGAGCTGCGCTTCCGGCAAAATGGCATCGGTGCCGTCATCCAACTTGCCGATATAGACCAGCAGCCCGTCCTTGTCCTGTACCTGGTCGATGTGGATGGTCTGGCCCTGGCGATCCCGGATACGATCACCGGCAGAGAAGCGAACCCGATGCAGGGGTGGATTGGGCAGGGCGTAGGTGCGGGTTTCGTCGCTGGCTGGAAACTCGATGTTGATACGCCGGTGTTCGATGCCAAGCACCGTGCCAAGCCCCAGCTCAGGCTCGGTATCGCTGATCATTCGTTGTCCGGGAATATACTCGTTCATTGGTAACAAACCACATCAAAAAGCCCGGTCCCGGGACGGGGCGCAATTATATAGGAATCAATCGGGTTTTATAGCCTGGATGTAGGCCGAGACCACATAGTCTTCCACGCCATGCTCCGGCGCCCAGTCGCGGATGAAATCACGGGATTCGTCTTTGGGCGTAATGCGGATCTCAACGAAGCCCGCTTCCAGCAGCAGGATTTCAAGTTCATTGATCTGCAAGGCACCTGCCATGCAACCGGCATAAAGCTGGGGATCCGATCGCAGTGCTTCGGGCAGTTCAATCGTGGCGACGACATCTGAGATTGCCAGTCGGCCACCCGGCCTGAGAATGCGGAAGGCTTCCTGAAAAACCCGGGACTTGTGGGGCGACAGAT
>Ga0316585_10000128_pt1 | contig 14535 bp, 15 predicted proteins | sample S_170502SCrBrC_D_FD_204517 | JGI IMG/M metagenome (GOLD analysis project Ga0316585, IMG submission 204517) | Rhizosphere microbial communities from salt marsh grasses in Alabama, United States - S_170502SCrBrC | ecosystem: Host-associated > Plants > Roots > Rhizosphere | place: USA: Alabama...
CATTGGTGCGACTATTTGGCTTATTCAAACCAAACTCCTGTAAAAAGACCTGCCTGTGGTGCAGGTCTTTTTTTTGTATGGAAAAAACTGGTCAGTCCGGCTTGATATGCCAGTCGAGTGTTAAAATCCGGTCCACCCTTTTCCCACATCCGGGTCAATCATGTAGAATGGCGGACCAATCACAGCGCCAGCATGCGTCGGCGACCATTACTCACATGTTCGCTATAACGAAGTGTATAGTGATAAACGGGGATACAGGGAAATAATTTCGGGATGATACTCAATGAGTCAATATGATGAATTAAAGAACCACCTGGCAACCCATCCGTCGGTGTGGTTGATTACCGGTGTCGCCGGGTTTATCGGATCAAATTTGCTGGAAACCCTGCTTAAACTGGAACAGAAGGTCATCGGTCTGGACAATTTCTTTACCGGCCACCGGCATAATCTGGACGAAGTGAAGGGCCAGGTAAGTGGAGCACAATGGCAACGTTTTACCTTTATTGAAGGGGATATCCGCAACCTTGAAGACTGCCAACAGGCCTGTGTGGGCGTGGATTATGTCCTGCATCAGGCTGCACTGGGTTCGGTACCCCGTTCTATCGAAGATCCTTTGCTTACCAACTCGGCAAATATTGACGGCTTTCTAAACATTCTGGTTGCAGCACGTGACGCCGGTGTAAAACGGTTTGTGTATGCCGCATCCAGTTCTACCTATGGCGATCATCCCGATCTGCCCAAGGTCGAGGACAAGATTGGCAAGCCATTGAGTCCCTATGCAGTCACCAAATATGTCAATGAACTCTACGCCGACGTATTCGCGAGGACCTACGGCTTCAAGTCGATTGGATTGCGCTATTTCAATATTTTCGGCCGTCGCCAGGATCCGGAAGGCGCCTATGCCGCCGTCATTCCAAAATGGGTAGCCGGATTTATTAAAAAGGAAGACATCTATATCAATGGCGATGGAGAGACCAGCCGCGATTTCTGTTACATCGACAATGCTGTGCAGGCCAATCTGCTGGCTGCCACCACGGACAATCCCGACGCTGTGGACCAGGTCTACAATGTCGCACTGAACGCACGCACCACATTGAACGAACTGTTTCAGGCTATTCAGCATAAATTACAGGCGCGAGTCCCGGGTCTTGAAACTGTCAGCCCGGTGTATCGGGAGTTTCGTCCCGGTGATGTCCGGCACTCCCAGGCCGACATCAGCAAGGCGCAGACACTGCTGGGTTATGCGCCCGAGTATCAGGTCAATGAAGGGCTCGAAGAAGCCATGGACTGGTATGTGAATAACTTAAACGGCTAAGCCTCGTCCCCGGGAGGGAAGGGAACTCATAACTCGAAGGCGCGGCGTTTCAGTTCCGAACTGGTCTATCGAGGTCGTTTATCTTAACTTCCTTCTACTCGTAAATTCCTGCGGTGGGCTTCCATGCCTGGTATAAATGCGACCAAATTGCAGAAGTAATTTTTGCCTCACTGCCGAACTAGTCATCTTCTTACATTTTTAAAAAGTTTAACGCCATGCAAAATGGCGATACTTTAGAGCCACAACGGTATCGGAGATGCTGGACTGCCGCGAACGTAACCGGGATGTTATCGCCTCAGAATTCTGAAACTGTTTTGTAAATATACTCAAATGTTGGGCAAATATTCCGGCAAGTGTTTTCGAATATCCGCCGCGTCATGCTGGGTCAGATTTTTATTAATCTCAAGTGCGATTAGCCTGCCGCTCGGTTCGGTCAGATTAGACCGCAGACTACCCAGAAATTTTGGTGCGGCCACGATGATCAACTGGTCATAGTCGCCAGCTTTACGGGCGGAATCGAGGTGTTGGGCGATGTGCCGGGCAAATTCATTGGATTCATACTCTTTGGGATCAGTTTCATCCTGAAAGGAATGACGTTCTCCACCCATTCGACTGCTGTCACGTCCGGGTAAGTCACTGGTCATATTTTGTTCATGTTCCCTCCCCTCGGGGTGGGCAAGCGTTTCAAGTTCCTGAAGCGGCCCTGAGCGCGTATCAGTTGTAAAAATACGGGCGCGGCTGCTGTCAGCTACCAGAATCCACGTTGATTTCATTGGTTTCCCCCTTTAGTTTTGAAAGATCATTCTAATCCGGATTGGCATGATTTACCTGCAATTAATTTCGACTTACTGGTATTTACCCCAAAATAGGGTGCAATACACCCTATTTAAAGGCTGGCGAGAAAATTGGTGCCCCGGACCGGATTCGAACCAGTGACCTGCCGCTTAGGAGGCGGCTGCTCTATCCGACTGAGCTACCGGGGCTTATGAAGGGCTATTTTACCCGGCAAGGCTGTACGACGCTATCCGACGGTGAGAAGCGGGGTGTTAGAGAGAAAAGAGGGTGGTGGCGTACTGGGATCGGCCTGGAGAGACTGTTGTGCTGATCAGCGTTTTAACAGCTTCTCGAGTTCAATCATTTTGTCAGCGACGCGGTTCGTATCGATGCAGTAGTTCCCGCTGGCCAGTTCCTGCTTCATACGACTGACACGCTCCGGGTCCACTGCAGACTCATCGATCAGGCGTTGCTCAATGTCTTTCAGTTCGGCCGCTGCCTGAGTGAACGTCACATTCTGTCCGGTTGGTGCCGGTTTCCCCTTTCCTGCCTTGTGTTTACCCGCCGGGGTGTTGCGGGCGGGTTTTGAATGGCCTTTCTTGTTCGGCATGGGGATGATTCCTGCACTTTCTTTTGGTGTCATGAGTAACATCGTCTTGCGGCAGGAAATCTTTAGACCGAATTTCAATCTCGCGTCAAATCAAGCAGTTACTTTCTGGTCTGTGAACAATTACCCGGCATACTCCGCAGTACTTCATATTTTTACCCTATACTCAGTGGATGCCAATAAAACGGGTAGTAAGGTGATTTCCACTTGGACAAGTGTGATCAGTTTGGCGTTTCGGTAGTGAATAATCAGACTACCATTATTCAAGCGAAAAGCCGGAATATAACCGGCTACGGTATAAAGCTCAGGAGGTTTTGATGTCAGTATCCGATATTCTAATGATTACTCCGAATCCGGTCCTGTCCGGGATTATCTGGTTCGTTGTTATTACTCTGGTCCTGTACCTGGCCCGGGTGCATGCTCATCAGGTGATAATTGCCTTTACCCGGGTGTTGCAGAACGCGATGCGGTTGAGTGCCCGGTCGGTCATGCTGGCCGAAAAAATACTGATCCAGCGAAACCAGGAGGTTCTGCTGAACCAGGGACGCGAAGCCTCGGAACGCATTATCGAACGCGAGTTTGAACGGGTGGATAATACGGTGCGGCGCGACCTGGCCGAATATCCGGCGCTGCACCGACAACTCAGCGAAGAAATAAATAAGATCGACGAGGACTACAAGAACAGCATCGATGTACCACCGGAACCCCCAGGCTGGTGTAAGGCAGTCGAGGCAGTCGCCAAGATTCCCTCCGCCAAGGGTGATCCCATGGTGAGTAACGTGCTGGAGGATATTCACCAGTCACTGATCAAGGCCAATACGAGAGCTACCGAGGAATACCGCAAGGCCAGTCATCAACGTCACCAGTTGCTGAACAACATGATGCCCCAGTGGCGCAAGGTGCGGCAGTTGCTGCAGCATGTGGACAAGAACATCAACAGCCTGCTGCAGCGCTCCACAACCATCGATCGGCACATGGAAGAGTATGAAGGCATCCTGAGCCAGACCGATCGTGCTGTGCGCACCCTGTCGTCCTCGTCATTGACACAGTTTTTCATCTCAGCTTTCGTACTGGCGATCGCAGTAGGAGGCGCGGTAATTAATTTCCATCTAATCGCCCGGCCGATGTCCGAGATGGTTGGGGGCACCAGTATGATCATGGGCATGAAGCTAAATAATATCGCTGCCATGGTGATCATCCTGGTGGAACTGGCCATGGGGCTGTTTCTGATGGAATCGATGCGCATAACCCGGATGTTCCCGGTGATTGGTTCGTTGAATGACAAAGTACGGGTACGTATGGTCTGGACCTTCTTTTCAATCCTGCTGTTCCTGGCCTGCATCGAGGCCGGTCTGGCCTTCATGCGTGAGTTACTGATGGAGGAGGATGCTGCCACACGGGCTATCCTGCGTGGCGAAGAGGGGGTTCAGGTCGTACAGAGTTCCTATTTGTGGATCACAACCGCCGCGCAGATGGGAATGGGCTTCGTGCTGCCGTTCGCGCTGATGTTCGTTGCCATTCCGTTGGAAACGTTCGTACATTCCCTCCGAACCGTCGTCGGCGTGGTGGGCGTCGCCATGCTACGGGCTCTGAGTTGGCTACTGAGATTATTGGGTAATATGTTCCGATTTTCCGGCGCGGCACTGGTTAATGCCTATGATCTGCTTATCATCGTGCCATTGTGGATTGAACGATTGTTCAAGGGACGGGGATCGACCGCGACTGTTGGAGATGGTGACAAGGATGATTCAGTACCCTATCGAGGTGCCGCATGAAAATCAGATCCTTGACCAGCGGCTTGCTGGTTACCGTTGTCTTATTACTAGTGGGTTGCTCCGATAATACGTCCAGTTCGCGAGGTGTCTATATGTTGATGGACACGTCGGGAACCTACACCAATGAACTCAAGCAGGCGCAACGGGTTATTAACTATATTCTCTCGACCTTGCAGCCCGGTGATTCATTTGCCGTGGCGCGCGTCGACACTGGCAGTTTCAGCGAAAAAGACATCGTTGCCAAGGTGACCTTTGATGACAGGCCCAGCAAGGCCAATCAGCAAAAACGGGTATTTCGGGAAAAAATTGACAGCTTTATCAAAACTGTCAAACCCAGTCCATACACGGATATTACTGGTGGAATGTTGCAGGCTTTAGAGTGGCTGAATGAATCCAATGCCGGCCAGAAAACCATCCTTATTTTCTCTGACTTGAAGGAAGAACTGAAAAAAGGCTATGTCCGCGACATCCCACTTCAGCTAAATGGGTTTTCAGTAGTAGCACTTAACGTTACCAAACTGCGGAGTGACAATATTGATCCACGGGAGTATCTGGATCGCTTGAGTGCCTGGCAGAATCGGGTTGAAGCCGGTGGCGGAAACTGGCAGGTCGTTAATGATCTCGAACGGCTTGATACTGCCCTGACATTGTAAAACAGACAGACTCTGATATTACTTGCCGCCCGCAGGGCGGCAATCCGTTTGTATGGCAGATTTGAATTGTATCGCCGAGGAACAACCGCTAGAATTTAAAGGAGAGGATGGTTCGTTTAACCCTCCAGAATGTGACCTGTCAATCAAGGGTACCGATTTGAGTCATACCATTTCAGATGTTCGGCGCCGTTGGCCGATGTGGGTCTACGAGAAGAATTACCAGCATCTTGTCCAGATGTTGACGTTTTTACGTGACGGGAGAGAGGTAAAGCAGGGAATTCCCATACGCAAGAATGGTCTCGAAGTTGTCGTACTTGAGAAGAGTAAATACACGCATCTGATACAATTGCAGCAGATCCCCGTGGATCCAGATTCACTGCCTACGGCACTGGCGCTTCAGGTACGCCTGTACCATGACGCACAACTTGCCGAAGTCAGTTCCTACCAGGAGTTTTATCGTCTCCGGGCGAGATACGAATATCCTAACAGCAACATGTTCTATCGTGACGAGAAAGAACAATCCAATTATTTGTTGTATGACTGGCTCTGTGCATTAATGACAACTCAATTTAATATTGATGATGAACAGGCACTTACCAAGACATAAGATTTTTGCAACATTCGTATAAAACCATGCAGTTCAGGTCTCGTCTTCCAATGTATAGGTGCTTGCTTTTCCTGGCAATGATATTCGGGTTTCCGCAAGGCATTGTTCTGGCCGCTGATTACGAAAGGGCCTTGCTGGCAATGGATGTTAATGACTATAAGGCGGCAACGGAGATTCTGTTACCACTCGCGAAACAGGGCGATTCGGTTGCCGCCTACGATTTATCGCTGGCATTCGTGAAATTGAATGTTGCGCCGGAACAGGCAGCAGACTGGTTAAAGCGAGCATCCCGCGCAGGTCTTGTGAATGCCTACAATCGGTTGCGGTCAGATTCCATCCGCCCGGCAGTTGATTCGCACGCCATCATTATTGTTTCACCCGAAGACTGGATTCGGGAACAGGAACCATCGTATTACACCCTGCAACTTGCAAGTAGCAAGAGTCGCAACCGGATTGAAAAGTATTACAGTCAAAACAAGTTGCAAGGCAAAGCAGGATATTACCGTAACCGACGCAAGGACCAAGACTGGTATGCATTGGTGTATGGTACTTATGTTACGCAGCAGGCAGCCCGTAGCGCGGCTGACAACCTGCCAGAGAATCTGCGTCAATGGTCACCCTGGATCCGACGCATGAAAGACATCCAGCGTATTATGCAACCGCTGGACATGCCCTGAGATACACATCTCACTTCAGTTTCGGCCTGGTAATTTACTGGTCGTAATAATTTCTGCCTCAATCTCACGACTAAAATTTTCCCGGTTATTGGTGGCGTCCGGCATGTGACGTCCGGTCTATATCCAAAGTGATAATTCTGCGCAGGTTTCTGAAATCAGTTGCTTACATTCGTATTATTCGAAGTGAAATATTTTTGTGTAACTAAAGTCACTTTAAGGTATGCCGACAAGATATCAGAGTAGAAAACCATTTTATTGAATAATTAATAATATTTAACATTGACCAATATGCCGTATATGAAATGGCTATGTGAGGTAAGAAATTATGCAGACAGCAAAACAGGAACACATCATGTCATGCAGTCATGCGTCATCGTGTGAGTTATATTCGTTAATGGCTATGGAGCCAGCGCTGAATCTCTGGAAGAACCATTTTTGTGATGGCGGTCATGAAAAATGTGCGCGTTTTCAATTGTCACTGTCAGGCAAAATGGTGCCCCTTACCCTGTTGCCTAATGGCAAGCAACTGGCGCCACGTAGTAAAGCGGAAATCAATGCTTCAGCATTGTTTAATGCCATTCAAAAACAGCGCGTACCCATGATTCGCTCCATGTTGAAAACCAACATAAATCCGAAGAGTGCAGTAACCAGTGATGGTACAACTCCTACCATGGCTGCAGCAGCCATCGGGAATGTTGAAATACTCAAATTACTGCTAGATAAGGGATGTAACCCGTTCAGTAAAAACAAGTCGGGTGAAACTGCGCTGGATATTGCAGTTAGAGGCAGCCATGCAGAGTGTGAAACGATATTACGAAACGCGATGTCATCGTCGAGTCCGGATGAGTACGGCCAACAGGATGTCAGTCTGCCTGCTGTGGGAAATGATGAAGAAGAAGACCAACTTACCCGTGAAAACGTCATAGGTTTTCTAAGAAAACTGAATCCATTCAAGAACTAAAATACAGGGGCAAGGCAATGACTGAATATTGGCCATGGTGGATGGGAGCCCTGGGGCTCGGTGGGATAAGTATCCTCTACCTGTTACTCGTTGGACGATTGTTGGGTGTCTCTGGTAGTTGGGCAAAGGTGGTGAACTGGAAAGAAAACCAGGCGATCGACAAATCCAAACAGGAGTTGGTTCAGGATAAGGATGCTATGGGCAGTGCCTTCATGGCAGAAACCCTGGCTGAGTTCGGTGAGGGTGCTATTGATGAATTCAAAGGGGAAGTGGATGATGCGAACATAAATCAAACGGTATCAGCCTCGCTCGATGCACCCACCCCCTGGACGGTGCATCTGGTTTTTTTGCTATCCATACTGGTCGGTTCATTACTGACAGCGATATACACTGGCCAGTTTGAATTCAGGCTGGACTTGAGTAATGTTCATAGCCAGATCTTCGGTACCACCTGGGAGGTCTGGGTAGCGCTTCTGACCGGGGGCATGATGGTGGGCTTCGGAACCCAGATGGCAGGCGGCTGCACGTCAGGGCACGGCCTGAGCGGCTGCGCCCGGCTTATACCGGTCAGTATCCTCGCCACTGTGGTATTTATGGTCAGTGCCATTTTCCAATCAATGTTGATGGAGGTAATGCGATAATGAAAAAAATCAGAATAAATCAATACCTCGCTTATGGCGTAATCGGAATCCTGTTCGGCATCGTACTGACCCGGATTGGTTTTGCAAATTATGATGAACTGCACAAGATGTTTATCCTGACAGACTTGCGCATGCTCTATACTTTTGCCGGTGGAGTTGTATTGTCGATGTTGATGTTTTTCGTACTGACCAAGAAGATTCCGGCGCAGCACAAGATTTTTCAGCCGGGCACCATTCCCGGCAGTATGCTGTTTGGATTTGGTTGGGCAATCTGCGGTGCCTGCCCCAGTCTGGTATTTGTCCAGTTGGGTCAAGGCGCATTCGGGGCCGTGTTAACCATGATCGGGATGTTTTTCGGCGTCTGGACGTATCGTAAGACGCATGGCCGTTATTTTGGCTGGGATACTGGAACCTGTGGCGTTTAAATAATCCTTATGGGACAATCACTCTCAGTATAAATTGCGAGAGTGAAGCACCGTTCACCACCGATGCACACTATACCTGACAGCCAGAAAATCATGGCCGGCTTGCTGTTATTCTTCCTTCTGGGTGGGATGATGGAGGCAGGACAGGCGGCAATCGTTATCCGTAGAGTTGCTGATCCCACACCACAAAACTGGTTGGGTACAGGACCCATCCAGTTTACCGAGCCAGTCTGCATTCGCTGGAACACCCAGGGTACAACGGCATCTACCACGCAATATACCGTAACTGCTACAGGCACCGGGGGTGGGGGGGCTTTTTATTTACAAGGGCCATCACCGCTATCAAATGACGTAATTCAATATGCAGTTCAATGGGGTGATTCTGCGACATCGATAACCGGTGTAGCATTAACAGCAGGAGTAACTTCCTCGGCCTTTACTCCAAACCCTTATTTAACTCCAAACCCGTCACCCCAGATACCCTGTAATAGCGACAATGCTACCGCTATTGTGATTATCCCGGAATCAGAGTTACAAAATGCACCTGCGGGCGATTATAGCGGGACATTGTTTATGACAGTTGCACCGCTCTAAGGGAAATGCCAATACGGGGGACTATTCCGGCATGTTATATCTGGAAGTATCGCCAGGTTAGGGTGCCGGCCTGCAGTACCTCATTTTGAATCTTGTAACTTTGTGAATCTATTGAAATCGCTCTATGCCATTGTTTATATGGTAAATTATACTAAAGATAATACTTGGTTTACCGATAATTACAGTCAGTACAGTGATGGAACTGATAGTCTCGCCACTTATTTAGGATAAACCTAGTTTAACTGAGGAAACTAAAATGAGAAATTTAAAACAACTTTCCCGGCTTGGTCTAATGGCCGCCATGATTGGCGTGACAATCTCTACACAGGCCGCAGATGGTACACCAGGCGCCACGTCTACCGGCACGATGGCACTGAGTGTCACTGTACCGAATATTGTAGTGATCCGTGACGTAACTGATCCAGCACCCGCGATTTTTGATGGGAGTACCGACGTGGACTTCACTGACAGTGTCTGTGTGGGTACCAACGGGGCGGCCGGATACACTATCACCGCTACCTCAACCAATACTGTGTCTACCAACTTTGAATTGACTGATGGGACCGACGTCGTTCAGTACAATGTAGCGTGGGCGAATTCATCGGGTGCAGTTGCAGGGACGGCTTTTGGCAACAGCGGGTTAACGCAGAATTTTGCTGCCGGCCCGGTTTCCAACATTGGCTGCGCGGCAACCAATGCAACTGTGGTGATTACGGTACCGGCTGCGAATCTGCAGGCTGTGCCTGCCAGTACCTACCTTGATTCATTGGAGTTATTGGTTGCGCCGCTTTGATACTTTACTGGTTCGACGAGGTAGGGGAGGGGCGGTAACGCCCCTTTCTGGTATTGAAGAGCATAAAAAAAGATAGGTGGATATCGAGAATGGATTTATATCGCAAAATTCTGTTCTTGCTGATCGGGTTGCTGATTACGAACAACGCCATTGCCGGTATTGGGCTGAGCCAGGCAATTGTTGAGTTTTCAGATCCCCGGACACAGCGTCACGATATCTGGATCGTCAATGACGGTCCGGAGAGAGCCTATGTTGCAATCGAGCCCGCGGAAATTATTAACCCTGGTTTGTCCGACGAAACGCGCGTAACCGAGCCTGATCCGGAGAAACGTGGCCTGCTGGTTTCACCAACCCGGGTCATTCTGGAACCTAACCAGCGCCGCATGGTGCGCCTGGTTGTTATCGGGAATCGTGAAACAGAACGGATTTACCGGATCAAGATCCATCCGGTCGCGGCGCCGGCCGAGGTGGACACAAAACAGAAAACGCGTAAAAAATCTGGCATCGGGATCAAGGTGTTAACAGGTTATGACGCATTGGTGATTGTGCGTCCCATGAAACCAGTTGCAAAAGTCACCGCCCGGCGACAGGGCAGTGGTTTGGTATTCAAGAATACGGGAAATACCAATGCTTTGCTGTTTAATGGGACACAGTGTAATGCCAGTGGTCAGGATTGCAAAAATCTGCCGGCGATGCGCCTCTATGCAGGAGCAAGGAATACGATATCAACACCCTATCAGACTCCGGTCAGCTATGACGTGCTGGTTGGCGAAGATCGTAACAGGCAGAAATTTTAGGTTTTAAACAAAGTGTGTGACAGAAAGTCAAAGTGTTCTGGCCAAAAAATAATCAATACCAAAATCCCGGTTAATCACATTTCCTTCGATAGCAAAGAATGCATCCATGCCCCAACAAAATGCGCTCAATTCGTGTACCCAGTCCAGAATTGCGGCATTTTTTCCCTTTGTACGAGCACAGAATTTAAACTTTAATAGCTGGCATTTTCTTCTGCGAAGATGCGTTCAGTTTCTTTTCCTGATGGTTATCGTCATTATGCCTGTCTACCTGCAGGCAGCCACTTACAGTAAGGTGCCACCAGGATTTGAGTACTTGCTGGAAAAACAATCCACCCAGGTTGATGTTGTCTTTGGTGGCAAGGTTATTGGTTCATTTATGGCGGACTATCAGCCCGGCTATATTCAGTTCAGGAATCCTGCTGCCATAATAAATAAAATTCCCAACCTTGTGAAAGAAGACAGGGCGGAAATTGTCCGGGAACTGGTTAATGCATTAACAGGAGAGCTTGATGCACATACCGCTAAATCATGTTATCCGATAAAAAAACCGGATTGTGACACGCTTCAGGTTGACGTTGCCGGCGTGATCTTTAATCCGGATACTTTTCAGACAATCCTCTTCATAAATTCATCCTACCTTGAAGTCAGGCGAAACGGCGCCAGTGATGAATATTTCAAGTCACCACAAACCGGACTGACCAACGTGAACGCACTCGGCATGGCCGTATCGGGCGGAAGTGAAACTGATGCAAGCTACAGCTTTAATGCGAGGATGCTGTTTGGTCAGAACGAGACACACCTCGTCGCGAATGCATTGGTGACTTCAGAATACGATTTATCCACCAACGAATTGTTACTAGAACGTGACATGCCGGGTTATTACTACGGAGGCGGCCTGTTCCGCTCTTCCAGTCCGCCCCTGGTAAGCGGTCCGCTGCTTTACGGCGCGGAGTTCGCTACGTCATACCGCACCCAGGTTAATCGCCAGCAAAATCTGGGTAATGAATTGACGGTATTTTTACCACGCCCAGCACAGGTTGAAATCTGGCGCGATGGTCGAATCCTGTCTGTTTCCGCGTATGACTCCGGAAACCAGGTACTCGACACGAGTACGCTTCCGCTGGGCAATTACATGGTAACCCTTAAAATCCGGGAAGCTGGCGGCATTATTGCCGAAGAAACCCGGTTTTTTATAAAGAGTGACACGACACCACAGGCGGATCTTCCCTTGATTAATGCAGAAGTGGGCAAAATGGCGCAGGAACAAGAAGGGTTCCCGGACGCCAATGGTGATTTCTGGGTTCATGGAAGCCTGCTTGGCCGGATTAATGAAAACCTGGCGCTGGGTGGCGATGCCCTTGTCGTGGATGGTTCGGTATCGGGATCTGCCAAGGCGCAACTGTTCTTCGATCAGTGGATTGGAAATGCAGCATTTACCGTAACGAGCAACTCTAACGCAGGGATTGCGCTTGATTTCAGGAAGGACTTTCTGTCGGTAATGAACATTAGTGCCGGTGTTATCCAGACCTGGATAAGCGACAGGGAAGACCCGGTTCCGCTTTATAATGTTAGTGCCGGCGATACCACGCAATTCTCGGGGCAGTTTTCTGTTGCATTTCCAAAACGTTCACGCCTGAGTTTGAATGCAACCTTCAACAAGTCTGAAACTACGGAAGAAAGTTATAGCTATGGGGCGAAGTACACGATTCCTCTGTTGCGCTATGGCAGGTCCCAGTTATACATGACGGCCAGTGCCACGAAGACCAGTTTTGATTCTGTGGCCTTGCTGCAGTTTGAGATTGTCGGTAGTACAAGAAATTCAAACTGGTTACTGCGTGCAGGTTACGAGGATCATACTGAACTTGAATCCGGGCCTACAATGGCGGGTTCCTATGGTATGACTGATTCCGACTTCTTAACCGGCACCGGCAATCTGACGGTTGGCGCAGAGCAATTGTCGAACAAGGATAAGCGCGTATATACCAATGGCGCATTGACCAATACTTATGGTCGCCTTACTGCGGGCGCCCAGATGACGCAACGTGAGAACCTGCCTGGCAGCAACACCAATTACTATGCCACCTACAATACCGGTGTCGTGGCAACAGGAGATGGAGTCGGCCTGGGTGGCGAAACCCTGTACGACAGTGCCGCCCTGATCCATCTTGATGGTGTGCCAGGCATCGCCCGTTTCGATGTCTTCGTAGACGGGCAGGTACGAGCGAAAGGCGTGCCGGTGGGTTCCTCTGTGCCGTTATTCGTCGCACCTTATGAAATGCACGAGGTGTATATCCGTGGTGTTGATGCACCTTCTGTTGAATATGACGCAGCATCGCGGAATATAGTACTTTTTGAGGGTAATGTTGAAGATATGGTATGGAACATCACGTCCCTGCATGTCGTATTTGGTCGTTTACTTGACGAAACGGGGATGCCGCTGCGGAATTTGATTCTCAAGGGCATGGAACAGCCGGCGCAAACGAATGAACATGGCTATTTCCAGGGTGAAGTTACCGGGCAAACGACACTCCGTGCCTTAATGCCGGATGGCAGAACCTGTTATGCAAATATCGAACTTTCGCAACTCACCGGCGAACTGGTTAAATTGGGTAGTGTGACCTGTAAGGCAGAAGGTGGTTTGCTTATCCCGATCAAGCAACCCGGACAACAAAAACCGAGACCGATCATTACTTATAATGATGTTTCCGATTAAGTTGCCAGAATGCAAAACTTCATTCTGGCTAAAAAAACAATGCCCGTGGTTCGTTTTGCGCGTTTCCCTCAGTTCTTTTGCTTCGTTTGATTGAAGCCCAAAACAATCGTCCTCAAACAGACCGAGATAATCTCGCGGATCCTTTGGCACCCGAATTCTGAAGTTATACCCGGAAGAGTGAGATAGTAAGTATAAATGCGCGGTCTTTCTTGCTATGCAGGTCTCTCGATGTGCTAAGCTGGATACCAGAACATGGCGACTTGAGTGGATTAACTTTTATCTCACTAAAATAAACGATGATGCAGGGGTTGACTGACGTTGACTTGAGAGAATTCATGTCAGGTAACCCACGTATCCTATATAAATAGTTATACAGTTTGGGAGTGTGTTAATGCCGTTTTTGCGAGTTTTTACCATGTTGGCTTTTGGGATTTCGATTTTGTTTGTTGCATCCTGCAGCCAAAATGATGACCCAGGCCCGCCTTCAACAATCCCGATTTCAAACTGTATCGTTAACGCTGATAAGGACATCATTATCGGTGACGTAGACGATGGTGCAAATCCCGGTTGTGACTGGATCAATATCGAAGAAACAGATACGGGCGGAAGCTACGGCGAAATTATCGTGGAAGACGGTGGATTGTTAACGATAGGTGCCTTGCGTCAACCATTGGCTTCTACCCCGACGGCTAAAGACATCATACTAGCCGGCAATTCGGAACCACTTGAGTTTGAGAGTATCTGCATTACGGATGGCGGCACGATGCGCGTTGGTACGCCTGACAGACCAATCACCGCTGAGAATCCGGAGGTCATCCGATTCAAGGGGGACAAATCCACGCCTGGCTCCGAAGAACCGGACTGTCAGAATGAGGGACCTGATAAAAATCAATCTTTCAGAAAGGGTATTGATGTCGCTGCCGGGGGAACACTGGAGATTTATGGCGCCAAGGGCGTACCAGAACATGGTGGCGTTAGCTGGACGACACTCGCCGAACCTGCTGGAATTACCGTCCCTGGTGCCAAAGTGGCGAGTACCGGTGAACAGACACTGGAATTAACGGACGATGTCACGGCGGGTATCAGTCCATGGCAATCGGGTGACTGGATAGTCATCAGCACCACGAGCTTTAGCCCGTTTGAAAGCGAGTTCGTGCAGATCGACAGCGTAACAAAGAACCTCAGCGGTGGTAGTAAGGTACA